>Ga0183101_1000217_pt2 | contig 67470 bp, 54 predicted proteins | sample Biomet3_FD_127790 | JGI IMG/M metagenome (GOLD analysis project Ga0183101, IMG submission 127790) | Microbial communities from bioreactor (seeded with sewage sludge) at LBNL, California, USA - Biofuel metagenome 3 | ecosystem: Engineered > Bioreactor > Anaerobic > Unclassified ... | reverse complement strand
CAATGTATTTTGCAACTTTTTCTTTTGCGTTTTTCAATTCCGTTGATAATTCTAAAATTAAATTTTGAGCTTCTTCGTAAAGTTTTAAAGTTTGCTCTAATGGTAATGTTCCAGAATTTAATTTTTCTACGATATCATCCAATTTAGACATTTTTTGTTCGAAAGTTAATTCTTTTTTCTTTGATTCTGCCATATTATTTCTCCTTAACAATTGTATAAATATTTCCGTCACTTACACGAATATTTAAATCATCGCCACTTTTTACATCACTTTTAGATTTAACAATTTTGTTATTCTTGTCATAAACAATTGAATAACCCTTATTCAAAATATTAATCGGATTATAGGCCTCTAAGAGTTTTTTCTTTGTTTCAACAAAATGTAGATTAAGATCAATCATTTGAACGATCTGTGTGTTTAGTGATTGTTTCTTATTATTAAGTTCTTGTAATGTTTTGTCATAAATATATGTTATGTTTTGGAGGGTTTTATTTTTTGAAATTTCCAACAAATCGGCCTTGTATTCATTAATTTTAGAATTTATTAGTGAATCAAGATAGCTTTTTGATTGGCTAATTTCGTCTAAAATATCTTTTTTGTCAGGTACTGCTAATTCAGCTGCTCCAGTCGGAGTAGAAACGTATTTATCGGCAACTAAATCACATAGCGACATATTTATTTCGTGACCAACAGCACTAATAACTGGAATTTTGCAGTTATAAATTTCTTTGACTAATCTTTCATCATCAAAAGCTTCTAAATCTTCTAAACTTCCTCCACCTCTACCAATTATGATTATATCAACATTATCAACGATTGCCTTGTGGAGTGATTTGATAATGTCCATCGGAGCTTCAACACCTTGTACAAGGCTATAATAAACATAAATATTAACTAGTGGAAATCTACGATTAATATTTGTAATCATATCTGCACAGGCTGCACTATTTTTACCTGTAATGATTCCAATTTTTGATGGATATTTCGGTAATTGAACTTTATGTTCTTCGTTAAAATAACCTTCTTTAGCGAGTTTTTCTTTAAGTTGTTGCTTTTTAAGAAGAATTGCACCTTCACCAAATAACTGGATTCTTTTTACGATAATTTGATATGTTCCATTAGGTGGATAACTTGAGACACTTCCATAAACTATCACATCATCACCATCTTTAGGTGGAAAAGTTAGTGTAGATACATCATATTTAAACATCACCGCTTTAATGGTTGATTGATCATCTTTCAAAGAAAAATATAAATGTCCACTTCTATTTTGACCGACAAAATTGCTTATTTCACCATGTAAGGCTATTGATCTTAGTGTTGAAGTATTATCAAAAAGTAACTTAATATAGTTATTAAGTTCGCTTACAGTTATATATTTGTCATTTGAACTATTGTTCATTTAAACAATTATCCAGAATTGCATTAACGAACTTGTAATCTTCAGGTTCGCAATATTTTTTTGTTAATTTAACAGCAATATCAATTACTACGGCTTTTTGATTATTTCCACAGTATTTATAATTCGCAACAGCTTCAATTAAAATCGCTTGAACGCAAGTGTTTAATCGCTCAAAAGTCCAATTTCTAAGATATTTACTTATCAATTCAACAATTTCTTTTTCGTTCTTCAGAGATTGAATTAATAAATCCTTCAGGAAAATATCACATTGATCGTAAGGTTTTTCACATACTTCTGATACAGTTTCTTCGAAATTAATAACTTGGTTAACTTGTTGTTTTATTAAAAAGCCATACATTATTTGCATGGCTGTTTCTTGAATTTTGTTACGAGATTGTTGTAATGTTCCCATTTTATTCTCCAGCTTCAGAGGTAATCTTTACACTTATTTCAAATGGGACAACCTCACAAATCATCAATAAATTACTATTTATATAGTCCGAAATAGAATTTTCAATATATTTAGGATTAACTTTATCTTTTTTAGTCACAAAAAACTTGTAAAATACACGATTAGAGTGAATTGATACATCAACATTATCGCTAATAGTAAAACCTTTATTTGCATTGGTTTCTCTAATATAACTTACAACATGTTGACCTAGCGTTACAAAAACATCTCTTGAAATACCAAGATCACCTTGACTTGTATAATGTTGTAAATAAACGTAATTTGGCATAATTCACCCCTTTCTAATATTTTACACTATTTTAAACAGTTTATAATAGCCTCAAACACATCTTCTTTTGTAAATTTAAAATGTTTAAATAAATCGCCAGCTTTTCCTGAAGCACCAAATTCATCTAAACCGTAGTTATATTTGGCGTATTTTCCCCAACCAAATGTAGAAGACATTTCGATTGACATACGTTTCTCATAATTAGATCCTAAAATTGATTTCTTATATTCTTCGCTTTGTTCATCAAATAACTCAAAACAAGGAAGAGAAACAACACGTACATCAATCTTTTTATCTTTTAACATATCTTTAACATCAAGAGCTAAAGAAACCTCACTGCCAGTGGCTATAATTGTAAAATCAGGTTCTTTTTTAGTTGAATCACTAACAATATATCCACCTTTTTTAACGCCATCATAATTTGAACTATTATTTAGTAAAGGTAATCCTTGTCTTGAAATAATGATTGCGCTTGGAGTTTTAGTAGATTCTAAAGCAAGTCTCCAAGAAGCATAAGTTTCTTTTGCATCGCAAGGTCTAAAAACATGTAAATTTGGAGTTGCTCTTAAACCAGCAAGTTGTTCGATTGGTTGATGGCTTGGACCATCTTCGCCAACCGCAATCGTATCATGTGAGAATAAGAAAATTTGTGGAACTTTCATTAAAGCAGCCATTCGAATGGCATTTTTTGCATAATCACTAAAAATTAAGAAGCAACCACAATATGTTCTTAAGCCACCATGTAACAAAATACCATTACTTGCGGCACACATTAAGAATTCACGTATACCCCAATTTATATTGGTTCCTTTGCGATTATCAGGAGTAAAATTACTGCCTTCAGTTAATTTTGTCATTACACTTCCAGCAACATCAGCACTACCACCAACTAGATTAAATAGTGAATTATGGTAGTAATTTAGTACTTTTTGACTAGTAATTCTAGTAGATTCATCAGCAACTTCATTCATTGGTAGATGCTCATTATTTAGATAATTTGTAACATCGTTTGTTGAAAGATCCATTAATTTCTTATAAGCATGTGGATCAGCTTCTCTTAAATTACTAATCAATTTTTGATATTTATCGTATGCTTTTAAACCACGAGCAACGAAGTTATCTTGCATATTTTTGTAGACAGAATCTGGGATTGTGAAATTTGGATATTCATATCCATAAACTTCTTTTGCATGTTTTCCATCTTCTTCGCCTAATGGAGCACCATGAACTTTCGAAGTACCCTGATTGATAGAACCGTATCCAATTGTAGTTGTAAAAATAACGACTGTTGGTTGATTATTTATAAATGTTTTGGCTTTAAAAATAGCTTTCTTAATTTCGGCGACATCGTTTCCATCTTTACAAATAACAACATTCCAACCATCAGCAGAAAATCTCTTCTCAAAATTTTCATTTTCAGATTGAGCTAATGGGCCATCAAGAGTTACATCATTTTTATCATAAAGCAAAATAAGTTTATTTAATTTTTGGAAACCTGCATATTGAATTGCTTCTTCGCTGATTCCTTCTTCTAAACAACCATCACCACATAAACAATATGTATAGTGATTATAAATCATTGGATCATATTGGGCTTCAAGCATTTGTTCAGCCATTGAAATACCAACAGCTTCTGCAATTCCTTGGCCTAGTGGTCCGCTAGAAGCATCAATACCTGGAGTTAAGCCAACTTCAGGATGCCCAGGTGTAATTGAACCTAATTGACGGAAGTTCATTAAATCTTCTTTGGAAATTTTATAACCACTTAAATGTAAAATTGTGTATAAAAGAATTGAAGCGTGACCACTAGAAAGAACGAACCTATCCCTATTAATCCAATTTGGATCTTCTGGATTTGCAACAATATAATCTTTAAATAATTCGTAAAGAATTGGTGCACTACTTAAAGCCATACCAGGGTGACCTGATTTACTTTTATTAATACAATCAATGCACATACTACGTATTGCAGCTACTGACAACTCATCAATGTTTTTTGGGTCATTTAAATTAATTCTATTCATTATTTATTCTCCTTTATGACTTCAAGTCCTAATTCTTTTAATTGTTCTTCTGTAGCTGGACGAGGTGCATTTGTCATTGGACAAACAGCACTCAAGTTCTTAGGGAAGGCAATTACATCACGAATATTATCTGTTCCACTTAGTATCATAGTCAGTCTATCAAGACCAAAAGCTAATCCACCATGTGGAGGTGTTCCAAACTTTAAGGCATCAACAAACCAACCAAACTTCTTTGAAATATCTTCGTCGCTAACACCGAGAACTTCAAAGATAGTTCTTTGAAGATTTTGATCAAAGATTCTTAAGGTGCCACCGCCTGCTTCGTATCCGTTAATAACAATATCATATGCGTAACTATAAACCTGTTCTGGATGTGTCTTTAATTTTGGCAAGTCCTCATCACATGGTCTGGTGAATGGATGGTGTTCAGCCACAATGTGGCCATCATCAGCAACACCAAAAAGTGGGAATTTAGTAACCCATAATAAATCATAGGTGTTTGGTTTAACTAAACCTAAACTATGTCCAAATTGACTTCTTAGGGCACCTAAACCAAAGTAAACATTCTTTTTATTATCATTTGCGGCAACAAAAATGACATCACCATCTTTGGCATTCATTTTTTGCTTCAATTCTTCTAAAATCTCAGGTTTATAGAACTTAGAAAGGCTACTATCGATTGTTCCATTTTCAATTTTGAAAACACCAAAACCTTTCATTCCAAATTTGGAAGCAACAATATTATACTCATCAATCTTTTTTCTAGATGTATCTTTGGCAATGCCATTAACACAAATTGCTGAAATATATTTGGCATTCTTATATACCATAAAATCAGTATTGCTTAAAATTTCTTTCACATCTTCTAAAAGCATTCCAAATCTAGTATCAGGTTTATCGCTGCCATATTTAGAAGTTGCAATATCGTATTCCATTCTTCTTAAAGGTAATTTAACATCATAATTAATAGTATCTTTAAATACTTTTTGAATTAATCCTTCGGCTAAAGTTAAGATTTGATCTTCGTTTAAGAACGATGTTTCTAAGTCCACTTGCGTAAAATCAGGTTGACGATCAGCTCTTAAATCCTCATCTCTAAAACACTTTGCAATTTGGTAATATCTTTCAAAACCAGCCACCATTAATAGTTGTTTAAACAATTGTGGAGATTGTGGAAGAGCATAAAATGAACCGTGATGAATTCTTGAAGGAACAAGATATTCAGTCGCACCTTCTGGAGAAGATAAAGTTAAAGATGGAGTTTCCACTTCAATAAAATCTTTGCCATCTAAATATTCATGGCAACTTTTAACAATTTGAGCTCGAATCATAAAACGTTTTTGCATCACATGTCTTCTTAAATCAAGATATCGATACTTTAGTCGAATATCTTCAAGTGCATCGGTATCATCCGCAATAATAAAAGGAGGTTGTTCTGCTGTATTAATTACCTTAATTTCACTTGCGACAACTTCAATTTCACCAGTTGCTAAATTTTTATTAGCTTCTGCTTTTTTGTTAACAACACCGTGAACCGAAATTACATACTCATTTCTAATGTCAGGGAGAGTTACTTTATCTGTTTGAACTGTTATTTGGACAATTCCCCATCTATCACGTAAATCAATAAAAACAAGGCTGCCAAGATTTCTTTTCTTAGCGACCCAACCTAATAAATCAACTTCTTTATTAACATCGCTAAGGCGAAGCTCACCACAATGATGTGTTCTTTTATATTCTTCCATAAATTTCTTCTTTCCTTATTCGTGATGATGTTCATCTTCGCCAAATAAATCATCTAATTTTGCGACTAAATCATCAAATTTAACAGTAACTTGTTCTTGCGAAGCCAAATTCTTAAGATTAACTTTCTTATCTTTTTCCTCATCGTCACCGATAATTACTGCATATAAAGCATTTCTACGTTCTGCTTTTTTAAACATTTGTCCCATATTTTTATGTTCGAGACAAATATCTGCGCTATAACCATTAATTCTTAAATAGTTAACGATTTCAAATGCAATTTTTTCGTTTTGGGAATTAACTGGCATAACATAGCAGTCTAATGGTGAATTAATTTCGCTCTCATCAAATAAATTATCATCTTCCATTAAACTAATAAGTCTTTCGATACCGAATGCAAAACCAACACCTTCTAAATCAGGTCCACCAATTTCTTTAACAAGATTTCCATAGTGACCACCACCACCTAAAGCACCGTAATCTTTACCTTGACTACTTGTATAGTGATATTCAAAGACAATTCCTGAATAATAATCTAATCCTCTAACAAGGTTATTGTTGATTTCAAATGGAACATCATTCTCTTTTAAGAAATTTGTAATAATGCTAAAGTCATTCTTTGCTTTTTCGCTATAATAGTCACTAATTGCTGGAGCATGTTTATTGATTTCAATATCGCTTTCAACCTTGCAATCAAGGATTCGTAAAACATTTAACTTGAATCTTTCTTTGCAATCATCACACATTGAATCTATATGTTTTGAAAAATACTCCCTTAAAGCAGCTTGATATTTTTCACGAGTTTCATTGTCTCCAAGCGAATTAATTTCTAATTTAATATTTTTAAATCCAAGCAATTTTAAAGCATTATAGCCGAGCATAATAACTTCAATATCTCTGTATGGGCTATCAACACCAACACACTCAACACCAAATTGATTAAATTGTCGATATCTTCCTTGTTGTGGACGTTCGTAGCGAAAATTTGGTCCAACATAATAAGCTTTTATTGGATAGTCTTGAATTGCAAAAAGTTTTTCATTTACCATGCTTCTTATTACGCCAGCAGTCATTTCAGGACGAAGAGTGATTGATCTATCGCCTTTATCCATAAATGTATACATTTCTTTTCGAACAATATCACTACTTTCACCAGTAGACCTTAAGAAAAGTTCACTATATTCCATTATTGGAGTTCTAAATTCTTTATAACCGAAAACTTCTGCTTCACGAGTTAACAAATTTTCTACATAAGTATACTTTGAAGCTTCTTTTAAAATTACATCATGCGTTCCTTTTACTATATTAAACATAATTAAACCTCGAACTTTAATTATTATAAATAATTAAGGCCTAAAATACTATTAAAATTGGTATAAAGATTAGTGAGTAGCTCGTTTAACTTGATAGACACTATTAATATTTCTTAAAGAATTAAGAATTTGTTCCAACATCATAGTGTTTGTAACATAAATTTGAGCACTAATTGTGGATGTTGAAGTTTCTGGATGTAGTTTTGCACTGAACTCAGTAACTTTGATCTTAAAAGATGTTAATACATCCATTATGTTGTTAACTAAATTATTTCGATCATAGCAATCAATTACAATATCCACTGGATATTGTGAAACACCAAGATTTGGTTTCCAATAAACATCAATTAATCGTGCTTTTTGGTCTTTTATATTAGGACAATCTTTTCTATGGACGGTTATCCCCATTCCTTTTGTAATATAGCCAACTATTTCATCGCCAGGGATTGGAGTACAACAGTTTCCTAAATTAATTTTCACACCGGTAACATTTTCAATATAAACTGGAGTGTTATCAGTTTCGATATTTTCCTTTTTAGAAAGAGTTACCTCAGATGTTTTCTTTCGTTTTATATTTAAAAAATCACATAATGCTGAACCAGTTGGATTCTTATTGAATACATTATAATAAAGTTCATTTAAATTAGAACAATGGTAGTTATTTAGTACATAACTAGTATTTAATAAGGATTCCATTTCTTGCTCTTGGACATCCCTATCTAAAAATGCTGCGGCACATAATTCTTTGCCTTTTTGAATGTTATCATCACGCGATAAATCACTACCTTGTTTTTGTAAGAATTTTTTGATATGAGACTTCGCACTACTTGTTTTAACAATATCAAGCCAGTCTTTATTTGGACCCGGAGATGTTTTACTAGTTTTGATTTCAACAACATCACCAGTTTTAAGAACAGTATTTAGAGGAACATAAGTTCCGTTTACTGTTGCTCCAACAGCACTATCACCAATTTTAGTATGAATTTTATACGCCATATCTAGAGGAGTACCTCCAGTTGGCAAATCTATGACTTTACCTTTTGGTGTAAAAACAAAAATGTTAGCATCAAAAATATCTTTTGATAAGTTTTCAAGATATTCTTGCGCATCAGAATTAGTATTTTCTTCAGAAATTGATACAAAATCACGGAACCAATGCAACTTTTCTTCAATATCTCGTTGTTCTGCTTTTGGATCGTAATTTTCGCCTTCTTTATATCTCCAGTGTGCTGCAACACCTGTTTCAGCAACTTCATCCATTTCTTTTGTTCGAATTTGGACCTCAAAAATATTTCCATCACCAGATATAATTGTGGTATGTAAAGATTGATACATATTACTTTTTGGAACAGCAATATAATCTTTGAATCTACCTGGAATTGGCTTGTATTCTTGATGTATAAGGCCAAGTAATTCATAGCAATGCAATGTTGTATCAGTGATAATACGTAAAGCTAATACATCATATATTTCATCAAAACTACGGCCTTTTTCATACATTTTCTTGTATATAGAATAAATCGATTTAACTCTAGATTCGATTTCAAATGGAATTTTTGCGTTAAACGCAATATCCCCCAATTTCTTCTTAAAATTGTTTAACGATTTGGTTCTTTCTCGAACTCTAGCATTCAGTAAATCACTAATTTCACTATAAATTTCAGGCTTAATGACCTTTAAAGATAGATCTTCAAGTTCACTTTCTAGTTTATAAATACCCAATCTATGTGCTATTGGTGCAAAAACTTCTAATGTCTCGTTTGAAAGAGCTTGTTGACGATCAGGAGCTAAAGATTCAATTGTTCGCATATTATGCAAACGATCAGCTAATTTAATTATAATTACACGTACATCTTTTGCCATTCCCAAAAAAATCTTACGATGATCTTCGGCCTCAAATTCTTCTTGAGTTCTATGTGATAGTTTTAATCTTTGGATCTTAGTTAATGCATCGACAATTTTAGCACAGTCACTACCAAACATATTTTCAATATCTTGAATTGTAGCATCGGTATCTTCGACTACATCGTGCAAAAACGCTGCTTCGATTGTCACAGGTCCAGCTTGTAATTGAGCGCAAATGTATGCAACCTCAATTAAATGTTGAACATATGGTTCACCACTTTTTCTAAATATCCCTGCATGTTGCTTAGCCGCAAAATTATATGCTTTTAAAATATTATCACGATCGGTTTGTTTATGTATGTACGGATAAAAAAGCTCTTTAACATCTTCAAATGTATGCATTGGATAACCACCATTTGGTTTCAAGACTTTTGCTACTGGTTGCTTTATTTCTTCCATACTAAATATTCTACTCTTAATTAAATTTTAGAAAACTAGTAACATGAAATTGCACAGAACAAAAACCTCTAAAATAATTTATATCATAATAACCAATTAAATTTATGAGTTCATAGTTAAAAATTGATTTATCAAAATTAAAATAAACAATGGCTGAATTTGGACTTACTTTCTTGATAATATGCTTGCCATCGCGACTTACTGTTAAAAAGTTTGATTTAATTCCTTTAATAATAAATTCTGGTCTATGAAAACCCTGACCAAATGGTGATAAACTTTGGATTAAATCATAATTCTCTTTATTGATTTCATCTAAATTAATTTCAATTTGCTTAGATTCATCAGTGATAAAATGATGTTTACTTGCAGCTTTTTCGAATCTTTCTTTAAATTCAACAAAGTTCTTTTTATCTAAAGTTAAACCACCTGCATTTGCATGTCCACCATAAGATATAAGCAAGTCTTTTACATCATCCAGGATGATGTTTACATCGAAACCATTTTTACTACGAATGCTTCCTTTTAGATATGAATCAGTTTTACTAGATTGAACAAGTATTACTGTTGGTTTATCATAATCTTCCATGTATTTAGCTGCGACTAATCCAGTAAGACCTTCTTTTAAATTATCTTCAACTAAAACAATAGAATTCAATTTTTGATCAATTTCTACACTATTCGAAAGATCTTTCACTAGCTGTTTACGATATAAGTTAGTATTTTCGATCCAAGTTGCGGTTTTGCTCGTAAAGCTATCATCATCTAAGATTACAAAATAACGTATTATATTAAATAAATGGTTATCAGTAACTACCCTACCAATTGCATTAATCTTTGGGCAAACAGTCATTCCAATATCAAACTCATTTATTCTTGGTTTTTCATTATTAATTAAAGTCATTATATTTCTATAATGATTCTTATTAAGAGCATCCAAACCAAGTTTTACTATCAATCGGTTACATGCTTTTAGTTCCATTAAATCACTGATTGTTGAAATCATGGCAAGTGTCAATAAATATTCGTCAATAATGCCTAAATATGCGATGCTAAAAAAGAAAGAAACGGAACCTGCACACATATTGTAATTTGAAAATCCTGAGAATGTAGGGTGTAAGATAAATTTCGCTTTTGGAACCGAATCTTCAATCGTATGGTGATCAAAAATAATTACATCCATCCCTAATGAATTTGCATAATCAATTTCTTCATTAAGAGTTATTCCGTTATCAACTAAAAGCAAAATATCATAGTTCAGATCTTTAAAACGTTTAATATTTTCTTTTGTTAAACCATAGCCATCTGTTTCTCTAAATGGAATATAAAATCCAGGTGTATATTTATCACTTTTAAGTGTTAAATAAGCAATTGAGGTTGCCATTACGCCATCACAATCATAATCTCCATAGATTAAGATTTTTTTATTATTATTTACAGCTTCACGAAGATATGTTGCACATTTATCAATGTCTTTATAGTTGTCTGCTTTTGGCAAATCTTCTAAAGTATTATTTTTCGACAACAAAAGAAAATCATCATTTGTGATTCCATAATATTCTAGTAATCTGCTTTTAAAATCTTTCATACTTTTTAAAAAGGCTACCATTCAAGGTAGCCATATTTTTAATCGTTAATACCGATAAAGGTAGCTTCTTCTGGTCCATCGCCTTTTTCAACAATATTCTTCTTTTTAGCACGTGAAATACGATGGTTATTATATTGAACAACAATTCGATTCCAAATTCCATTAAAGAATTTAGAAAGAATATAAACCAAATTAATGTTAAGAGCTTTTAATACTGAAAGTATAACTAGCATGCCAATAACTGATAAAATTACAAAATATGTTGAAAAAGTTGAGGCAAATAGGAAGCTAATTAAAATAAATTCACTTAACGCACTAATAATTATTGCGTTTGAATAGGTTAAATTTAAAGCATATACACTATTGACTCTTCGTGCATCTAAGTCATTTTTATCAATACGATTTTCTTTCATACTGTTACGTTCAACACAATAAATGTAGTCGATTAAGGAATAAGCAAAAAGCGATAAAATAATTAAACCTAAAGTTATTTGACTACTAAATACTCCTCTTGTTAAAACAAAGATGCCAACAGTAATAGTTAGTGATCCACCAATAAGGACAAAACTAGTTAATCCTCGCGAAATGCCATATCTAAAAATCAAATATAAACTGGCGATTGCGCTACCAATTAAAGCAAAGAGCATTGCGTAATAGTTGTTAGTATCATCATTTACATTTTTTACTTCTTTTAATTCAACGCTAGTGAAATTAGATACACTATTATAGTTCAATAATAAATATTGGATAGCATCATCAAAAGTTGCACCTTCAAGGTTATATTGGCTGTCAACATAAGCCGAAATCAAAGTATCGTTATTATATGCACTACTTAATTCAACGATATAGTAAATTTTCTTTTGAGTTTCTTTATTACTCTTATAATTTTCCTTATAACTATAAGTATAAGTTAAAACATCCTTATAAGCGACATTAGTTGTATTTGTCGAATTTGTCGATGTATTGTAAGTATATAAGTGATTCAAAACTTTTGTTTCAAGATCTGAAACGCTTTGAATATCACTGTTTTCATTATAAGAGAATTGGATATAGACTCTCGTTGAAGTAACGGCTGATGAATTAGAATTATAAATATTTCCAGTCCCGAATTGGAAAGCACAAATACCAATTATGCTTGCAATAAGCATTACTAAACTTCCGATGGCAAAAATTCGATTTCCTTTTACTTTTTCTTTCTTTTTAAATGATTCAAAATAAGTAGATTTTTCATCATTCGAGAGATCAGGAATCTTTTTAGTTTCAACCATTAATAAATTTAAATGATTAACAATAAATGAAGAATTAGTTAAGAAATAGTATATTCCTCGTAAGAAAATACCATTTATTACAAGATTCAATAATCCGCCTAAAATCAATGTTGCGCCGACAGAAATCATAATACTGTTTGGAATAAGATAAGCAACTAAACCAAATAAAATTGTAATAACCGAAAGATCAATTTGTATTGGTGCCGTATATTTACTAGCATCTTCATTTGATTTTCTTAAATTCTTACCTTTATAAAGCTCTTCTTTCAATGCCTTAAAATATGGTAATTCAGAGAACAATAAAACAATAGTTAAGGCGATTAAGGCGATGATTGTTCCGATATTAAATTCAGCACCAAAACTATTAAAAATTGAAAGCGTTAATAAAAGGACACTTGGAACCAAAGCAACAGTTGTTAAAGCTGCAAGGCCATAATTTAAGATAACAAACAAGGTCACTACTATAAAAGCAACAAGGCATGAAATTAATAAACTAGAAAATACCACTGAAGAATATGAACCATAATTAGCACCATGGTAAATAAGATTTTCAATGAATGGTACAGTGTTATTTGTTGCATCGTTAATAATATCTTTGTTAATCAAAGTAACGTTATATTCGAGTTTTGAACTATTTAATTTCGCACAAACAATTGTTGCGAGTTTGTTAGCTAAAGTTAAATCGCTACCTGCATCATTTAGAAAGCCAACATATTTTAGTTTAGTAAAAGTTGCATCTGTCTTTGTACTATCGTAATCGAAATAAACATTTTCAGGCTTTGTTGCATCAATACGATCAATATAAGCATCAGCCTCTTTGGTATCGGCAGTATCACTAGAAGTGATAATGGTTTCCATTGAATAAGCGTTGGTATCCCAATTATTAACGAGATAAATATAATTCTTATTATCGGTCGTTGTGGTCGCGCTATCCGCCATTGGACGATAAGTCATGATTGAATCAGTCTTATTTTCAGTAGAATCAGTCTTCTTAACGTTATCATATAATTTAGTTTTGAAATCTTCGGCATTGGCAAGAGGCATAATAATTTGAGGATAATTACTGCTGTAATCAATATAAGCACTACCAGCGGTGAAAAAATCCGCACTATCGAGTAAAATGTTTCCACTATAATCCATCGCTTCAAGATTCCAATCAAAATTTAAATATTTTGCAATAGCTGTATTAATTTCTTTTTGAGCCTTGAAAGATAATCTAATCGTGGTATTTCCTTCAACTTCAAGTTTATAGGTTGAGATATTGGCTGAATCAAGTCTAGATTTAAAAGTATCAGTAATAGACTTTATAGCATCACCTGACTCAATATCGCCTTCATTTTTACTACCATTTTCTTTTAAAGAAATTTGATAAACAAAATTTTGGCCATTATCATAGTCAGCACTAGCATTAATTGAAAGGATTGTTGGTACAAAACCAGCAAAGGCACTAATTAAGATACTTACGCAAAGTAAGATATATGCAAGAAAGCGTTTCACAAACTACCTCCATCTCTTGTTTATAAATAAATTTATAAACACCATAAATATATACGTAATAAAATATACCTTAATTTGCTTAAAAAAACAATCTAATTATAAGGCTAGATTCCCTTTAATTTCTAAAAGAACTTTTTTACCCAAATCTGTAATAATTCTTCCTTGTTTTGTTCGCTCAATAAGTCCTATATTCACTAAGAATGGTTCGTTAACATCTCTTAAGTTAATAACATTATCATTTAGTAAAGAAGCAATCGACTCTAAAGACACCGGTTGTTCATGAAATTTATAATATAACGTAGATAAAATATCAATATCAACATCATTTAAGCCATATTTATTAATATTAAGAAAATCAAATGCATTATCAATACTTTGCTTGTTTATTGTCCTTAAATTCTTAAAAAGAGCATAATCATAAATTCTTTTCAATAAGTTATTTGCTACTCTTGGAGTTTTGCGACTTCTCAATGCAATTTCATAAGCTGCATCATCATCAAGTTTAATCTCAAATTTTTTAGCATTGTTTAGAATTATGTTTTTTAGCTCCATGTCTAAATAAAAAGAAAATTTAAATTGAATTCCGAAACGATCTCTTAATGGAGTTGGTATATAGCCAATTAACGTTGTCGCACCAATAAGGGTGAAAGGAGGTAATTCTATTGATAATGCCTTACTATTTTCCTCGTTTTTATAAGTTATATTGATTCTAAAATCTTCCATCGCACTATATAAAATTTCAGCAAATTCTTGATCTAAATCGTGAATTTCATCAATAAATAAAATATTACCAGCATTTAGAGTTGCTAAAATTGAAATTAAATCAGTCAATTCTTTAATTGCCGAGGCACTAATTGTAATAATTTTTGTATCCATTTCGTGAGCAATAACATAAGCTAAACTAGTTTTTCCAAGACCAGGAGGTCCATAAAGTAGAATATGATCTAAAACGGTTTTTCGTTTTTTAGCACTATAAATAAAGACTTTCAATTTTTCTATAATATTGTTTTGTCCAAAGAATTCGTCGATTGAAGATGGTCTTAAATAATTATCGTTAATAGACATTTTTCTTAATCTCCTTTAACGTTAAGGATAAAGCTTCGTTGTCATTTAATCCCGATGGAAGCTTATTAATTGCTTCATTAATATCTTTTGCTTTATATCCAATTTTTCTTAAAGCATTATAAATATTAGAGTATTCAAAAATATTCATATTGTTGAAATCATCAATTTTATTAGATAATTCCAAAATGATATGCTCAGCTCTATTTCCAACTCCATTTATTGAAGCTAACGCTTCTTTATTTTTATTTTTAATGAAATAAATAATTTCATCCACTGTCAAATTATTTAACAATGAACAAGCAGTTTTAAAACCAACGCTATTCACACTAATTAAGCGTTCAAACATCTTCAATTCATCACTTTTAAGGAATCCATAAATTATAATTTCTTCGTCTTTGATATAATCTTTTACATAAAAAAGATAATCGTGTTCAAGTAAAAGATCACTACATTTATTTGTGAATATACGAAACCCTAAACCATTAACATCTAAACTGACAAAATCTTTATTAATATTTTTAATTTTTCCTACTAAAAAATCTAACATATTTTTTAGTATAAATAGTATTATTCGTAATAATCAAAACTATAATCTTTTAGTTTGACCGTATCTCCATCTTTTGCGCCCATTTTGTGAAGCTCTTTATCAACACCAATTTTATTTAAATATTGAATAAGACGCATTGTGCCTTCATCAGTAGAAAGATTGATTAAATCGTAAGTTCTTTCAACTCTTTCCCCACTAATAATATATGTATGATCATCTTGTTTTGTGATTTTAAAGATTGGTTCATCGGTTGTGGCATCATAAATTTTTTCTTTATCTTTTTCATCATAAACTGGGAAAGTTTCAGCAGTTAGTAATAAATCTTTGCATTTATATAAAACCTTATCTAACCCTTCTTCAGTAACACATGAAATTGGGATAACATCTTTTTTAATTTGTTTTTTAAACTTAGCAAGTCTTTCTTCTGCACCATCTTCATCCATTTTACTTGCAACGATAACTTGTGGACGATCAATTAAGTGCATTCCATATGCTTTAAGTTCATCATTAATCGTATTATAGGCTTCTAATGGGTCTCTTACACCACTCATATCAACCATATGAATTAAAACACGGCATCTTTCGATATGTCTTAAAAACAATAAACCAAGTCCTTTTCCTAAATGTGCTCCAGCAATAAGTCCTGGCATATCTGCCAAAACAAATGAAGAACCATCCTTCAAAGAAGTAACACCTAAATTAGGAACAAGTGTTGTAAAATCATAATCACCAATTTGAGCTTTGCAATTAGTAACACAACTTAAAAAAGTCGATTTTCCTACACTAGGGAAGCCAATAATTCCAACATCTGCCAACAATTTCAATTCTAAAATAACACGTTTTGTTTCGCCTGGAAGGCCGTTTTCAGCAATCTTTGGAGCCTTATTACGAGAATTTTTAAAAGCTTCATTACCTCTTCCGCCTCGTCCTCCACGACAAATTAAATATGTTTTTCCAACTTCGTCCATATCACAAACAAATTGATGGTTTTCTTCTAAAAAAACAACTGTTCCAAGAGGAATATCTACATAAATATCTTGGGCTTTTCGTCCATACATGCTTTTAATGTCGCCATCAGCTCCATCTTGAGCAATGAATGTTTTACTATGTCGATAATTAACTAATGTAGTCGTTGTGCTAGAACATCTTAAATAAATGCTTCCACCATGACCACCATTACCACCACTAGGTCCACCTAATGGTCTATTTTTTTCATGAATAAAGGCAATGGCTCCATCGCCACCTTTACCACTTCGTAATTCAACAACCGCTCGATCAACAAATAAATTCATATATACCTATTGTTTCTTTAAAAGAAAACCACCTATAAAACAGGTGGTTTTAAATTATTTTCTAATGTCGTAAACTGAAGCACGAGTCTTGTTCTTGCCAACTCTTTCGAATTTAACAAATCCAGCTTTTGTTGCGAAAATTGTATCATCACTACCTTTTTTCGTATTAATTCCTGGAAGAACTTTAGTTCCACGTTGTCGATAAATAATAGCACCTGCTTTGCAAACTTGACCATCACCGAGTTTAGCACCTAATCTACGACCAGCACTATCACGGCCGTTTTTAGTACTACCAACACCTTTATGGGATGCAAAGAGTTGAATATTAAGTTCAAATCTAAATTTCATATTTGTACCAGCCTTTCTTTTATTCATTTTTAACATTGATATTTTTAGGATATTTAGTTTCAAGAGTTCTAAGTTGTGTAACTATTGTTTTTAATACGATATCATCGTTATTATTCGCTTTAGAAACCACAACTTTAACATCTCCAGAATTCACTTTCATCTTGTAATTTTTATCATCATTAATTTGATTTAAACCACCAATAACAATTGATGAAACACAAGCACAAACTAAATCTAGTTCACCTAATTTTGAATAATCAGCATGCCCTAGAACTTTCAATCCTAAGATAACATCATTAACAACTTGATAAGTTACTTTAATCATTATGCATTAATAGATTCAATGGTTAAACAAGTATATGGTTGTCTGTGACCAATTGTTCTATGATAATTAGATTTTGACTTATACTTGAATACTTTAATCTTCTTGCTTAAACCTTGCTTTTCAACTTTAGCAACAACAGTAGCACCATTAATAAATGGGTTGCCTGCTTTGATTGATTTGTCGCCAATTAAGAGAACTTTATCGAAAGTATAATTAGAACCAACTTCGACATCAAGTTTCTCAACATAAACTTTTTGGCCAACTTCAACCTTAAGTTGTTTTCCACCAGATAAAATTATTGCGTACATGTATATTCCCTCCTCTTTAAAAAATTACTCGCTACGAAGGTGAAATATTACTATTTACTTATGACCTTTTGTAAGCGGTTGTAGCTAAAAATGAGTTACAACGTAAAGATTATACATATATTTCATATATGTGTCAAACAAGAAAATACTAAAAACAAATAAATTATTAAGACTGATACGAGTCTTTATTTCCAAACAAATTGCCACCCACCTGGGATCTTAACAGTTGAAGATTTACTAACAAATAGTCGATAAACAACTACAGTAATGATTGATATTACTAAAACAGCCATAACAGCAGCAAGAGTAATTGCTTCACCAACTTTAATGTTATCTAGCTCTTCATCCGTCAACGAAATACTATTCATACTAACCTCCTTTAATAATAATATTGGAGGGAATTATGAATAATTTATAAATTTTTTAATTTTTCTAAAATTTCAGCTTTTTGAGCTTTATATTTTTCGTATTTTTCTTTTTCCAAATCTATTTTTGCTTTTGGTGCTTTATTGACAAAATTTTGATTGCCTAATAATCCTTCACTTCTAGCTATTTCTGCATCGACACTCGCTAAATCTTTTTCAAGATTAATTTTAAGTTCTTCTTTATCAATATTATCAACAATATAAAGTGTAACTTTTGGAAGAATAAAACTTGTCGAATTCTTTACATCATTTTCTACAATTTCAATACTGTTTGCAAATGAAAATCTATTGATATAGTCGATTAAATTATCAAGCGAGATTTCTGTTTTAATTTTTAAATCAATCTTGGCATTTGGAGCCAATTTAGCATTAACTTTATATGTTCTAATTGTTTCAATAATTTTTGATAATAAGTCACCAGTTTCTTCGGCTTGTTTATTAACAAATTTTTTGTCAAACACAGGATAAGATTCAAGCATAATAGAATCTTTGTGTTTAGGTAAATTTAAGTATATTTCTTCGGTAATAAATGGTGAAAATGGATAAATCATCATAATAATTGAGCTTAATACTTTTAATAATGTAAAATAAACTCCATCTTTATAATATTTTTCATCATTTAAACTAACTTTTGTCATTTCAATATAAAATGAGCAAAAATCATCATAAACAAAATTATAAAGGACACTTGAAGCAATTCCATACTCATATTTATCCATTGCTTTCGTGACTTTTTGAATAGTTTTTTCAAGTTTAGAAAGTATATATTTATCGATAATATTCAATTTTTTAGTGTCAACTTTAGTGTTATCGAAACCTTCAGGAATATTCATCAAAATATAACGTGCACTATTCCAAATTTTATTAAGATAATTTTGACAAGCATTTACCTTTTCTTCGCTATATCTCATATCTAAACCAGGCGCACTACTTGTTGCCAAGAAATAACGTAAGCTATCAACTCCATATTTATCAATAACATCGAATGGATCAATACCATTTCCCAATGATTTTGACATCTTGCGACCTTGAGAATCACGAATTAAACCATGAATAACAATGTCTTTGAAAGGTGTCTTTCCAGTAAAATGCAATCCTTGAAAATACATTCTTGCAACCCAAAAGAAAATTATATCGTATCCAGTAGACATGCAATCTAACGGATAATAATGTTCTAGATCACTTGTTTCTTCTGGCCAACCCATTGTTCCAAATGGCCAAAGAGCACTTGAAAACCATGTATCAAGTACATCCTCATCTTGAGTCCAATTTTCCATATCAGTAGGCTTTTGGGAAGAAATTAGTATATTTCCAGTAGTTTTATTATAATATGCAGGAATTCTATGACCCCACCAAAGTTGTCTGCTAATACACCAATCATCACAATTAGACATCCAACGATCCAATACTTTTTCAAATCGTTTAGGATAGAATGTTGCTTTATCAGAAGTTTTTTGTTGTGCAAGAACTGCATCAGCTAATGGTTTCATCTTAACAAACCACTGCTTTGATAATATTGGCTCTACTACCGCATCACTTCTTTCTGAATGACCAACTGAGTGAACCATTTCTTCAATTTTTACTAAGTCATCATTTGCTTTGATTTCATTAACAAGTTTATCTCGGCATTCATATCGATCCATACCTGCATATTTACCGGTATTTTGTGCCATCGTTCCATCAATATTCATAATAATTGGATGTTCTAAACCATATTTTTGACCAATCGTCCAATCATTTGGGTCGTGAGCTGGAGTACATTTCATTGCACCAGTACCAAATTTTATATCAACGTAATCATCAGCAATTACCGGAATCTCTTGACCATTAGCAGGGTTAATCACTTTTTTACCAACATATTTGCTATATCTTTTGTCTTTTGGATTAACACAAATACAAGTATCACCAAACATTGTTTCAGGTCTTGTTGTTGCGATTGTTAAAAATTTAGTTTTATCTTCGACAAATCGATATTTAAAATAATAGAAATTTCCTTTATCTTCACGATAAATGACTTCAATATTGCTTAAGGCCGTTTTCATTTTAGGATCATAATTGACAATCCTTTCACCACGATAAATTAATCCTTCATTATATAGTTTGATAAAAACTTCGGTTACAGCCTTAGAAAAGCCTTCATCAAGAGTAAATCTTTCTCTTGAATAATCAAGCATAAGACCAGTTTTTGCCCATTGGGAATGAATTATTGCACTATATTCATCTTTCCAAGCGTAAGCTTGTTTCATAAATTCTTCACGACCTATTTTAAAACGTGAAGTACCCATTTCTTGAAGACGTTTATCAACTTTCGCTTGAGTCGCAATACCAGCATGATCACAACCTGGTAAATATAAAACATCAAAACCTTTGGCTTTTTTATATCTACAAGTAATATCTTGAATTGTTGTATCTAAAGTGTGACCAATATGCAATTTTCCAGTAACATTTGGAGGTGGTATAACCATTGAAAATTTTTGCTTGCTTTTATCGCCAGCAGTAAAATAGCCTTTATTTTTCCAATTTTCATATTTTCCAGCTTCTACTTGTTTAAAATCATAACGTTTATCAAGTGCCATAATATTTTCCTCCACTACTTTATTTCTGAATTAATTTTATTTTTTAAACCAACTAAACTATTTTTATCTTTGATACTTACCATTAAAACCGATTTTTTGCTATCTTCGCCAAATTTTGAAACAAGGTTTTTCAATATTTGAGCTTTACCAGCTTGATTAAGTTTATCAACTTTGGTCATAACTATAACATACTTATAATCATAATCTTTTATAAAATTATAAAAATCTAAATCATCATCGGTTGGAACATGTCTACTATCAAGTAGAAATACGATGAGTTTTAAATATTTATTATCTTTAAAATAACCTTCGACCATATTTCCATAAAAAGCATAATCTACATCTTTCTGTCGACTAAATCCATAACCTGGACAATCAACAAAATAAAATCTATTTTCAATAAGGTAATAATTTAATAAACGTGTATGACCTGGTTTACTAGAAGTAAATGCCAAGTTTGTTTGATTAACAAGGGCGTTAATCAATGATGATTTGCCAACATTACTTTTTCCAACAAAAATCACTTCCTGAAGTCTTTTTTCAGGAAGTGATTTGTTACCATCACAAGATTTTATAAACTCGGCCTTATTGTAACAATAGTCCATATTAAGCACCAAAAACTACTTTGTAGGCATCATCTACTGAAGACATATAAACAACTTGTAAATTGTCTTTGACTTCAGCAGGTAACTCTTCAACGTTATTTTTATTCTTTAAAGGAACAATAATTGTTTTTATACCACTTCTTAAGGCAGCCAAAGATTTTTCTCTTAAACCACCAATCGGAAGAGCATTGCCACGTAAGGTAACTTCACCAGTCATTGCAATATCTCCACTAACTGGTTTACCAGTTAAACTTGAAATAATTGCAATAGTAATTGCCACACCAGCTGATGGACCATCTTTTGGAACCGCTCCTTCTGGAACGTGTACGTGAATATCATTCTTATCAAAAATTGTTGAGTCAATATTATATTTCTTTGCATTGCTTCGAATGTAATCGAGAGCGATTGAACATGATTCCTTCATAACATCGCCAAGTTTTCCAGTAAGGATTAAATTGCCTTTTCCTGGGAAATAATTAACTTCAATTGGAAGGATATCTCCACCATATTCAGTATATGCAAGGCCGGTAACAACGCCGACTTGACTGCCATTTTCTTTATGAGTGCTATCAAAAATTTCAACACCTAAATAGACCTTTACATCATGAGGTTTAATCTCAATTGAAGTAAGTTTTTTGTTAAGAATTTCAACGCATACCTTACGACAAATACTATTAATTAAACGCTCTAGTTCTCGCACACCAGCTTCACGGGTATATCTCTCAATCAAAAAATCAATTGAATTATCCGTAAATTTAATTTGATCATCAGTTAAACCATTTGCTTTAATGGCTTTTTCAATTAAATGCTCTTTAGCAATATGTAATTTTTCAATCGCTGTATAACTATTTAGTTCAATTAATTCAAGACGATCTAACAATGGAGCAGGAATGTTTTCAAGATAGTTAGCGGTACAAATGAAGAGAACGTTTGATAAATCAAATGGTTCTTCAATAAAGTTATCGGTAAATTGACTATTTTGTTCAGGATCCAACACTTCAAGTAAAGCGCTAGCTGGATTACCATGATAAGATTTATCAAGTTTATCAATTTCATCTAAAAGGAAGACTGGATTGTTGGTTTTTGCACGTTTTAATCCTTGAATTATTCTTCCTGGAGCACTGCCAACATAAGTTCGTTTAAAACCACGAATTTCAGCTTCATCACTTATGCCACCTAAAGAAGACTTAACAAAGTTTCTTCCTAAAGCTCTTGCAATAGATTTTGCCAAACTTGTTTTGCCAGTTCCTGGAGGTCCATAAAAACATAGGATAGGAGCTTTTAAATTACCAGTCATTTGTTTAACAGCTAGATATTCTAAAATTCTCTTCTTTGGCTTTTCTAGACCATAGTGATCTTCATTAAGAATTTTTTCGACATTGCCTAAATCTTCGTTATCAGTTGTTTTTTCACTCCATGGCAAACTAAGGAGTAAATCAATATAAGTACGAATTAAACTCGACTCAAGCGAACCTTGAGGGAGCATTTCGTATTTTTTCATCTCATCTTTAACTTTAGCTTTAATATTTGCAGGATAATTACCCTTTTCAACTTTTTCTACAATATTGTCTGGATCTTGGTCTTCATCACCTTCACCAAGTTCTTTTTTAATTGCCTTAAGTTTTTCACGCAAGAAATATTCTTTTTGGTTCTTTTCCGCACTATCACGTACTTCATCTTGAATCTTACGTTCAATTTCTGCATTTTTAATTAAACCATTACATAATGAAATAAGCTTTAAAAGGCGTGTATTAACATCTTTTGCCTCGAGTAAAGCTTGTTTATCTTCTAAACTACAATTGATATTAGCGCTTAAAAGATATGAAATTTCTTTAGCACTAATACCTTTTGAAAGTTCACTAGCAATTTGTTTACTATTTTGCTCAATAAAGATTGAGGAATCAAAATTTTCAAAAGTCTTGAATAAATCTTTGATAATTGCCTCTTCTTCTTGTGGATCTCCATCAACATCTTCAAATAGCAATCCATCGCAATATAAAACATCATTTAAAACAGTTAAATTAGATAAAGTTGTTCTTTCGATAACACTTAATTTAATTTTAAAACCATTTTTTATTTGAGTAACTTGCGAAATACGACAAAGGGTTCCAATGCTATAAAACTCTTCAAAAGTTTCAATATTGTCTTTGCTTACATCTTTTTGCGAAACTAACAAAATATAAGAATCATAAGTTGTTGTTGAGATATTAATTGCATTAAGACTAAACTCTCTTTCTGCAAAAATATTTTCACTTTGACCTGGATATAATACAAGACCACGGGTAACTAAAACTGGTAGATTAAATGGAATGTTTTTTTCAAACTTCATTATTAACCTCCTAGAAACTAATCATTACTTAGCTTCTTTTTTATCTTCTACTACTTTTTTACTTTTTGGTTGAGTTTTTTCAACTGGTTTAGCTTCTTCTTCACTATTGTTAGCAACAATAAAGTGTTCAATCTTTCCTTGAATTAATTGTTGCTTTAAACGATCTTCTTGTGGTTGAAGAGCTTTAACGACATCTTCTACTTTCATATTGTATTGTTTTGCAATATTTTCATAATAATCTTTAATTTCGTCATTACTGACAACTAATTTTTCAGCTTCAGCAATCTTGTTAAGAACAAGAGATTGGGTAAGTCTATTTTTAGCTTCTGTATGATATTGTTCGTTTAATTGATCATCGGTTAAACCAGTGATTTCCTTATATTGGTCAATACTTAAACCATTTTGAGAAATTTGATTCTCCATATCTTTGCGAACTTCAGCAGCTTCGCTATCAACAACCTTATCTGCAATCGTAACCTTAGCATTTTTAGTAATTTGATCGAGAATTGCGCCAAATTGTTTATTTTTTGCATCTGCAACTTTTCTATCATTAACTTGTGCTTTTTCGTAAGCTTGAAGTGTCTTCATATCGGTAACACCATTAAGTTTTAATCCTTTAGCAAATTCATCATTTAATTCAGGATACTTTTTAGTTTTTACTTCATGAATCATACATACGAACTTAGCTTTTTTACCTGCTAATTCTTTAACATATTGAGTTGGGAAAGTAACTTCAACATCAATTTTTGATTCTGGTTTTGCACCAACGAGTTGATTTTCGAATCCTGGGATAAATTGATTGCTTCCAAGAACAAGTGAATAATTATCTGCACTACCACCTTCAAATTCTTTGCCATCAACATAACCCTTGAAATCCATTACAACAGTATCACCTAATGCTGCTGGTTCATTTTCTTTCATAATCCATTCAGCATTTTCTTCTTTAAGATGATTAATTTCATCATCAACTTCTTTTTGATCAACAGTGACCTTTTCAAGTGGAACTTTAATTCCAGTGTATTTGCCTAATGTAACTTCTGGAACACAAATAATAGTAAACTTAACTTCTAATTCAGTATCGCTTACCTTAGTTGGTAAAACATCAGGTCTATAGAAAGGTTGTAACTTATGTTCATTAACAACATCAGTGAACATTTGTGGAAGAACAATATTCATTGCTTCTTCATAAACTTGTCCTTTAGAAATTCTTTCTTTTGCTAAATCTAAAGGTGCTTTTCCTTTACGAAAACCTTTAATTTCAACATTTTCAGCTAATTTTTTAGTTGCTTTTTCTTGGGCATCACTCCAAACTTTGCCATCAACTGAAGTTGTAACTTCGTATATAGCATCGCCTTTATCGATTAATTTTGTAGCCATAATAAATAATTTTTCTCCTTAATTACGTATGTTAAGATTATATATTAGATTAAAATCTAATACAATAAAAATGCATCGCTGATTTAACCTTAAAATTCATTTTGAACTATATTAATTATTTCTTCGAATTTTTTTACTTTTGTTTCGGTAAATACTAAGCTTTTCAAGTAATCATCAGTTGTAATGTCTGCACCATAAAGTTTAGAACCTTGTATAACTAAAGCGGCTAATAATGAATCTAAATCTTCTGTTGTCATTTTCTCAGGTAACATATAAATAAATGTTGGACGAGCTAAAACTGAAATGTATCGAACAATACTAATATTTTTCTCAGTCATATTCATATAAGATACTTTTTCATTTAGTTTTTGTGACAGTACTTTTAGATATGTAGTATATTCTTCCGGTATAATCGAATAATATTTATCTTTTTTCCTAAACAAAATTTTATCAGGTAGCTTTGCAAAGATTGCATAATCTAACAATAGAGCATAATTAGTATCAAATTTAGATGTGCTTTTTAAGTAATCCGAAACAATTGATAAGCATGAAATGCCTTGAGATTCTAGATCATATATTTTCTTTATTGCATACAATTGTTCATCATTGTTTCCACTAAAAAGCGCATCTTTTATGTCTTGAAGATTTTGTGTCGAATCTTTATTAGACTCATTAAAATATTCCTTTAAATGAACGATATAGTCATCAAGATTTCTCATAAACTCTTCAGTTTCCTGATTAATGTATGGAAAATCTCTAAAGTGTTCGAGCTCTTTTTTTAATTCATCATCTTTTTTAAAATAAACCAATAAAAACATTAATGCTTTACAACTACTTACTAAATCCCAATTTTCTACTAAATTTCTACTTTTATAATATTCTTGTAATGCATCTTTGTATTTACATAAAGCTTCAAAACTCAAGATTCTAAACAACAAATCTTCTGCATCATCTGAAAAAGTAGTTTCTTTTAAAACATTTTCATAGTCACCTTTTTGAAAGAAATTCTTTATTTTTTCACTCATTTTATGCCTTTTAATTTATTGTATAACACAATAGCAGATTTTTCAGGAATAATTTGCTTTAATTCATCGATTGTAGCATTTTTTAATTCATCCATTGTAGGATATGCTTTATTCATTTGCTCTACCCTTTTTGCTCCTAGGCCTTCAATATCGTCATAGATGCTTTTGTACATCGATTTTGATCTTTTTTCTTTATGTGTAGTAATAGCAAAACGATGCACCTCATCTTGCATCCTTGTTAAAAAGAAAAATAACTGTTTATTGTCATCAATATTGATGGTATTACCATTATCATCTAATAATGAATTAGTACGATGCTTGTCGTTTTTTTCAAGACCAGCTAAATTAATTTTTATATTAAGTTTTTTCAAAACTTCTTTTGCTGCATTAATTTGTTCGATACCACCATCAAGCAAAATTAAATCTGGAAATACATCGCCTTCTTCTTTAAGACGTGAATACCTTCTCTCGATAACTTCTCTCATACTTGATGTATCATCTTTTTTATTTTCGGACTCTATATTGAATTTTCGATACATTTTTCTATTTGGTTCACCATTAATAAAGCAGACCATTGCACCCACCGCATCGCTACCCTGTAAATGAGAATTATCAAATAATTCGATGCGATATGGTGTATTTATCTTCAATAGTTTTCCAAGTTGTTCTAATATTTCTAATTTATCATCATCCAATCTCGCACTCATAAAATGCTCATCTAATCCTTCTTTTGCGTTTTCTTGTGCCAACATCACAAGATCTTTAATCTTACCTCTATTAGGATTTGATACTTTTATCCCTAAATACTCTTGTAAGGATGAAATTACATCATCATTACCCACAACAACTTCAGCTGGAACAGTATTAAATTGATAATATTGTGAAATCATATCGGTTATAAATTCGTTAAGATCTCCAATAATTTCATAAACAAAATTACGTTTTGCAATTAAAATACCTTTTCTAATAATTAAAACCGCTAAAGAAAGGTATCCTTGTCGAATATTATAGGCAAAAACGTCAATGTTTGAAGAATTTAATAGTTCAACATCTTGCTTATCATTAATATGATTTAAACTATCTAGAATTTTCTTATAACTCTCTGCATTTTCGTAATCTAAGTTATCACTATATTCTTTAATTTTCTGTTTTACTTGATTTACGACTTTACTATTATTCCCTTTTAAAAATTCTTGAATATTGGCGATTATTTCGTCATATTTCTCTTTTTGAATATTGTTAATACAAGGAGCCAAGCATTGCCCTAAATGATAATACAAACAAGTTTCTTTTGGAACATTTTTGCACTTTCTTAAAGGAAAGAATTTATTTAAAATATCAATCATTTCATAAGCGTTTGTAGATTCAGGAAATGGCCCAAAATATTCACACTTTCTATCTCTTGTATTACGAGCAATAGAAATATATGGATCTTTTACTTTATGAATTGCGATGTATGGATAGTGTTTATCGTCTTTTAAAAGAATATTGTATCTTGGAAGATGTTTTTGAATTAAATTCATTTCCAAAATAAAAGCTTCTTTTTCTGTTCTAGTGATGATTATTTCAAAATGATCGACATGTGAAACCATTGCTGCAGTTTTGCCTTCATGAGGTCTAGTAAAATATTGAGTTACTCTATTTTTTAAATTTTTTGCTTTACCAATATAAATAATTTTGTCATCTATATCATGCATTAGATAACAACCTGGTTTATCTGGCAATAGACTTATTTCATTTTGAAGTTTTTCGTTCATTTTAAAGTAACAATAGTTGCTCCAGTTCCACCATCAACATCATTTCCCAATCTAAAAGATTCAACAAAACTTAAAGTTTTTAAATGTTCATGAATTGCATTTCTTAATTGACCGCTACCATAACCATGTATAACTTTTACAACATGTAAACCTCGACTGTAACAATCTGATAAATACTTATCAAGTTTATCAAGGCCTTCATCGATATGATTACCAACTAAATTAATTGATGGTGACAATACTTTTTGATTAAGAATAACTTTATCAATATTTGTTTGAACATAATGTGTAGTTGTTGGTTTATCGATTTTTTGGCATTGATCATATGAGGCATTTAAAGAAAATCCATCTGTAGTAACAATATTAACCTTTTGCCCAACCATTCTTACAACCTTACCACTAACGTTAAGACCTTTAATTTCTACATAATCACCAAGAATAATTTTTTCTTTTTCTTTTTTACTAACAGATATTTGATTTAATTTTGCAATATATTCACGTGCTTCTTTTTTATTTGAAGCCTTAAAAGCATCGACAATATCGTCAATTTCATCTATTTTAGAATCTAAATATTCATCAAAATCTGCGATTTTTTTATCTTTTAAATTTTTCTCTTTTTCGGTCAACGCAACTTCTTTCTTTTTTAAGTCGCTTGATAGTGAATCAAGATCTTTTCTTTTTAGATTCAATTCTTCATTTTTTTCATGAATAGAACGCTCTTTATCTTCGAGAATTTCAAGTTTTCTATCAGAATCATCAATATAATTTTGTTCATAAATCTTTCTTGCTCTCTCTACAACACTATCATTTAAACCATATTTTTTCGCAATAGCGAAACCATAACTTTTTCCAGAAACATCATAAATAATCTTAAATGTTGGTTCGATTTTTTTATCATCAAAGATAAAAGATGCACTAAGGACATTTTTATTAGCTAGGCCAAATTGTTTTAGCAAAGAGAAATGAGATGTAATTAAAGTAAGACATTTTCTATCAAGTAAGAACTCAACAACAGCCATACTTAAAGCTTCGCCTTCCTTAGGATCAGTACCATTGCCTAACTCATCAATAACTACTAAATCTTTACTAGAAATATACTTTAAAAGCACTGAAAGAACTGAAATATGAGCACTAAAAGTTGATAAATTATTTTCTATAGATTGATTATCACCTATATCAACATATATTTTTCTGAAAAATCCAAGCTCACTTCCACTCCCAGCTGGAATTGGTAATCCCATCTTTGTCATGTAAGCTAAAGTAGCAACGGTTTTTAATGCTATAGTTTTACCACCAGCATTAGGGCCACTAATAAGCATTAAAGTTTTGTCATCGCCGAGATTAAAATCATTTGGCACAACAACGTTTCTGTCTAGTAATGGATGTCGTGCTAAATATAATTTTATTATTTGTTTATCAGAAATTTTAGGAACAACACCATCAATATCAATATTGTAATGGGCTTTAGATTGTAAAAAGTCAAAATAACCGATAATTTGGTCGTTTGTTTTCAAAATAAGCTCATCATTAAGCACACTTTGCGTTAATTCCTTTAAAATTCTTGTAATTTCCTCTTTTTCTTGAATTTCTAAAACATGTTTATTATTCTCAAGATTAACAATTTCTAAAGGTTCTATAAATGTTGTTAAACCACTATCGCTCATATCATGCACTAAGCCATCAACATTTGACTTATATGAGGAATTAATAGGAAGTACATAAACTCCATCTCTAAGTACAAAATTATCACCCGATAGTTGGTCTTTATAAGTTATCATTAATTTTGTAATTGTCGAACGAATTTCTCTTTCACTTTTTTCAAGCGAATGACGAATTTGATTCAATTTTGGTGAAGCAGTATCAGCCACCGTATTATCAACAGTGATAACTTGAACTATACGATTGTATAATTTTTCATCAAAAACAATTTTTGAAAAATATGTCGATAGCAACGTAGGTTTTTCATCTATCTTTGAATAATATTTAATAAGATCTCTACAAGACGAAAGAACTTCTTTAATATCGTTAAATTTCCTTTCATCGATTACACTGCCTTTTTTTGCTTTTTCGATTTCTTCATCTATATCAATATGGCTAGTAATAGGTAAATCATTATATTTATTAATCAAAACAAGCATTTCACTTAATCTATTTAGTTCACTTTGACATTCGTTTTTATCATCAAAAACATCAAGATTCGTCAAAATTGACAATCCTTTTGGTGTCTTTATAAAAAATTTAATTTTTGCTAAAACTTGATCAATTTCAAGTATTTGTCGTACAGAATTCATAAAAGTATATTAGCATAAAATGGCTATTAATGATATAATTTTGATAATGGTAACTGTTAAGGTGGATGAAGAGACCCTAAAGAAGGTCGAAGAAGATTATAAAGATAATATTGTGACTCGAAACATTGGTTACATAATGTTTGTAATCAAAACAGAATCAAATATTATAACTGCTTTTAATAATAAAAAAGGCATGTCTTTTAAAATTACAATTCAAGGTGATAATGCAACCGAGATTGCTAAAAAATATGCAAAGAGTGCTCTTTTAATTCCAAAAAAAGAAAAGAAAGTGAAAGAATCGCCATATTTTATTGATGTTGACTCACAAATTGGTAGTGATGAGGTTGGTACTGGAGATTTCTTGGGTCCAATTGTTGTTTGTGCCGCATATTGTGATCACGAAACAATGAAATTAATATCAAAATATGATATTAAAGATTCAAAGAAATTAAATGATGAGAAAATACTCGAAGTTGTCCCACTATTGCTAAAAAAAGTTCATTATGAATATAAAATTCTAACAAATGATCGCTATAATGATGCCGTGAAAAAAGGCTTTAATATGGTTAAAATAAAATGTATTTTACATAATTTTGTATTAACCAAACTTCATGAACGTTGCCCTTATGTTCAAAATGTTTATATTGATCAATTTACTCCAGAGAAAAATTATTATGCTTATTTAAACGATATAGAGCACATTACAGATGGCGTTGTTTTTAGAGAAAAAGGCGAAAGTTATTTTCCAAGTGTGGCTTTAGCTAGTTGCATTGCTCGATATTATTTTTTAATGGATATGGATTTTGCTTCTAAAAAAATAAATATGAGAATTCCACTTGGTGCTGGTGATCAAGTCAATGTTTTTGCGAAAAAATATATCGAAAAATTTGGTTTAGATGCTTTTTCTAAACTTGCTAAACAAAATTTTAAAAATTATGAAGAAGTAACATCAACTAAATTAATCTAATTTATCGATTACATCTTGAAAATATTTAGGGAGAGGACAAGTAAATGTCATCTCTTTTTTTGTTGTTGGATGAATAAATGTTAATTGATAAGCGTGCAGTAATTGACCACCATTATATATTTGACAATTATTTTTACCATATAAAGGATCTCCAACAACTGGATGATGGATATAATCCATATGGACCCTAATTTGATGGGTTCTTCCTGTCTCTAATTTGCAGGATACAAGCGTATATTTTTTAAATCTTTTTATAACATTAAAATGTGTTATAGCATCCCGCCCATAGGTTGTATCGACCGCCATTTTTAACCTATTTCGGCGATCGCGACCAATTGGAGCAACTATTTTTCCATTATCTTCATCAATTACACCCATAACCAATGCATAATATTCTCTGTGCATTGTATGATCTTTCAATTGAGCAGCAATGAAGTTGTGTGCATAATCGTTTTTACAAATTAAAAGTAAACCAGAGGTATCCTTATCAATTCTATGGACTATACCCACCCTTTCAAGACCGTTAACAGTCGAAAGTTCTTTTTTTGCATAAATAAGAGCATTTACAAGAGTATCGTTATGATGACCGTCACCAGGATGAACAACAAGACCTTTTGGCTTATTAATCACAATTATGTCTTTATCTTCATAAATAATATCTAATTTAAAATTATATGGCTCAATATCATCACTAATTTCTTTTGTGACAAAATTAACATCAATTTTATCTAAAGTTTTTATTTTATATGATGGGGACACTGTTTTGTCATTAACCTTAACATCACCATTTTTTATTAAATTTGAAAAATAAACGCGAGAAAAATTTTTATCTTTTAAGGATAAAAACTTATCAATTCGAAGTGATTCTTCTTCTTTTGTAACTATATACGACTTGGTCATTATTTTTTAATACTATCTTTCTTATTTTCACTAATAAAGGTTGTTACAATTTCATAAACAATTAAAATAATAATTCCAACTGACAAGCAACTATCAGCAAAATTAAAAATACCAAAGCCTGGAATTAATGGCGTGATATCAATAAAATCAATAACTCCTTTGCTATATATAGTAGGAATATTTGGCATTAAAGCAAAAGTTCTATCAATCAAATTACCGACATCACCAGCTAAACATATCATCATAATGACCTTAATAAATGTTGATAATGATTCACGTTTTTTTATATAGAAATAACTGATTCCAATTGCTGCTGCATAACTTAAGATACAAAGTAAAATTTGGGTAACTAAGTTATCTCCTCCAAAACCCCAAGCTGCACCAGTATTAAAAACAAGCGTAAATTGAACGAGCCAAGTTAAACCAGGAATGGCAATAGATTCGCCATATGTTAGGTTATTATAAGCAATTACTTTTGTAATAATATCAATAATTAAAAGAATAATTGCGAGCCAAATAAATGAATAATAAAAATCTTTCCATTTATTTGATGGTTTTTTATTAACTTCTACCTTGTTTTCTACTTGCTCACTATTTTTTTGCATCGTGGACATAAATGATTTCCTTCAACTTCTACTATATCTGATTCATCAAAATAATTCCAACAACGATCGCATTTAACACCTTTGTGATGTCCAACATAAATTGTTGCAGTTTCACCTTTATATCCAGATTTTTGTAAATCATTAACGTGAACTTCACTAACAATAAATAATTCCGCTAAATCTTTTTCTGTGAAATTATCAACCATATAGTCTTTCAAATGAATGTTCTTATATTGCATATCAATGCGAGCTTCTTGTGAACTATGAACATCATTTGTATTACGTCTTTCTTCAATGGCTTTTAACACTTCGTTTCGAACAGCAAAGAAATTATCTTGATAATCACTAATAAATTTATGATTAATTTGATTAACTTTTGCTGGATAGCGATAAAGTTGAACATTTTCTTCGCTCTTTAAAGACCAATTCTTATTAACTTCATCCATTGTGAATGGAAGAATAGGATTAAGTAATTTCATTAAAACATCAACACAATGATTTAATACAGTTTGAATTTGCTTACGTCTTAACGAATCTTTCGCATCACAATAAAGTGAATCTTTCGTAACATCAAGATAGAAACTTGATAAATCATCGCTCATAAATTTCATCAAATCCGTCATCGCACTTAAAAAGTCAAACTTTTCAAAATTCTCATTAAAACTATTAATAACTTCATCTAAACGATACCAAATATACTTATCAGTTACTTTTAATTGTTCAAATGGAACTATATCACTTGCGTTAAATGATCCTTGTTCGCCATTATTTAAATTAGAAAGCAAAAATTTAAATGTATTACGTATTTTACGGTAAACCTCGACACTTTGTTTAACAATATCTTCACTTAAACGAACATCTTGTTGATAATCAGTTAAAGAGACCCATAAACGAAGGATATCAGCACCATAAACATTGCAAATCTTTATTGGATCAATTCCATTACCTTTTGACTTCGACATCTTTTCCCAATTTGCATCAAGAACATAGCCATGGCTCACTACATTTTTATAAGGGGCACAACCAAAATTTGCAACGCTAATAATTAATGAACTATTAAACCATCCACGATATTGATCGCTTCCTTCAAGATATAAATCACATGGATAATTCAATCCACGTCCATTTAAAACCGCATTAAAACTACTTCCGCTATCAAACCAAACATCCATAATATCTTTTTCTTTACGGAAAATTCCATTTGGAGAATGATCATTCATATAACCTTGAGGCAACAAGTCTTTTTCAGTTTTATCATACCAAACATTACTACCATATTCTTTAACCAAAGCTTCGATATGATCAAAGACTTCTTTTTCGATAATTGGAGTACCATCTTCACAATAAATAATAGGAAGAGGAACACCCCAAGCTCTTTGACGGCTAATGCACCAATCATTTCGGTCTTTTATCATATTTTCCATACGAACTTTACCCCATGATGGAGTCCAATTCACATTATCAATTTCTTGAATCAAATCCTTACGAATAGGTTCAATTGAACAGAACCATTGAGGAGTCGCTCTAAAAATTACTGGTTTATGAGTACGCCAATCATGTGGATAACTATGAACAATATCCTCTTCTTTTAATAAACAACCATTTTCTTTGAGAATATCTAAAACTACTTTATTAGCATCTTCATAAAATAGCCCAGCTAAACGTGGTCCACAATCTTCAGTTAATTTACCATGCTCATCAACAGGACAATATGGTTTAATTCCATATTTTAAACAAGCATTATAATCATCTTCGCCGTGTCCTGGAGCAATGTGTACAATTCCTGTTCCATCCACATTTGTAACATAATCTGCATTAATAACCACTGAATCACGATCGTAGAAAGGATGTTTACAAACTATTCCCTCAAGCTCTTTTCCACTATACTCAGCAATTAATTCACATTTTGTGAACCCAAGTTTTTCGGTTAATTTATCTCTTAACTCACTTAAGAAAATGAATTTTCCTTTATCAGTGTTAAATAATCCATAGACAAATTTTGGATGTGTACAAATTGCAAGGTTAGCAGGTAATGTCCAAGGAGTTGTAGTCCAAATTATAAATTTAGCATCAGCTGGAATTTTGCCTTGAGTATCTTTGACTGAAAAAGCAACATAAATTGTATACGCTTTAATATCTTGATATTCAATTTCAGCCTCCGCAAGAGCGGATTCACTCGATGGAGACCAATATACTGGTTTTAATCCTTTATAAATCAAACCTTTTAAAGCCATATTGGCAAAACAATGAATTTCACTTGCTTCAAAATCTTTTTGCAAAGTAATATATGGATGATCATAATCACCTAAAACACCTAAACGTCGAATTGATGTCTTTTGATTTTCAACTTGTTTTAAGGCATATTCTTCACATAATTTTCTAAAATCAGTAATCGACATTGATTTACGGTTCACACCATTCTTAGTTAATTGATTTTCAATTGGTAAACCATGGGTATCCCATCCAAAAATAAAAGGAGTTTTATACCCAAGCATATTTTTATAACGAACAACAAAATCCTTTAACACACGATTCAACATATGTCCACAATGCATTGCACCATTAGCATATGGAGGTCCATCATGAAGAACATATTCGCCTAAATCAGCTTTTTCTTGCATCTTGTTATAAATATCATCTTTGGTCCATTTTTCAATCAGCAAAGGTTCTTTTTGACTGAGATTCCCTCTCATTTCAAATCCACTTTTACCCATTAATAACGTGTCTTTTAATTCCATAATTTGCTCCTTTTTTAAATAAAAAAGTCCTTAGAAATAAATCTAAGGACGTTATATACGCGGTACCACCTTAGTTATAAGGAAATAATCTCCTTATCACTCATTTTATAAAATCAGCAAATTTAAGTGATTTTTTAGATAAATCATTCAAGATCTTTCACCACACCAATCTTTCTCTAAGAACAATTCAACTAAAACGTGTCTTAAATCTTTAAATACTATATTAAATATTAACTATAAATTCAATTATTTTCCATTTAAGAAATTTGGAATAATATCTTCTAGAGTTGTTTCTTCATCTTGTGAATCATCTTTTGATGGAGTTTCATTTTGAGGTTGAAGAGCTTCAACTTTACTAGTAGAGTCATCATTTGCGACGGCATCAGAATTGTCTAATAATGATGTTTGCTTAGAAGTTTGAGCAGTTCTTAATAAACTTGTTGGATCGAAAGCTTCTTTTGGTGGATTTGAGAAATCAATTTCGGTATCAAAATCACCTGCAATAATAGAAACCATAATTTGGTCGGTCAATTGATCATTAATTGCAACGCCAAATTTCAAATCCATCTTGCCACCACTTTGTTCGATAATGTGTTCAACACAATCTTGGCACTCAAATAAACTAACTTGAGGTCCACAAGTAATGTGACAAATTGCCTTTTTCGCACCCTTAATTGATTGTTCAATTAAAGGACAATTTAATGCACTTAAAGCGGCGTCTTCACTACGTCTCTCGCCTTCTCCAGTTCCAAAACCAATTAACGCAATTCCACTATCTTTTAAAGTGGCCTTTACATCAGCAAAATCAAGATTAATGATTGCTGGCATTAAAATTAAATCAGTAACTGTTTGAACCGATTGAGCAAGAACTTTATCTGATTCACTAAAAGCTTGTCCAACTGGTAAATTTCCAGCATTCATCAATAATTTATCGTTACTAACAACAATCAATGCATCACAATTTGCTTTTAAATTGTTTAATCCTTCAACACTTAAAGCAAGTTTTCTAGTTCCTTCAAAGGTAAATGGACGTGTAACAATACCAATTGTTAAGGCACCAGCCTCTTTTGCAGCTTTAGCAACAACTGGAGCAGCACCAGTTCCTGTTCCACCACCCATACCAGCAGCAACGAAAACCATATTACTGCCTTCAACAATTTTTTTAATATCATCAATTGAAGCTTCTGCAGCTTTTTTGCCAACTTCAGGATCACCACCTGCACCTAAACCATTTGTAATTGCTTCACCTAAAATTAATCTATTTGGAGCTTTGCTCAAAGATAAGGCTTGCTTATCAGTGTTTGCAACATAAAACGAAACATTCGTAATATTTTCATCAATCATTCGGTTAACAGCATTATTGCCAGCACCACCTACACCAATTACCACAATCTTAGCAACTGGCTCAAAATTATCTAAATCTTCGTTCATAATTGCTTCTCCCTTTTAAAGTTCATCTTTTGTTTCGCTATATGCAGAATTATGTTCATCATCATTTTTCTTACGGCTAACCTCAGTCAATTGCCCTTTTATATCATCTTCTAACGAACCTCTATAAATAGATGATAGCAAAATTGCTCCAGCACAATTTATATAGACAGAATCTTGCATCCCAATACTTGGTAATATTGGGAAATTGCAAACATAATTTGTTAAAAACTTTGATAAAAATTCTTTGAAATAGTTAATTTTAGTATTTTCACCAATAAAAACAACATTTAAATTTGGAAGCATATCTTTATAATCATTCATTAAAGTATCCATACAATTATTAAATAAAGTGATCCATTTTTGATAATATTTGATAACAATTGCATTCAAATCTTCTAAGAAAAATTTCTTTGAAGTACCATTAACACTACCAACACAAATTGCAGGATTTAATTCCGATTTACGATAATCTAACCCATAAATATAAACAAGTTGTTCAGCATCAGCTTTTAAAATTCCGAATTGATTTGTAACATCATCAATTAAATCATCAAGTCCGTATGAAAAGAAACTTGAAGCATATACAACATTTTTTCCTACAAAGCTTAAAAGTGTAGATTTTCTTCCACAATCAACCAAAACATAAGTATCCAAGGAATACTTATAAGTCTCAAATAAATGAGATGTTCCAATTGGAGCAATGACATTTCTCCTAATCTTTAATCCAGCATTTTGAACGCAATCCATAATATCTTGAACAAAATTTGTTGGTAAAGAATATATATTTGCATCAATTAACAACGATGTACTAGTTTCGCCTAATGGTGGTTCAGTGAATTTTTTATCACCATCAATTGAAAAATAATTTGGAATAATATCAATAATTGAATTATTTTGATTTGGAATCTTTTCTTTTTTTAACATAGATATTGCATTTGTAATATCAATACGATCAACTTGACTCGTATTAGAAATAACCGTAGTCGATTTTTGACTATGATAAACTTCTAAACCATAAGGAGGTAAAACTAACGTAACCTCATTAACATTAATCTTTATATTATGCTTAGAATCTTCGATTGTAAGCATATTTTTTATATCATTTGTTAAACTACCACTATCAAGAACTTCACCGTCTTTCAACGCAACAGAAAGTGGTCTAATAATACGATTAGTGATGTTAACCTTATTATCAATCACATTTCCAATAACCAAAGTGGCTGTTTTGTTTCTTATTTCTAATGCAGCAATATCTTTTTCCATAACTATTAATAATTATATTATTAAGTCGAGTTATTTACAATCTTAAATCCAATCGTTTTATGAAAAACTACTAGTAGTTATTAAGTATAAAATTAGTATATTTTAAGTAAATAAAAAGCAGCCATTAGCTGCTAAAAATTGTATTTTTAAAAATTTAATATTTTAATGTTGTTGTTTTACTAGCTGAAGTTGGAACTTCTTCAACTTTAGCTACTTCAGTTGATTTAACCATATTCAAGCCAAAGCTAATAGGCAACGCAATCAAAATTGAAGATGCAACTACAATAGAAGCACCAATTGCGAATCTCTTAGCAATATAGAATCCTGCCTTGTGATTATATCGTACTAATTTGTCTTTCATAATTTTTGCTCCTTTTTATTTAATTCTTTCGAGTATTCTAAGTTTCGCACTTTTCGCTCGATGGTTTTCAATTAGCTCTTCACTACTCGCGATAATAACTTTTTTATTAACTTCACGATAGTCAGGTGTTTTTAAGTCTTTTGGATTAATGAAGTCATTAAGTCTATTCCCTTCAATAACCGAATACTTTTTGAACAGATTCTTAACGATTTTATCTTCTAAAGATTGAAAGGTTATTACACAAACTCTTCCACCAATTGAGAGAGATTTAATGCAATCATCAAGTGATTTTTCAAGAACATTAAGTTCATCATTAACTTCGATTCTTAACGCCTGGAAGATCTGTTTTGCGGGATGACCAACAATTTCTAACTCTTTTTTTGGTTTTGAGGCTTTAATAATATCAACTAACTCTAAAGTGGTCTCAATAGGTTTCTTCTCTCTTTCTTTAACAATATTTTTAGCTACTTGGTATGAATAGTGATCTTCACCATAATCTCTAAAAACTCTTATAAGTTCAGAAAGTGAATAATTATTAACAATCTCTCTAGCAGTTAAAGAACGACTGGTGTCCATTCTCATATCCAATGGACCATCAAATCGGTAAGAAAAGCCTCGATAATCTTCATCAAACATCGGCGATGAAACACCCAAATCATACAATGCTCCATCAACACAGCTAATCTTCATCTCATCTAGAACTTCTCGAATATTTATAAAGTTGGTTTTAACTATTTTGTAGTTTTTGCCAATTTTATCCAATTTTTCTTTGGAAGCTTCAATTGCTTCCTCATCTTGATCTAGTCCAATCAATAGGCCTTTATTATTTAGTCTTTTTAGTATTTCACTACTATGACCGGCACGACCAAGTGTTAAATCAACATATATTCCGTTAGGTTTAATGTTTAAACCTTCAATCACTTCATTAAGTAATACTGGCTTGTGTTCGTTACTTTTCATCTTTTAATAAGTCTTCAGCATCATGTTCGAAATCTTTAATATGATCATCATGATATTTTTCCCATACACTTTGATCCCAAACTTCGAAGTGATCCAACAAACCAATGATTTTAACTTCTTTGCCAATACAATACTTTTGAAGCGTTTTTTGTGGGATTTGGATTCTTCCTAATTTATCAATAGTTAATTCCACTACTGTTTCTAGAAGAAGTCTTTGGTATAATCTTGTTTTCTCTTTTTCGTATTGGAATTTTTGTAAATTCTCAATCGCTTTTTGGAAATCCGAATCTTTATAGATTGATAAGCATCCATCAAAGCCCTTCATTAAATAGAGCTTATCCCCAATTTCATTTCTGAACTTGCTTGGAATAACTAGACGGCCTTTATCATCAATAGAGTATTCGTAGCTTCCGAGAAACATATTTTACACTTTCTCCCACTTTCTTCCACTTGTACCTTAATTGTATATAAAAAAATCATTTCTTGCAAGTGTTTTTTTACAAAAAATGATTATTTTTTTAATTCGATGGTTATCGTATTTTTAGGCTAAAATATCTTTTGTTAATTTTAAAGCAGCTTCAACTGTATCATCCATATCGAAATACTTATAAGATGCAAGTCTCCCACCAAAAATGACTTTTGCTTCTTTTGAGGCTAAATTGGCATATTTTTGATACAAATCACCATTTTTTTGATCATTTACAGGATAGTATCGTTCTTTGCCTAAACTATATTGCTCAGGATATTCTTTGGTAATAACTGTATAAGCACATTCAGTATTTTCAAAGTATTTATGTTCAATTATTCTAGTATAAGGAACTTCGAACTCCTCATAATTAATTACACAATTCTTTTGATAATATTCTTGATCATATTTCTCAATTTCAAATCTCAAAGAACGATATTCGAGTGCTCCAAATTGATAATTATAATATTCATCAATTGGACCAGTATAAATTACTTTATCTGCAATACTTAGTAATTCCGTTTTGTTCGATATAAAATCACAATTTAATCGAATATCAGCTCCTTTTAACATTCTTTTAATTAATAAAGTATAACCACCAATTGGCACGCCCTGATAGATATCATTAAAATAGTTGTTATTAAATTCAAATCTTAAAGGGACTCTTTTAATAATGAAAGCAGGCAATTCAGTTGCTTTTCTGCCCCATTGCTTTTCAGTGTAACCTTTTATTAATTTTTCATAAATATCTCGACCAACAAGTGAAAGAGCCTGCTCTTCTAAATTTTTTGGATTAATAATATTTTCTTTTTTAACTTGGTCATCAATAATTTTTTTTGCTTCTTCAGGCGTATTGACACCCCACATTTCTTTGAAAGTGTTCATATTAAAAGGAAGATTGTAATATTGACCTTTATAATAGCCTAAAGGAGAATTAACAAAATCATTGAAAGGAACGTAACTATTTACATAATCCCAAACTTCTTTATTTGATGTATGAAAAATATGTGCCCCATAATAGTGCACATTTATAACACCACATTTTTTAGTATAAATATTTCCGCCAATATGATCACGTTTTTCTATAACTAATACTGATTTCCCTTTTTTAAGAGCTTCAGCAGCACAAACAGAACCAAAAAGTCCACTACCGACGATTAAATAATCATAATGTTTCATTTGTCAAAATCAATTCCTTTTAATTTGCTAAATGGATTATCATCGTTACTATTATTTTTTTCTTTAATCAAATCATCTTCTTTAATAACACGATATCCGTTTCCTGATGGCAAAACTTCACCCTTCTTATGAACATCAATTGGTAATGAAGTTAAAACCAAGGAGTAAATGTAATGATCAAGATCAATTGTGTCTTTAACAAAAATTAAATCTTCAGTTTCTTGATCTTGTTTGTTTGTAAAAAATAGCTCATCATCAATAATAATGCTTGTATCAAATAATTTTCCAGTGTAACTTGAAACAACGCTTAAAATGCCCTTTAAATAAACTTTACAAATTAAAGTTGAATCAACTTTATCAGTTGTAATAGTTCCTTTTAAAGATTTAACTTTTTTAATAATTTTACTAGTGGAATCAAAATATTTATCTAAAGTAGATTCAAAATTGATAACTTCATGTCCACTAGCCTGACTAAAACTTATTTCCATACTATATTCTCATAATAGCATTAAATTTGCTTAAAAGAAGTGTTTTTATTTTACCATCAACTTCTGTCACTTCTTCATCTTTCAAAGTATGGTCTTTAGCTTCAAAGGTTACATTCATCGCAATCGAGACCTTATCTTTAACTAAATGTTCGCCTTGATAGATATCAAAAATATGAACATCGCTAATTAAATTAGAAACTTTTTTAATTTCATTTTTAACATCACAATATTTAACTTTCTTGTCGAAAATAAACGCATAATCTCTTGAAACAATTGGAAACTTGTTTATTTCTTCATAATGATCAGAACCAGTCTTTGTATTAAATAGAACTGATAAGTTCATTTCAAGTAAAATAACCGAATCTTTTTTGAAATCATATTTATCTTTTAATGTTGGATAAATATCCCCAAAGACAGCTAATAATTTCCCATCAAGAGTAACTTTGCAAGATCGATTTGGATGGAGTTCTTTACTATCTAAAATTCTTTCATATCTTATTCTTGAAGGTTGAATATTGAACATTCCACATATACCCTCAAAAAGTCCTTTTATGTCATAAAAATTATATGGTTTAGCATTCATTTCATCTTGAGCGTACTTCATCCCACAAAGTAAAATGGATAAATGATTCGAAACTTCCTTTTTATCATCGACTTGGGAAATTTCAAACAAACCAAAATCCTTGTTTTGGTGGTTGATATTAAATTGAGCACAACGAATTAAGCTAGTTAATAAATTAGTTCTTATATATTTATGATCTTCAGTAATAGGATTAATAATAACATAACCATCATTCTTATTTAGTAAATTAAATGTTGAAATATCATCTTTATTAAGCAAAGTGTAAGTAACAACTCTATTTAGCCCACATTCCAATAGATAATCAGCAATTATTTTTTCTTTTTTGCCAATAGAACTTCTTCCACCGACAGTAGTTTCCATTTCAGGGAGAACAGATTTAATTAAATCAAAACCATTAAATCTTAAAACTTCTTCGCTCAAATCAGCTTTACCTTCAATATCGATTCTAAAAGATGGGACCACAGCAATAAATCCATCTTTTGTAATGTTCTTAATCTTGAAATAAAGCTTTGTTAAGGTATCAACAATAATTTCGTTTGATAAATTCGTTCCTAGTCTATCGTTAATATAGGAGAAAGTGCAAGGAATTTCTTTATCTTTATAGTTTTGAACATCGTAAAGGATAGTTTCGCTACAATCATTATAATTCGCAAGTTCCTTTACCAAATATGAAACTAAATTTAAGACATCTTCCGTTTGATTTGGATTAACACCTTTAATAAATCTTTGCGCACTATCGCTGGTTAATCCTAAGCGAATTGTAGTTCTTCTAATTTGAGCACCATAAAAATTCGCGGATTCAACAACAATGTTTTTAGATAGATTAGTCACTTCGCATTCTTTTGTTGTCATTATTCCTGCAATACATACAGGTTTGCCACCACTAGTTACAACTAAATCACCAGGTTTAATTGAATATTTTTTATCATCCATTGCCAAAATATCGCCATTAAAATCATCTTTAACAGTAAGCTCAGTATTTGGTAATTTATCAGCATCATACATATTGATTGGTTCGCCAGTTAAAAGCATTACATAATTGCCAATATCAACAATGTTGTTAATAGATCTAATTCCCTCATTTCTTAGCAAATCACTAAGCCATTTTGGAGAAGGACCAATCTTTACTCCATGAAAAACTCTTGCAGCAAATAGTTTGCATTTATCAGTATAACTACCAACTTTATACTTACTAACTACTAAATCTTTACTAATATAATGTGGAATTTTAACTTGTCTTCCAAATAAAGCTGCAATTTCACGTGCAACATTATATAAAGAATATGCATCACTTCTATTAGGTAAAAGTTCCAAATCAAATATAATATCATCAAGTCCAAGATAGCCTAAAACATTGGTTTCACCAACTGGTGCATCTTCAGGCAACTCCTCAATCCCAGTTATTTGTTCTGGTCTTAAATATTTTTGATCAACACCCAATTCATTTAGAGCGCAGAGCATTCCGTTACTTGTTTGTCCCCTTATAACAGATTTAGTAATTGTTTTTCCTGGTAGAACTGCTCCATCTTTTGCAACAATTACTTTTAGTCCGTTTCGACAATTTGGTGCACCACAAACGATATCTAATACATCGCTACCAATATCAACTTTGTTAATGTGCAAATGATCAGATTCAGGATGCTTATCACATTTAATAATATGACCAATAACAAGATTAGTTGCGGTCGCTAATGGCTTAAAACTATCAACTTCAATTCCAGCAGAAGTAATTTTATTAGCAATTTCTTCAGGAGAAATGCCATCCAAATTGACATATTTCTTAATTTCATTTAATGATACTAACATAAATTAATCCTCAACTTTCTTTTTAAATTGATTGATAAATCTAATATCATTTTGATAAATTCGACGTACATCATCAATTCCATATCTAAGCATAGCAACACGATCTATACCAATTCCGAATGCAAAACCAGAATATACTTCTGGATCATAACCATTCATTTTTAAAACATTAGGATGAACCATACCAGCTCCTAAAATTTCAATCCATCCACTGCCTTTACAAGTTGGACAACCTTTTCCATGACATTTAAAGCATGAAATATCCACCTCAACTGATGGTTCTGTAAATGGGAAATAAGAAGGTCTAAATCGAACTTTACTATCTTTTGAGAACATTTCTTTTGCAAACAATTCGAGAGTTCCTTTAAGATTACCAAGATTAATATTCTTATCAATAACAAGTCCTTCGATTTGTGCAAACTGATGACTATGAGTTAAATCATCATCATCTCTTCTATAGCACTTCCCAGGACAAATTACTTTAATAGGTTGTCCTTTAGCAAGTTGCATAATAGCTGGTTGCATAGAAGATGTTTGAGTTCTTAAAAGTAAGTTATCATCGATATAAAAACTATCTTGCATCTCACGAGCAGGATGATCTTTTGGAATATTTACAAGCTCGAAATTATACTTATCACTAACAACTTCAGGGCCTTCTTTAACTTGATATCCCATTCCGATAAATGCTTCTTCAACATCACGAACAACTTTATAAAAAGGATTTTCACAACCTTCGTTATAGTTGTTGCCAGGAAGTGTAATATCAAGTGTATCTTTTTCAAGTTCACTTGCTAATAATTTATTCTTTTCTTCTTCAATTCTTGTATTAATTAAAGTTTCTATTTTAACTTTTGCGTCGTTAACAATCTTCCCGTATTCCTTTTTTTGTTCGATTGTTAGCTCTTTCATTTTCAGCATTAAATTTGAAATTAAACCTTTTTTAGAAAGGTATTTATTCCTGCATTCATTTAAAGCATCTAAAGAATCGGATTTAGATATTTCATCAACTGCTGTATCTACAATCTTATCTACATTATTTTCATCTGCCATAAAATCTCCTAACGATGAATTAACCTTTTAATCCATCAGATTGTCTTTGCATATTTTCGACTACAACATCACTTATATCACCAATAGATTGACCATATTCTAAGATTTTCCAAGGTTCATTTGTATGAAAATGAATCTTAATTAAAGTATCATCGCCAACGGCAATCAAGCAATCTCCTTTAAAATGGGTTGTGATATAGTCATTGATTTTATCTTCATCCAAACCTTTACCATTAATTAACAATTGCGTATCAAACTTAAATTCGAGTTTCTCACTCATATTTTTTCTCCTTTTTAACAAAAAAAAGAATTAGTTAGGAGCGAATCTCTTCGCGGTACCATCCTAATTCCATTTGTTCTTAATTGTTCTAATAACGTATAGAAAACGGGTTCATCAAACCTGCTCAAAGGTGAATTTCATAAGTTCTAACTAGAGTGGTTGCACTATTCACTCATCCCTAAAAGCTAAAATCTTATTACTACTCCTTCTCAACGCACTTTTATAATACCATTAATGAGTTAAATTTCCATAAAAAAATGAAGCAAAACAAACAAAAAGTTAATTATTTGTGTCAATACTCAATTTATAAAGTACTATTGATGTGGCTACACCAACATTTAAAGAATCAATATTCTTCATTTCTATAAATAATCTATAATCAGCAATACTTAAAATATCTTTTCTAATTCCTTGACCTTCATTGCCGACAACTAAAACATATTTATCTTTATCATTAAACTTAAAATCATTCAATTTTATCGATTCAGACGATAATACTGTAACAACAACTTTATATCCTATTTTTTTAAATTGCTCAATTTCTTTAAAGTTACAAGTTTGGATGTTTAAACTAAATAAAGAACCTTGAGAAGCTTGAATAACTTTCTCATTATATTTACTTACACTATCATCACTCAAAAGAACATTAAATACTGAAAATGCTAGCGAACTACGTAAAATTGTTCCTACATTTCCTGGATCTTGAACATTGTCTAAATATAAAATGTTTTTAGTGTTGTTGATTTTAGAATCGATATATCGACAAACGGCAATCACATTAGGTGCAGATTTACTAACACTAATCTTAGATAAAATGTCATCAGTTACAATATATTGATCAATATTATCATCAATATTATTCAGATGTTTATTAGTCAAAATATACGCTACATAATTTGCTTTAAGCGCCATCTCTAAAAGATGTTCACCTTCAATAACAAAAAGTTTTTTCTCATTAGAAATTTTGTTTTTTCTTAAATCAATTGTATCAAGAACAATTTTATTCTTTCTACTAGTTATATACTGAATCATTACTAATTATCTACTCCTTTATATATTCCCTTAGTTAATTGCTTGTGAAGAATCTTATAATTTGGGCTATATTTGTAAACCAAATTATAGAAATTTTTTGAGTGATCAAAATAAAAACAATGAGCTAATTCATGAACAACAACTGTATCTATTATATCTTTTGAAAAATGAATAAGATACGAATTCATTGAAATGTGATGAGTTCTCACACTATTGCTGCCATAACGACTGCTTGTAAATCTACTTGCAACACTATAAGGTTTATCTATACCCATAACCGATTCATAATATCTTATGCGTGTCGTCACATAATCATTAAAATATTTATTAACATCTTTGTAAAATGTATCTTTGTTAAAAAGTATAAAATGTCCATCAATATTGACAAAACCATCTTTTATTGATTGTTTTTCGCCATAAATATAGCAATAATCAAAATCAAATGGTTTTTCTCTTTTTAAATCATTCCTTTTAATGCCTTTTTTTGTTATTAATTCAGTTAAGTAATTATCACTAACAAAATAAGGACACTTAACAACTAATTTATTGTCCTCAAATCGATATCTAATATAATTTGTAACCTTGTATTCAATAATTGTAGAGTAATCTACACCACTTATATTTAAAACTGTTTGTCTTTTCATATAGAATTATTATAAATAACTCTTTATAATATTGAAAGCAAAGAGGTTCAAATGGAAACTATTATTGTAAGTGCCTGCTTGTTAGGCGATAAATGTAGATATGATGGAAAAGGTAATTATAACGAAAACGTTAAGTTTTTAAGAGAACATTTTGATATAGTTCCAATTTGTCCTGAACAATTTGGTGGAATGAAAACTCCACGTGATCCTAGTGAAATTAGAGATGGTGGATCAGTATTTAATAATAAAGGTAAAGATGTTACTAAATATTTTGAAAAAGGCCGTGATGATGTAATAAATATTGTTAAATACTTTCATATTAAGAAAGCTGTTTTAGTTGATAAATCACCATCGTGTGGAGTCAAACAAATCTATAATGGCCGATTTAACGGGACTTTAATTGATGGCCAAGGTATAACAACTCGTGCTCTTTTAGAGTTAGGTGTTGAATGCTTTACAATTGATGAAGTCGAAAAGTTAATAGATAAAACTCCAAAACAAATATACGAAGAAAAAGAAAAGAAAATTGCAGAAAAAGAAGCTTTGCTTAAAGAAAAAGCTGATAAGAATGCGGAATATTCTCGTATTGATAACAAACGTTTTGATGATGAAAGAAGAGCAAGAAATAGAAATAGTTTCTCTTCTCACTATAATTCATATGGTAATAAGCCTTATAAACATGATGATAGCCAAGGTGGATATAGCAAAGATCGAGCTTATAACAATAATAAAAACTATGGATACCATAAAAACTATGGATACCATAAAGATAGTGATTTCCATAATGACAGAAATAATTATCGTTCATTTAATAGAAATGGCAGTTCTTATCACAAATATAGAAGCGATGATCATCGTAGTTATAGTAAACCAGAAACTAAAAACACCACTTCAACCTCTACCACTTTAGATGATAAAAAAGAATAAACATGAATAGCGAAAAAACTAAAGACATAATCATAAGAATTTCATTTACTTCCCTTATGATGGCTTTAATCTATTTGGCGACTCAATTTTTAGCAATCCCTTATCCAAACGGTGGATACTTTAATTTAAGTGATGCTTTAATCATCTTTACGGCCATTTATGTTGGACCAATTGAATCAATTGTTGCCGGAACAGTCGCTTGTTCACTAGCAGACTTATTTGGTGGATATGGAGCTTTTGCTCCTTTCACAATTGTCGCTAAAGGATTAGAAGGACTAGTTGCTTTCGTAATATATTATTTATTGCGAAACAAAAAGCATCTAAAATATATTGCTTTACCAATAGCTGCTATTTTTATGATTCTAACCTATTTTATTGCATATATTATTATGTTTGGAATTAATTATGCCTATATATCTTCTTTATTTGACCTTATCCAAGGTTTATCAGGAGCTTTAATTGCTTATATTCTTCTTAAAGCTTTGAAAAATTTCCCACTACCATCGCACAAAAAAAGTGAATGACAACAAATCATTCACTTTTTATTTAACTAGATTCTTTTTGGGTCAATTTTATTTAAATGCCAAATATCTTTGTTATATCCCTCAATCGTTCGATCACTTGAGAAATATCCTGATTCAGCAATATTGACTAAACAACTTCTTGCCCATGCGGTTTGATCAAGATAATAATTTTCAATTTTCTTAGACTCTAACAAATAATCTTCGAAATCTTTAAAAATAAAGTATTCATCATTATGATTCATAATTTCATTAAAGATTCCTTTGAAACGATCTGGAATGTCTTCACACCATGGACCATTAAACAAACTATCAAGCACTTTTCTTAATTTAATATCGCTATTATATTGGTCCCATGCACTATAGCTTCCATCACGTTTAATTTTTTCAATATCTTGAACCTTTAAGCCAAAAATAAAGGCATTTTCCTTACCAACACGATCTAGTATTTCAACGTTGGCACCATCTAAAGTTCCTAAAGTTAGGGCTCCATTCATCATTAATTTCATATTACTGGTACCACTAGCTTCTTTACCTGCAGTTGAAATTTGTTCACTTATATCACTAGCAGGAATAATCTTTTCTGCCATTGAAACACCATAGTTATTCATAAAGACAATTTGAATGAATTTATTGACTTGTGGATCATTATTAACAACTTTTGCCACTGCATTAATCAGTTCAATAATCTCTTTTGCAAAAACATATGATGGAGCTGCTTTAGCACCAAAAATATAAGTGTGTGGAACCATTTTAAAGTTCTTATCGGCTTTAATATCGTAATAAAGTGAAATAATCTTAAAGATATTCATTAATTGACGTTTATAGGCATGTAATCGCTTTACTTGTACATCAAAAATTGAATTTGGATTAACTGCTATATCATAATTATCTTTAATATATTTAGCCAAGGCTAATTTGTTATTGTATTTTACTTTCATCAAAGTTTCTAAGGTATCTTTATCATCTTTAAAATCCAATAAATTTAATAAGCCTTTTTCAGGGTCACTAACCCAAGCTTCGCCTATTTTACTATTAATTAATTCGGTCAATTCAGGATTTGCGTACATTAACCATCTACGATGTGTAACACCATTTGTTTCATTGTGGAATTTAGTTGGGAAATATTTATAGAACTCTTTAAAAGTATTCTTTTCAAGAATATCAGTATGAATTGCTGCAACACCATTAACACTAAAAGCACAATAAACTGCTAAATTAGTCATTCTCACAAAACCATCTTTAATAATCATCATGTTGTCTTTTTCGGCTTCAGAACAACCTTTTTGACTCATCCAAATAAACATACGACGATTAATTTCTTCAATAATCATATAGCAACGTGGAACAAGTCTTTGAATATATTGAATAGGCCATTTTTCAAGAGCCTCTGGCATAATGGTGTGATTAGTGTAAGCAAAACAAGAAGTAACTTGTTTCCAAGCTTCATCCCATCCATATCCATAATCATCCATTAAAAGTCTCATCATTTCAGGAATTGCTAAAATTGGGTGTGTATCATTAAGTTGAAATACCGTTTTATTCGCAAAATTATCAAGAGTACCATGTCTTCTTATAAATCCTCTCATTAAGGATTGAAGACCTGCACTGACAAAGAAATATTGTTGACGTAATCTCAATAATTTTCCATGTTCAGTTGAATCATCTGGATATAAGCCATGGCATAATTCTTTAAGAGTGGTTAAATAATCTTCAAAAGAAACATCACTAGGCAAATTACTAGTTGATGGTTCTGCGCTCCATAAACGTAAAGAGTTTGCTAAATTGTTATGATATCCAACAATTGAAACATCGTAAGGCATTGCTAAAACTTTAGTAGCACCGACTGTACGAATTCCATATCCACCATCTGGTTTTAAATAAGTTTCGGCATTTCCATAGAAACTAACTTCGACCGCATGTTTTGGTTTACGAATTTCCCAAACATAACCATTAGTTAACCATTGATCAGGAAGTTCAACTTGTTTTTCATCAACAATTTTTTGTTTGAAAAATCCATACTCATAACGTATACAGTTACCGTGACCAACATAACCTAAAGATGCAATACTATCAAGGAAACAAGCTGCTAAACGGCCTAAACCGCCATTTCCTAAACCAGCATCTTCTTCAACATCTTCAAGCTTACCAATATCAATACCTAAATCATTTAATCCATCTCGGCAAATACTATAAATGCCAAGATTCATTAAGTTACTAGTCATTAATCGACCAATCAAGAATTCCATCGAAAAATAAATTAATTGTTTTTCATCGGTTTTTAAAATATAAGCTCGAGTATTACGCCAATCACTACCTGCATAATCACGAACCATTTCACCAAGAATATCATATTGTTCAAAAATATGGGCTTCACTTGGAGTTTGACCATATTTTTCAGCTAAACGTTCTTTATAATCAGCTTTAAATTCTTCTTTATTTTTAAACATATTTTCTCTATCCCCTTAAATATTTATTTAGTAGACTCAACTTTTGTCTCGATTTTAGTCTCATCTTTTTTAATTTTAGTTGATTCTTCACCGTTTTTATGAGCATATTTAAAGATAATTGCCGCATATCCAGCTAACTTAATTGTGATTTTATGTGGCTTATTTTCTGGTCCATAATAATAACTCATTAAAGGAGCACCATTATAAGCATTACTACCACCATAAACATCTTTATCACTATTAAATAATTCAACGTATGTTCCTTCTCTCGTAATACCAATATCATAAGATTCATAATAATTTGGCGTCATATTAAAGACAAATACAAGATGCGAATCACCAACTCTACGTTCAAAAGCAAAGACACTATCGTTAGAATTATTAACCATTAACCAATTAAAATGAACAGGATTATATTCTTCAACATGCATTGCATCTTCATGTGCGTAAATTAAGTTTAAATCACGCATTAATCTTGAAACTGAATCATGTTTTGGAAAACGTTTTAATTCCCATGGTAGCGATTTCTTTTCATTCCATTCATCAAAAGAAGCTAACTCATTACCCATAAAATTAAGTTTTTTGCCTGGATGCGCAAATTGATAAGTGTATAAATTACGAATCAAAGCAAATTTTGTATCGTAATCACCATACATCTTATTGATTATTGTTCCTTTTCCATGAACCACTTCATCATGACTTAATGGTAAAAGGAAATTATCACTATAGAAATACATCATTGAGAATGTAAGTTTATTATGTCCCCATTTTTTATAGATTGGATCTTTTGAATAATACTTTAATGTATCATTCATCCACCCTAAGTCCCACTTATAATCAAAACCAAGTCCACCATATTCAAGTGGTCGAGTTGTACCATTATAATCTGTGCTATCTTCAGCAATTACCATTACATCTGGATGTGCATAATGAATTTTGCCGTTCATTCGGCGAATAAATTCAGTTGCACCAGTATTCTCTCCATTAAATTTATTTCCATCATAATAAATAATATTACTAACAGCATCCACACGAATTCCATCCATGTGGAAATATTCGATGAAATAATTCATCGCCGACATTAAAAAACTTCGCACTGGGTCTTTGCCTAAGTCAAATTGTAGGCTTCCCCAAGGTGAATACATGTGTTCATTACTATATTCATATTGGCAACTACCATCAAAATGATTTAGCGCCCAACTATCAACTGCAAAATGGACTGGAGCAAAATCTAAAATTACTCCGATTCCAGCTTGGTGCATACGATCAACAAAGGACATTAATTGCATTGGATTACCATAAGTTGAATCAACACTATAAAAACCAGTTGCTTGATAACCCCAACTACCTTCAAATGGATATTGTGTAATTGGCATTATTTCAATATGCGTAAAGCCTAAATCTTTTAAGTAAGGAATTAAATAATCGGCAATTTCTTCATAAGATAAATATCGTCCATCAACTTTGCCTTTCCAACTGCCAAGATGCATTTCATAAATTGACATTGGACGATCAAAATTACGATTTCTTTGAGTTAAATATGGACGATCATGCCATATGAATCCATTAATATTAAATAATCTTGAACAACTACCTGGTCGGTATTCACTAAAAAAGGCAAATGGATCAGCTTTATCAACATATTCACCATTACAATTTTTAAAATGATATTTATAAAATGCGTAATTGTGAAGATTAGGAATAAATATTTCAAAAACACCACTATCATCAATCTTTTTCATCTTGTGAGCACCAACATCCCAGTTATTAAAATCACCAATAACTGAAACATCGCTGGCAAGTGGAGCATATAATCTAAAAATTACTCCATCAACCATCTTCATCGTTGTTGCTTTCTTTGTTTTTGATGGATCTTTCTTTAATGGAACATTAATCGATGTTTCCATTAATTGTCGTTCAAAATGTGCACCAAAATAATTAAAAGCCTCAATAGTTTGACCTTGTAAATAATCTAGCAAAATACCTTGTGCCATATATGTACCTCAACTTCATTTATTTTACCAAATAATTATTAAATTTTATATACATAAAATACACTTTTTTAACATTTTAAAATTTGTTACAGAAAATTTTCATTTTTATTAAAAAGACTAGTTCGTTTTTTAACGAACTAGTCTTTACAATTCATATTAATCATTGTTACATCTTCAATAAGTTGCAAATGTTGGGCTTCAATAAATCGATAAGCAAAATCTAATTGATTATTCACAAGATCATTTGGATTATGTGCATCGATACCAATAACACATTTGCAATTATACTTACTAGCAATCTCCCAGAAATAATGATTTGGATAAGGGTTTGTGCCCTTAATTTCACTATTCAAGTTACTAAAATTTAATCCACCTAAATTAATTTCTAAAGGAACATTTAGTCGAGCTGCTGTGCTGCAAATTTCTTCACAGACTTTTTCAATTTCAGGTGTTATTTTTGTAACATTATGCATAAAGATATCTGGATGACAGACATATAAGAATAAACCAGTTTCCATAGCTTTAATTACATCATCTTTATATCGTCTAATTCCTTCAATATCATCAAGATGTGTGTAGTAATAAACTGGCTTTCCATCGGCTGAATAAACAAGATGTTGACCAAGAATTAAATAATCAAATCCTTTTTCTTGGAGAAGATAACGATAAAAACCGTAGAAATTTTCTTGATATTCAATTTCAAAGCCTAACTTAATATCAATCTTGCTTTTATATTTTTTTCTAAGTTTAGTGATTGATTCGACATAACCATCGAGTTCTTCATATCTTCCCCTCATATGTTCATGAACAATGTTTGGGAAAAAAGCATGGTCACTAAAGCCAAGAGTCTTAAAGCCAGCTTTTATAGCGGCTTTAACATATTCTTCATCTGTTCCAGAAGCGTGTCCGCATCGATAGGTATGTGTGTGCATATTATAATTTACTTTCATCTAACTAATAATAGAGACAATAGAATATTTTTTCAAATAAAACGATTAAAATTTACAAAATAATGAGATATAAACTAGAAAACTACTAATAAACCACTATTAAACAACTTGTTATTTAAAAGCGATAATAGTTTGAAATGGTTCTAAAGCTGTTTTACTAGATAAAACCAAGTCTTTTTTATTAAGAGTATCTAAATATAGATTATATCCATTAAAGTCAAAATAATTGTTTGTTTTTGTAGAATCACCATTTAAATGTACCACTTTATATGTTTTATTATCGCTATTAAAAGAATACGAAATTGCATTTACATCAGTCTCTTCAAAAGACAATGTATTAGATACTTCTTCAGATGACATAAGATTAAGTCCATCAATATTTTGTTTGAATTTAATTAATTTTTTATAATTTTCAAACATATCATTATTTTTTTCTAATAAAGAATAATCAAGTTCATTTACTTCATAACTTGAATCATAACTATTATTATTACCTTGTTTTGTTCTCAAAAACTCTTCACCAGCAAGCATAAAACTAATTCCTTGAGATGTAAAAACCAAAGAGTTTGCAGACATAGCCATCTTTTTAATTAATTCTTCATTCGTGTAACCTGCTGCAGCCATTCTATCTTTTAAAGTGTAATTATCATGGCAAGTAACATAAGCGATTGATTTTGTTGGATCATTACAAATAGTTCCTGTTTCACCTTTGATACCTTTAATAATATCTGATTTATCAAGCGAATTAGAGCTGGTTGTAGTCATAACCCAACCTTTTTCAGATGAGCTTTTTAATCCGCCTTTAATTATAGCGTCTCTAAAAACATCGTTGAACGAACTATAATCTTCATAATTATTCATATGAGCTTGATTTGCTGCCTTATATGCATCACCTAAGTTAATTGTACCGCCTGCCCATGGTTCACCATAAACTGTAATATATTGATTAATTTCATGAACTTTCTTAACTAATAAATTCATTGTCTCAATATCGTGAACACCCATCAAGTCAAAACGGAACCCACCAATTTTATATTCTTTGGCCCAAAAAGATGCGCTATCTATCATAAACTTTCTATACATTGGCATTTCACTAGCAGTTTCATTACCACAACCAGATCCATTAGATGGTTTTCCTGCGCTATATCTAAAGTAATAACCTGGCATTAAAACATCAAAATTAGAGTTATTCAAAGAATTAACATGGTTGAAAACAACATCCATAATTATGTTGACGCCATTATTTATATAATCTTGAATTAAAGATTTCATTTCTCTAATTTTTGTATAACCATCATATGGATTTGAAGAATAGCAGCCTTCTACAACATTATAATTTAACGGATTATATCCCCAATTAAAAGTTACTTTTCCTGGCCTTTCATCATTTGCTTGGTCAAAAAATGGAATAATTTGCATTGCATTAACACCAAGTTCTTTTATATGATCAAAACCTGTTTTATATATATTACCATCATTATCTTTATAGACTGTTCCGCTCTCATGAGCGCCATTATACAATTTTTTATTTGCTGTTTTGCCATTCCAAGTTTTGCTACTAGTTAAATCTGCTATATGCGTTTCATAAACTGTTAGTTTTGTTTTCTTAACTTCATTTATCTTTGTAGTGCTCCAACCATCAGGATTGGTTTTGCTAAAATCAACAATCATACCACGCAAACCATTTATTCCACTACTTTTTGCGTATGGATCAACAATTTCTGTATCTTTATAATTGCTATTGGTTACGACATATGTATAAAATTTTCCAGCTAAATCTCCACTAAGTTCATGTGAAAAAACACCTTTTTCTCCAAGAGTCATATCATACTCTTCATAAGCATCATCACCCAAAGTCGAATCTATAGATTTGGGTGTTCCATTTGAATAAATCCTTAATTTTATTGAAGAACTTAATGGTGACCATACTTTAAAAACAGTTGAATTAGCTGTATAAATAGCACCTAATTCACCATCATAATTAAATTTATTATTAAAACTTGGTGTACTAAATAATTGACGTTTATTTGCTGCATAAACAGCTTCTTTTTTACTCTTTAAAAAGATAACTTTTAGAGTATAATCGTTTAAAATAGAAACTTCTTCGTTTGTTTCAAAAGTATATACAAATTTCGTCAAATCACAATTTTCATTTTTAGCAAAAGAAACCCCATTGCACATAAAATTAAAATAAGAAACTGAGTTGTTAGTCTGAAACCAAATCTTAGTTTGATTAGTAGTAGAATTATAAACAATATCAAAATATTTTAGCTCATCGTTAACAGTGCCAATTGGATCTGTATAGACCTGTGGATCGTTTGATTTTAAATAGACGTGGTATATTTCATTTTCGTCTTGCTTTAATTGTTTAAAATCAATAAATCTATCACCATCTGGATCTTTTGAATTCCATGTACCTAAAGATTTAACAATAAACCCAAGACCATTATTTAAAATTGTAGAACTTCCAAGATCTTCAAAGGTATAAAACGCATATGCGCCATAATCATCGCTTCCATTGAAAGTATATTCTTTGCCTACACCACCTGGCGCATTTTCCCAAAGCCACAAAGCCCAATTTTTGTATTCACCATCTTTTCTATTATAGTGAATTTTAATCCCTGGACCTTTAACAACTGGAGTAGGATCTTGATCTGGGGTAGGTTTTGGATTGTTATCATTGTTACCACAAGAAGTTAAAATTGCAAATAATGATAAAAAACCTATTGTGTATATTACTTTTTTGTTCATATTATATGTTTTCCTTTTTTTCAATTTCCTCATTATATTTGGCTTCAAAATTTGTCATAACAGACAAACCACTTGAATCTAGAGATTTGATCTCACTAAATTGATTTGTTACCATACCAAATTTATCGACAGTATACGAATTATTAATTACATATCCTTTTTTTGTTAAATCATTTTTAAGCGTGTAGGTAAGCATGTCTTTTGACGAATTTAAAGTAAAATTTTCATAATAATTAGCTGCATTGACGAGAATATTATCACCATAATATTTACCATACATATGGTAATTACTATTTAAAGTTGTGTAAAAATAATTAGTAATTTTTTTATCAATTTCACCTTTAATTGTCAAAGGAGTTTGTTCAATGTTATTTGATAATATCTTAGAATAAAATTTTCCATCAATAAGATAGTCTAATTCTTGATATGAATTGATATTATTTTCTACATAGTTTCCGCTATATTCAATCTCTTCATAAAAATAAATAAAATTATCATTTTTCTCAAAAACAGTATTAGAAACTAAAGAACCAATCTCATTTTCGCCTTTAAAATCTTTTTGAATAGCTTTTGAAGAACAAATGTTTGTATTTAAATAAGCTTCATCATAATCAAAGTTATAAATAAATGTCTTTATATCCCCATCTGGAAGAGTTTTTGCATTACATCCACTCAAAAAAATTAGCGATAATAGAGATAGGAAAATACGTGTTTTTTTAATCATATCTAAAGTGAATATGTATAAGTACACTTTCCATAAATCGTTTTATTGTCTGGGTCCTTAAATGAATTAATGGTTGAAAATTCTTCTTTTAACAAGTATCCATTTGAGTCATAACTGGCACAAATATTCCATTTAGCACTTAATTCCATTCCATATTTAGTAATCATTAAACGTTTATTGCAAGCAAATACTTTAAAATCAAGACCACCATTATTGTTATATTTATAAAGTGTGTAAACTGATGTACCGGTCTGAAATTTATTTTTAATAATTGTGTAGGACGAATCATAATTTTCTGAATTTATAAATGTAGGCAAATTTAAATAATAAGATTTTGTCGAAACATTATAACTACCATTACTTTCACTCTTATCATATTGACCAGCATTAATAGTTAAAAAATTCATTGAACCAGTAAATGAATATTTAGTATAATTTTGATCTTTAAAGGCATTAGCGGTATTTTTTGCTTCTTCATCACTTATGTATCCAGCCTCTGGATTAGTTGCACATGAAAATAGCAATGAAATCAATATCAAAGAAAGCAATATTTTTTTGTTCTTCATCATAGCAACCTCCTTAATATATTTTAAGACCAAGTGATTTTTCTGTTACATGAATTTGATTAATATCAAAACTTAATTTAATTTTCTCGCCAACTTTCTTATCTTTTTTAGATAAAACATAAAGTGTCTTTTCATTTCCATCATCAAAGAAAGTGCAAACTAAATATTTTTTACTATTATAATCCAAGGTATCCTTTATTGTAACTTCAAAACCATCTTTATCTTCTATAAATGCAGAATGTGGAACTTCTAAAAGGTAATCTTTAATAAAAACTTTAGTTCCAAGTCCTTGAATTGTTTTGTTAGATATAACATCGCTTGATTGAATAATAAAATCGTTGAATTTAAAGAAGAATAATTGAGCAGCTTTATTAAGATTTACATTTAATTCTCTCTTTAAATTTGCAAGATTACTCTTATACTCTTTTTCTAAACATTTTGGAAGATTTTCATCACGATGGAAATCTTTTTTCATCTTCTTATAATCATTTGTAAGTGATGATTTATCACGTTTAAATTGACCTGAAAGTGAATTTATTTCGGTTTCATAGCGAAGAGTTTCATCGTTCATTCTACGAATATATTCGTTTTCTCTTTCTTTAGGGAAATTTTCCTTAAAATTTTTAAATTCATCATGATGTTTTCTTGCTGCTTCACGATCAGTATTAATTGATTTAAACTTCTTGTACGCAGCATATTCGTTTTCTTTAATGCCTTTATATAATTCAATAACATCTTTTTTAATTTTCTTTGAATTTTCTTTATAAATTGCATCAGCAGTAGCTTTTTTAGTCTTATAAGTTGTTTTTAATTCTTTAATTTTTGCAGCATTTTCGGATTTAGTTTCAGCTAATTTCTTTGAGTCATTAGCCTTTAATGCCGCAATATCAGTTTTCTTAGCTTCTTCTAAATCTTTATTATATTTATCAGTTAATTTTTTAAATTGTTCATCGTAATTCTTCTTAACAAATGATTTACGATTTTCAATTGATTTATCATATTTTCCACTTTTATTCTTTAAACTAGCAAAGTTAATAAATGTAGCATCAATATTATCATATTCAGGTAAAGATTTTATAATTTCTTTATCTCCGTTTTTAACATTGATTTGTGTGTAATCTAAATCAAAATTAATCTTGGCACCAATTTTATATTCTTTATCAGCAAGCGCAAAAATAACACGTTCACCAACTAAAATATAAACTAATTTTTTATCATTAATAATTTCAAAATTAATAACTTCACCACTACATGGGCCTTCACCTAAAATAATTGCATCATTATTTAAATAAAGTTCACCTTTAGCATTCTTGATATTTATAAATTTTGGTAAAGCAACACTTTGACCTTCAAAATTTATCTTGCCATCTTTAATTTCACAATCAATAACGTTAACTTTTGGAAGACGAGGCATTATTGTTTCTTCAGTATTCTTGTCAAAAAGATGGCACTTCTTCATATCGAAAGCCGCCTTTACAACTGAACCAATCTTAAAATCATAAGTGCTAGAGCCTTTAATAATTACTCTAGTCGATGTTTCAGCAAAACCATCTCCCTTCATATTAATATCGCCATATATTAAAGTTTCATTTCCTAACTCTTCAAAGTGAGAAATTCTAACATCAACTAAAGATTTTGATTTTTTAACTACTTCTGGATCAACAAAAATATCTTCACATCTCAAGCCAATATAAACTTGATGTTTTCCATCATAATATTGTGGTTGAACTTTAATGAAATCGTTTTGTGGAACCGATACTGAACTATCTGAATAAGCTAAACTAACATTAATCTTATCTCCAACTTTTTTAAGAGTACCTTCAAAAAAATTCATTTGAGGTGTACCTATAAAACCTGCTACAAACTTATTTATTGGATAACTATACAAATTCTTTGGCGTATCAATTTGTTGAATACGGCCGAGTTTCATAACAACAACACGAGTTCCAAGCGTCATAGCTTCGACTTGATCGTGAGTAACATAAATAAAAGTAGTCTTTAAATCTTCATGTAATTTTGCAATTTCACTACGCATTTGGGCACGCAGTTTAGCATCAAGGTTGCTCAATGGTTCATCAAGTAACATAACTTTAGGATTACGCAAAATAGCACGTCCTAAGGAAACTCTTTGACGTTGACCACCACTCATTGCTTTTGGCTTACGATCTAAATATTCAGTTAAACCTAAAATTTTAGCAGCCCATAAAACTTTCTCATGAATAATATCATTTGGAACATGACGTAATTCAAGTCCAAAAGCCATATTTTCATAAACTGTCATATGAGGATAAAGGGCATAGTTTTGGAAAACCATTGCGATATCTCTATCTTTTGGTTCAACATCATTTACGATACGATTACCAATATAAAGTTCACCAGCACTAATATCTTCAAGGCCTGCAATCATTCTTAAAGTTGTAGATTTTCCACAACCAGAAGGACCAACAAAAACAATAAATTCTTTATCTTTGATATCCATTGTAAAATCACTAACTGCTTTAGTTCCGTTTGGATAAACTTTGTAAATGTGTTCTAATCTAAGGTCTGCCATAAAAATATCCTCCTATTTAATTAATGCTATTCCATATGGCGGAATAATAATATTTCCATCTTTTAGCATCCCAACATAAGCTTTTTTACTATCAACATTAAGCACAGCTTTTACTTCATTAAACCCCAAATCTTTTAAATTAATTTCAAAATTTGTAGCAGAAGCAAAATTAATAACAAATCCAATTCTTGAGCCTAGATAATCTTTTGTGAAAATAATTTTTTTAGTTTCAGTGTCTACACTAATAAGTTTGGGCTCTCCGTGAGATATTTCTTTAAAATTATTACGAATTAAATTTGCTTTTTTATAATAGTTTAAAATACTTGTCTCATCTTTTTCTTGTTCATAAACACTACCGTTTGGATATTCAGCTTTAGTAAATCCAACAGGTTGATCAGTCATTTCTTTATCGGACCACTTCATCGCTGTTCTCACATTTTGATCAGGATTACCACTTGTGTTTGTACCAGTCATCCCTATTTCATCTCCATAATAGGTAAACGTGACTCCATTAAGTAAACTTAGCAATCCATATCTAAATTTAGTAATATTTAAGTCGCTTAAAGCCATTCGAGGCATATCGTGATTTGTTAGGAATGGTGCAGGTAAATGACCATTTGCTAATGATAAATTTTCTTCCATTCCACTATAGTAAGTTTTTAACCAACCACCATCACGATTTAGACTATTTGCAATAAATCCATTACTTGTTGCAGCATTGAAATTGAAATAACTATCAACTGAACTTCCATAATAACTTGATATAACCGATGAAGAATCCCAACATTCGCCAACAATATAAGCATCTTTATTAATTGACTTCACATAATCACCAAATTCAGTTAAATAATCAATATTTTTAGCTTGGTTATTAATGTAATAATATTTAACAGCATCGAGTCTAAATCCATCAATTCCTTTATCTAGATAAAACTTGGCTATCTTCCTAATTTCCTCGTGAACATATGGTGAATCAAAATTAAATTCAGGCATCGAAGAAGAAAAATTAGCTTCATAATAGAAATTTTTGTTAGGAACCTGATAAACCTTACATTTAGCTAACTTTTTATCATCATAGAACGAATAGAAATCTTTAAATTTATTTTCTTCATCTGTTAAGTCATAACCATTTATATATGCTTCATGTGCTAACACACTTTTAGTAAACAATTCATTAAAGATTGAACTGTGATTTAAAACTAAATCTATAATCAATTTTATGTTTCTTTTATGACACTCATCAATTAATTTAGTTAAATCATCTAGACTTCCATAGTTATTGTCAATCGAATAATAATCCATTACATCATATTTATGATAAGAAGGAGATTTATTAATAGGCATTAACCAAATTCCATTGTAACCTAAGTCTTTTATGTAATCTAATTTATTAGTTACACCATTTAAATCGCCCATTCCATCATTATTTGAATCACTGTATGAACCAACAAAAATTTCATAATAATTACGATAATTGTCATTTATTTCATAATCAGAAGACAAATTATCATTAACTTTAGTACCATAAATTGGATTGTAGGTTTCACCACACGAAGCAATCATTAATGGAAATAAAGAAATTAATAGAAATTTCGCGAATCTTTTCATAACTAACCTTTTACTGCACCACCAGTAACACCTTCGACATAATATTTTTGTAGCCAGAAGAATAAAATCATAATTGGAATAGAGACAAAAACTCCACCAGCACAGAATTCTGGGAAATATATCTGACCATTTTCTTTAGTGAGCATTTGTTGTAAACCAACTGCGACATTAAATAATTCTGTATGACCTTGAGCAAGATAACTTGCAAGCATATAATCGCCCCATGGAGCAGTAAAAGCCATTAAAATTGTATAAACAACAATTGGTTTACTAAGTGGCATAATAACACGCCAGAAAATAGTATTTTTGTTTGCTCCATCAATCATTGCTGCTTCATCAAGAGATCTTGAAATTGTATCGAAAAAACCTTTAGCAATATAATAACCCATTGCAGCTCCTCCGATATAAACAAGTACTAAACCAAACATATTTCCGCTTAATCCTATAAATTGAAGTAAGAAATAAGTAACAATCATTCCAAGAAAGCCTGGGAACATACCAATAATAAGAATGAGCTTCATGTAACTTTTTCTTGATTTGAATCTTAAACGTGAAAAAGCGTAAGCAGTCATTAAAGTTAAAGTTGTAGATAAAACTGATGTTACAATTGCAATTCCTAAAGTATTTAAGAACCAGCGCCAAAAAGGATAGACTGCGTCAGTAAATAACTTAATATAATTATCGAAAGTAAATTCATGAGGAATTAAATATCCAGTAACATAAGTTTTCGCAAATGATTGTAACACTAAATAAACAAAAGGAAGCACCCAAATAATCGACATTAAAATAAGAATAATATAGATAATAGTTTTAGAGAATGTTTCTTTAATTTTTTGACCACGATAATTGAAATCATTCATTATTGGAAATCCTCCTCATTTTTAACAGCATTGCTTCTTCCATAGAATATTAGCGAGATAAAAGCAACAATCACGAATACAACCATACCAATAACTGAAGCAACACCATAATCTTTAAATACTTCACCCATCGCAATCTTATAAAGCCATGTAATCAATAAATCTGTTTGACCAGCACCAAATACATTTGTTGTAATCGCAACACCATTTACGTTTGTAAAAACTGGACCACCGCCACTTAACAAATAAATAACGTTAAAGTTATTAATGTTTCCGACAAAACTTGAAATTAAATATGGGCCAGTAACAAAAAGCATATATGGTAAGGTAATTCTCATATACATTTTATATGGAGAAGCTCCATCAATCTTAGCCGATTCATATAAATCGCTTGGAATATTCATTAATAATCCAGTACAAATAAGCATTGTATATGGGATACCAATCCAAATATTAACAATAATAATTGTAACTTTTGCGATATTTCCATCATCTAAAAATTTAACATTTTGAGTAATCCAACCAAGTTGGCGCAATATTACATTCATAGCACCAAGATCGGTATTTAAAAATTTTGATAACAAAAGCAAGGAAACAAATTGAGGAACTGCAATGGTTGTGATTAAGACAGTACGCCATAATTTTTTAAATTTAATCCCTTTTCTATTAATCATTAAAGCAACAATCATACCTAAAAAATAGTTAGTGAAAGTTGCAAAGAAAGCCCAAACAAGAGTCCAAAGTAAAATTTGCAAGAAAACACCAACAAATTGATTTCCACCTTCACCAGTTAATCCGACTAATCTAGAAAAGTTATTTAAACCAATCCAATCATATAATTCTTTTGGATTCATATAGTTTGAATTATAGTTAGTAAAACCAACCAAAATCATAAAAATCAATGGTATAATCGTAAAAATTACAAGACCAAAAGTAGGAATCGCAAGCAAAACCTTATGATAATTACGACCAGTTAAATCATTTAATGTTTCTTTATCGCTTCTAAGATGACCAATCATTTTTTCTTCTTGAAGATCAAAAGCTTCGTTTATTTGACTAAACCATAAATATATAAAAATCAAAATTACTAAAATCGTAATAATCGCATAAAGCAAAATAATAAAACTATCATCCATATAGATATATCCGGTATAAGGTTTAGTATCAATATCATATTGAACAGAAGCGATGTTTCCAAAAGTAGGAAGTAAAGCCAACTGAGGAATACCAACCATAATTAAATAAATAATGGAACCAATTTCATAAATCAAATTAAGAAAACCTCTAATTTTTTGATGATTTGTAATTTGACCAAACCCCATAACCAAAAAGGATAAACGAGTTTTCCAATCTCCACTACTAAAAATATTTCCAGCATTTGTAAAAGGTCTCACTATTTTTTTCAAAAAATTTCTTAATCTAAATGGTAATTTTTTGAAAAAATTAGCAATGCCAAGAGGAATGGCCTTAAAGAAATTTACAAACTTATATAAAAATCTCTTTGGCTTGGAAAGCGATAAATACTCAATTGTCGTCATAAATTTTCCTCCAATTTAACGCCTAAAGCACACAAGCCTTTCGGCCTGTGTGCAAAGTAAATAAACTAAACTACTTAGAAGCTTTAACGTTATCGTTGAAAGTCTTGCAAGCTTCAGCGATATTATCTAATGTAACAGTACCATCAATCATACCATTGACTAAGGTAGCTGGAGCGCTCCAGAAATTGCCTGGAACTGAAGTTTGTGCGTGTGCAAATCCACCTTGAGCACTTAAAACTTTAACGTTAGCGTTGCTTTGAACTGAACTATCAGCTGCAGCTTCAATATTACATGGAGCAGTTTCATAAGTCTTAAATCTAGCTAATTGGCTATCTTTATTGCTTAAGTATTCAGCTAATTCATGAGCAGCAGTTAAACGATCAGTATCAGCACTTGAAACTTGTGGATTAACACCTAATAATTTTCCGCCTAAGAAAGCACCTAAATGTTTGGTCTCGCCATCAACAGTAACTGTTGGCATGACAGCACAAGCATAGTTATCACCTAAAGCATTCTTATAGTTTGAAATATCCCAAGTACCAGCCATACAAGCAATTAAACCATTAGTTTCATTTGGTGGTTCCATTGTTTTTGTCCAAGCTGAATTAGTGACAATACTATAAATGGCTTTAGCAGCTTTGACACCTTTTTCGCCATCAAAGTTGGCTGAAACACTTGAAACAGCACCTTGATCATCAAATGCCATATTATAATCAGCACCAAATGTAAACATAGCAGCACCACCCCAGAATCCTTCTGGTAAGTTGTAGCCAATCTTTTTGCCTAAGCTCTTAGCTTTAGCAAGAAGTTTTTCAATTGATGAAGCATCATCTTCAGTTAAAACTGATTTATCATATTGTAAGTAATATGTGTTATCACCAGTATATGGATAAGCAATAAGCTTATCATTGAATGTTGCAGCGCTAATACCGAAATTATTATTAGCAGTTGTAACGAAAGTCTTATAAGTTCCTTTTAATTCAGCTAAAGCACCTTTAGCGAATAATCCTGAAACTTTATCAGAAGCAAATTCATAAACATCTGGTCCTGTCTTCCAATCAGTAACTTCACTATCAACCTTATCTGGTCCATGTTCAACATAAGTAATGTCGTAAGTGTTAAGATCGCCAGCAGCTTTTTTAGCAGCCTTAAACTTTTCGATTAAGCCCATATTGAAATCTTTATTTGTTCCAGTTCCTGAATAAACTAAACTAATAGTTTTTCCAGTTGGCTCTGGCTCTGGTGTAGGTGTTGTTCCACCACAAGAAGCTAAACCAACAACAGAAAGTAAAGCAACAGCAGATAATAATCTTAAATTCTTTTTCATTTATTTTTCCTCCAAATTTTAAGATTTATATTTATATCCTCCGACGGGATATTAATACCTAAATTCTACAGCCTTCTTTAGAATAGCCTAATAATAAATTAGACAAACTTGTACTTAGAACATTACTGCTCATTCTCCAACTCCAATTATGAATTGATAGAGTTGAAGGGAAATTCATTCGTCCTTCTTTACCAACCGCAAGGAAATCTTGCATTGGACATATTGCAACCTCAGCTGGACTCATGAAATTTAATTCACATACTTTCAAGGTTAAGTCACGATCTGAGAAATTATCATCGTAATCAATTTTGAAGTGTTCACATTGAGCTTTTAAATCACTAAGGAAAACTTTTCGTTGATTCTTATCCAACTCTTCAATAAATTGACGAGTGGTTTGACTATCATGTGTTCCACTATAGGAAAAGAAATTCTCAGTATAATTTGATGGTTTCCAAATGTTGTTTGGATCTCCATCAAAACCTTGAGTCACAATCTTCATTCCTGGAAAACCAACTGTTTTCATCATTTTATAAAAGTCATCATCTAATTGACCTAAATCTTCAGCAACAATAGGCAAATCGGTTAAACCTTTGAAAACTTCAGCACCAGGACCTTTAACCCATTCACCATTTCTAGCAGTTTTATCACCATAAGGAATGGAATAATACCCAGCAAATCCTCTGAAATGATCGATACGAACTAAATCATATAAACTTAAGTTATATTTAATTCGTTCTTTCCACCATGCATAGTCATCTTTTTTCATGTTATCCCAATTATATAAAGGATTACCCCAAAGTTGACCATCAAGTGAGAAACAATCTGGAGGACAACCGGCAACCCGAGTTGGAACATAATTTTCATCAAGTTGGAACAAATCAGGATACTTCCAAACTTCAACTGAATCATAAGCAACATATATTGGTAAATCACCCATGATACTTATATTCTTTTTATGGGCATAATCTTTTAATCTATTAAATTGTTTTAAAAAGATAAACTGTGTCCATTCATAGAATTCAACTAATTCATCGTTTTCAATAACAACTTCATTTTCAATTTCTTTTGAATAATTTTTGAACTTATCGTTCCAGGTATACCAAGCATTATAGTTATGTCTTTCTTTAAGTGTCATAAAGACCGCAAAGTCTTTATATTCACCTTTCTCAATAAATTCTTTGAATTCTTCATCGTTACGATTGAATCGATCAAAAGCTTTTTTGAGAATGGTATATCTTTCTTTAAAGAGAATCTCGTAATTAACTCTCGTTCCACTTCCCCAATAGAGAGTTTCATATTCACTAGGAGCGAGTAGACCATCTTCTTCTAATAAATCTAAATCAATAAAATAAGGATTTAAGGCACGACTTGATGGCGATTGATAAGGAGAATCTCCGAAGCTAGTTAAGGTTAATGGAAGAATCTGCCAAATGCGTAATCCACTTCTCTCCATAAAATCAACGAAGTTATAGGCTTCAACGCCAAAAGTTCCTATTCCATATTTAGATGGAAGGGAAGAAATAGGTAATAATATTCCTGCTTTTCTTTTCATAATAATATATACACTTTTCTATGTAAGCCCTTTCATTATATGAAAAACAGTATATTCACGCAATACTCTAAATTCACTAAATTAATTTTAATAGATACTATCAACGAAATTTTACCTAAAATATTTTTTTAGCATAAATATTATTAAATTTAATTGAGAATTTAAATAATTACCTATATTACCCGTTATTTTTAATTTATTTTTTTAATTACTAAATAAATACGTTATAATCTATTCTTTTTTAATTTTTT
>Ga0183101_1000082_pt2 | contig 68375 bp, 54 predicted proteins | sample Biomet3_FD_127790 | JGI IMG/M metagenome (GOLD analysis project Ga0183101, IMG submission 127790) | Microbial communities from bioreactor (seeded with sewage sludge) at LBNL, California, USA - Biofuel metagenome 3 | ecosystem: Engineered > Bioreactor > Anaerobic > Unclassified ... | reverse complement strand
GGCGGCGGGCGGCGGGTCGCGAGAGCGGTGGTAGAAGCCGGCGGCCCCCGAAGAGGGGGGGCCGCCTGGTTGCGGCAAGCATGCCGGGGGCGGTTGCTACACCACCACGCCGGGGTTGAAAAGGGCAATGCCGTTGTGAATTCCCAGCTTTTCCGCGCAGCTTTGCTTGCGGCCGCTGGCTATGTCGAGCAACAGCAGGAAAAGTTCCATGCCCATGTCGTCTATAGTTTTTTCGCCTGTCAGCACCTGCCCGGCATTCACATCAATGAGGTCGGGCCAACGACGCGCCAGCTCCGAGCGGGTGGAAACCTTGACGACAGGCACTTCCGCCAAGCCGTAAGGCGTGCCCCGGCCCGTGCTGAACACATGCATGTTCATGCCTGCGGCCAGCTGCAGCGAACCGCAGAAAAAGTCGTTGCCAGGGGTGGAGCAGAACCACAGCCCATGGCGGTAATGCGGCGGCAGTTTTTCACCCGCGCCAAGTACGCCCATCAGGGGCGACGTGCCGGACTTGATGACATTGCCCATGCTTTTTTCCGCGATATTGGCAATGCCGCCCTTTTTGTTGCCAGGGCTGGTATTGGTGCTGCGGTCCAGGTTCGCCCGCTTGAGGTAGTTGTCGTACCAGCGCATTTCGCCAACCAGCGCTTCGGCAGTTTCCTGATCAAAGGCGCGCTCTACCAGCAGATCCACACGGTCGCGAACTTCGGTGAGCTCGGAGAAAATAGCCGTGCCGCCAGCCCGCACGAGCAGATCAGCCGCATGGCCGAGCACGGGGTTGGCCGTCATGCCCGAAAAAGCATCCGATCCGCCGCACTGCATGCCCACAACCAGCTCCGAGGCCGGGCAGGTTTCGCGTTTGCGCTGATCCAGGCGCTCAAGCTGGGTGGCCGCCAGTTTGACGATGGCGTCCACCATTTTTTCAAAGCCGCCTTCCTCCTGCAGAACAACCGTGTAGGGGCCTGCAGCCTGCAAGGGCAGGGTGCCCTTGGGCAGCAACAGATCGGGCAGCAGTTTTTCGCACCCAAGACTGACCAGCAGGGGCACGCCGCCAAAGTTCGGGTTAAGCGCGATGTTGCGGATTGCCCGGTTGGGAATGGCCGCATCCGCACTGTTGGGAGCCTGCCCACATCCGTAGATATGCTGCAGGGCCACAACGTCGTCCACATGCGGGTAACGCGGCAGCAGCTCATCCTTGATGCGCTTAAGGGCAATGTCCACCACGCCGGCCACGCAGTTGACCGTGGTTGTAATGGCCAGCACGTTGCGCGTTCCGACGGTGCCGTCGTGGTTCTTATATCCCTCAAACGTGTACCCCGTCAGAGGTTCGGGCTGGGGCATCTTTTTGAACTTTGCGGGCAGGAGAGAATCCAGCACCGGCGCGGGCGGCACGCGCAGAAGATCCTCGCGCACCCAAGAACCCCTGGGCACATCCTTCACCGCAATGCCGATCACCACACCGTATCGAACAACATTCTCGTCTTGCTTAATATCCGTCAGGGCAACCTTGTGCCCCTGGGGGATATCCTCCAGCAGGGTCAAGCCGCATTCCAGCTGCGTTCCAGCCGAAAGGCCGTTGTCAGTGGCGATAACCGCCACATTGTCGTTTTCCTTGATCCTGATGTATCGAGGGGATTTCATTGGCGCCTCCATTTTGGGCAAAGCATAACACACACGACGAACTGCCGCGCTCTACTGCCCAAAGCAAAAATGATGCCTGACCTGCACTTATTTGGACCCCTGACACAAAAATTCCAGCCCCTTGTCGGTCAACACCGTGCCGCGACCGTTGCTTGAAAGGGTAAATCCTCGTTCGCGCAGGCGGTCAAGGCGGGTTTTGATTTGCTGGGTGCTCAATTCAAGGCCCGACTCCCGCAAACTTTTTTGTATGGAACTGCGGCCCATAAGCAGCCCCGCCTCGCGCGCCTTGCGCAGCACTTCCAGAATATGCAGGAGATCGCCCCCCATGGCGGTGCTGCGAAAATACTGCGCGGCAGTGGGGGCACTATCACCCTTGCTTTCCATTTCCGCCGCGCTAGTGCGCGTTTTCCCCAGCGGGGCAGCGGCGCCGTGGCGGTTAAACATCTGGGACAATTCGTCGGCCAGCGCCGGGGTGCTGTCGTACATAACCGAAATATATTCCGCGATGTTTTTCAGCTCCCGAATATTGCCCGGCCAGTCATACCCCTCAAAAAGGGCCAGAAGGTCGGGCGTGAGAACATCGGCGGAAACATTTTTGCGCTCCAGAAACGTGCGCAGCAAAAGATCAACGTCGCCGGTTCTGTGCCGTAGCGGGGGAACCTTGATATTGACGACGTTGAGCCGGTAATACAGATCCTCGCGAAAATTGCCCAACTCCATTTCCTGGTGCAAATCCTTGTTGGTTGCCGCAATAACCCGCACGTTGACGGGGATGATGGAGTTGCCGGCAATACGCATGACTTCCCTTTCCTGAAGGACGCGCAGCAGCTTTATTTGTGTTGAAAGCGGCGCGTCGCCAAGTTCGTCAAGAAACAGGGTGCCACCGTCAGCGACTTCAAAAAACCCCTTTTTGCCCCCCTTGCGTGCGCCGGTAAACGCGCCTTCCTCGTAGCCGAAGAGCTCGCTTTCAAGCAGCGTTTCAGACAGGGCCGCGCAGTTGATGGCCACAAAGGGATAGGCTTTGCGAAGCGAGGCGTTGTGAATGGATTGCGCCAGCAGCTCTTTGCCGGTGCCGGATTCGCCGGTGATCAAAACCGTGGCGTCGCGTTGCGCAACACGTTGCGCCAGGGCAATGCTTCTGGCCATGGCCGGGCTTTTGAACAAAATGTTTTTAAAGCAGAATTTGGCGGCGTTGTCCTGTGATTTCTTAAATTTTTTGTATTCCTTATCAATGGAGGCAACGCTGTTCACGTCTTTGAGCGTGATCAGATAGATGTATTCCTCTTCGCTCAGCGGCAGTTTCTTTACATCATAATAGATGGTGGTGTTATTGCGTATGGCAAAGCTGCTCCCCGGCGTAAGAATATCAGCGCTCAAGCCCAAATCTGAAACATTTTTTGCGTCGAGCTGCTCCTCATGCAAAATAAGCCGCGCGGCGCTGTTGGAAAACGTTATGCGCCCGCTTTTACTTACAATGATCGCCCCGTCTTCAAAGGCGGAAAGCACCATGTTCATCTGCCGCTGCATAAGCAAGCGTTTTTTGTATTTTATGGCCAGGTTGGACGAAAGCGTCACCAGGTATTTCACATACCGTTCGTAAATCAGCGATTCGCCCATATTGCCGCCAGTCATATGGAAAATGACTTGGGCAATACTCATCAAACTTACCAACCGCGTACCCAGGTTGATGATGTTTGGTATTCCCCGAGGCACCAACGCTTCCTCGTTGGGCGTAATGGCGTAGCTAAACTGCCTGTCGGGCACGGTTCCGGGCATGTGGGCGGTTAGGCGAAGATACCTGAATCCCAGGGCGTTAAGCTCGTCCACAACTTCAACGGTATTCTTGTAGAGGTTGTTGACAACAAGCACTTCCGACCCTGGCGGAATAGAAAAAATTCTGCGCAATGCCTTGGGATTGATAACTCTTTTGGCAATAAACACGGTGCAGGTTTCGGGCACATAGTCAATAATAAGATCCCTGACGACAGGGGCCGAAAGCAACACCACTTTTTCAGGATGTTCGGTCAGGCGGGCGTATTCCTGGCAGGAATAGCTGATGATGGTAAAATTTTCGCCCAGCAGGGCCTTTAGTTGCCTGTTTATCTTGTCCCTGTTTTCCGGGTCTATGGAAACGGTAACCAGTTCCAGCGCCATGCCGTTCCTCCTGACTGTGGCCCCAATATGCCTGTTATCGACTATCAGACCAAAAGCTATGTATAACCTGGTTTTAATCAGGTCAAGCTCTCCATATGAAATGCCGGGCCGCCGCACCTGAAATGGCCGATTGGAACCCGCATTCTATCGATTATGTCAATGGCCCTGGAATTGCACAAAGAAAAAGCAGGGAGAGCGCGGCAGCCCCAAACTGGTTGCCCGCAACAGCAATCCAACTGAGGGACAGACATGATCTATCATAACTTCGATGAACTTTTGGCGCAGGCCGCGCCCCACATAAGCAGCGGCCGCACCCTCGCCGTGGTAAGGCCCGAAGACCCCAATACCCTTGAGGCCGTCGTGGAAGCCAAAATCAAGGGCGGCCTCAACTCCATACTGGTTGGCGATAAAAACAAGATCACCGCTGGGCTGCGCGAGCTGGGGCAAGAGCCGGACAGCTTCGCCATTGTGCCCGCCGCTTCCGACGAAGAAGCCGTGTTCACCGCCGCCGACCTTGTAAACGACGGCAAGGCCCACGTTATCATGAAGGGGCTTATTGAAACTCCCATCCTGATGAAAAATCTGTTCAAGGAACGTTGCAACTTTCGAACCGGCAAGCTCATTTCGCACGTCTGCTTTGTGCAGATTCCGAGCTACCACAAGATGGTGGCCCTCTCGGACATCGCCCTCAACATCGCCCCCACCCTTGAGCAAAAGCGCGACATTCTGGAAAACGCTGTGGGCGCCATGCTGCGCATGGGCTTTGACAAGCCCATGGTCGCCGTGCTTGCCGCCAACGAACACGTGAGCGACAAAATGCCCGAAACCGGCGACGCCGCCGCGCTGAAGGCCATGAACCAGGAAGGGGTTATTAAAAACTGCGTGGTGGAAGGTCCGCTTTCCTATGACCTGTCCATCAGCCCCAAGGTTGCCGCCATTAAAAAATGCGACAGCCCGGTTCCCGGCAATGTGGATCTTATGATCATGCCCAATATTTCAGCTGGCAATATCCTGCTGAAAGCTCTGGTTTACTCCGCTGGGGCGCACCGCGCGGGCATAGTGGTAGGCGGGCGTGTGCCGATGGTGCTGCCCTCGCGGGCCGCAGTGGCCGAAGACAAATATCTGCCCATGCTTCTGGCCGCCGCCGCCAGCTAAGCCCAGAGGAAAGCCATGTCAGACGTGCAAACCATACTGGTTATCAACCCCGGTTCCACCACTACCAAAATCGCAATTTTTGAAAACGAAACCGAGCTGTTCAACGCCAATATTCCCCACGATGTGCAGGAACTCTCCGCTTTCAAAACCATTGCGGAGCAGCTTCCCCTGCGCAAAAAAAATATCGAGGATTGCCTGACCCAAAAGGGTTTTGACCTCAAGCGACTCACCGCTGTGGCCGGGCGCGGCGGCGGCGGCTTGCCGCCAGTCAAAAAAGGGGCCTACATCGTTAACGAAAAGATGGTGGACCAGCTGGTGAACCACAACTTTTCGGAGCATGCCTCCAACCTCGGGGCACTGCTGGCCTATGCCTTTAGCCAAGAGCTTAAGGGCATACCCGCATTTATCTATGACTGCGTCGCGGTTGACGAACTTTCCGATCTGGCCCGGCTTTCAGGTCTGCCGGAGCTGCCCCGTGTGGCGCGCTGCCATGTGCTGAACATGCGCGCCATGGCCATGGAAGCGGCAAAAAGAATGGGCAAGAAACTTGCGGACTGCAACATTGTTGTTACCCACCTTGGCAGCGGCATCACCTCTTCCGTAATAGCCCACGGCGTGATGACGGACATTGTGGCCGACGACGAGGGCGCCTATTCGCCGGAACGCGCGGGTCGCGTGCAGTGTCGCAAACTCATCGACCTGTGTTTTGCTGGCAAGCATGACCGTTTTTCCATGACGCGCAGGGTCAAAGGGCAGGGCGGTCTGATGGCCTATCTTGGCACGGCCAGTGCGCTTGAAGTGGAAGAGCGCATCGCAGGGGGCGACGTCGAGGCAAAGCTGGTTTATGAAGGCATGGCCTACCAGACGGCAAAAGATGTTTGCTCGCTGGCCTCTGTGGTAAGCGGCAAGGTTGATGCCGTGGTGCTTACCGGCGCAGTGGCATATTCCAAAATGTTCACCGAATGGGTTACCGACCGCGTGCGTTTTGTGGCCCCAGTTATGGTGCTGCCTGGCGAGCATGAGCTGAAGGCGCTGGCGCTTGGCGCGCTGCGGGTTCTGCGGGGCGAGGAACAGGCCAATCAGTTTTAACCGGGCGCGGGGGGCGCCCGCGACCTGAATTGTAAAGAAGAGGAACGTTCATGGGATGAACGTTCCTCTTTTTTACTGGCATATCTTTCGGTTGCGTATGGCCTCGGGGTTCAGGCAATGCTGGGGCACGTTTCCGTCCAGAGCCGCAAAAATTTTTTCAGCGCAACTGCGGCCCATATTTTCCCTGCCTTCCAGTGTCCCCGTGCCATTGTGGGGGGCCAGCAGCACATTGGGCATGTCGCACAGCCCTTCGTTCGCCAAGGGTTCGTGTTCAAAAACATCCAGCCCGGCCCCGGCGATATCCCCGGCGCGCAGGGCGCGAACCAACGCCGCCTCATCCACAACGCCGCCCCTGGCGGTATTTATCAGTATGCTGTGGCGCGGCATAAGCCCCAGCTCTCTTGCTCCTATATAGTGAACAGTCTCTGGAGCAAGCGGGATATGCAGCGACACGAAATCGGAGGAAGCCAGCAGCTGGTCCCTCTCCATAAAGGCGGCGCCTGTTTGTTCCTCAAATAATGCGTTTCTGTGGCGGCAGGTATACTGCAGGCGCATGCCGAATCCCATGGCCCTGCGGGCCACAGCCAGGGCGATGCGCCCACCGCCGACAAGTCCCAGCGTTTTGCCGTTTACCCGCCACCCCGTGTTCAGCGTCGGCCCCCAGGGGGTAACCCGGTTGCGCACCACCTGGTCGTTGTCGCGCAGCCTTCGGGCAACGCCAAGCAGCAGCGCCATGGCAAAGTCGGCTGTATCCTCGGTGACAAAGCCGGGGTTGTTGGTAACCCATATGCCCAGCCGTGTTGCCGTGGCCACGGGTATGTGGTCATAGCCCACGCCATAGCAGGCGATGACTTTACACGTGGGGGCCATGGCCTCCAGCACGCAATCTTCCAGCCGCAGATATGCTGCGAGCACGGCGTCAACGCCGCGCACGGCCTGGCACAGATCCTTTTGGTCAAGCTCGGTCTTGGGCCCCATTTCCACTTCGCAGCGGCTGCGGAGCAGCTCGACCGCCTCCGGCAGCAAGGCGCGGGTAACAAAAACCTTTGGTCTGCACATCGTTTTCTCCCAGTGTTTTAATCACGCGGCGCTGCAAGATGTGTACAAGTTTTTTGGGCCAATGCGCTTCCAGGGGGTCTGACCTGGTTTTTCGCCATTTGATTTACATCCTGGTTAAAACCTGGTTTGAATGCGCAGCAGCCTGCTTTACTCCAGCCCGCCTTGGCGCGCTCCCCATGTCTAACAAAAGAAATAATTATAATATTAGCATGTTATGGTAATTTTTTGCCCTAATACATGCTTGGGCATCCTTTTTGCTTTTTCCATCATAAGCGCCGTAATCCCCCACCATATTTTTCACCTACGCGGCAAGACCGAACAAGGAGTTTTGCAATGGAAAAAAACGAAAAGCTCATGCAGGGCAATGAGGCCATAGCGAGCGCAGCCCTGTATGCCGGATTGAGCTTTTACGCGGGATACCCCATCACGCCCTCAAGCGAGATTGCGGAAATCTGCTCCAAGGAGTTGCCCAAACGTGGCGGCGTCTTCATGCAGATGGAAGATGAAATTGCCAGCATGGCAGCCATCGTGGGCGCTTCCGCGTCCGGCGCAAAGGCCTTGACCGCCACCAGCGGTCCCGGATTTTCGCTGATGCAGGAGCATATTTCCGCCGCAGTGATCATGGAAACGCCCGTTGTTGTGGTGAATGTGCAGCGTCAGGGCCCTTGCGTGGGGCTGGCCACCAAGCCGGAACAGGCCGATCTGACCCAGCTGGGCTGGGGGCGGCACGGCGACCAGGCCGTTGTTGCGTTGATCCCCGCAACCGTGGCCGAATGTTTTGAACTGACGGTCAAAGCCTTCAATATAGCCGAAAAATACCGTGTCCCCGTGATCCTCGCCCCTGATGAACAGGTGGGGCATGTGCGCGAAAACATTGTTGTGCCCGCGCCGGGGGAATTGCCGGTAATCAACCGCGCCAAGCCCACCTGCGCGCCCGACGCTTTCACCCCGCTTAGCTTCAAGCCGGGCGCCGTCGCTCCCATGTCCGCTTTTGGCGATGGATATATCACCCGCATGACGGCTTCCATGTCAGGCGAAGACGGCTGCTCCAACAGCGATCCCGACAACGCGAGCCGCCGCGTGGCCCAGCTGCACACCAAGCTGGAGGCCGGGCGCGCTGAAATCGTCATGATCAAAACGTTCGACACAGACGACTGCGATGTGCTCATTGTCGCCATTGGCAGCCCTGTGCGTTGCGCCCGCACCGTTGCCAAGGAAGCCCGCGCCGAGGGCAAACGCGTTGGCGTGCTCCAGATTCTGACCATGTGGCCTTTCCCCTACGCGGAAATCACCCCGTATCTGAAGAAAGCCCGCAAGGTGATCGTGCCGGAAATGAACTACGCCGGTCAGATGGCGGGCGAAGTTCTGAAGTGTCTCGACGATCCCGACAAGCTGATCAAGGTGAACACGTTCAATGGTCAGATCATCAAACCTGAAGATATCGCTAAGCATATATAGCCAACAGAGAGGACTCAACATGTCTCACGCTACAGGAGAAGCCTATCTCAAGCGTTCGGGTCTGCCGCACCTGAGCTGCGCCGGCTGCGGCAACGGCATTATCGCCGGAGCGCTCATGCGGGCTTTTGAAGAATTGAATATTCCGCCGGAGAAAATCGTCGTCGTGCCCGGCATCGGTTGCAGCGGCACCGTCAACAGGTATCTCAACACGAATTACCTTCACTCCACGCACGGGCGCGCGCTGGCCTTTGCCACCGGCATCAAGGCCGCCAATCCTGATCTGCATGTTGTGGCCTTTGTGGGCGACGGCGATGGCGCGACCATCGGCGGCAACCACCTTATCCATGCCGCCCGCCGCAACATGGGAATAACGGTTGTTCTGGTCAACAACTACAACTACGGCATGACTGGCGGGCAGGCTTCAGGCACCACTCCGGCAGAGGCGCGCACCAGCACCACGCTGATGGGCAACCCGGAACGCGGGTTTGACCTTTGCGCGCTTATCACCGCGGCTGGCGGCAATTATGTGGCCCGCGAAACCGCCGTTGCCGGTCCCAGACTGCAGAAAAGGCTCAAGGAAGCCCTGCAAAATCCCGGATTTTCCCTGCTGGAAGTGATGAGCCCCTGCACAACGCTTTTCGGCCCCCGCAACGGCATGAAAAATCCGCGTCTCATGCTCCGCTGGCTGAGGGAAAAGGCTCTGACCGAAGCCAAGTATAACGAGATGGAAGACCCGCAGTCTCAAGGCTATTTCCGTGTCGGCGTTTTTGCCGACAAAACCAACCCCAGTTTTTCGCAGCGTTATGAAACCATGCGCCAACGCATCTTGGATGCTGCCGGAGGAAAATAGGATGAGCAAAATGCAGGAAATCATCATGGCGGGCACCGGCGGCCAGGGCCTGGTGCTTATGTCTACGCTGCTTGCCCAGGCGGCCATGAGCGAAAGTCTTAATGTCACGCAAACCCAGTCGTACGGCGTTGCCCAGCGCGGCGGGTTTATTTCCACAGAACTGCTGGCGGGGAAAGAAGAAATTCTGTTCCAGGAAGTGCGCAAGCCCACGTTTATCATGGCGCTGCATGGCGTTGTGGGCAACCGTTATGACGCTTCCGAAGCGCCGGTAGTGTATGACAGCACGCTGCTCAGCAAAAATCTGCCCCATTGGCTTGGCGTGCCCTGTACCGCCATGGCCAACGAACTGGGGGTGCCCAAGGCCGCAAACCTTGTAGCCCTTGGAGCCATGCTGGCGCTCAACCCCTTTATTGAGCTTGCCAGCCTTGAAAATATCGTCAAAGCAAGATTCCGTGGGGAAGCGGGCGAAAAGAATATTGCCGCTATCCGTAGCGGCAATGCTGCCGCTCTACGTGCAGCCCACTAGAGCCGCAGGGATGCTGCGCATACGCGCATCCATCAAAACCTAAGGAGGTTTACCGTGCCCGCCAAGATCAAAGCGTTTACTACCAGCATTAATGGCGAACTGTGCAAGGCCTGCGGCTACTGTGCCGAAGTGTGCCCCAAGGAAGTTTTCAGCCAGTCCGGCGAGTTCAACAAGCAAGGCTACAACCCTTTTCAGGTCGCGCATAGCGAGAACTGCGTGGGCTGCCTGACCTGCATTGCCCTGTGCCCCGAATTTGCCGTCAGCGTGATTGAAACAGAAGACTAAAATAGCGGGCTGCCGGGGGGCATGCCCCTGGCAGCCATAACTCCACAATGTAGGAGCGATGTTCATGCAAGATGCGCAGATCATCAAAGCTGTTGCAGATATCGTAGGTCAGGAAAATATCGTTGCAGACAAAGAAGAGCTAGTCTGTTACCTCTTTAATGCTCGATCTCGGGAGCTTTCTCCAAATCTTCCGATACTTGCAGCGCAGCCACACACAAGCGCTGAAGTATCGCAGATAATGCGCCTTGCCTATGAAAACGCTATTCCTGTCATTCCGCGAGGTCAGGGATCCTGCCTTAGCGACAACACGACATTGGATATGCCGGGGACCATCATTTTATCCCTGACGCACTTCAAGAAAATCGAGATTGATCCTGCCACCCTCACCGCGGTTGTTGGACCGGGCGCGGTAACGGCCGACATAAAAAAAATGGCGGCCACCCATGGGCTGTTCTATCCTCCTGACCCGGCCTCGTATGCCTATTCCACCATTGGCGGCAATATAGCCACCGATGCCGGCGGCCTGCAATGCGTCAAGTACGGCACAACCAAAAGCTATGTTGCCGGACTTGAAGTGGTGCTGCCCACGGGCGACATCATCCACTGCGGCAGCAAGTGCATCAAGGACGTTACCGGCTACAACCTCACCCAGCTCTTTACTGGCTCTGAGGGAACCCTTGGCGTTATTACGGAAATCATCCTGAAGCTTATTCCCCTGCCTGAAGGCAAAAAAGCCATGCTGGTCGCCTTTGGCGACGTGGACAAGGCCGCCCATGCCATCTCCGAAATCATGGTCAGCGGCGTGGTGCCTTCCATAATGGAATTTATGGATAATACGCTGATCCGCGCGGTGGAGGAGGCGACGCAACAGGGCTTTCCCGTTGATGCGGCGGCCATGCTGCTGATTGAGGTGGACGGCTACAAAAACACCCTGGACGCGCAGGCGGAAAAAATCCGCGAGGTGTGCGAACGCCTGGGCGCGGTGCAGATTCGCATTGCCACCACCGACGAAGAAGCCGCCCATATCTGGACAGCACGCCGCATGAGCCTGAGCGCCCTGTACAAAAAAGCGCGTTCCCGCCTCAGTGGCGACCCGGCCGCGCCCATCAATCGTCTGGCCGATGTGCTGCGCAAGCTTGAAGAGCTGGGAAAGAAATACAACATCATGACCGGTTGCTACGGCCACGCGGGCGACGGCAACGTGCATCCCTGCATCCTGTTCAATACGGATGAGGAACACCAGCGGGCAATCAAGCTGCGGGGCGAATTTCACGAATTCATCATATCCATAGGCGGCACTGTTTCAGCGGAACACGGCGTGGGGCACGAAAAGATCCACTACCTTGAACGGCAGCTCGGAAAGGCGCAGCTCGACTGCCTCATCAGCATCAAAAAGGCCATCGACCCCAAAAATATCATGAACCCTGGCTGTATATTCGGGGAGTACATTCATGGTTAACGCATCTGAGCTTGAAAGCATCAGAAAAGCGGCGTCGTCTTGCACTTATTGTGGCGCGTGCCAGGCTGTTTGCCCTGTTTTCGACAAAGTCGGAGCAGAGGCGGCCTGCTCGCGGGGCAGATTGCTGCAGCTGCGCCTGATGGCCGAAGGCGTTATTGACCCCAACGCCAGTTTGGCGGAATCCATCACCCGCTGCGCCCTGTGCAAGGCCTGCGAAGCAACCTGCAGTTCCAATATCCACACAACAGAACTTTTCATGCGCTTTCGCCGTGCGGTGGCGGACCATACCCCGTTGCCGCTGGCCAAGCGCATAGCTTTTACGGCCCTGGGATACAGACGAATTTTCGATTTGTGTCTGCGCCTTGGAGCGCCGTTTCAAAAGCTGCTGTTCAAGGACGCGCCTGAAGGCCCTGGCAGTTTTTCACGCCTGCCCATACCGGCTGCCGGGCTGAACAAACGTCGGCTCATACCCAAGCTGTCCACGCAGCCGTTGCGCTCTCGGGTTTCGCCGGTTACGAGCCCCCGTGGCGCAAAAAAAATGCGCGTGGCGTTTTTTCCTGGCTGCATGCTGACCTATGTTTACCCGGAAGCGGGCAAAGCGGTGGTTGACGTGCTCACGGCCATTGGCATGGAAGTGGTGCTGCCCGATGCCATAGGCTGTTGCGGCACGCCTGCCATAACCTCCGGTGACTTTGTCGCCGGGCGCACCCTGGCGGAAATGAACATCAAAGCCCTTGAAGCCACAGGGGCCGAGGCCGTTATTACAGCCTGCGCAACTTGCGGCACGGCATTGAACCACGAATACGGCATGGTGCTTGACGACAGCCCCTACAGTGAATCATGGGCGCGCCTCAAGGCAAATGTTTACGACTTTTCTGATTTTCTTGTGAAATTTGGCGAAATTAACAAGCTGCTTCTTGTAGAGGGCGCCGTTACCTATCATGATCCCTGCCATCTGGTGAGGGGCATGGGCGTTTCGGCGCAACCCAGGCAGCTGCTCGCGGCTATCCCCGGCCTTGAACTGCGTGAAATGAAGGATGCTGACCGCTGTTGCGGTTGCGCGGGTACCTTCAGCGCGGTGCATTACGACCTTGCAAGCAAGATCAACGACGACAAAATAGCCAATATCAAGGCAACGGGAGCAGCCACAGTGGCAACGGGCTGCTCAGCCTGCCGCATGCACATTGAAGACGGCCTTTCCCGCAACGGACTGTCCAACGTCCGTGTTCTGCATACCGCCCAGATCATCGCACGGGCGATGGGCTGCGCCGGCTGACGCACATAGGGCCGCCTTTTTCACCAGTATGGCGAGAAGGGCGGCCCGCACCTCGGCTATCCACGCGGGTTTGCCATCCTGGCAGGCCATGCGGGCCGTTTTTATTGCCTTGCCCAAGCATGTTGGGGTACGCTTTTACCTATCGGCATGAACGGATGCTGTTGCACAACAAGTTTTTCTGTTCAACTGACACCGGACACCATGGCCTACAGTGCGATCGTGCTTTTTATAGTCACGCTTTTTATCAGCGTGCGGCTTGAAATATGGATTGCCTGTCCGCTCCTGGCGGGGCTGGCTCTTTCTGCTGTTATGGCCTGCAAACAGGGGGCGCAATTCAGCACTGTGGCCCGTCAGGGTTTTGATGGGGCCCGCAATTCTTTTGCGGTTGTGGAAACGCTGTTTTATGTGGGCGCCTTGACGGCGGCATGGCGTGAATCAGGCACCATCGCCTATCTGGTCTATCACGGGCTGCTTTTTCTTTCGCCCTCGGTTCTTTTGCCGGGCTCGTTTGTTCTGTCCACGTTGCTTTCCATGCTCATCGGCACCTCCATTGGCACAATAAGCGTGTTGGGCATTCCCATCATGATCATCGCCAGCAGTTCCGGCATGGGCACGCCCATGCTGGCAGGGGCGATTATTGCCGGGGCCTATGTGGGCGACAGGGGGTCGCCGCTTTCCTCCAGCGCCCAGCTGGTGGCAAGCGCCACCGGCACCTCGGCGGAAACCAACATGCGGCGCAATCTGCGCGACGCCTTGCCAGTCATTGTGGCGTGCGGCATTGCTTACGCGCTGCTTTCATGGTTCATGCCGCCAATAACGCCGCATACGGATTTGGCGGCGCAGCTTGGCGAGGTCTTTAACCTTGCACCCTCCACGCTTATCCCGGCCCTTGTGGTTCTGTGTGGTCCTGCCCTGAAAATCCGTTCCCGGTATATATTTCTTTGCAGCACGCTGGCTGCGCTTATTCTTGCCTCCGTCGTGCAGGGCATAGCACCCGCCAGGGCGCTGCACAGCATTGTGTGGGGGTATGAAATACATGGGGCCGGACCGCTGGCGAGGCTTTTTGCAGGCGGCGGCATATGCTCCATGGCCGCCCCCATTATTATTGTGCTGCTTTCCGCAAGCGCCGTTGAAATTTTGATCCGCTCAAACTTTCTGCTTCGGACGGAGCAAAGAATTGCCCTGTTGTTCCCGCGTCTGGGCGCGTACATGACCAATTCTGTGGTTAGTCTTGTGGCCTCGGCCATTACCTGCAACCAGACGTTGACGGTGCTTTTTGCCGCAAAAATCCAGCAAAAATTCTACCGCTCGGCCGAGGACAGAACAGCCTTTGCCCAAATGATTTCCAATACGGCCATTTTGCTCCCCGTGCTCATACCCTGGAACGTGGCCCTTACATTGCCGCTCTCAATCCTTGGCGCAACAACGGCAAGCATTCCATTTATCTTTTTTCCGATTCTGATGCCGCTGCTTGGCTGGCGGCGCATCCCGCGCGTTTCGCCGCCAAATCAGTAAGTATTTAGAACTTCAAGCTATTCATGACAGTCCAGCTCTATGCAAGCCTGCAATAGCTGCCCACGCATGATAGCCAGGCCTCGTAATTTACAAAATTTTCTCATAATGCCGCTGATTCTGCACAAGGTGGCTCCGCTTGAGCAGCGCACAGACAGCGCCGCTGTTCTGGAAGCCGGTCTGGCGGAGGAGGCGCAGGGCCTCGGCGGCGCCCGGTTTGATGCGCTGGCCAAGTCGGCTGACGATATAGGGCGCAGGGGGCATTACGGCACGGCGGCGGTAGCCACAAGGCGCGCTCTCCGCTGCGCACCTTGCATGCCAAGCGCACAGGCTTGTCTTTCGCAGGGCCGCACGTGGCCCCGGTGGCGGACATCGTGCAGGCTGCACTGCTGCGCATGCCCAAGAAGGGCGGCATCACCGGCGCAGATCCGCTGCTGACGGTGCGGGCCTTGGGATGTGGATGCGGTTGCCCCGGCACGCCAGGCCACCCATGCTGATTCCGTCTTCATTGGGGGCGGCTCCAACCGGCCGTCATTATTGCTTGCAACTTCTTGGCCTCGGGGCAGCTCTATATCACCGCATTATTTTTGTTGCGCCGGTCTGAAATTCTTCACGAGAATATACACGCTAATAATGAAAATCCAACATGGAAAGGCAAGGGGAAGCCAGTCTACAAATCGAGTGCTCACGAGAAGCAACAGTGCAAAGACAAAACCTGTCGCCGATGCCCATTTGGGTATAAAACCTGAGCGTAGCCCAAGAGTGGCTGTTGATAGAATAAACACCGCAGCCATTCGTAAGGAAAAAATATTTAAAATTTGAGAGCTTATTGTTCGCCCTAAAACGTAAATGTCTGCGCTGTTCTGCACCCCCTGGCCGATCAGAAGGTTGGCGGTGGCTCCAGCAACGGAAGCAGACACAAAAAAAGTGGCAAGAAACAAAATTCCGCTGCTCCAGAATACGGTTGTAAAAAAGCGGTCTTCATTCTCGCCTAGCCTGTCCCGCAGCACGCCCATAAACCAGATAAAGGAAATTCCGGAAAACGGAACAAGATGCAGCGCCAGCATGATGTTGCCAGTTTGCAACGCATGCCGTGCTGGTTGTTCCAGTGTTGCAGGCAGGCCAAGATGCAACAAAATTATTGTGGCGGAGAGCAATAGTGAAAAGATTATCCCTGCCGCTGCCGCTGCACGAGGGGTTTTCATTTTCTTACGAAAGATAAGGCTGCGTGTCTCTTTTTCGTTTTGCATGTTCTGCTCACAATAAGCGAGAGTGAAGGGGATTGGTAAGGCCGCTTTTGAAAAGCGTTTTTTGCCCCAAGCGGCTTCCTGCGGCATAGTGAATCCCATGTCTCACCTGCCGTGCGGCAATGCCGTAGGAAGCCAGCGTTATGCTTTATGGCACCAGCTTGTTTGTACCTTGCGTGCCAGGCATGATCTCAAAATCAGGGCTGAATGTCGTCAGCATGCCCTGAAGAATTTCAAAGGGGTTAACCGCTCCATCAACCTTCGCCTTGCCGCTCATGAAAAGATCTTTCAAGGTCGTTTTGCCGAGCAGAACACTATCAAGGTCGCTTCGGTTGATTTCTACCGTGGCATCTGGCGTCGGTAATGAAAAGTCTTTGATGTTGGTAAGCGTGGCATTGTTGAGCTCAACCACATACCGCTCGTTATTGTCCGGGGTGATCAGGTTCATGGTGAAGCGGCGGTCGGCTGCCTTGTCGGGATCAATGCAGATCGCCAGATAGTCCAGCCAAAGGCCGGTGGTCATGGCAAGTATTGTACTGGATGACACGGCGGTAAGGGGACTTCCCAAAAATCCGTAGCGAAGCTCAAACGCGGCTGCCAGATATGAATTTCTCAGGCTGGTGCTTTCCTGTTGATAGCCAAGCTGCTCAAATGCGTCAGCCAGAAGATCTTTGGCTTCCTGATTGTTTGGTTCCGCATAAACAAGCTTGTTCAATATTTCAACGGCAAGCAAATATTGCCCATCAAGCATAAGGGCTGTAGCGCGCGTTTGAATGTTGGCCGCGCCTCCCATCATTTCAACATAAAGCGGGGCCGATTCCTGGGGTGAAAGCGGGGCGAGCGTTGCTGGATTGCAGTCCCAATAGCCTAAATACCGATTTATCACGGCGCGGGAATTGTGCTTTTCTGAACCGTGGTAGCTGTGCGCGGCCCACTGCTGTTTGAGGCTTTCCGGCAAATGATAGACATTGTGTATTTCGTTGATGGTTACGCCTTTGTTGGCGTAGTAGAGCACAGCGTTGTTCAGGTGCGCATAGGTATCTCGCTGGGCGCGCATTACTTCCTGAATGCGCTTGTTGCCAAAGCGTGGCCATGAATGCACGGTAAACATTACCTCAGCTTCATTGCCAAACTTATACAGCGCTTCATTGATTTTTTTTGACCAGAACAAAGGATCACGCACAAGAGCGCCGCGCAAGGTATATATGTTGTGTATAGTGGCGCAAATGTTTTCTGCAGCCATGAATGCCTTGAATTCAGGAAGATATATATTGAATTCCGCCGGGGCTTCTGTGCCTGGGGTGTTGTGAAACACCATTTTTACGCCATCCACAGATATTTCTTCAATATCAGCTGATACAAGACGTGACGGCGCCATCAAACCCACGGTTCCGCGAGGCGATGTTTTGCCAATAGACTGATCAACATGGCAAACCGGGCTGTGCGGGAGGCGATTTCCGTATTGATAATTTGACCTTCTGCGCATGGCATTGCCCGCATACACATTTTCTGAAACCGAATGTTCCAAAAAACCCTCAGGGGCGATGACCGGCACTTTGCCGCTTTTAACATCCGCTTCTTGCACAATTGCCCGCATGCCGCCGAAGTGGTCAACGTGCGAGTGCGTTATTATAAGGGCCGAAACTGGCCTGTGCCCAAGCGTTGTATTTATGAAATCCAGAGAGGCTTTTGCGGTTTCTTCACAGGTGAGCGCGTCAATAATGATCCAGCCGGAGTTGCCCTTAACAAAGCTGATATTGGCCAGATCAAAGCCGCGAACCTGCCAGATGCGGTCAGGCACGACCTCAAAGAGCCCGTACCCCATGTTGAGCGTAGCCTGCCGCTGCAATGAGGGGTGGATGCTGTCAAATTCGGTTCCATCGAGCAAAAAATCATAACTTTCCATGTCCCAAACAACATGGCCGTCTTCGGCGAGTATCTGCCTGGATTCAGGCGCGGCAACAAAACCCTTTTGGACTTCGTCATAATCACGCCTGTCTGCAAAAGGCAGGCTCTCTCGTTGTGCTTGTTGGGATGCCTTGGTAAATTTTGATGGGCACTTAGATTTTTGATTAGCGAAGTTCATTGTGTTGACTCCATGAATGGTAGTAAAATTTAACCGTTAAACGCCAGTCTCCGCCTTATGCCAAATAAACAGTGTTCTTCCCTTTGTTCTGCGTAACCGCAACCATCACTACCGTGACCAGCGAGAAGAACCCGCTGAAGATTGAATCTTTGTGGTAAGTTTGCGCCGAATGACGGGGAAAATCAGATGGCGCACCATGCCGTTAGAATTCATATTTGGCTTGCAGGCTGCCGGTCACGCCTTCGCGTTTGCCCGCATACCCCTGAACGCCAAGGTCCACAGTAAACGGCACTGCCGCGCAGGGCCGCACGCTCAGGCCAACCTCGCCGATGCCCGTATCCCCCTGCATGGAGGGGGCGGTAATGGACTGCCCATAGGTGGAACCCTCGATCTTGCCGTTGAATTCCCGCTCATAGGCCGCGCCCAGATAAGGGCTGAAGCGCTCGGTCAGCGCATATGTCATGCGCGATCCAAGGCGCAGGCGGTTGGAATCCGCGGGGTCATACTCCACGGTGTCGCCCGTGGGCAGCGTGAGGGAATAGGCGCCCTGGCGTGTCCAAAAATATTTTGCGTAGGTATCGACCGAAAGAGCTTCACGGGCATTCCAGACATAGCCGGAACCGGCATGCAAACCGTAGTAGGGCACATCCGTTGTAAAGCTGGCGTGCTGCCCAAAGCCGTCTTGCAGGTCGTCACTATTATAGTGGTTGTGTACGCTGCCCATGCGCCCGCTGCCTTCGGCATAAAAATGGCCGGGGCCAAGGTCGGCAAAATCCATACGCGCAAGCAATCCTCCGCCCATAGAGCGCGTTGTGCCGTTGCCTTCCACAGAGGTAGCATTGTTGAAGGAATTATAGGTATTGTAGGCCCCGCTGCCCGCCTCGAAAAACGGCGCAAGGGTCAAATAACCGGGTTCAACCCATTTGCCCACCGCCAGACCGGCGATCAGGGAAAAACCGCTCATGTCGATGTGCGAGCCGGTGTTATAACGAACGCTGCCTGCGGAAACAGCGCTGAATCCGCCCATGGCCGCGCCGCCCTGCGAGGCCCCGTGAGCAGCGCTGACGGCCGATTCCATGCCTTGCCCCGCCGCAAGGTCGGCACCCTGGTTGACCATGGCGGTGCCGGTGGCGTGCCCCTCGCTCACGGCCTTCATCTGCGGGTTTACCTGGCTGCCGGTAACAGTGGCGGTGATGGCGTTGCCGCTTTGATTGAGCAGCAAACGATACAGAAGGGCCGCGCCCTTTTTGCCGGTGATGGTCTGCCCATTATTGGCGATGGTGCCCGAGATGGAGCCCGCGCGCAACAGGGTGAGCGTTTCGCCGGCTTGCAACAATTGGCCGCCGCTCTGAAAGTTCACGGCATCGATGGAGGAAGAATTTGTGCCGTCGGTCAGGCTTAATGTGCCCGTAACATCCAGAGCCGCGCCGCTGGCAGTGGAAAAATATGCGGGGAGGTAGAAGTTATATAACTGAAAATTTTTGACGCTTGCCACGGAGCTGCCGGAATAGTTCCAGATATTCAGGCGGTTGTTGCTGAAAAAATCACTGCCGGTAGCGCCGCTGCCGTCACCGCCCGCCAGCATTGAAGTGGTGCCGAACGTCACGTTGCCGCTCAGGGTAACAGTGTTGCCGGTGGCGCTGGCTGTTGTGCTGGATGAACTTGAATGCGCATAGCCACCGAAGACACTCCCGTTAACAGTTCCGCCTGAAATATCCACTTGGTTATTTTTTGCAATAAAGCTGGCACTGGCTGTTGTGCTGGAAGAAGTTGAATACGCATAGCCACCGTAAACATTCCCGCTAACAGTTCCGCCTGAAATATTCACCTGGTTATTTTTTGCAATGAAGCTGGCACTGGCTGTCGTATCTGGAGAATCTGAATATGCATACCCGCCATAAACATTCTCGCTAACAGTTCCGCCTGAAATATTCACTTGGTTATTTTCAGCAGTGTCACTGCCAATACCTTCCACATGACCACCATAGGCATCGTTAACTGTGCCTCCAGAAATGAATACACTGTTGCTTTGAGCAATACTGCTGGTTGAGCTTTTCGCATGACCGCCGACTATTTTTCCTTTAATCTCCCCACCTGTAATAGTAGCGCTATTGCCAGTGGCACTTGCGGTGCCAGTGGCTTTCACCTCTGCCCAACCGCCGTAGAGGTCAACCGTCACAACACCCCCAGTAACTATAGCGCTATTTTCCGAGGCGGAAGCGCTACTACCCGAATACTGGCCTTTGGCGTAGCCCCCATAACCGGAAGAGATGCTGCCGCCGGAAACCACTAATGTATTGTTTTCCGCAGTGGCTGTACCCGACCCTGTGTCGATATAGGCGCCATAAACACTGCCTAGCGTGCCCCCTGAAACTAGAGCCTTGTTCCACATTCCAAGCGCCGTGCCTTTATTGGAAAAGGCATTGCCGCCATCAATGCTTCCCGTCTGCCCCCCGGAGACAATCACAGAGTTGTTCGTTACCGTGGCTGCGCCACCGCCACCATTATAGGCAACGCCGCCCATGACTTGTCCCTTGACTGTTCCTCCGGATATAGCAACAGTGTTTCCTGTTGCGTAAATGTCATTTATTGGAATATCAGCTTTTTTTTCACCATTATAAACTACTATACCACCGTATACATATGAATCTATATATCCACCGCTAGATATTTCACCGCCAGTTATTGTCACTGTATTGCTAGAAACATTTGTTGGAAAAAGACATATTTTGTGGACGTAGTCATCATGTCCAGGATAAATATCAACCTTCAATAAGCTTGCGTCGCTACCATCGTAATAGATATTTTCCGCATATGACAAGGAATTAACAAGTAAAACAATGCAAATACAATAGAACAAAACAACAACGTTAAAGTCATGTAAAAGCAGATTACGCATGAAAAATGCTCGTATATAGGTAATACTTCTGGTTTATAGATGATATTGCGGAAAATTGTTATTATCAAACAATTGGCCGCACGCGGCGCGGTGTATGGCTCTTTCCAGAACAAAAACTTTTGCCCGTCAGGGCGAATATTCCACGGCGGTTCATCTTGCCTCAGCCTGAAAATCCTCAATCGCATAGCATAAATTGAGCGCGACGGCACCTGGACAAAACCTAGACTTGGGCATTTTTATTCGCTTTTTTTGCCAAATGGCTATCCTCATGGTCAAAAAGCAAAGCATTTTGTGCTGGGCGCAGGTTTTTCGTCCAAGGGGGGGCGGGCACTTTGTCCAACCTCGTACCGTTCGGGCGGGGCAAAAAGCACAATGCCGCAAGGGGCTCAAAAAACAGTCCACAACAGAATTGCGAAAAGGCCACGCCAGCAATGCGGAAGGTGGCCATTTGACGGCATAGTGTAAAAACGTCTATGACGCAGGTATGAGAAATCAGGCGGGAGAGAGTGCGTGAGCGACGCGTTGCAGGGCCCCAACCGCATAATGTGGGGGGCGGAACAGATTTTGGGCGGGCTGGTGCTGGCGCTGTTTTATGTTGTGTTCAATATGAGCACCGTGTTTTTTCAGGCACGCGGGGCGGCGGATTTGGGCGGTCCCGCTTTGGCCGCTTGTTTTTCAGGCATGTTTATTGGCGCTCTTTGGTTCGGCGCGTTGCAGGCAAAGGAAAGACTGCAGGGGGTTGCTGGGCAGGCCGTTTTGTTGGGCACGCTGCTGCTGCCTTCCATTTTTAGCCAAATATCTTTTTGGGCGGTAGGTTATAAGGGAAATTACGTTATCAATATCATTCAGCCGCTGCTATGGCTGATGCCGCTTCCCGTGGCGCTCTCCTTTTTCTGCCGCCATGCGCCCAGGCGCGCGCAGCCCTTGTATATGGGCCTAGCCATAAGCGCCGGGCATCTTTGCTGGTTGCTGCTTACGCCGCTGACTGCCACGGCAAACACCCCCGCCTCGCTTGAATTGGAAATGACCGCGCGCTTTTTGCCGTTGTTGGGGCTTGTGCGCAATTTGGCTGAGGTGATCTTTGCCTTAGTATGCTGGATGCTGGTGCGCACGGAATGCCGCCTGCCTGCGCCGCAATCCGCCCCGGTCCGCACTGAAAGCCCCGAGGCTGTGCCTTCGATGCCCGTTGGGCGGCTGTTGCGGGCGGCGTTGCCCTTTTTATGCTGTTTTATCCTGAACGGTTTTGGCGGATACATCTTTTTTCCCCGCATGGCCGCGCACAGCGCCAATGCGGAGTATGCCCATCTGTTTTTATTCTTGCTTTTCCCTGTGGCGGGTTTTTTTATGGCACGGCAGGGCAATGCTTTTCTTGTGCGTCTTCTCAGCGCGGCCGTCATGTGCATGGCCGCAGCGCCGCTGTTGCTTGAGCTGCGCCTTCCGAACGCCATTGCCCAAACGTTGTATGTGGCGGGATCCTGCGCGGAACAGGTTGTGCTTTTTTGCGGCGTTCAGGCCTCGTTGCGTTTTGCCCCCGCGTTCAATTTTCACCCCTTGTGCTATGTGGCGGTTTGGATGATTTCGGGCATATCCATTCCCACCCACATCTTTGCAAAATGGATAAACATGTTGCCCTCGGATCCCAGGTTTCCCCTTCTCGCGGGCGTTCTTCTGATCTGCTGCGTGTACTCCCTGCTGCAGTTTAAGCGCGCCTTGCCCGCGTATGTCCTTGAGCCAAAGCACAGCCTTGCGCCTTCTCTTGAGCCCCAGCTTGCTTCAGACGACAAATTGCAGGCTTTTGTGGCCTTCTTTGGGCTAACCAGCAGGGAAGAAGAAGTCTTGGTCGGCATTATTGGCGGGCAAAACCGGGCCGCCATAAGCGCCAGCCTGGGAATCAGCGACAGCACCGTTAAATTCCATCCAAGCGGATTGCTTAAAAAAACCGCTCAAACTAACAGCCGCAACCTTTCACGCTATTTCAATCTCTGGAAATCGCAAGACATCTAGCCGCGCTATGTTCCACGTCTGGCGGCTTACCTTCGCCTTCCGCAGCAGTTACGGTAACGCCTGAACGCAATTGGCGTATCCGTTCTTTGCAAAGCACGAATGTGCGGATTGGCGGGCGGCAATTTTATTTGTAATGCAAGCCCGTTCCGCCTCCAATCCGTGACTGCAGCCACCATAGACGGGGCTTGCGGTTCACGTTTTTACTCCTCCCAAAGCCCTATTGGGGGCATCATTCCGGCGTTGTGTCGCGCGCACACTGGTTTTTTCCTCCCGGCTTTTGGTCTGCTGTTCCCTACATAAACATTCATGCTATCCAATGAATGATTCCGGAATGTTTTGCATTCAGGGAAAGAATGTGTTTAGATACAAGCTCTATTGTATTTTTAGGGCAAAATGAAGAAAATTACGACTCAGAACCTATGTAATGTAAAAAGAATTTTACCATTAGCCTGCTATGCTGTTTATGATTTCTCCGTTCATTCAGCGGTGCTTTGCGCAATCATCATTCATTTTATGAAAACTGGATGGATAGTATGGAGCCATTAAAAGAGCATGTCCGCAATAAAATTGAAAAACACCCCATTCGTTCCATAATTGTTCTTTGGATTATGGTGCTGCCGCTGGTTGTATTTCTGGCCGTGGGCATAGCACGGTATTGGGGAAAAAATTCTGTTTCAGCGCAGATCTATATTGAGAACGAGGAACTTGCCCTGCAAGTTAAGCGCGTATCAGAAATGATAGTGCTGAAATTTGATATTATGAAAAAATATGCATCGTTGCTGGCAGTTAACCGGGATGTTGTTTCCGCTCTTTTTTCAACTACATGCCCTGAAAGAATAAATGATTATATTCAGAGCTTTAGTAACGTTCTGGATGTTGATCTCGTATTTGTCCTTGATAAAAATGGTGTTTGTGTGGCGGCAAATCATCGCGCCGCATTTGATATGATTGGGAGTAATTTTTCTGATAGAGAATATTTTAAGGCTGCCATTTCCGGCAAGAGATATACGCAATTTGTCGTAGGACGCGCATCATCTTCTCCAAGTTTTCATTTTTCAGCTCCTGTGCAATCAGGTTCAGAAGTGATTGGCGTTGTTGTTCTTGTAGTAAATATAGAAAAATTATCGCAACAGCTCTATATTCCAGCTGGTTTTATAACAGATAAAAGTGGCGTGGTTATTCTTGATAATGAGTTTGAAAATATGCTCAAGGTTGTTCCTGGTGAAGCGGCATCAAATTTTGAGCAAAAACAAAATCAACTGCTCTATTTTCGTGATAGATTGGAACCAGTGTATTTGCAGGAACATACTGTTGATGGCATGTCCTTGTGGACTTTACGCAAAGATGGCGATTTGCATATATTCCAAGGCGCAAACGTAAGTAGCTATGGATTAACAATTTATGGTTTTTCTAGCATTTCAAGTATACTAGAAGATGGTGAAAAAACATTTTCAAGATATTTTTGCGCCTTATTCATTGCCATGGGGGTAGGATCAGCATTTATCATTGGAACAATAACAAATTTGATACGTGATAAATATATGCGGATATCTCTGCAAAACTTGAATGCCCAGCTTAAACGCTTAGCGCAATACGATGCGCTAACAGAATTGCTGAACAGGCGTATGTTTGACGAAGCAATAGCAGCATATTTTGCTCAGGCGCGAAGACTTGGAACATCTTTTGCGTTGATAATTTTTGATATTGATTATTTTAAAATGCTCAACGATACCTTTGGTCACCAGGAAGGAGACCGCGTATTGAAAGAAGTTGCATCCAGTGCCCGCAATGCGTTGGCGCGCGAAACAGACAAGGTTTTTCGCATTGGTGGAGAAGAGTTTGCGGTGCTGGTGCTGGCGGAAAGCGATGCTCAGGTGGTGAGCCTTATGGAAATTTTGCGGAGGGCCGTTGAGGGGCTTGGCATCACGCATCCGCAGCACCCTGGCGCGGTTGTCACCATTTCCTTGGGGGGCGTTCTGGTGAAGAACAGCACCTTGTTCACAGCCACCGCGTTGTTCAAAATGGCTGACGATGCCCTGTATTCCGCCAAACTGAGCGGGCGAAATCAGGCGGTTTTGGCTCAACGGTTTGAAGTGCCGGATTTGGCGACTGGCGTAGCTGATCAGGCCTAGCCAACGCGTTCCTGCACGATACGGCGCATTCTGGCGTGACGCTGGCAGGGTAGCGGTGCGAAAGCTGCGCCCGGAGGCGGGCGAGCCTAACGGCAGGGGCAACGCAATTCCGTTTGAGCAATGATATTGCAGAATTTTGCCCGTCAGAACCCATGGTGCAGGGTGAAGCGCAAGAAGGCCGCCCATTGCTGGACGGCCGCATTTTTTATGCAACAGCGTGTGCCACTTGGTGATGACGGCGTGGCGACAATTTTTCCATGCCGCGCAGTCCTGATGTGCTTGCGGTGGGCTGAGCGGAGAACCGTGCCTTGGCGCAACGGCAAGCCCTCATGCGGAATACCGCAGGCGTGGTAACTGTTCTTATGATGCGACGTAGGAATTCCATAGCCGTATGGCGGCTGATTCACTGACAGACCATTGCAGCGGAAAGTTGCCGCACGCACAGGCAAGCCTGTAGATATCGTGGGTTCTGCCTTCAGGTCGGGAAGTTTCAAGTTTGGGGGTCTGGCCACATTTGATGCAGGGGTGGATAACGGGAAGGTTTTCTTTGTTCATGACCCAAGGATAGTCGCCTTGCGCCGTGACGTCAAAGGTAGCCTGCCATGGGTAACGCACCCGCACGGAGGCAACCACGTTGCCGCAGCGGCGTTTTGCGCCCGCCAGAGGTGGCGCTGGCCTTGCGGGCACAAGGCTGAAAATGGTTGCATTTGCGCAGCGCCTGCTCCCTATCCTGTTCCTGTCGCCCGCTGCCAGCCATTCCGGTGCGGCGGGAAGGGGGGAGCAGCCGCTGCGCTATGCTGGTTAGAAGGTGAACGACTGCGGCGGATTGGCGCTGAAATCGAACATGAAGGCCGTGCCGTGGTCCACGCTGAACACGGTAAAATCCGGATTTTCGGCGGATACATAGATCGAGCGCACCAGCGGATTGTTTTCTATAATCCGTTTTTTGATGTCCATATCGTCGTCCAGGTTTACCGCGCCCTTCAAGCGCAACGTGGTCATGTCCGGCGACAGGCAGGAAAGCTCCAGCCGGGGGTCTTGCCGCAGCTGGGCGAAAATTTCCTTTGTGCGCGAGGTGCAGAACCACAGCCTGTTATTCTGCGCGAACTGGAACTGGAAGGGCCGCACGCGGGCCTCGCCCTTGTCGGAGGTGGCGATAAAAACGGTTGTGTTGGCGGTTAGAAATTCAATGACCTTTTGCATGCTTTGCTCCTCATTTTTGTTCTACGTCGAACTATTTGCGTAAAATTACACGCTGCAGCGGCAGCGCCACGCGGTGCGCAGAGAGCTTAACGGCCGCGCCGGCCGCCAAGATTTTCAAGAACTGTTTCCAGCCCCCGCACCAGATCTTCACGTTCTTTGTGCCCCATGGTTCCCCACACGGCATCAAGCAGCGTGCGGGAAATAGCCGCAAAATCTTCCTGGGCGGCTTGGGCCTTGGCCGAAAGGGAAACAAGCGACACGCGGGAATCTTCGGGAGAGGGCGCTTTGACCACATACCCCGCGTTTTCCAGCTTGTGAATCAGCGTGGTTACGGTGTTTTTCTGCTTGCCGATGGCCTCCGCCAAAGCCCCCATGGGCAGCGGCCCCCGTGCAAAAAGGGCTTGCAGAATGGCCCCGTGAGAAGGGGCCAGGCCCTCGTGCCCGCGCTTTTCCAGTTCCGCGATGATCAGCGCGTTGGCCTGTTCGCGCACCCGGCTGATAAGCGCGACAACGTGTTCTGTCTTCATGGGGGGGATAATGGTTCGATATAGAACTAATGTCAACAAAAAAATTCAAACCCAGTGCGAGAACGCAATAAGGCCCTTTCCCCGTGCGCCGCGCAAGCGCATCAGGGAAAGGGCCTTACTGCCGGAGCGGTGGCTGGGGGGAGGCCAGCCGCGCCGTTATTTGCCGGATTGCAGCTTTAGGCCGGATTCAAAATGGTTGAGCCGCATGGCGCGGCGCACGCGCTCAAGCGTGGTTGCCGCCTTGGCATAGGCTTTTTCCGTGCCCTTTTTGAGCACATCGATAACAAAGGGGATGTCCTGCTCAAATTCACGCCTGCGCTCGCGGATAGGGGCAAGCACCTGCTGCATGACTTCATTGAGGAATTTTTTGACGGCCACGTCGCCAAGGCCGCCGCGCTGATAATGGGCCTTCATTTCGTCAAGGTCGGCATAAGGCGAATTGAACTTGGCAAAATCCTGCGGCACGGCAAAGGCGTCAAGATAGGTGAACACCGTGTTGCCCTCGATTTTGCCGGGGTCAGAGGCCTTTAGGTGGCCGGGGTCGGTGAACATGCTGAAGATTTTGTCGTGAACTTCCTTTTCGGAGTCGCTCAGATAGATGCAGTTGCCGATGGATTTGCTCATCTTGGCCTTGCCGTCAATGCCGGGCAGGCGCAGGCAGGCGGCGTTTTGTTCCAGCAGAATCTGCGGTTCCACCAGGGTTTCGCCGTAGGTGCTGTTGAACTTGCGCACAATTTCCACCGTCTGTTCCAGCATGGGCTTCTGGTCTTCGCCCACAGGCACGGTGGTGGCGTCAAAAGCCGTTATGTCCGCCGCCTGGCTGATGGGGTAGATGAAAAAGCCCACGGGAATGCTCTGCTCAAAATTCTTTTGGGCGATCTCGGCCTTGACCGTGGGGTTGCGTTGCAGGCGCGAAACCGTGACCAGGTTCATGTAGTGGAAGCTCAGTTCATACAGTTGCGGCAGCTGCGACTGAATGAAAATGGAAGATTTTTCAGGATCAATGCCGCAGGCAAGGTAATCCAGCGCCACTTCAAGAATGTTGTTGCGCACCTTTTCGGGGTTGTCGGCATTGTCGGTCAGCGCCTGGGCGTCGGCAAGCATGATGAATACTTCATCAAAGTTGCCGGAATTTTGAAGCAGAACCCGCTGCTTGAGCGAGCCGGCGAAGTGTCCTATGTGCAGCTTTCCCGTGGGGCGGTCCCCGGTCAGAATGATCTTGCTCATAATGTTCTGCGCATGCCCAAAGGTTCGGGCATCAGGAACGCAGCCTCCATGCGTGTTTTCTGTGTGTGGGGCGAAATGGCCCCGTAAGGCGCCGCCCCGTGGCGCAATTTTGTGCGCTATCGCCGGTCGGCAGGCGTTTTCCTATACACCAAGCGTCACGCGGCCACAAGAGGCCGCGTCACTCGCCGGATTTGTCGGTGGTCAGCAGCAGCACCGCGCCAAGCACAAGCGCGCCGCCAAACCAGCCGGAAAGGCTGAAGTTTTCGTCCCAAAACAGCCACACCCACAGGGTGCCCAGCACCGGTTCCAGGTGGCAGGTCACGGCGGCCCGCAACAGGCTGATGCGCTTGAGGCCCTGCCCATAGCAGATATAGGCCAAATAGCAGGTGAGCAGCCCCAGGGCGAACAGCCACCCCCAGGTTTGGGGCGCGTGCGTCAGGCTTATGGGGCCGCTGCAGCCAAGGGCCGCCACGCCGCCAAGCAGCATGTAGGCATAGATGGTGGCCGTGGAATAGCGCACCTGCCACCAGCGGTAGAACGGATAGTGCGAGGCATAGCACAGGCCGGAAAGCAGGCCAAAGGCAATGCCCTCGGCGGAGGTTTTTCCCGGCAGGCTGCCCCCTGAAAAGCAAACCAGCGCCGTGCCCGAAAGGGCTATGCCCACCGCCAGCGCCTTGCGCCTGGTGATGCGTTCTTTGAACAGCAGGCGCGAAAAAAAGGCCACCCACACCGGGGCGGTATAGAGCAGCACCACCGCCGTTGCGCCGCCGCTGAGCCTGATGGCCATTTGCATGGCCCCAAAGAAAACCCCCACGCCCCATGCGCCGAACAGCATGAAAATCAGCGCGTCGCGCAATTTGATGCGCAGTCCGCCCGTAACCCCCGCATGCAGGACAAAAAACGCGCAGCCAATGGCCGCCCGCCAGAACGCGGTTTCCAGGGGATGCACGCCCGCCTGCTGGCAAAATTTGGAAACGGCGCCCAGCAGCGACCATAACAGCGCCGCCAGCAATATCCATACATAACCGTTGTATGTCTTTTGTTGCATGATAGTGGAATCCGGCGCGGGCTCAGGCCAGGTGCAGCGCGTGGGCAAGAAGTTCGGGAATTTCGGGTTGGCTTTGCGGCAGCGGCATGTCGCCCCAGGCATCGCCCGCCAACCACAGGGGAACCCGGCGTGTGCCGTCGGTCGTGTCGTAATGGCGGCCTTCGGCATCCATGCCGTGATCGCTGGTTATCAGCACGGCATACCCCGCCGCTGTCCATTCCGGCAGCCAGCGGGCCAGCAAACCATCCGCATTGCGGGCGGCATCGCGGTAGGCGGCGCTTTCCGCTCCGTGCAGGTGCCCGGTGTTGTCTATGCCCATGCTGTGAACCAGCAACAGGTGGGGGTTATGCCGCAGCAGCAGGCACGCGGCATCGTTGAAAAGTTCTTCGTCCGGGTAGGCGTCTGTGCTGTAAAAAACGCCGTGGCGTATGGGCAGGGCGTCGTCGTCTGTCAGGCGGTCGCGTTCAGGGGCAAAGGGGGCGGCGTTGCACAGTTCGCTAATCCAGTGGTAGGCGGCGGCCGCCGTGGTCAGCCCTGCCGCGTGCGCGCGGGCAAAGATGGTGGGGGCGGGGCAGAGGCGGGCATCGTCGTTGCGAACAATGCCGCTTTCCGCTGGCCGTAGGCCGCAGAGCAGGGTGGCGTAAATGGGGCGCGAAAGGGGCGGCAGCTCGCTTTGCAGCTCCGCATAGCGCGCCGCGCCCGAGGCTTCCTGCGACTGTAGGTAGCTCATGCAGCGGCGGGCCGTGGCGGCGGCAAGGCCGTCCAGCAGGACAAAAACAACGCCCGGCATTACCAGTCGCCCTGGCCTGCGGGGCGCGGTCCAAAACCCAGCGCCGGGGCTTCGGCCCGCAAGCGGGCGGCCGTAACGCCGCGCACGGCGTAATTGCGCGCCAGCCACGCCAAAAAATCATGTATCTTGCGGTAGAGCGCATCAGCCGCCCGCTGGTCGGGAACATTGGGCGAACCGCCGGGCAGCATTTCGGAGGAATGCCAGAACAGGCTTAAACCCCGGCCCCCACGCGCCATATGCATGCGGGCCGCCGCGCGCATGACAGGGGCGGCGTGCCACACGGGGTTGGGGCTCAGCGCGCCCCAAAAGTGGAAGGCGTCCGTGCTCGACGAGCCTTTGGTCAGGGCATGCCAGCACCGCGCCAGACCGCGCGAAAGCGGAATCTGCGTAACAGGCGATTCCAGCAGGCCCGGCGCGTCTTCAACCCAATAGGGGTCGGCCGGGGCGAGAAAGTGGTCTGGACCGTCCTTGAACACGCGCAAGGGGCACACGGAGCTGTCAAAAGTAATGCCTTCCTCCGCCAGCAGGGGCCGCACAACGGATTTCAGATCCCACCGCCCCATGCGAAAGCTTGTCAGCGGAGCGGATTGAAACTCCCGCCCGGCGTCCAGCAGGGTGCGCAGGCGTTGGCGCAGCAGTTCGCGGGGCAGGCGTTCCGTGCGAATGGGCGGGCCCTGGGCGGCCTCCGCGTTGGCCCCGCAGGGCAGCGGCGGCGTGCTCCAGTGGTGCAGGTGCGCGGCAATCTCCGCATCGCAGTGATCGCGCATCCAGGCCAGGTGTTCGCAGGCCTGGGCATCGGCAAAAACGGTGTGGGCGCAGAAAAGGGTGAGGGGAAAACCCAGGTCGCGGGTGAGCGGCGCGAGGTTGCGCAACAGGGCCACATTGCGCACGCCGCAGCCGGAGGCGGCATAATGGCCCGAAAACAGCCCTTCTTCTTCCACATCAAGGCTTACGACAACGCGCAACGGCGGTTGCAGGCCGGAGGATTCGTCAACAAGGTTTGTGGTGGGGCAACTGGTCATTTCGCTATTGTAAGCGCAAGCCCGCCGCATGGCAATGCATCGGGCCGCCGCACGCGACCCGGCGGGTGCTCCGGTGCCCGCAAAATATAAAATTATCTTTTATGTCGGTTTGTTACTCTTATATGCCATGGGTGGACTTGCAAAATAGTACGGAATGCATACAATATTGCCATCGGGCAGGCGAAATTTCCTGAGGGATGCCGCCTGCCCAGGCCACACCGTTAAGGAGCAGCATGCCCAATCCCCTGCGCATCCTCTTTTTTATGGAGGATCTTTGTTTCGGAGGCACCCAGCGCCAAACTTTGGAGCTGGCTCGCCGCTTGGACCGTCGGCGTTTCACGCCGGTCATGCTCACGCTTACCGGTCCCACCGATCTGGACGAGGCCGCCCGCGAGGCGGAAATCGAGCTGCACCACCTGGGCAATAGCCGCAAGGTGCCGGTTACCTTTTTTTTGCGTCTTTGTTCCACGCTGCGGCGGTTGCGCCCGGATGTCATTGTGCCTTGCACGGCTTTGCCGAATATTTGGGGCCGCATCTGGGGGCGATTGGCCTGGCTTGGGGCAAGCGAAGGCGTTGCGCCCGGCATTGTGGGCACCTGCCGTGGCGGGGGAGGCCCCAAGCGGCAGCATGAACGGCAGCTTTGGCGGCTGACGGACCACATGATTTGCAATTCCGAGGCCCTGCGCAAAATTTTGTTGGATTTTGGCGTGCCTCAGGCCCGCTTGAGCTATATTCCCAATGGCGTGGACACCGAATTTTTTTCTCCCGCCGCGCCGCAACCTTCGCAACGCGCCCCGGAACTTTTGTGTGTAGCCCGTCTTGCGGGAGACAAGGACCACATCACCCTTTTGCGAGCCTTTGAACTTGTGCTGCGGCGTCACCCGCAAGCCCGCCTGCGCATTGTGGGCGACGGCCCGGAGGAAGCGCGCCTGCGCGCCTGGGCGGCGGAACACGCCGCAGGAAACAGCGTGGATTTTATTGCCGGGGGGCTGGACATGCGCGGTCACTACGCGCGTGCGCGCGTTTTTGCCCTGGCTTCGGTGCGGGAAGGGCAGCCCAACGTCATTCTTGAGGCCATGGCCTGTGGTCTGCCCGTGTGCGCCACTTCCGTGGGAGGAATCCCCCGGCTTGTGGAAGAAGGCGTCAGCGGTCTGCTTTCACCGGCGGGCGATGCCGCCGCGCTTGCGGCGCACTGCTGCCGCCTGCTGGAAGAAGACGCCCTTTGCGACGCCCTGGGCCAATCCGGGCGCGACAGCGTGGAGAGGGATTTTTCCTTTGCGGCCATGGTGGAGGCGCATCAAAACGTGTTTGCCTCGCTGCGCCCCTGCAACAACTGAAACAGTGGGCGGCATTTCGGCGCAAACCGGCATGCCGCAGGAATACAAGTGAATATAGCACGTAATCTGTTTTGCGCCGCCGGGATTGGCGGCAGGCGTTCGCGGCCGCAAGGCGCGGCGCTGCGGCTGGCGGCGGCCTGTGTTTGGAGCGGCTTGCTCCTGTTTTCCGCTGGCGCGGTTTGGGCCGCGCAGGGGGCGACAACGCCTGAAAAGCCCGCCGCAAACGGGGCCGCGCCTGCCGTTGCCTCTGTCCCGGCGGCGCCAGCGCCCGCATCCGCCGCGGCTCCTGTTCCTGCGGAAGCCGACCGGCCGGTTGAGGTGCGCGAATTGTGGACAGGCTCGCTCTATTCCTCCACGTATCGCGTTGGGGTTTGTTTTTCGGCCACGGGTACGGTTCGCGGTGTGGTGCATCTGCGCCTATACAACGGCAAGGTAGACGTGTACCACATAGATGGAAGCGTGCACGACAATGAGATTGAGGCGCACCATTCCTCCGGGCACAGTTTCAAGGGCCGCCTTGTTTCGCCGGATACGGTCGAGGGCGTCATCAGCCTCAAGAATGGAATGAAGATACAGTTGAAAGGCGAGCGCACGCATGATGCCGTGCTTGCCGCCTCGGACTGCGCCCCGTTGGACAAGTAGCGCGGTAGTATTCGGCGCGGTGATCCGGCGGCGAACTTTTGGCCCCATGCCCCGGCTGCGGCGGGGGTGATAACTCATGCAAAGGAGTGCTTATGTTCTGGTTATGGTTTTTGCTGGCCGCCTCACAATGCGCTCTGTTGTATATTCTGGCCCGCAAGGGTGAAGGCTTGCCCCAGCTCATACAAAAAGAGGCTGAGGCCAACCGTAGCGTGCCTGAAAACAAATGGCCTTCGGTGGGCATGATCGTGCCAGTGGCGGGCCGTGACCCGCGCATGGAAGGCGCGCTCCGCAGCCTGCTGAGCCAGGATTATCCCTGTTTTGTGCCCGTGCTGGTAACGGCCGAGGAAAATGAACCGGCAGCCGAGCTTATTGGGCAGCTCAAGCGGGAATTCCCCGCTGTGCGTCATGTTGTGGCGGGCACGGCCACAGGCTGCGGGCAGAAGAACCACAATAGCCTTCAGGGCATCGCAGCGCTGGGCGATGAAGTGGATGTGTATGCGTTTTGCGACAGCACCCACCGCGCCGAAACAGATTTTCTGCGTCACCTCGTCGGCCCCATGGCCAGGGGCGAAGCATCCTTCAGCACCGGGTATCATATGGTTGAGCCGCGCGACGACCAACCCGTCACGCTGGCCTATACCCTGTGCGTCATGCTCATGCGCTATTTGCAGGCCATGTCGGCCTTTACCCAATTGTGGGGCGGCGCCATGGCCATGACCCGCGCGGCCTATGTTAAATACGGCGTGGGGCAGTTGTGGGTTGAAAATGTGGTGGACGACTGCTCGCTGAGCGCCCTGCTGCAGGTGCGCGGGGCGGAGGTGCGGTTGTGCCACGGCGCGCTGCTGCACACCGACGCCGTTAACCATTCGGCTTCTGTTTGGCGCGGCTGGATGGACCGGCAGGTGCTTTTTTTGAAGTTCTGCATGCCCGGCCAGTGGAAGCTTTTGGGTCTGATGTGCGTTATGATGATTGTGCCCATGCTGTGCGCGGTGCTGGCCATTTTGGGCTGGGTGGTGAACGTGGGCGGCGGCGCTGGCGTTTTGCTGGCGATTTTTTGGCTGGCCGCGCTGATCAGCGCGCTGCATGCCTGGCGGTGCCTGCTTTCCAAGCCCGTGTCGCTGTGGCGCTGGTTCCGCGCTTTTGTGGACGCCGTGTGCATGTTTGCCTCCGTGTACCGGCACAGCTTGAATGCCTGGACCATCGTTTGGCATGGCGTGCGGTATGAGGTTGGCAAGGGCGGCGTGGTGCTGCGCTCGGAACGTGTTTGATTTTTCCGGCCGCTGCGGCAGCCGGGAGGGCTGACCCCTGTGCGTTGTTTGCCAAAACGTTTTGCCAGGGTTGCCCCTGACGGCAACGTTGACCGCAGGCGGGCTGTGTGCCTGAACATGGCCGGGGCATCGGCAAAAGGTTTATGACTGTTTTGACAGATGCCCCCCTAGGCGTATATTGTCGTCTGCCTTTTTACGTTGAAAGACCACCGGGCGCTGAGCCTGGTTTTCGGTGCGGCATTGTTTTTCTTGTTCTTCCGGGTGGCGGAAATGCCGCGCGGGTAGCATTTTTACCGTCTTTTGTCAGAGTAGTGGTTGCACCATGATAGCAATGTCAGACCTTATACGCGTCAGCCTTCGCCAGGTTGTGCGCCAGCGTGGCTTCGGGGTGATGCTGTCTATCGCCCTGGGCATTACGGCGTTTATCGTCCTGGCGGTGCTTGGCCGCGAGATCCGCTACAAGGTAGGGCAGGACATGGTGCTGATGGGCGGGGTGAACGTCATCCAGGTGTATATGGACGACGCGCAGTATCCCGGCCAGCCAGACCGGGAGTTTTATCCCGACACCGTGGAGGCGCTCAGGCAGTTGCCCGGCGTCAGCCTTGTGAGCAAAAACCTGCGCGATAACAAAACCTTTTCCCTGCGCGGCACTGGCGAGCGAACCCTCAATGTGGATTTTATAGGCATTGACCAGTATTTTGCCGATGTCTATTCCATTGATCTTGTGGCTGGCCGGTTGCTCTCCCAGGCGGATGTTGATGCCCATCGACGCGTCTGCATGCTGGGCAGAAACGCCGCGCGCGATCTTTTTGGCGGCGAGCGCGAAGCCATCGGCAAGTTGCTGTTTTTGGAAAAAGACGTTTTTGAGGTCGTGGGCGTGGTCAGCGGCGTAATGCTGGGCAGCTGGAGCCAGGGCGGATTTTTGCCGTATACAACCATGGCCGACCGCAATTGGGGCCGTGGAAAGGTGCGCCGGCTGTTTATTCGCGCCATCGGCTGGGAAGACGTGCCCCCGCTGGTCAAGCTGATTCCCAAAGTGGTGCGCGAAAAGCAGACGGCCCCTTATATTGTGGTGCAAACCCAGGAAGACCAGCTGCGGCGCATCAAAACCACCTTCATGTGGGTTGAGGCTCTGCTCTGGCTGGGCATTGCCGCGTCCCTCATGCTGGGCGGGTTCGGCATCTGGTACGGCACCTTTGCCTCCGTGCGGGCCAGAACGCGCGAAGTTGGCCTTAAAAAGGCCATGGGCGGATCCGACGCGGATATTCTGGCGCAGTTTCTGGCCGAGGCTTTGTGCAAATCCGTGGCTGGCGGGGCCATGGGCATTGTCATCGGCTGCGCGTTGGTCGAGGTGGGTTCTCTGTCGCTGGGCACCGGCATTTCCTATTCGCTGTTGTTCGCCAGCAGCATGGGCAGCATTGTTTTTTCCGCTGTTATCGGCATTGCGGGCGGTTTGTACCCCGCCGTTCAGGCAAGCCGCATGGATGTGGTAACCGCACTGCGCTTCGAATAGCATACAATGCGCGGGGAAACCCGCGTTGCAGCGGCTTTGCCGCGCACGGACAAGGTGGATCATGGCACCCGTTATCGTCGCCAAAGATTTATATAAATGCTACGCCGGTTTTTCGCCGGTGCTGCGTGGCGTGAACATTGAAGTCGTTCCCGGCGAGATGGTGGCTATCATGGGGCCTTCCGGCTGCGGCAAGTCCACCATGCTGCACGTGCTGGGCATGTTGCACGCGCCCGATTCCGGCTCTCTGGAAATTCTGGGCAAGGATGTGCTGACGCTTGACCGTGAGCAGACGGCCAGTTTTCGCCGTGGCACCATGGGCTTTGTCATGCAGTCGAGCAACCTTTTCGACCACTCCACCGTGTTTGAAAATGTTGAATTTCCACTGATTTTTGAAAAAGTGCCGCCAGCCGAAAGGTGGGAGCGGGTTATCCGCGCTCTGGAGCTGGTGCGGCTTTCGGCGCGCGTTCACTACCGCAGCAACCGCCTTTCCGGCGGCGAGCAGCAGCGCGTGGCCATTGCCCGCGCCATGGTCAACAACCCGCGCATTCTTTTGGCCGACGAACCCACGGGCGCGCTGGACGCCAAGACCAGCCGCCTGATCATGGACAATTTTCGGTCGCTCTGCCACACGGGCGGCGTTGCCATGGTCATGGTGACGCACGACCCCAAAATGGCCGAGTTCTGCGACAGCATCTATACCCTTGAGGACGGAACTCTGCATTGCCAGCGGCGTGATCTGCCGGAAATGCCCGCCACGGTCACGCATGACCTGTTGCGCGGCCCGGTGCCTGTGGTGCGCGGGGCCATGGTGGCGGAGTGTTTTCCCGAGGCCTCGGGGCAGAGCCTCATGGATGAGGCCCACCGCATGCACGCCGCCGGTTTGCTCTCGCGCATCTATGCCATTCGCGATAACGGCCTGCTGGGCAGCCCCGAAGGGTATGCCCTGCCGCTGGCCGTGCGGCGCATTGGCGCGTTGCGCGTTCTGGCCGCTGGGTTCGGCATGTTCCGGCTTATGCGCGGGGCCTCCACGCAAATATGGGCCTTGTGGCGCAGGCTGCCGGGCCGGGGGCGTTGGGGAAAGCGCTGGTGGGATCATGTGCGCGCCTTCTGCGCCGGGGCAATGCTGGCGCGCTGGGGCCGGGAAGAAAATATTGAATTTTTCTATGCGGCGGGCGCTCACGGCCCCTCAACGGCCAGTTGGGTGGCTTCGCGGCTTTTGGGCGTGCCCTTCGCCTTTGCCGTGCGCGCGCAGGATATTGCCGAACCAGGGCTGAACTGGGCCGCCAAGGGGGCGGATGCGGAGTTTGTGCGCTGCGATACCGAAACGACGCGCGCGTTCATGCTGGAATTGCTGCCAGAGCTGCGTGAAAAGCTGCTGGTGTTGCGTGATCCGCTTACACTTACCCCGCCAGAGGATCAGGAAGACCCCCTGCCTGGGCAGCCCGGCGGGCAGGAAGGCGACGAAGAAAAGGCCGACGTGCTGCAGTTGCTGGCGGTGGGCACCATGGCGAGGCGCAAGGGCTATGATATTTTGCTGCGGGCCTGCTCCGTTTTGCAGTCCAGAAATGTAAAATTTTCTCTTACGCTTGCGGGTCAGGGACCGGATAAATTGCGCCTGCGCTGGCTTGTCTGGCGCTTGGGCCTGCGCGGCAAGGTGCGCTTTGCCGGGCAGGTGCCGCACGAGAATATGGCGGATATGTACAACAGGGCGGATGTTTTTGTGGCTTCCGGCCGTAAAACATCAGCGGGAGAGGCCGATGGCGTGCCTTCCTCCCTTGTGGAGGCCATGGCCTTTGGACTGGCCGTTGTGGCCAGCGATCTTCCCGGTCATGCCGAAGCCCTTGTGGACGGCGAAAACGGCCGCCTTGTGCCGCAGGATAACCCCGGCGCGCTGGCCGATGCGCTGGAATTTCTGGCAGCTCGGCCCGAAGAACGCAAACGGCTGGGCGAAGCCGGGCGCAAGTCTGTGCCCGTGCTGGTTGATGCGAACCGCACTGAGGCCAAGCTCACGGAACTGATCAAGAAAGCCTGCGGCAAAGCCTGAACCGGACCGGGAGACCCCTATGAATTTTGACGGAGTGCGCGTTCTGGTTGTGGGCGATGTGATGCTTGATCATTATATCGCCGGTCAGGTCAAAAGAATTTCCCCTGAAGCGCCCGTGCCTGTGCTTTCCATTACCCGCAAATGGGTTGTGCCCGGCGGCGCGGCAAATGTGGCGCGCAACCTGGCCCGCCTTGGCGTGCACGTCGCCCTGGCCGGTGTTGTGGGGGCTGACCCCGCCGCCGATGACCTGCGCGCCGCCATTGTGAAGGAAGGCATTGGCGACGGGCTGACCGTGGCGGCCTCGCGCGCCACGACACGCAAAATGCGCGTTCTGGCCCAGGGGCAGCAACTGCTGCGTTTGGACGAGGAAAAAGTCGCTCCGCTTGAGACGGCGGAATTTGAAACCTTGCGGGCGCGTGCTGTGGGCATGCTGGCAGGGCAGAGCGCTGTTATTTTGTCCGACTACGCCAAGGGCGTGCTGCTGGAAACGGCCGACGGCAAAAATTTGTGCCGGGTCATTATTGACGAGGCCCGCCGCCTGAGCATTCCCGTGCTGGTAGACCCCAAGGGCAGTGATTGGCGGCGGTATGCCGGGGCAAATTGCGTTACCCCCAATGCCGGAGAATTCGAAGCCGCCTGCGGGCTTGAGCCCAGCGCGGTTTTGAGCCGGGAAAAACGCGAAATTTACGCTGCCGAGCTGCGGCAGCGGTATGATGTTGAGCGTCTGCTGGTCACGCGGGGGGCCAAGGGCATGGCCTTGTTCGGGCCGCAGGCGGCTCCCGAATATTGTTCCGCAACCGTGCGCGAAGTGGCCGATGTTTCTGGTGCTGGCGATACCGCCATTGCCGCGTTGACGGCATGCGTGGGCAAGGGAATTTCCTGGCCCGAAAGCATGCGCGTGGCCAACGCGGCGGCGGGCGTGGCCGTGGGCAAAATGGGCACGGCCCCCGTTTCTCTGGCGGAACTGAACGCGGCCCTGCGCGAGCAGGCCGACAATCCCAAGCTTTTCAGCCTGCCGGACCTTGTGGAAAAAATTGAGGAATGGCGCAGAAACAACCAAAGCGTTGTGTTTACCAACGGCTGTTTCGACCTGCTGCACCCTGGCCATATTTCGCTGATCCGTCAAAGCGCCGCCCAGGGCGACCGGCTTATTGTGGGGCTGAACAGCGATGCCTCGGTGCGCCGCCTCAAGGGGCCTTCGCGACCCGTTCAGAACGAAAACAGCCGCGCATTGCTGCTGGCCGCGCTTGCTTCGGTGGACGCCGTGGTGCTGTTTGACGAAGACACCCCCCTGGACCTCATCACCGCGCTGCAGCCAGATGTGCTTGTGAAGGGCAGCGACTACACGTTGGATTCTGTTGTTGGGGCCGATGTCGTTCTGGCGCGGGGGGGCAGGGTGTATCTTGCCCAGCTGGTGGACGGTTGCAGCACCACGGGCCTGGTCAAAAAAATGGGAAGCAGCCCCTCCGCATAGGGCATTTTTACCTGGAAATGCCCGGGCGCCAGCGAAGTCCATTGGCCTTGCAACGTATTTCGTGCGCGCTTTTTTGCAAAAATTCGCGCGGGGCAGACAAGCATTTTCACTGCTGATCCGCTTGAGCCGTGTGCGACCCTGGCGGTTGGGGGCGACATGCAACGCATTTTCACTGCCGATATCGGCGGAACCAATGCCAGGTTCGCCTTGTTCACCTGCCACGAAGGCCATCTCGCGCTTGAGCGCGTTGCCTGGGGGCGGTCGGCAACGCTTGACGACACGGCGAGCATGCTTGCCTGCATGCGCGATCTGCTGGACGAACCGCTGAAGGCGGGCGATGCGCTTTCCGTGGCCCTGGCCGGACCTGTGAACGGCCTGCGGGGCAAACTGACCAACGGGGCGCTGCGGCTTGATCTTTCCCCGGCCGCTTCAACCCTTTCCCCCTCCTCGTGCCTCTTGCTCAATGATTTTGCCGCCCAGGCCCACGCCACGCTGGCCCTTCCCGGTCGTAAGGCTCTTCTTGCGCGCGGGCGGCAGCCTGAAGCCGCAGGGCAAATTCGGGCTGTGCTGGGTGCGGGCACCGGCCTTGGCTGCGCCTCGCTTGTGCGCTGCGGCTCCGCGCGGGCGGCGCGGTGGCTGGCCGTGCCCTCGGAGGCGGGGCACACGCTTTTTCCTTTTATGACGCCAGATGAACTGGCCTGGCGGGATTTTCTGGCCCGCAGGCTGGGGCGCGGGGAAATTACGGCGGAGAACGTGCTTGCTGCCAGGGGGCTTTCTCTTTTGCACCAGTTTCTCACCGGGCAGGAGCTTGCCGCGCCTCAGGTGGGGGCAGAGGCCCTGTCGCACGAAACCCCCACGCTTCAGTGGTATTCCCGTTTTCTTGGCCGCTTCTGTCGGCAATGGATATTCAGCACCATGTGCCGGGGCGGGCTGTGGATTGCGGGGGGCATTGCCGCAGGCAATCCGTTGTGCGTGCGGCACCCAGCTTTTGCTCAGGAACTTGGGCGGGCATCCGATATTAATGACGTTGCGGCCGTAACTCCCGTGTTGTTGATAACAGATGTCAACAGCGGTTTGTGGGGCGCCGCCCACGCCATGCGCGACGTGCTGCAACGCCAAGGAACAGAAACCGCAAAATCCGCAGCCGGGTAACCCAGAGGCTGTCGTCATTGCCCTTTCCAGCCGCGCCGCATATGAGGAATGCTCTAATCCCGGCCCATGCCTTGACGCTTATCTGAAAGTTATTTATGAAACCGCACTGTCGCCTGAGAGATTTGGCGCAGGTGCAATTTTTTTTCTACCTGCCGGGCAAGGGAAGGCTGTTTTACCCCAGCGGGTTCTTGATCTCCCCCCCATTAGATTGCCTGATTTTGTATTGGTGCCCCGATAAAAAGGTGCGCTGGGCGCACATTATTTTTTGCCGCGTAGAAGTCTTAGCCTTTTGGTCAAATTTAGGCTTGACAGTTTCCTGCGGTAACAGTAATTTTTACCAACATTGGAGGCTGTCATGGCGCAGACACAAACACGAATGACCCGGCAGCGGGCTGTGATTCTGGAAGAATTGCGCAAGCTGAAAACACACCCCACGGCGGATGAGCTTTACAGCATTGTGCGTGAGCGCCTGCCGCGCATTAGCCTGGGAACCGTGTACCGCAATCTTGATTTTTTGGCGGACAGCGGCGAAATTCGCCGTCTTGAGGCCGCGGGTTCCACCAAGCGCTTTGACGGCGATATTTCCAACCATCAGCATGTGCGCTGCATTTATTGCGGGCGCATCGGCGATGTTGTGGATTTGCAGCAGGCTCCTTCCGTTGAGGGTATGCACGCAGGCGGTTTTGCGGCCATCATCAGCTCACGGGTTGAGTATGACGGCGTGTGCGATGCCTGCGCCCACGCGTTGGAAGCGACCCAGTAGGCGACATGCAACACATCTGAACTCCTCGCAATCACCGCGCTCTTGTGCAGTGACGTGATTCGTATTATGCCTTGAGCATTACAAACCTGTTGATAACACCAAGGAGCTTGTATCATGGCTGAAAACAGGGAAAGCCGTAAGGCTAAAGTCATCGATGCGCTGAACAAGGCCCGTGCCATGGAATTGTTCGCCGTTCACCAGTATATGAATCAGCACTACAACCTGGACGATATGGATTACGGCGAACTGGCCGCAAACATGAAGCTTATCGCCATTGACGAAATGCGCCATGCGGAAAGCTTTGCCGAGCGTATCAAAGAGCTGGGCGGCGAGCCCACCACCCAGAAAGAAGGCAAGATCGTCACCGGCCAGGAAGTGACGGCCATCTATGAGGCGGACGCCGATCAGGAAGACCGCACCATTGAGGCCTACAGCGCCTTTTTGGCCATCTGCAAGGAAGCTGGCGACATCGTTTCCGCGCGTTTGTTTGAGCGCATTATCGATGAAGAGCAGATTCACCTTACTTATTACGACAACATCGACGGGCACATCAAAAAGCTGGGCGATACCTATCTTGCCAAGATAGCGGGCACGCCTTCCACCACCGGCGCGGCCTCCAAGGGCTTTGTCACCGGCCCCGCTGCGGCTGCGGGCTAAAGGGGTCTCCACCATGGCTGATCCCAAGGATATGTGGCGTTGCCAGATGGTCAACTGCGGCTATGTGTATGATCCCGACCGGGGTGACAAGCGGCACAAGATTCCTGCGGGAACCCGGTTTGAGGATCTGCCCGATGATTGGAAGTGCCCGGTTTGCGGCGCGACCAAAAAGAGCTTTCGTCCTCTGAGTGATGAAGGCTAACTAAAAGCTATTCGGCCCCACGCGGGGCACGTTAAAGGCCCGTTACCGTGCCCTGCCAATGCAGGTGCGATAACGGGCCTTTTTCATCTTGCGTCTTTTTGTGGGGAGCAGCTGTTTGCTGCCGCGCGGCTTACAGGTGCTGTATGCATTCTCCGCGAACGAGCAGCCGCACTTGTCCACTTACCAGCATGCTGCCGCTGGCGGCATGCTGGCGGATGTTGATTTCAGAATCACGCCCCAGAAAACGCCCCTGCCGCAGCAGGATGCCCTGATCGGGCAAGAAGCGCTTGTGCTTGTAGAGATAGGCCCCCACGGGGCCTGCCGCGCTGCCTGTCGCCACGTCTTCCGCCTGTCCCGCGTTGTCCCAGGTTCTGCCTTCCACCGCGTTGACGTCAAAAATATAAACAAATTTTGCGCCGATCGGGGCAAGCCGCGCTTCGTAATCCGCCACAAGCATGCGGGCCCGCTCCAGGCCGGAGGCAAGAGGAACCAGCAGATAGGGCAAACCTGTTGAAACGACCTCCAGCGGAAACCCTGCGGACACATCGCTTTCGTGCAGATTTAAGGGTTGCAGATACCGCGCGTATGCTTCCGGTTGCGGGTTGTGGATAAATTCCGCCGGTCCCTGGTCCATGCAGCATTCATAAACATCACCCTGCGCCGTACAGACAACGGAAACCTGTTTGTTGTTCAGGTTAAACAGCATGGCGTCGCTGTGTTGCTGCCCGGCGCGCTGTTGGGCATATTCCCGATGCACAACAGCCGCAGCGCCTAGAACGGGATGCCCGGCAAAATCCAGCTCTTCTTCAACGGTAAAGATGCGTGCGTCAAAAACATTTTTGCCGCGTGGAACAAGAAATATTGTTTCAAACTGTCTGAATTCCTGCGCGATTTTTTGCATAACGGCACTTGCGGGAAAGGACGCGGCGATAAAAACCGTTAGGCCGTTCCCTGTCATGGGGCCTTTGCAAAAAACATCGGCGTGGTAGTAGAGCATGGAGACCTCCATTGTGTCGGCACAGAGCTTGCGCCGCCGCCCAGAGGGCAGGGCAGTGCCCAGAACAGGGCGCTGCCCTTATGAACAGAGCTTGGGCGCGGTGAAAACCTACAGGCGCGCCACGGGGGCATAGCTCCCTGCAACGGCGCGCAGCAGGTCGTCCGGCTTGAGGTAGAGTTGCACGCCGCGCAGGCCAGCGCTGACAAAGAGAGCTTCAAGCAGAATGGCGCTTTCATCCACAAAAACAGGATATGCCTTTTTGGCGCCAAGGGGGGAACACCCGCCGCGCACATAGCCGGTAAGCGGGCGCACCTCTTTAAGGGGCACCATGGCAACATGCTTGTTGCCCGAAGCCGCCGCCAGGGCCTTGAGGTCCAGCTCGGCCGCTGCGGGAATGCAGGCCATGAGCACGCCCGTTTTGTCGCCCTTGGCCACCAGCGTTTTAAACACGCAGGCCGGGTCCACGCCGAGTTTACCGGCCATGGTTACGGCGGAAAGGTCGCTCTCGTCCACTTCGGCCACGCGCAGTTCAAAGGGAATCTGCAAGCCTTCGAGGATTCTGGCGGCGTTGGTCTTGGGTATTTTGGGGGAAGACATGGCGGTTGCGGTGGTTCAATGCCGGAAGAGCCAGCGGTGGAGTTTTGTGCGCAGCGTCGCGATGTTGAAGGGCTTCGCTATGTGGTCGTTCATGCCCGCATTGATTATTTCCGTAATATTGTCGGGCAGGGTGGCGGCGGTGAGCGCAAGAACGGGGAGGGGCTGTTTGGCGTCTTTTCGCTGCAGACGACGAATTTCGCGCGTGGCCGACAGCCCGTCCATAACAGGCATGTTCACATCCATCAGCACGATGTCATAGGTTTTTTCCGTCGCCATACGCACAGCTTCCTTGCCGTTGGGGGCCACCTCGCAGTCAAGGCCCAACTGGTGCAGCATGGCGCGCAGCACTTCCACATTGATTTCGTTGTCTTCAGCCACCAGCAGCCTGCACGAGGCGGCGTTTTCCAGCGGCTCAACGTTGGCGGGGGCTTTTTCCGCCGGGCAATAGACATTGCGCGCCGGAGTGCAGGGAATGCTGAGGTGGAAGGTTGACCCTTTGCCCAGCTCGCTTTCACACCACAACATACCGTGCATCAGCTCTGCAATGCGCTTGCAGATGCTTAACCCCAGCCCCGTGCCCCCGAACCGGCGGCTGATGCTGGCATTGGCCTGAGTGTAGGGGTCAAAGAGATGCTGCTGATACTCGCGGCTGATGCCCATGCCGGTGTCGGCTACGCGAAAGTGCAGCGTATCCGTTTCGCCGGAAGACTCGCGGTCGATGGTCAGCATGATGCGCCCTTCGGCGGTGAACTTGACGGCGTTGCTCAACAGATTGAGCAAAACCTGCTTGAGGCGCAGGCTGTCGCCCCATAGCTTTAAGGGCACCTCGTCGCCCACCTTGCACGTATATTCCAGGCCTTTCTGCTCAAGAGGAAATCGCAGCGAGGTGTGCACGAATTCCAGCACGTCTTCCAGGGCGAAGTTGGCATCCTCCAACAGCATTTTGTTGGCCTCAATTTTGGAGAGGTCCAGAATGTCGTTGATGATGGCCAAAAGGCTGGTGGCCGAAGAACGGATTTTTTGCAGATAGCTTTTCTGCTCTTCGGCGGGGTTTGACTGCAGGGCAAGGTGGGTGAGGCCGATAATGCCGTTCATGGGCGTGCGAATCTCATGGCTCATGTGCGCCAGAAATTCGCTTTTGGCCTGCGAAGCTACCACGGCGTCCTGCTTTTCATGCTGCGTTTGTAAAAGATCTGTTACATCACGCGAAATGCTGAGCCGAACAGTTTTATTGTTGTCCCACTTGATGGCCTTGTCCACAACCGTATAGGTGCGGTGCGCGGCTTTGTCTTCATAGGTCCACTGATACGGTTCGGTTGATGCGGCAATGATGCTGTTTGTGCAAAACGGGCAGGGCGTGTCGCGACCCATAAATCGTTTGTAACAGATATCCTGAAGCGTATTTTCCGCGCTGGAAAATACTTCCTTTACGCTGCTGTTGACAAAAAGAACCTCATACGTCTCCATGTCAACAATACAGATGGGATCGGTGAAGGCATCAAGAATATCGTGCAGCTGGCGGTGCTTGCGTTGCAGCTGTTCATATAGGCGAAAATGCGTTAGCGTAATGGCAAGGATATTGCCCAGCAAATGGCAAAGGCTGGAATCCTCAATAGACCATTGCCCAACATACCGGTGGCGCAACAGGCATATACCGCCGAAAAGCTGGCCGTCGTGCGTTATGGGCACGCAGAATGCGGATTTAACCCCATGGGAAAGGAACAGAAGCTTTTGCGGCCCTTCGGTCATGGCTTCCGTGTCTGCAACGCACAGGCTTTTGCCCTGCTCAAGAGCGCTGAAAAGAGGCCCCATATCTTCAAGAGCCGCAGCTTCAGGGGTTGCGGGGCAGATGCCGGAGCGCCAGATTACCGGGGGTTGCCACTGTTCTTCGGCGTATTCAGCCAGCGAAACCTGCTCACAGTGCAGGGATTCGCCTATGCTGGCCATGGCTGCGCGTAGAAAAGGCTCTTTGCTGATATGCAGAAGGGCGGAACTTGATATTTCCAGGGCCAGCACCAGGGGATTTGCAAGGTTGCCCTGGTGCGGCTGATGTATGTCTGGCATGGTATTCTTCAACTGATGCTGCGTGAACGAAAATTTAAAGAACACCTATACGCGCATGTTCGGAATTGTGTCAAGAATTTGTAAAAACGCAGAAAAAGTTCATGGAACTTGCGTGGATAGATTGTTCAATTTTGAACAATCTATCGCCACAGCTCGTCAAGATGCTGCGCCAGCGCCTGCTCGCCTTCCTGTTCCCGCCCCTGCAAGGCCGCAAAAAAAGCCTCCGCCTGACCCTGCAACGCTTCCAACGACCCGTCGTTGTTCACAACCGTGTCGCAGGCCGCCATTTTGCGTTTTTCGTCCCATTGCCAGCCTTCTATGGCCTCCACCTTGTCTTTGGTCCAGCCCCGGTTTTCTTCAATGCGTCGGGCGCGCACCGCCAACGGACAATGGACGCCCACCACATGCGGGCGCGGCATAAACGCTGTTTGCCAACCGGTTTCAAAATAGAGGGGCACTTCGGCCACCGCCACGGGAGCCCCCTGGGCCTCCTGATTTTCCCAAAAGGCTTCCAGGGCGTTGCGCGTTAGGGAATGGACCACGGTTTCCACCTCACGGCGCAGCGAAGGGTTTGTGCGCATGGCCTCCATCAGGGCGGTTTTGTCCACAGCGCCTTGCGGCGTGAGCAGGGCGGCCCCGCCAAAGCGGCCGATCCACTGGGCGGCTTCGCCCTGGGGGGCATAGAGCTGCGCCACGGCGGCATCGGCGCTGAAGGTTGGGGCCCCCAGGTCGGCCAGGCAGCGGGTAAAGGCCGATTTGCCGCTGCCGGGATTGCCCGTAACCACCACGCGCCGCATGCGGCGGCAGCCGCGCACCGCCGCGGCAAGCATGTCGTCCGGTGGCGGGCAGGAAAAGTGCATGGGCGCGCCCGTTGCGGGGTGAACAAAGCTGATGCGCCAGGCGTGCAGCATCTGGCGGTTGGCCAGCGCCTGCACGTTTTTGGGCGCGTAGAGTTTGTCGCCCAGCAGAGGATGCCCGATGTGGGCCATATGCACGCGGATTTGGTGCGTGCGCCCCGTGTGGATGCGCACGGCGAGCAGGGCAAAGCGTTCGTCCGGGGCAACCCACAGCGTGCGCCATTCCGTGTGGGCAGAACGGCCGCCGCGTGATTCGGGCACCACGGCCATTTTGACCTTGGCCGTGGGGTGGCGGCCCACAGGTTCGCGGCATTCGCCTTCGGCCGGGGGCACGCCCGCCACCAGAGCCAGATATTCTTTGTGAACCTCGCGCAGCGCAAAGGCTTCGCTCAGGGTCAGGCGATCCTGTTCTGTCAGCGCCACAACAAGAATGCCGCTAGTGTCTTTGTCCAGCCTGTGCACGATGCCGGGGCGTTGGCCCTCCAGCCTGCCCAGTTGGGGAAATTGTGAAAGAAGCCGCTGCACAAGGGTGTGTTCCGGGCACGAAGGGCAGGGATGCACCGTGAGACCGGCGGGCTTGTTGCACACCACCATGTGCGCGTCTTGCCACAACAGCTCCAGATGGCCTTCTTCGGCCTGCAGTGTCGTGGCTGTTTCCGGCAGGCGCAGCAGCAGGGTTTGCCCCGCGCGTGTTTTTGCGTCGGGCCGCGTTTCCGGCAGGCCGTCCACCAGGCAGTGCCCGGCCTGAACGGCTTTTTGCAGCGCTGCCCGCGAAAGTTCCGGAGCCGCGCCGCGCAAAACGCGGTCCAGGCGCTGCCCGGCCTCGGTGCTGGCGACAGTGTGGCGTAGTTCCGTCACTGGAGAGTATCCGCTGGCGTGCTCAACGTGCGGAGCCTGTCGGTAAACGTGGTGACGCGGTAAAGGTTTTTCAGCTCATTGCCCGGCGTGATGGAGGTAACTACAGCCCTGCCGATGACAAAGCGAGCATCGTTGTCGCCGCCTTCAATCGTGCGCACTCCCCAGGCGTTGTGAAAAATGGCGGGGCGCCCGTTGTATTTGCCCACATAAAGCATGATGTGCCCGCGCATGCCCACAAGGCTGAGAAAGGGCACGCCATGGCTCAAAATTTGTTCTTCCTTTTCACTGGCGGTCATGCCCTCAAGCATGTTGACCACGCCGGTGCGGGCCTGGCCCGAAGAATTGCGCGGCAGCCAGATGCCAAAGGGGGTGAACAGCTCGCGGGTGAGGGCCGAGCAATCCCGGTCGCCAAACATGCCGCCCCAGCCATAGGACTGGCCGATCATGCAATTGCCCACCATCGCCACGTTGCCGGGGGTCATGCGCAGGGGCCAGGGCACGGCATCGGTTGCGGCAAGCGCCACGGGAACCGTGTCGGCCATGCCGTCCGCGCCGCGCACGGGCACAAGCACCTGCACCGTAGCGTCAGCAGAACCTCCCGCCATGGGCAGCAACGCGCCAATATTGGCGGTTACGGGGCCGCTGGGCACGGGCAGCGCAACTTTGTCGCGTACCAGGGCCGCGAAGGCGCTGTCACGATATCTGGCCCTGAAATCGCTGGTGGCAGGGGCCAGATCGTCCGTGGCCACCCAGCCCCCGGCCACGGGGCATTCCACATAGCACCAGCGGCCATCAAGCGTTGTGTGGGCTATAAGCACCGGCGTGCCCACAGGCAGCAGGGAATATTGGAAATAGTCGAAGGGGTTGGACTTGGGATCAGGTGTGGGTTCGGAAAACCGCGCCTCGCTTGTGGGCAGCTCGCGCAGGTTTGTGTTGCGCAGCGTAATGGCCGCCTGCGCGCGCGAAGGATAGGACCGCAAGTCCGCATTGGCGCTCATGGCGTCCCATTCCGCCTGGGTCCAGCGCACGTCGTCGTGCTTGAAGCCGCGCGCCTTGTGGAAAAGAATGGCCACGTCACGCTTGTGGATGGAGGTTCTGGTCATTTCCCACGGGCCAAAGAGAATGCGCTTGAAGCGCGCTACCTGGGCGGCTTGCTCCGTGGGCGACATCAGCTGCTTGTCCGTTCCGGCGGCCTTGGCATAGACATCCAGGTTCTGGGGAAAGCGGCGCAGGTCTTCAAGCGTGCCCATCCAGCCGGGCATGCTGCCATCGCGCAGGGGAACCTGTTTGCCGCCGCAGGCCGCAAGCAGGGCAAGGCACGCTATCAGCAAGGGAAGGTGAAAACGCGGAATCATGAGGGCAGCTCCTTCCTGAGGGCAAAAAATGGGCCGCTGGCTGCGGCAACCCCTTTTCTAGCACCGTTGCCGCACTTACGGCAACGCCCCTTTTTGCCTCCCTTGCAGGAAATGCTTGACAAACACGCCCTCAGCCCTTTATTTATCCCCTCGTTGTCACCATCGTCTATCCGGTTAGGACGGCGGCCTCTCAAGCCGCTAAGACGGGTTCAAATCCCGTTGGTGACGCCACTCTTCAAAGCGTGGAAATTCGCCGAAATGTGCGATTTTCCACGCTTTTGTATTTTGAAGCCTCCGTCCAGGATCTTTCCCCGGCTGCATGGGGGCAGTGCCCCCCTTTTCCACCTGCCCGAACGGGCGACATCGCGTATGCGCGGCAACAGGTTCTGGCCGCAAAAAAAGGAACACCGGGACGGCGGTTGCGGAAAAACAAAAACAGCCTGTGAGGCCGCCATTCACAGGATGCCGCACCACCGCGCCGAGCGTCATGAAGAATGGCACCGCCGCCCCGCGCAGGTTTTGTGCCGTTTGAAGCTCCCGCGACCCGGCGCGCGGTCTCGACCCGCCTTGAACCGCTGGAGAGCGTTATTGCATCGCGCGATAAATGCAGGCAAGCGCGGCCGCTGCAATAACCACCTTGAGCACGTTGCGGAACACGGCGGGGTTAATCCATTTTGTCACGGGGAACGAGCAGAGCGTCCCCAGCATGGTGGCCGGGAAGCCGTAGAGGGCATAATGGATGACTTCCGGAGAATAAAATCCGGAATAGGCCTGCAATGCGCAGGTGAGCGCTCCCCGGATGATGAAAAACACGCCAAGCGTGCCCAGGAAGACCCTGGGCTGCCAGCCCGCATACAGCCCGTAAGCGCCTATGGGCGGCCCGTCAAACGAGATGGCCGTTCCGAAAATTCCGGCGGCGCAACCGGCAAGACCGCCGACCAGCCACGATTCCCCGCCCTTTGCACGAATGTGGAAAAACTGTTGCCACACAAGAAACACCAGCAACAGCAGCCCCACAATCCCCTGCATATCCTGTCCGGGAACTATCCGCAGAATGAACAACCCGAGTATTGACCCCGGTATGGCCCCGGCCAGAAGCGGCGCCAGCGCCCTGACGCGGCAGAAGCGAAAATGCATGGCCGTGAGCATGCCGTCCATGGCCAGGTTGAGAATGCAGCTGAGAACAATGACCTGCTGTATGGGGATGAACATTGCCGCTATGGGCACGGCGAACATAGCGCCGCCGATGCCGCTGACTCCGGAAATGAACCCTCCCATGAACCATGCGCAGACAACCACCACAAGATTGAGCTCCATGACGCCTTCTTTATTATTTTCCGGTTTTAATCTGTGCAACAGGGGCCTGCCGACGAGCGCCCGAGGTGTCAGCGGGGGAGGTGTGCAACCCGTTTTTCAGCATGTCCAGCCGTTCCAGGGCCAGGTTGCGTCCTTCCCGTTTCGCGTCCGCAAGACACTGTGCATAAGTAAGCAGCGTTGTTTCTGAATACGTCAACATCTCACAGAGAAGGTACAGGCAGAAATCCGCGTCGTCGCCACCGAAAAACTCGGGATGCTTCTTCACCGCCGCCTGAAGCCAGTCCAGCTCACAGGCAACGATGCCTTGCACCGTTGGGGAAATGGAAGGCATTGCAATGCGGCCGCACATCAGCGCATATTTTTCCGTCATGAGGTTCCGACCCGCCCGCTCCGCCGATCTGAGGTCGTTGAGGCAGGCCGCAAGCACCTGCGGGGAAAGAACTCCGAAGAACATGCGACGCATGGCGCGAAAGGCCTCGGGCTGGTTTTGGCAGTCGGCCGGTCCGCCTTCATTGTTGACCGCCTGGAACATCCTCAGTTCGATGTCGATGATCTCGGTAATGTGTGAAGCGCCGTCGCTGGTTGCCATATCTGCTCCTTGTCTGGGTAAACATTGTCATGATGCATGCCCTCCTTCAGACGAGAGCCGCCATTTGTTCGCGGAACAAGCAAATGCAATGCCATTCGCGGCAGCCAAGGGCTGATAGTGCCCGAAATGCGCAAGGGGGAACTCAGGGCCGGAAAAGAGAAAAAAATTTGCACAAAAAGATAAAATTTCATCGAAATGCTAACAATAGCTTATCAAAAGTAATGATTACTCACACTGATAGGGCGGCATTTCACCTAGTTACGGCAATAAAATGTTTCTGGAGAATTATTTCACTATTTGGCACAGCCTTTGCTCTTCAGGTTTGCAGACAGTTATTCCCAGCCGGCAGCTACATGAGGGAATAACCAGTGAAAAGGTGTAATAGCCATCATATCCCGTTTTGACCTTCCCCGGGCGCAAAATGCATGGGTCGGGGCGGGGCCGCTGGCCCACTCTTTAGTGCTGGGAGTACTATAATGTCGGAAGAGATCAAACTTGAAAAAACGCTTTCGCCCATGCAGGTTTGCGCATTGGCGTTAGGCTCCATTGTCGGCTGGGGATGTTTTGTTCTGCCGGGGGACATGTTTCTTCCCAAAGCGGGGCCTATCGGAACGCTTTACGGTTTTATCATCGGCGCATTCCTTATCTGCTTCGTTGCCGTTTGCCTCAGCTACATGATCAAATACGCCCCGGTGGCGGGCGGTGCGTTTGCCTATGCATACATAGGGTTCGGTCCTACGGCGGCGTTTGTCTGCGGCTGGGCGCTTGTCATCGGCTATATTGCTATTGTGGCCATCGATATTGCGGCATTATCCGTGATTTTTCGCTTTCTGTTCCCAGGCATTTTTGAATTCGGGCCATTATACTCCATTGCGGGATGGCAGGTATATACAGGTGAAGTGATGCTGATGACAGCCGGAACCCTGATCTTCGGCTGGATCAACTATCGTGGAATAGGCATAGCCGGTAAAATTCAGCTTGTGCTGGCCTTCATGCTGACCATCGGCATCGCTGCGCTGTTTATGGGCGTGGTTTCCTTGGATTCGGCGCAGCTGGGCAATCTCGCTCCCGGCTTTGCCCCGAGCGGATCAACGCTGTCCTGCGTGCTGCTGATCTTTGCTATCTCTCCCTTCCTTTTCGTCGGGTTCGACACGGTTCCCCAGGCGGCGGAGGAATTCTCCTTCGATCCGGCCCGTGCAAGAAACATCATGATCATCGCCATTATCGTGGGCGTGATCCTTTACAGCATGGTGATGCTTTCCGTGGGGTTGGCCATACCCTACCCGGAAATGCTGGCAAAGCTTGACGCCCAGCGCACAAGCGGCGGCGCGGCGTGGGGCGCGGGCGAAGTGGCGACCCTGGCCTTTGGCCGGTTCGGCAGCGTCGTTCTTGCGTGCGCCGTGTTCGGCGCGGTGCTCACCGGCATCAACGGGTTCTTCATCGCGGCAAGCCGACTGCTGCTCAGCATGTCCCGCAGCCGCATTCTTCCCGCATGGTTCGGCAAAATCCATCCCAAGTACCACACGCCTTATAATGCGGTTCTCTTCATTGTTGCCATTACGCTTCTGACGCCGTTCGCCGGACGCTCGGCCATTGCCTGGACCGTCGACATGAGCTCGGTGGGAACCGGCATCGGCTATCTGTTCACATGCCTTGCCGCCCGGCGCGTCCTCAAGGGCGACGCGACGGTATCCAACCGCGCATTCAAGCTTTTTTGCTGCTTCGTCGGCACCATCACGGCGGTGCTGTGCATCGTGCTGCTGCTTGTTCCCGGTTCTCCGGCCCTTATCGGCGGGGCGCCGTTCACCTGCCTCGGCATCTGGATAGTGCTCGGATTCGTTTTTTACAGCACCAGCAAGAAAAACTGGGTTTCGCTCCCCGAGGACGAGGTTAGAACCAACATCCTGGGCAGCAAGGATATTGCCGTGTATTTCAATACGCAGGCCTGACGGACGGCAGTGATTTCTCCTGTCCGATGATCTCACAATGTGTAAAGCGTACCCCTTGCCGAAAAGGCAGGGGGTACGCTTTCGTCGATAGGGAGGACCGCCATGTCCTGGCATTCGCTCAAAGCCCCAGCGGCAATCCTGTGCGGCGCGTTTTGCGCAAGCACGTCGGGCACCGCCCAGGCTCTCGCGCCGGAAGGCGCCACGCCGATCGCCATCGGCGCAATTCGCCTTCTGGGCGGCGGCCTGCTGCTTCTGCTGTGGGGGCTGATTTCACATAACATCCCCCGGATCGGCGGCTGGCCGAAGTTACGCGTCGCCGTTGCCGCCGCGGGCCTGACGGGGTATCAGCTCTTTTTTTTTGAGGCCTGTCGGCAAGCAGGCGTCGCCATCAGCACGATGGTTGCCATCGGCGGGTGTCCCATCCTTGTGGGGGTGCTGGGCTGGGTTTTTTTGAAGGAAAAACCCGCAAAACCCTGGTATGCCGGGACGATGCTTGCGCTGTGCGGCCTTGCGCTGCTAACGCTGCCCAGCGGCAACCTGCAATTCAGCTTTCGCGGATTGTTGCTGGCCCTGTGTGGGGCGGGCAGCTACGCCGTGTTTCTGGTGGCTATCAAACCGGTGCTGCGGCGCTATGATCCCGCGCAGATCATGACCATCATCTTTTTGCTCGGCGGCCTGGCCCTTGCGCCCCTGCTCGCCGCGCAGCCGCTGCAATGGGTTTTCACGCCGCGCGGTGCGCTGGTGGTTGCCGATCTTGCCACCCTGACCACAAGCCTTTCCTTTACCCTGGTTTTGTACGGCATGAAAACCACGTCCGCCGCTGTCACCTCCACCCTGGGGCTGGCCGAGCCCGTCGGAGCGGCCATCCTTGGTTTTCTGGTGCTTAACGAACCCTGCACCCAGCGCACGCTCCTGGGGCTCTGCTGCATTCTGGTGAGCATGTTCCTTCTGATTCTGCCATCGCACAAGCCTTTGGGGCTGCGCAGCAGACTTCCATAAGCGCGGCCTCCCCGGACCGCCGGATCCGGCATACGCGGCGACAGCCGAAACGAAAAAACCCCGCTCCGGAACAACGGAGCGGGGCTTTGGGTATTGCGGAAAAAAATTATTCTCCGGCAGTAACCATTACGCCTTTATCCTCGCTGAAGGAAAGGGAGAACGCCTTGCCGTGTTTGAGTAAAAAGTCTTTTTCCGCCACAAAGGGAACGTCATGAACCCTGACCTGCTCGTCTTCTTCCTCGTCCGGCACGTCCATCCCCAGACCAAGGGCTATTTTACAATGGCATCCCCCGCCGACCTTGTATTCGCGAAGCCGCACGCAGGTGCCTTCATCTTCCTTTTCCAGCATGGCGCGAAGCTTTTGCAGCATTGCCTCATCAATAGTAACAGTAAACATGTGAAACCTCCGCAGTGTCGGATATTATATTTTTCTGATGAGGGGCGATCCGCGCCGGAACCGGAGCATGCTTCCATCCGCATTGTCACTCCGGCACCACGCTTACCCCCTGGCCTTCAATGTATGAAATGGTGAACGACCGTCCGTGCTTCAGCAGAAAATCTTTTTCCGCTGTAAAGGGCACGTTGCCTATAGTTATCTGTTCGTCATCCTCTTCATCCGGCTTGTCCATACCCAGACCGAGTATGATCTTTGAATGTCATCCTCCTCCTACAGTATATTCCCGTAAGCGCACGCAGGCGCCTTCTTCTTCCTCGTCCAGCATGGCGCGAAGCTTTTGCAGCATTGCGTCATCAATAGCCACTACAAACATTATTCCCCCTAAATAATGACATAATCCAGGCCGTGTCGCACCATGCGGGCCAGCGTGTCTTCTAGCGCCTTCGGGTCATACTGGCTCACCTGCGGCGCCGGCCTGCCCAAGGCCTGGTATTTGCTGAGGCCGAACATGTGGCAGGGCATAACTTCTATGTGGCGGTGACCGAACCTGCCCAGAAAACTGGACATGGCCGCAAAATTGTCGTCGCCGTCATTGAGCCCCGGCATGAGCGGCATGCGGATGCGCACTTCGATTCCAGATTCCAGAGCGGACTGAAGGTTCTTCAGGATAAGAACGTTGTCCTGCCCCGTAAGTTTTTTGTGCTGCGCCGCATCCATGTGCTTGCAGTCAAACAGCACGAGGTCGGCGAGCTTCAGGGTTTTTTCAAAACGGTCATCGGGGCAGAATCCACAGGTGTCCACGGCGGTGTGCAGCGCATCGTCGTGCGCAGCCTGGAGCAGATCAAGAAAGAATTCCCCGCCCATGGTCGGTTCGCCGCCGCCAAAGGTGACGCCGCCGCCGGAGTTGGCATAAAAAACCGAATCCATGTGGACGATTTTCATAACTTCGTCGACAGACATGGTTTTTCCGCTGATCTCTCTTGCCTTATTGGGACACGCCGTTGCGCAGACGCCGCAGGATGTGCATTTTTCCAGAAGTCTTCCGCACTTGCCGCTTTCCATGCGCACCGCCGCGCCATGGGGACAGGCCGACAGGCAGGCGCCGCACCCGGTGCAGAGGTTGTCGAAAACCAGAAGCTGGGGGACGACATGCTGCGATTCCGGGTTGCTGCACCATAGACACCGCAGCGGGCACCCCTTTAAGAAGACGGTGGTGCGTATGCCTGGACCGTCCTGAATGGACATCCGCTGGATGTTGTAAATCATTCCCTGGCTCATGAAGATACCTTCACTCCTGTGCGGCCGTGGGCGGGGGGGGTGGCAAATTACCCCCCGCCCGGCATGGAGGAGAAGCTAAAAGTTATTGTATTCCGTGCGCTTGACGATTTCGTTTTGCACGCCCTTGTCCAGCCTGGTGAAATATGCGCTGAAGCCGGCAACGCGAACCACGAGGTTGCGGTAGTCTTCGGGCTTTTTCTGCGCTTCTTTCAGCGTTTCGGACGAAACGCAGTTGAACTGGATGTGCGACCCGCCAAAGTCGCAATATGTCTTGATCAGCGAGATCAGCAGTCTTTCGCCGGTTGGGCCAGCCAGCGCGGCGGGCGTGAGCTTGACATTGAAATGGTTTGCGCCATACCGCACCGTGTCGATGGCCTGGGCCCCGGCCTTGATAAGCGCCGTGATGCCCTCATGGTCGGTACCCGGAGTGGCAGACACGCTGCCGTCCGTGAGGGCGAGGCCGGCCTTGCGCCCATTGGGCAACGCGCCCATAAGCGCGCCGAAGTAGTTGTGGTAGGACAGCGAGTAGGCATCAAGGGGCGTGCGATACCCAAAGCAGTCCGGGCCGATGGAACTGTGGATGGTGTCCACGTCGCGGTAGAAGCGCTGCACGAAGGCTTCCACATCGGGATAGTCGTTCCCGTGCTTCGGCGCGTTGAAGCACATCTGCCTGATGTCCTCATATCCTTCAAAATTGGCTTTGACGGCTTCCAGCAGTTTGTCCATGGTGACGGATTTGGTGTCGAACACCAGGTAGCGAATGGCCATGAGGGAATTGGCCGCGTCGATGCCCGCCGTCATGATGGGGTTGACCTGCGGGTAGCGGGTGCCGCCTTCCTCTTCGCACATTCCCTTGTCTATGCAGCCGTCGTACATGACCGACCGGAAGATGCTGGGCACCACCTCGAGCCGCGCCATCTGGCTGAGGTCCGAATGGTGGCGGGAAACGGTGAACACATGCTTGAGCTGCGCCTTGTATGCGTCGTAAACTTCCTCAAAGCACGTGAAGTTCGTCGGATCCCCGGTTTCAACGCCCAGCTGCTTTTTGGTCTGCGGATCCTGGCCGTTGTTGAGCATCAGTTCGACAACCTTGGCCAGGCAGGGCTGGTCTTCCTGGGTGATGAAGCTGCCCTTGCCGCAAATGCCGGTGGAAACGCAGCCGTAGTTGCCCACGTTTCGGGCGTCTTCCAGGGAGATGCCTCCCTTGTATTGCGCAAAACGGTTCATGGTGCGCTGGATGACGACGTTGTTGTTCAGCACCTGCGGTTGCCCGGACCCCCCGCGGATGCACTCCACCACCTTGTGCATGTAGGAATCCTTGAGCTTGGGATGATATAACAGCGTCAGCGTCGGCTGGATATTTTTCATCTGGGTCTGTGTTTCCAGCAGCAGTTCCTCAAGTTCCGTGCTCGCATCGTTGCCGTCCTTGTCGAAACCGCCGATGGTGATGCTTTGCCCAGTGTGGCCCGAGAGGGTCATGGCATAGGAGCCGCCCTGATATTCCGCCAGTTCCAGATGCTTTATCCATTGGAATTTGAGCAGGGTGAGTACCTGCTCCCGGCTCATGGCGCCCTCGTCTATGTCCTTTTTGTAGAAGGGGAACATATATTGGCCGTAGCGGCCGGGCGAGCATGCGCAGGCCATCTGTTCCGTTTCTATGCAGAGGTGGATGAACCAGAAGGACTGAATGGCCTCGCGGAAATTGCGGGCCGGGAATTCAGGCACACGGCGGCAGATTTGGGCGATCTCAAGCAGTTCGGCCTTGTTCGCCGGGTCGGCTTCCGTATCCGCCGTTTTTTCCGCCAGGTCGGCATAGCGGTGCGAATGCGCGATAACGGCTTCGCACGACACAATCATGGCGCGGTAGAGCTCTGTCTGGTTGGTGCGCTCCAGCGTGGTGGGGCAGTCGAGCAGGCGCTGCTTAAGGTCGTCAATGACCCAGCGTATGCCCTTGTTCAGCGCAAGGGGGTAATCGGCAATGCCCGATCCGCTGGCCACGCTCACGTTGTCGTAATACACGCCGGCCTTGGAATATGGGGCGGGGTTAAAGCCGTATTTGTCCTTGAACAGTTTGTTGTTCAGGTCGATGCAGGTGTGTCCGCGCCAGGCCTTGTAGGTTTTTTCAAGCAAGCCTTCAGTCTCTTTGGGTATCTTCATCTCACCCAGCGAGGCCATCTTGGCCATCTGCATTTCTTCCTTGATCCAGGCCACATTCCATTCGGGATAGGCGTAAACGCCCGCGCGGGTGCCGGTCAGCGTGCCCACGATGGGGTTGCCGTCCAGAAATATATTTTTTTTGAGTAGCACGCGCTCCAGCAGTTTGGCCCGCTTGTAAAAGGTGTGCTCGCCGTCAAACTCCCGGTAAACCTCATCGAGAAATTGCAGCCGCTCCGGATCCATGACCTGTGGGGCATTAAGAAGAAATTCCTTCAAGCTGACTAAACGATTCTCCGCAGTGCTCCAGTTGATGGCATAGCCCGTGGGGTCGGTGGATTCACCGCTTTTGAAGGGGACAACAGGCATCGCATACTCCTAACAGGTTTTGCCCGCCGTGACGCAGGCAGGTTTTTTGCTTGTAAGATATCAAGCGTGTCCTTGTGGGGATAAGCACAACCTGTGCCATGCCCCGGTTTCCTTGGCGGAAACGCCATAAAACGGGCAACCACCGCAGCAGAACGCGATTTTTCCCCGAGCGCGCGGGAAGAAAATTTTATAAAAAGAAAAAAATTTATCTTTTTTTTAAAAAAACGGATACTCGAAATCGGCGGGAAGTCGGATTGTCCGGCGGAATGGGTACTCAGGCCAAAGGATGTGAAAAATGGCACACAATTCCACCCTGCTGCGCAGGTTTGCCAGTGTAAGCCGCGAAAGTGTTTTGAATCCATCCATGCTCGCCATATGGGACGGCATGGGGATTGGCGTCGCTGTTGTGGATGCGGAGGGAATATGCAGATATATGAACCCCATTCAGCAGCGTATCGATGGCTTTGATCAGGTCGTCGGCAAGCATATCACAAGCTTGTACGTTCCCCATGACCTGAAATGCATACCGACAATAGAATGCCTTCAGAAGGGCAAGCCGTTATTGCGCAAGGTTTATACGTATAAAACCACAAACAATTTCATGACGCGCACCGTAACGGACTTCTTTGCGCTGTTTAACAACGGCGTTAAGGATGGCGTGCTTGCGTTCACCAGCTGGCTTGGCGAAGACATTCTTGGCAAGCTTGGCATACGCAGGAACGAAGGACGGGGATGCGGGAAAATGCAGTCCCTGTATTCCTTTGATGACCTTGTTGGCAAGGACAAGGCGCTTGTTGCGGTTGTTGATGCCGCGCGCACAGCCGCCAACGCAAGCTCTCCCATCATGATCTGGGGCGAAAGCGGCACCGGCAAAGAGGTTTTTGCCCAAGCCATCCACGCCGCAAGCAGCAGGGCGGCTTTTCCCTTTGTTCCCGTCAACTGCGCCGCCATCCCGGAAACGCTGCTGGAAAGCATCCTGTTCGGAACAACCAAGGGCACCTACACCGACGCTTCAGACAAACCCGGCCTATTTGAGGAAGCCAACCACGGCACCATCCTGCTGGACGAGCTGAATTCCATGCCGCTTGGGCTCCAGGCCAAGCTGCTTCGCGTGTTGCAGGAAAAGCGTATCCGGCGGCTGGGGTCGCATGAAGAGATACCCGTGGATGTGCGCATTATCAGCATTCTTAACCAGCATCCGCTTGCGGCTGTGCAGAACGGCATTTTGCGGCGAGATTTTTTTTATCGCCTGGCGGTGGTGAGTTTGGCCGTGCCGCCGTTGCGCGAGCGGCGGGAAGACATTCCCCTGCTTGTCAAATCCGTTGTTGCGCACGCCGGGGGGCATGAGCCGGTCACTGTTTCCGACGAGGCCATGCGCATGTTCATGGAATATCAATGGCCGGGGAATGTCAGGGAGTTGGAGCATGTGATCGAGGGCAGTCTGGCCATACTGAATGAAGAGCGTACCATTGATCTGGATTCGCTGCCGAAACATTTTCTTGAGTTCTACAGGAAGGACAAAACGGAGAATGTGGATTCATCAGCAACACAACTTTCAGATGACGCAGAGAATATAGAAATCGAGCTGAAAAAAGCGTACTATGACTATAGCATGATTAAAAGGGGGACGGTTGTCCCGCTTAAAGAATGCATGAATGCATATGAATCGTCATGTATTAACAACGTTCTGCGGATAACAGGCGGAAATGTTGCCAAGGCAGCGCGCATGATGCAGGTTACGCCAGCGGGATTGCGCTATAGAATAAAGATGTTGAATATTGATGAAGACTGTTATTAGGCGGCAGTATACCGGGCGGCATTGCGGGCAGCGGGGAGGGTATGCGCGGCAGATCAACAACGCGCTCTTTTTGCACGGCATGAAAAATATGCCCCAGAAACCATAGCCATCGGTTGATTGGGCGGAGCGACTCCGGCTGTGGGCGTGCGCCAGCACTGGACGACGTGACTTCGTGTTGATGCCGGCGTTGCTTGTAACTGCGGCCACGATGCGCGGGCTACGCCTTCAGCCATGCGCACAGTTTTTGATAGAGCAGGGTTGGCGAAACCGGTTTGGCGATAAAATCGTTCATGCCCGCCTCCAGGCACCGCTCCCGGTCTTCGGCAAAGGCGTTGGCTGTCATGGCGAGAATGGGCACGTTTTTTCCACGCGGCAAATGACGGATGCGGCGGGTCGCTTTTAGGCCGTCCATCTTGGGCATTTGCATGTCCATCAATATCAGGTCATAGGCGTTTTCTTCCGCCAGGGCCACGGCCTTGCTGCCGTCTTCGGCAATCTCCACCGCAAAGCCCACATCTTCCAGCAGCGTTTGCGCAATCTCACGGTTGATCGGTTCGTCTTCGGCCAGCAGAATGCGCTTGCCAGCGTGCAGCTGCCGGATGGTCTGTTCCGCCTCTTCGGCTTCCGCCTCCTGGGCGGCATTTGCCAGCGTGCCTCTTTTGCTCAACGTGGCGGTGAACCAGAATGTGCTGCCCTGGCCTGCGACACTGCGCATGCCAGCTTTGCCGCCCATCAGTTCCGCCAGTTCTCTGGTGATGGCCAGGCCCAAGCCGGTGCCGCCGTATTTGCGGCTCAGGGAGTTATCCGCCTGTTCAAAGGCATTGAACAGCCGCGCCTGAATTTCTGGTGAAATGCCAATGCCCGTATCCTCCACCTCAAAGCGCAAAGTCACGGCGGTTTCCGTTTGCGATTCGCGCATAACCCGCACGGCCACATGTCCTTGATGGGTAAACTTGATCGCGTTGATGGCCAGGTTGAGCAGGGCCTGCTGCAAGCGACCGGGATCGCCGAAAAGCGGGCAATCCATGGCATCGGCCATGGTTGTTAGGGCAATGCCTTTTTCCTGGGCTTTTTGCCCCAGTATGGAGACGATGTTTTCAAGCAGCGTGTCTATCCGCACCGAGATATTTTGCAGCGTCAGTTTGCCAGCCTCAATTTTTGAGAGGTCAAGAATATTATTTATAATTTCAAGAAGATGACTCCCGGAAATCTCAATTTTGGCCAGTTTTGCGGCCTGGTCCGGGGTAAGGCCCGATCGGCGCAAAATGTGCGTCATGCCGGTTATGGCGTTCAGGGGCGTGCGTATTTCGTGGCTCATGTTGGCTAAAAAGGCGCTTTTGGCAATGCTGCCTGCCTCCGCGGCATTCTTGGCGATGATCAGTTCCTGCGTTCGGGAAACGACAAGGGCTTCAAGGCGCTCGCGGTGTACCCGCAGCTCGGCCTCCACCTGCTTGCGCTCCGTGATGTCGCGAATCAGGCCAATGCCCACCCACTTGCCCTGAATTTTCATGGAAGAAAGCGAAAGCTCAACCGTAATTACTTCTCCATTCTTGCAAAGCGCGTTCAGCTCAACTTCCATTCCCACAAAGGGCCCCTGACCGGTTTGAGAAAAGCACTTGAGCCCATCTTCCATTCGCCCTCGGTCGGCGGGCGGCACAAGAAATTTGTGCAAAACCTTGCCCATCACCTCTGCGGCGGCATAGCCAAAAATGGTTTCCGCAGCGTTGTTCCAAAAAAGAATGCGGCCCTCCCGACTCAGCAGCACCAGGGCATCCTTAATGCTGCTTGAGGTAAGCCGAAAACATTCTTCGCTTTCTCTCAGAGTTCGGTCGCGCTGCTGGATTTCGGTGCTCATTTTATTGATGGAGGCCGCCAGCTGCCCGATTTCGTCGCGTCCGATGTGGTGAACGCGGGCGGAATAATCACCTGCCGCCAGTTTGCTTGTGTTTTCCTCCAGCCGTGCCAGGCGGTTCACCACATATCGGTTCAGCAGGCACCCCAAGGCGATAAGCAGAATGAGATAGCCCGCAAGGCGCACGCCGAATTGGTAGCCCCAGGCGGAATAGTTTTTTTGTCGCAGCGCGCTGGTGGGCAGATAAATGCTCAGCATGCCGCGCAGGTCATCAATATGATAGTCATATGATTCCGCGTAGGTGGCGGCAATAGAGGGCGGGGCGTGCTCACGGGCGCCGTGGCACTTCAGGCAGTATTTTTCAATCCAGATGGGCGCGGTGTAATGGTAGAAATGCGTTCCGTTGGCATCCTTTATTTCAACAAGACGATGATCAGCCTTGGGGTTTTTTCGAAACCAAGCCATGGCCTCCATTTCAACATCATTGGCCCGGTTGAGGGGGTTGCGGGGCCTGTCGGACACGTTGTTGAATCTCAGCCCGCTGGCGCTCCAGCTGGGAAAATCCTTTGAGATCCGCGAAAGGGCGTGTGCGGGCAGAAAACCCAGGGTAGCTTCGGTTAACGGCAGGCCGCTTGCAATGAACTGCTTTTGGTAAACTCTGCGCGTGGCCATGAGAATGGCGCGTATGTCTTTGGCGTCACGGCTCAGCTCATCCTGGATTGAGCCTTCAATATTTTGATAACCGCAATATATATCAAAGCAAACAATCACACCGATAACCGCTGCGGCAAGGCACCAAACTTTGTATTTGATGCGCATAATGACCCCCAGTGAGCTATGGTTGCAGTATCTGAGGCGCTGTGAACCGTGTCGGTAACATGTTAATCAACAAGAAGGCTTTTGAAAAAGATTCGGCAATATGTGGTAGTTAAAAATAGTATGTATATATCTACATGTTTATGATGGTAGGTGGATATATTACAAAATATATTAGCAAAACAAGAATGTAATTGTAAATAAAATAAATTATATTACGATAATTAAAAAAATTTGTGTATTCAGTTGGTTAAGTTTTTCGTGTTGCAATGCGCCGCTGCCAAGGCCTGTTGAATTGCGCACGGCGGTGCCCCGGCTGGGGAAAGCCTGGCAAAATGGCAACGGCGCAGGGGGCCGAACCATGCGCTAGCTTTGTGATGAAGAAAAATCGATGAGGCTTTTCAACAGGGTTTGCCACATGGCCCCGCAGCTCGCCGCTCGGGCGAATTTTTGGCTAGTAGTCAATTTTTTTGAAGTTTTCCTCTTGCCATGCCAATTGGTAGTATTACCTATTAGCCAGATAGGGAACCGACGGCGCCGCCGCCCGAACAAGAATGATGCGATTTGGCCCGAAACCCCAACGGGGAAACGTCCAACGCAACGCAACATAAAGGTTACCTTCCATGGCATACGCAACTGTTAATCCATACACTGAAGAAAACGTCGCAACCTTTCCCAACGCCACCGACGCGGAAGTTTCATCGGCCATAGAAAAGGCCCATACGAAGTTTTTGCAATGGCGCGAAACCTCGTTTGCCGAACGGGCAAAAATATTGCAGAAGGCTGCGGATCTTTTGCGTGCCGACATGGACGAGCATGCAAAGTTGCTGACGCTTGAAATGGGCAAAATCTTTGCCGAGGCAAAAGCCGAAGTGGAGCTTTCCGCCCGTATTTTTGAATATTATGTGAAAAACGCCGAGCAGTTGCTGGCCCCGGAAAAACTTCCCGTGAGTGACCCTGCGGAGGGCGAGGTGTGGCTGACGCACGAGCCCTTGGGCGTGCTGCTGGCCATTGAGCCGTGGAACTTCCCTTATTACCAGATTGCCCGCATCATCGCGCCGCAGCTTTCCGCTGGCAACACGGTGCTGCTCAAGCACGCTTCCAACGTGCCGCAAAGCGCGGCCCGCTTTGAAAAGCTCATGCTCGACGCGGGGCTGCCCGAAGGGGCTTTCCAAAATCTTTATGCAACGCGCCCGCAGATAGAAATGATTTTGAACGACCCGCGCGTGCAGGGCGTGGCCCTGACCGGTTCTGAAGAAGCTGGTTCCGTGGTGGCCGCCCAGGCTGGCAAGGCGCTGAAAAAGTCCACGCTTGAACTTGGCGGATCGGATGCCTTTGTGGTTCTGGCCGATGCGGATGTGGACAAAGCCGTGCAGTGGGCCGTGTTCGGCCGTCACTGGAACGCCGGGCAGGTGTGCGTTTCTTCCAAGCGCATCATTGTGGCCGACGAAATTTATGACGCCTTCCTTGAAAAATACATCAAGGGCGTGGCCGCCCTCAAGGCTGGCGACCCCATGGACCCGGCAACCACGCTGGCCCCGCTTTCTTCCAAGCACGCGGCCGACCTTGTGCGCGATAGGATCGCCAAGGCCGTGGCCGCTGGCGCCAAGGCGCAGGAAGTTGGCCCCAAGGTGCCCACCAAGGGGGCTTTTGTGCAGCCCACCATTCTCACGGAAGTTAGCGGCGACAACCCAGCCCGCTTGTGGGAATTTTTCGGCCCCGTGTCCATGATCTTCCGTGCCAAGGATGATGCGGATGCAGCGCGCCTTGCCAATGATTCACCCTTTGGGTTGGGCGGGTCCGTTTTTTCCCGCGATGCGGCCCGCGCCAAGGCCGTGGCGGCGAATATTGAAACCGGCATGGTTTTTGTGAACCATCCCACCATGGTCAAGGCTGATATTCCCTTTGGCGGCATCAAGCGCTCCGGTTATGGCCGTGAACTTATCGGCCTTGGCATCAAGGAGTTTGTTAACCACAAGGTCACAGATGTGGTGAGCATCGACGCGGAGTTCTAGCGGAGTTTTTTGCCCCAACACAAGAATAATGCGCATGCCGGCGTGGGTTAAGCCCGCGTCGGCATGCGCATTATAGTGAAAACATTCAGATTAACATCCTCCTTGCCTCGCATGTCGGGCTGCGGTAGTGCTTGACGCATCATGAAAAAATTCTCTGATCTGAGTGAACAGGAAATTCTGGCGCTGGCCATCTCGCTTGAGGAAGAAGACGAACGCATCTATGCGGATTTTGCCGACGCCCTGCGTGACAACTTTCCGGCAACGGCGGCCCTGCTTTCCGGCATGGGCGCGGAAGAAACCGTTCATCGCCAAAAGCTCACGGAGTTGTGCCGCAAAAAGTTCGGCGGGCATATTCCGCTGATCCGCAAGCAGGATGTTAAAGGCTTTGTGCAGCGCAAACCCTTGTGGTTGGTGCGCCCGCTGGGGCTTGAGGCCGTGCGCCGGTTCACCGCCTCCATGGAGCTGGAAACCCGCCTTTTTTACGAGAAGGCCGCGGCCAAAGCGACGGACGCTGAGATTCGTCGTCTGCTGGACGATCTGGCGCAGGCGGAGCGCGGGCACGAGAACAAGGCCGAACGCCTTTCGCGCGAGTTTCTGAACGACGAGTCGGTGGAATCGGAAGAAGCCACACAGCGCCGTCTTTTTGCCTTGCAGATTGTGCAGCCCGGCCTGGCCGGACTTATGGACGGCAGCGTTTCCACCCTCGCCCCGGTGTTTGCCGCAGCAGCCGCAACGCACGATTCCTGGCAGGCTTTTCTGGTGGGCCTTGCGGCCTCGCTGGGCGCGGGCATCAGCATGGGCTTTGCCGAGGCGCTTTCCGACGACGGCAGCGTTACCGGGCGCGGGCACCCGTGGATTCGCGGCGGCGTCTGCGGCGTCATGACCACGCTGGGCGGCATTGGGCACACCTTGCCGTTTCTCATCGGCAATTATCAGGCGGCGCTTATGGCGGCGCTGGTGGTGGTGGCCCTTGAGCTTGCGGCGATCACCTGGATTCGCTCCCGCTATATGAACACGCCCATTTTTTCCGCCGCCCTGCAGGTGGTGCTTGGCGGCGTGCTTGTTTTTCTTACGGGTTTGCTGATCGGCAATGCCTGATGGGCTTGCCGGCGCGGTTGGGGAAATCTGGCTTGTAACCCTGTGATCGGAGTGCTAATAGTAACCCATGGCATAACTCCTAAAGGAGGAATTTGACATGACCAAGAAAACGAAAGACGACGATTACACCCTGTGCCCGGCTTGCCACGGCAGCGGAAAAAACGAAGACAACACCACTTGCTTTGAATGCAACGGCACCGGTAAGCGCCAGCAGGCCTGCACGGTTCCAGAAGGGCCTGAACACGAAGGCGTGTGCGACTAAACGGCGCGCAGGCCTTTTTTAAAAGGTCTTCAGAGGCCCGCTTTCACACACATGCTTGTGTGGGGGCGGGCTTTTTTGCGCCTGCCGCCGGGGGCGCGGCGAGGGGGCGGCGGGTTCCGGTCTTTAGCCCTCTTGCGTGACAAATTCGTTGATGTGCGCTATGTTGCGCAAAAATTTCGCGCGCAAAACGGCGTTTTGCCTTTGGCCCGCGATCGAGGGTTTCATGCCGTCCATTGTTGTTATCGCCCCGGAAAGCACCAGCTACCAGATTGTGCAGCGCGTCGCCACCGAACTGGGCATTCAGGACAAAATTCTTCTGCACCTCACCGGCCTCAGCCGTTCGCTCAGCGTCGCCCGCAAGGCGGAGGCTGAGGGGGCGCATGTTATCGTGGCCAGGGGGTGGTCGGCCAACCAGATTGTGGAGGCGGGCATCAAAACCCCGCTGGTCTTCCTGCCCATCAGCATGCAGGATCTGGTTTATGTGCTCGATCAGGCGCTTGCCAAGGCGCCCACGCCCAATCCCCGCGTGGGCTTTATCGTCTACCCGCAGCTGCAAAAAGAGCTGGAGGCCCTGAGCAGCTTGCTGCATGTGGATTTGCGCATCTATCCCAGCGGCAGCGATAGGGAGGACATGAAGCGGGCCCTGAATCAGGCCGTGCGCGACAAGGTGGATGTGTTCATCGGCGGCGAAACCTCCCTGGCCATGGCCGAGCGCATGGGCCTGCCCAGCCAGTTGCTGGTCTGCGATGAAATGTCCATCCGCCAGGCCTTGCTGGAAGCCAAGCGCATCGTCTACGCCCGCGAGCTGGAGCAGGCCCAGAGCCTCAAGTTCAAAACCGTTATCGAACATTCGCACGACGGCATCATTTCACTGGACGCCGAGGGCCGCGTGCAGCTTATCAACCCCGTGGCGCGGCGCATGCTGCGGCTGAAGAACGATATTTCACAGCTTGATTTTCGCGCCATACTCGACCTGCCGCAGCTTGACCGCTGTCTGCTGATGGGCAACAGCGTTGAAGACGAGATGGCCGAGGTGGAAGGCAGAAAGCTGCTGTTCTCGGCCATTCCCATTCATGTTGGCGACACGGTTCACGGCGCGGTGCTGACCTTTCAGGAACCCCGCGTCATCGCCGCCAAGGAAAGCAAAATCCGCCACGACGCCATGCACGACGAGATGGTGGCGCACTATACCTTTGAAGACATCATCGGCGCCTCGCCCGCCCTTTCACTTGCCGTGGAGCGGGCGCGCAAGTTCGCGCTTTCCGCGCAGCCAGTGCTTATTCAGGGCGAAACCGGCACGGGCAAGGAGCTGTTTGCCCAGTCCATCCACAATGCCGGGCCCCGGCGCAACGAACCCTTTGTGGCCATCAATTGCGGCGCGCTGCCGCAATCGCTGCTGGAATCGGAGTTGTTCGGCTATGAGGAAGGGGCTTTTACCGGGGCGAGCCGCAAGGGCAAACCCGGGCTTTTCGAGCTGGCGCACAAGGGCACGCTGTTTTTGGACGAAGTGGCCGAGCTTGATTTGCGGGCGCAGCGACGTTTGCTGCGGGTGCTGGAAACCCAGCGCGTGCTGCGCATCAGCGGCACACGCAACATCTGCGTTGACGTGCGCATCATCGCGGCCACCAACGCCAGCCTGTGGGAACGGGTGAAGCGCAAGCAGTTTCGCGCTGATCTGTTCTATCGGCTGTCAGTGCTGGTGCTGGCGCTGCCCCCCCTGCGCGAAAGAGTGGACGATGTGGAGCCCCTCATGCGCTATTTTCTGGAGCGTTGCGCTGGTGAGCAGCTGCGCGGCCAGGTGGTGGACCCCATGGCCATCGACATGCTCCGCCGCTATTCCTGGCCGGGAAATGTGCGCGAGCTGCGGTATTTCATTCACCGTCTCTGTGTTTCCATGCCAGAGACCATGGACGCCGCGTCTCTGGAAGCCGAACTGCTCATGCCGTTTCACTGCCACCGGGCCCCGGACCCGGCGGTGGAAGAGCCGCAAACACCGCCACCTCCGCCCACCAGCGAGGAAAAAGAACGCATTCTGTGCGCCCTGCGTGATTGCCGGGGGCATCAGGGCAAGGCCGCCAACCTGTTACAGGTGAGCCGCAGCACGTTGTTTAGAAAAATGCGGAAACTCGGCATCAAATAACAGCCCGACGCAGCTGTGGCTGCCCCGTCCCGCTGCAATGCTTCCGCATTACTCCCCAGCTCTGCTTGTAACGTATTTTTTCGCTGCGCAGGCAATCGCCATTGCCTGCCCGTGCCTGCCAGCGCCTGCGTTTTTCCCTGCCGTTTTGGGCGTGTGCCCCCTCGCTGCCTCGCTGCCGCCTGCCGCAGCTGCCTGTCGCAGCTGCCTGTCCCTCCCGTGATTCCCGCTGATTGTTGCTTGCGCCGGTAACGTGCCGGTTCTCTAATCTATGTTCCAATAGCCAAGACGTGCCACCCGCAGTGCCGGGCGTGTGGTTTGACGCCGCCTGGGGGGGAAGCCCCATGCCTGAATGGGCGGCATGGAGCAGGCCGGTCATGGCGATATGATGCAATTTGTGTCATTAGTGCGCCAAATTGTTTCATGTATGCAACATGATGACCTATTGATACCATACCGTCTCTTAAAACATGCTGAATATATTTAGCATGTTATCCGAATTTATTGCTGGCATGGAGATTGCTTTATCCTCTGCGTGCATGAAAATAATTTATTTTTTAACCGTTAGTTTCATTATTCATTCAATATTAAATAGTAATAATTCTTAAATTGTAATACTTTTTATTTATTATTATAAATAATATTTTTTTACTTTAATAAAATATATTTTTACAAAAAATATATCTTTTATAATGCATTGTTTAAGCACTCAATTTTCTGCAAGTAATGAGTAAAAATTTTTTATTGCTTATATTTAAGACTATAAAAATTTATTTTTTATTTATGCTACGTAGTAATTTTTTTTATGCCTGCTGTTGCAACCCCCTGAAGGGTATGGCGGGAGGCCGGGGCAAGCAGCCCGGCGGGTCGGCAGCGGGGGGGCGGGAACGTGGCTGTCGTGCGCCGGGGGGCGGGG
>Ga0183101_1000136_pt3 | contig 69117 bp, 53 predicted proteins | sample Biomet3_FD_127790 | JGI IMG/M metagenome (GOLD analysis project Ga0183101, IMG submission 127790) | Microbial communities from bioreactor (seeded with sewage sludge) at LBNL, California, USA - Biofuel metagenome 3 | ecosystem: Engineered > Bioreactor > Anaerobic > Unclassified ... | reverse complement strand
GCCTTATGCACTAATCTGTCCAAACAGGCTTCTGCAATAAGTTCACTTTGGAAGACATTATACCAATCAGATATGGGCAACTGACTTGCCAGAATCAGCGCATTGCGATTGTAACGGTCATCGATGATCTGCTCGAAGTCATGCTGTATTTGTCCATCGAGCTTTACCATCCCAAAATCGTCTATTATCAATAGTTCGTGAGCGTTAAGCTTCCTGAAGAAGTTGGTTTCACGTCCTTCAAGATGTACCAGTCTGAGATTCTCTATCAACATGTTCATAGTAAAATACAAGACTTTTATTCCATTACGGCAAGCTCTGTCACCAAGAGCGCAGGCAAAGTAGGATTTACCGGTCCCGGCCGGGCCGGTAATGATTAGAGTCATGCCATTGGAGATGTAGCTGCCTGCAGCCAGGTCAGCTACAGAAGCAGCTGAGATACCCCGTGTGGTATCTGTCTCAAGTTCTTCAACGGATGCTTTGAGGCGGAAGTTTGCGTTTTTTATCAAACGCTGGATACGGTTGTTCTGACGTGTGTCACGCTCGTTTTGCATCATCAGATGCATACCATCGCGAAGTGTGATCTTGTCAAGCCGGTGTGTCTCTTCCAGGGACGCCCAACAACAGGCCATTCCCGGGAGCTTGAGCTCATGCAGAGCTCTTTCAATTTCATTTGTCATTGTGTGAACGGATTATTATGTGATACAAATTGGATTATTTTATTGGAAGTAATTTCTACCACGCATATTTTCATGGTTGGTAGATACAGGGGCATCAAAGAGGGCCGGTTCGTCGTCGGCCGCCTTGAGACTGTTGTGCTTGAGGATGGATTCAAACTTTCTATATGTATATACTCCATATTCAAGACATTGCCTGCAGGATAGGTCGAAGACCTTCACCTCGTACTTCCGTCTCAGACTAAGGATGGAGTCGCAAAGCTTGTAATAGACCTCTTCCGGTTGGTTTGTACGCAGAGGGTTAAATATCTGCCTGACATATTCATGGCAATCCGGTGATATATACTTGGCTCTCTCTGCATAATAGGCGGCAGACCTTTCCATAATGGCTTTGCAATTGGATGCAAGGTGCTCGCCCACAGATGTGTACCCATAGTCATAACTCCGTAAATGAGAGGCTACCTGCACGTTGTCTACATATATATTTACCCACGAACGCGTAAAGATTACTCTGGCTTGTTTGCCCACATAGATATAAGGTACCGAATAAAAGTGAGTAATCTTGTCTTCACGCAGCTCCACATGACAGTTGGGTTGCACTTTCAGGTCGGCATAGAATCGCATCTGGTACGGTTGCTCGGGCAATGCTTTGAGCCTGTCCTTCTCCATCGCATGAAATCGTTCTTCACGGCTGTAGGGACGTTTCTGCATGCGTGTTTGATTGTGCCGGGTCATAAGTTCCCATACAGCCCGGTTGAGTTCGATGATTGAGTAGAAGGTGCGGTTACGCAGCTTTGCATAAATCCGGTTGTAGGCGATCCTCACTCCATCTTCGACGAGAGCCTTCTGCGTAGGTGATACGGGATCACAAGGCAGCACCACAAAGTGATAATAGTTGCCCATATCTTCCAGTGCCTTGTTCAACTTCGGTTCATGCCTGTCATTACTGATTACGGCAGACTTCAGATTGTCCGGTGTAAGAATCGGCGGTACTCCTCCCAAATGCTCAAGGCACATGCGGATAGCATACAGAAAGTGTTCTGTCTTCTGTGATGGAACGCAGATCACATAGGTATAGTCGCTGTATGGAAGACAGGCTACAAAGACTTCAACCTTGACTATCTCACCTGTTTCTGTATCTACATAACTAAGTTTGTCACCGGCAAAGTCCACCATCAGTTTCTCGCCCGGATGATAGGTGTTTGCAAGGACTGCGATGACATCTTTCTGCGCGACTAAATTCTGCTTGAGATGATAATAGAACTGAGATTTTCCATAGCCATTCGGATGGGATGCCTTGTATTCATCATACAATACCTGACGGTTGACATGCAGACCGGGATTTGTCAGTTGTTCCTTGTAAGTGGGCAACAGACGTAAGAATTCCTCCATACGCTCATCCGTATAGGCCGGAGTTCCTCCATGGAACATCTTGTTGAGTATGGGATCATCTAATTTCAGAAGATTGTCAATCTTCCATGCGTTAGCTTGGATGGTCTTCGTATAACCGTTGACGGTTTCTTTATCGATTGGTAACTTGCGGGCTATGCCACGATTGGATTCTCCCAGCTGCTTTAGCTGTAGCACTTGTTTTATCTGACTCATATCTTTGATAGTTCCTGCCATTGATGTACTGAATTTTGTTGATTCCCCAGTACAAATGTAACTGAATACACAGACTCCTTGAACGGATATGCTCCGGAAAAATTGAGCAAAAACGGTCTTTTTATCCATATTTTCATCCTTTTTAGAGATGAACGGATATCAAAACTGGCTATTTGCCCAATTTGGTCGCCTTGATGCGACCCCAGAAAAATGAACGGGTATGGTCCGGAATATCTAAGTAGGTAAATTAATGACCTGTAAGTATTTTTCTTGGCTGTCACTTGCCACTTAGGGTTCACCGAATATTTTTTTTTGCTTAAAACAGTCAAAAAAACATAGCTATTTTTAGGAAAATAGTATGAATAACGACATTTCAGTAGAAACTTAATGTGATAAACTATACCAATTCTATTTTTTGGGGCTTGTAACGATAGGTTATTAACACGATAAATAGTATTTTAAATGTTAAAATCATCACAATGAAGGTGTATATCAATGAATGATAGTGTATTACATTAATTCAGTAAACCCTACTTAACGGCTTTTCCTGTTGACTTCCGTACTTTTCCAAAAGAACTTAAGGATGAACCCTATTTCAATATATATTCACTTTATTAATTTATCAACAAGTTTATATACATCTGTTCCTAAAGAATGAGGATATAATTCTCTTCTTTTACTAAGAGCTTTTGCTCTTCTTACAGCAGCCTTAATATTAGGCATAAGAAATTCTTTTGGGGGATATTTATTATATCCTCTTCCATTTCCAATTGCATTAGCTAAAACAGAATCTATATAGTTTTTCTTATTAGATATTTTATTATTATGGAAGATTTTCCGACGTTCTTCATTAGAGTAATCAGAAATATCTTTAAGATGTAATAATAACCATATTTCAAAACAAGGATTGCTTAAAGCCCAAAATGTATTTTGTTCCTTTCTGCATTCTTCAGCAAATTGGTCAAAATTGATATTGTGTATCGTTGCCCAATCATCACGGTCAGAAATGATCCAAAATTCATCATTTTTTCTGAAGTTTTTATCTTTTTTTGCAGTACGAATAAGAGTCCTTAATTCTAAAGGGCTTGTTCCAATATTTTTAGGATGTTCAATTGGTATAATATCAATAAGTCCCGAATCATTGAACAAGTCAGATGCTCGCAAATCACTAAAGTATACATCTTCGGTTAGTGTACCTTCACATGCAATAATATAGTATTTTTCAGGATCTTTAAATCCCCTTTTTCGTATTAGAGGTTGTGGTTCTCTAGGCATAGCTCTATTTTTTTGGAGAGTAAAACAATGGAGCAATATCAAACCGGCTTCCAAATTTAGGAACGCCTCGAAAACGTCCCAAAAGATAATCTTTCCGAATCTGTTTATCAAATCTTACATTATATTCATTCAATGAATTCAAATGGCTTGCACCTTCTTTATCCTTAACAACAAACCAGATTTCATCTTTTCTTAAAAGCTTTTGAGTTAAAAGAGATGATTCATGTGTCGCTATTATTAATTGGCTATTTTTCTCTGCACAATGTGAAAGATACAAGTCAAATATATCATATATTAAATTTGGATGAAGACTTCGTTCCATTTCATCAATAATAAAGACTTTATCACTTGTCATTAAATCAATAATTACAGGAATATAGTCAATCAATCTATTTGTCCCATCAGACTCACTAGCAGTGTCAAAAGATATTGTATCTTTTGAATTGGCTATTTTATGCATTGTCATGAATTTTTGAACTCTTAGATCTTTTTTCCCTTTTGATAGAAAATAGGTATTTGTGGGAGTTGATAAAGTAGACCTGATTGATTCTTGTTCGCTGTTTATCAAATCTTCTTTAATAGCCTCATATATATGAGGAGGCAAATTTAGTTTTTTTACATCAATATCAGTTAAACAGACATTATCAATTCCTGTATCAAAATAATGAAGTAAATCTTTATATATTTCTTTGATTTTTTCATTACTAGTAAGCTCTGACTTAATGCCTTCTTTATATTTATCATCAGGAAAGATTATTGTTAATTTTGTTATAAACCATTGTAAAACATTGTTTAGATCCTTTATATCTGTAACATTTCCAGCCGTTTTTGAAAAGAAAATTTTATTTAAAAACAGCTGATTATCAAGTGTCGATTTAGATAAGAACTTTAAAAATTGTTTCTCGTCTTCTTTGGAATTTCTTGTTAAAACATAATCCAAATTGAAGCCTTTTTTATCTCGAGAAAAGATCATAGTCTCTTTTCCCTTCGATATTTCATATAGCCATTCTTCAACTATACATGTTGTGTTAAAAACAAACCCATAAGCATAATTTTTACCACAAGACTGAATTTCATATTCAAGCCTTGAACTTTTGTTTTGTGTAAAAGAATCTAATTTGAAAGGAATTTGGTCTATTGATTGTCCTGGTAACATACCTTTTCTAAGTATCAGCTTTTTTCCAAAAGAAAGAGCTTTGATTAAATTAGATTTTCCAGAAGCATTAGCCCCATATATAACACTAGTTTTCAAAGCTGAGACATTATTAACAGCCAAACCTTTATGGTCTTTTTTTAATCTCTCTAACCCAGGAATCAACGAAAGCCTTTCACGTTCCTTGAATGAGAATAAATTTTCAACAGAGAATCTTATTAACATAAGAGTAATTATTAATAAACTAATATGCAAATATAGAGAAAAAATCTCATTCATTAAACATTAGTCAGCATAATATTGCTTTAAATTAACGCAACTAAGTGCAATCTGTACCGGTCATAACGTAGCAATCGGTACCAAAATTCAGTTTGGTAAGATCATTTACAAAATCAGTTGTTTTCTCTTTCTGTTTCATGGATTCGCCGATACGATCACTACCTGAAAGCTCCAATAGCAGAAAATATATTAATGAGGGGATGCCTCTGAAAGTCTCCTGGCTATCTCCGAATGTTTTAGCAGTTTTTGAATAGATCTTCGGGAAATAATGGAAATCCATGAAGAATATCTATAAACTTTTGACATTCTTCATGGATATTGAAATATGCGGTTCGCCGAATGTTTACGATATAAATGCTTTTTCAGAAGCACGTCAGCTATTCTATTTAAATATTCCATATCTCTTACATTTGTTTACAAAGATAGTTTTTTTAGAATAATAACAATATCATTGAGTGTTTTTGAGGTGTTTTGCTGATGCTTTTTGTGATTAAAGTTTTTATCTTTACTATTTGATTTAGAGGCTGTGCTCAGGCTCAAACGGACTTGTAGAAAGAGAAATAGAAAATAAAGATGATACCCGAATAAAAGAAAGTACTGTTTGTGGCGTAGAGAACAGGACTTTGTTTTATCCGGGTATCTATTATTTGTGAACTATTGTAAGTAAGTAGCAAATACTAAAGAATAAACAAAAAATCAAAGAATTTATACTTCTTATAAACAATCGTTTTTCATCTTTATTTTTGAAATGTATTGTTTTATACAATATCCAAATACTAAAAGACAATGAAATCAATACTCCAACAAATGCTATATGAAATAACATTATCTTATTCAAAATATTGCTCAGTCCAAACAAAATGAAGCAAACAACATTTAGTATGCTTATATTTTCTATCTTTTCTTCCATATTTTTGTTCTTTTTCGGTTGAATAAATGTAAAGAAATAAATTATTATAAGCAAATATATAAAATATCTTTTATCTAAAAAGAATAATTTTTTTTTGTGGATGTTAATAATAAAGAGATTCCTATCCCAACTCCTGTATGAAATAGAGACGGAATATATAATTAGATAAGAAAACAGTAGGGTGTATTTAATGTGACATGCAACAATGGTTGGATTGTCTTGTCTGTCTGTTTGAAGCAAATCGTATACAAATATTTATAAAAAAAGGGGTGTTATTTTAGTGATAATTACCCTTCACCCCTCTACTAATAGCAGATATTGCAAGCTCTTCTACCCATATTCTGTGCCGATTTCAGGCTCACGGTTCTTACATCACCCGAACATCTATTCAGCCCACGGCATGAGGGGCTGGAATGATACACTTTAGCGTATGGACCGGTACAAATATAGACCATCGTTGTGTGTGCGTGGTGATGTGTTCGCACATGATGTTTTGGGGCGCATGGAGCATATAGTATAGGCAGACATGCAAGTGAAAGTAGTAATACGAATCTCTTCATTACTTGGCTTGTTTGAAATATTCTGTAAATATAATGGAATAATGAATACATTGTAACAAAGAGAGCCTTTAATTGTAAATAGCGTCTGGAAAAAGTTGTTTGATGTTTGTCTTGTTTTGATGAATAATCTATATCTTTGCAAAAAGACGTTATAAAAATTGAAGATGATGAAACCTAAAGAAGTTCTAGAACGCTGGATAAACTTATTTAATGAAGGAAATGCAAAGGGTATTTCTGAATTGTATCACGAAGATGCCGTGAATCATCAGGTGGCAAATGATTCTGTAAAGGGTAGGACGGCTATTTATGGAATGTTCAAATCTGAATTTGAAACAGCCGAAATGGTCTGTATTCCAGAAAATATTTTTGAAGATGGAGAATGGGCCATATTGGAATGGAAAGATCCATTGGGACTAAGAGGCTGTGGATTCTTTCGTATTGTAAACGATAAAATAATTTTTCAACGTGGCTACTGGGACAAACTTTCTTTTTTAAGGCAACACAAATTGCCTTTGCCTACCGAATAATGATAACGGTATCTGCTTGTTTATTTTGCACTGAAAAAGTAAGGCAAAACACTGGATTACAAATCACAGAGTCAGTCGTTTAGAAATTTATAATCTAATACAGACATTTGGTTATAACATCGTTAAGCATTATCATTTACCCCTTTACTAATAGCAGATATTACAACCCCCCTCTATTCCTATTTTGTGCCGATTCCAAAATCACGATTCTAACATCGATTCAATTCTCGGCACAAGGAGCTGGAATAATACACTAATCCTTGTTGCATAAGCATCTTACTTCTGGAAAGGCACTTCATGTTTCGAATTATAAATAGCCAATCCTTTTGGCGTCAGTAAATATTTTTGGTGAGGATGCTTAGGCCTATCAGGGTATAGTGGCGTGACAAAGCCTTGATTCAAAGAGGGATTTAGATAGAGTTTTAAGAAGTTGTCTCTACCTTTTAAGAGGAGAGTTTCCATAATCTGTTTTACTGAAAGCTGGTTCGTTCCAATAACATTTACTATTTTTTCTATCTCTACGGTATGAGGATACAGCTTATTTTCGACTTGTCTAATACTTGTCCCGAACTTGTCCTGTACTTGATCTGTTGTTGGTTGTCTCCATTCGGTGGGTGTACCAATCACCATATACCCGTTTTTCAATTCATTGTTTTCGCCTATCATCAAGTTTCGGAAGAAACGAATTAGGAAGCTCATATCGGGCTCTATGCCCTTACTTATATTTCTATAGTTGGCACGAACCAGTGCATTTCGGAAATACCATGAATTGTCGGCAAACAAATCATTGTTCACCGCGAATCCAATGCTGCGCAGATACTTGATAGAGAAAACTGCTGTGGTGCGAGTATTGCCTTCGCCAAATGGATGAATCTGCCAAATGTCTGAGACGAACCGGGATATGTGACTGACCGTTTGGTCTATAGAAAGTCCTTTGTACGAAAATTCTTTCTCCTGTTTCAAATCGTACTCCAGAGCCCCTCGTAGGTCTTCTGCATTGACATACAGCACCGTGTCGCCACGAAGCACCCATTCTTTTTTTGTGATGTCGTAATCGCGAATTTTTCCTGCAAATTTGAAGACACCTTCAAACAACCGGCGGTGAATGGAGGTGAAGCCGGTGATCGAAAAGGCAAACGACTGTTCGTTTAAGATTCTTGCGATGTTAGCAGAAACCTTGTCCGCCTCTTCCGTTTCTTCATCTTCGGGAACTCGCGCAGTCTTCGATTGATAATATCCGTTGATGAGATTCTTCACTTCGTCAATACTGATATCTCCTTCAATATGCTTGCGTGCAGTATCTTTTAGATAGTCTGACGTTTGCAGACCATCTACGGCTTGCAGACCAATGGCGGTTTTCCAAGCAGAAGCCTTTTCTTTTTTCTCGGGTTCGACGTTACGGATGTATTCGTCAAAGTCAGGGACGCTATATTTGTTGTTGTCTGCCATATCGGTTGTATTATTTCTTTTGTCTTCTTTGATTCGAACTAGTGGTGTCGCATTTTGTAACGCTCACTTGCTTTTTTTGTTTCTCCATCGTCAGTTTGATAGAGAAGTAATGTATTAAGTAATACGATATTCATAGATATAGCATTACATAATATATGATGCGAATTTATCAAAAAAAGACTAATAAAAAGAATATTATGGCGGAAATCAATTGCCTAAATGCTGAATGGCATAATTAAGTAGCTATATGATAGCTATACGATACTACGTAAAAGGGTAATTGTAGCATGCTTATTTACTGATTATATCCAGATTGTCATTATCAGCAAGAGATTTCAAAGATACTGACCTCGAAGGTTCCCGTTTTCATTGAGTGCTTTTGAGGCATTTTACTGATGCTTTTTGTGATTAAATTTTTATCTTTACAATCTTATTTAGAGGCTGCGCTCAAGCTCAAACGGACTGATAGAAAAGAAAATTAGGGACTAAAGATAATACAAGGATAAAGGAAGTGCTATTTGTAGCGTAGAGAATAGAACTTCTTTTATCCGGATATCCAAAGAAAGGAACTATCTAGCTGATACGGAAACCTCTTTAGAAAAAGATGTTAGCTAATTTTAAACAGAGACTTGACCTGTCATAATAGCAAAAATTGAATTCCAATACTTACATCGCGACTTTAGGTTTTGAATAAAAATGTTATGAAGACAACGTACAATCATTTTTTAAAATTGACCTAATTTCGGGCATCTTTGCCACATAAATCAAATTAAAACGACAGATTGATGATAATATAATGAACATTATTTGTTTTTATGAACAGCGTTCACTATATTTGCACCGTCAAAAATAGAGATTGATAAAATGAAAAATAAAGAAATTCAAGAAAAGCGAATGAAAGAGTATTTCATTCAAGCTACTAAGGACATTTTGAGAGGAGAAGGCATAAAAAGTCTTAGCGTAAGAAATATAGCTAATCAAGCTGGATATTCTTATGCCACTTTATATAATTATTTCAAAGATATCAACGATCTGATATTTTTATGTGTCAGTGATTTTCAAGATGAATGTGATCAGTTTGTATCTGCCCAAATAAAAAAAAGTCCGAAAGGGCTTGAGAGACTTAAATCATCCGTTCTCTCTTATATGGATTATTTTGTAGAATATCCTGGAATTTTTGATTTATTTTATCTAACGAAAGTAGATGATTTTGGAACTAAACAAACAACAATTGATTTAATAAGTAAATCATTAGATAATGTTTGTAAGAAAGAATGGGATTATTGTATAGGTCATAATTTGATACCAATTGAAAAAGTGGAATCTATAAAGAGCCAATTAAGGTATTTGACAATTGGAATATTGTTATTATACATTAATAGAAGGACACCATCTTCTTATTCCGAATTTATTAATCAAGCAACAGCTCAAATAGATTATCTACTGGATTGTAACAAAAATAATATTGTATCGGGTGACAATCAAAACAACATGCCAAAAATTCAAAATTCATTGATTTCAATAAACGTCAAATAGTAAATAGCAATATACAAGACGCCGCATAATATATAGGAGCTTAATAACAAGATAAAAAGTATGATGAAAGAAGTTTATTTAATGCCAACGCAAGAAGCAGGACGAGATTTTGTAATGCGAAAGATAAAAGGTCATGTTATTATGCTCAACCTACTCCGTTTTCGCAAAATTGCCGATTACTCAACTTCACCAGAACTAATGCCCGACGAACCAATAAGTGGTAAAGAAGCGTATCAACTTTATATTGACCACACCCTACCTTTTTTGAAAAGTTCAGGAGGTGAGATTTTACTTATGGGAGAAGGTGGAAATTATTTAATTGGGCCAACGAATGAGAGTTGGGATTTAATGTTGCTTATAAAACAAAATAGTGTTGAGAGTTTCCTCGCTTTTGAATCAAATCAAGAATATATGAAAGGTATTGGACATAGAACTGCAGCTTTGGAAGACTCGCGGCTTCTTCCTATAAATGAAATAATAAATGAAAGAAAATGAAAACACAGAAAGAATTAAATAGTATCTATAAAGAAATGAAGTTTAGGATAGGAGTGTTTCAAATCAGAAATACTATTACTAACAAAATATATGTTGGAAGTAGCACAGACCTCGATGCTATTTGGAATAGATATAAATTTGAATTGAACATGGGCTCGCATCCAAATCAGAAATTACAAAAGGATTGGTCTGAATTTGGAGAAGCAAATTTCTCCTACGAGGTTCTCATTGAAATAAAACAAGATGATACTAAAATAGTGGACTATCGCAAAGAAGCAAAGAAACTTGAGAAAATGTTTATTGAAGAGTTACAACCTTTTGATGATAAAGGTTACAATACGAAAAGTAAAATACTATAATATAGATGCTTACATAATGTAGCGTCACTCGGTTTCCATTAAATCAGTCCGGTACTTTTTTCTTTTGGTTTAGTCATTTCAAAGAAAGTAACGATCCGACTGACACGGAAATTTCTGCCAGTCGGAGTTAGTCCTATGAGTGGCGAGATCCACTCGCTCTATCTCTCTACCCATCGGGTGAGGTGATTGTTGGGCGTAACAACTGCAAACTTATAGAACTTCGACAGGGTGTATTTGTTGAGGTCTATATGGTACGTTTCTTGCTTGGCAGGCACAGTGGCTACTTCTATCCATTGATCGCTTCCACCCTTTATGTAGTTGTTGGTTGGGGCCATAAAGATCGTTGCTTTCTCTGCTGTACCGTCCGATTTCCAATTCAGAGTGATGGTATCGTCGTATGGAAAGGCCGATAGCTGGTAAATATCACGTTTTCCGATGAATGAAATACCGTCTTCTTCAAGAGCAAGATTGGTGGGTACTTCGAAATTCATAAAATGGCAGATAGTAGGCAAAATATCGACATGAGACAATTGATCTTTACTGAATTCTTTATTCACGTTCTTAATATTGGTAGACATCCATATACAACGCTCGCGCTGAAATTGTCCGCCATGTCCATGTCCGTTTTCGGCACGTCCGTGGTCGGTAGTGACAATAATCATCCACTCTTCGTCATAGTTCTTTTCGCGATATTTGATGGCATCCCATATCTTCTGTAACTGCCTGTCCGTCTTCAATACATAATCGTCCGAATAGCTACCATTGCCGAACAGATGGAAAGCATCATCGGTGTACCACAAGTAGGTCCAGCTCAAATCGGGAGCGTTAGTCTTGACGCATTGTGCCGCTTTGTCTATCACCAACGAATCGATCTGCCATATCTCGGTGCTATTCTTTTGTTGTGGGAAGTTTGCTTTGTCAAGGTCGTAACCATCGGCTACATAATCTACTTTCAAGTTGTTTGTTTCGCTTTTGCCGGCCCCCAACAAGACAGTGCGGTTGTCGGTCCAACTTGAAAAGATAGCCGTCCGGTAATCCTTCTTTTGTTCCTTTGCGATACGAAAGATAGTCCAATAATTGTAGTTGGGCTTTATATCCGAGTTGCCCTGTACGTTGTGTTTGTTCATCCAAGTGCCGGTGAGAATATTTGAATAGCCGATTGCCGACACCGTAGGAGTTTGAGAATAGGCGCCTACCTCACCGCCGGAATATCCTCTGCTATAGTTACCCGCAGCAGCAATATCATAAATGGTTGTCGGATGAAGACGTTCTATGCAATCGGCAGGAATACCGTCCATAATGACATAAATCACTTTTCTAGTCTTGGCAGACATCTCTACCAAAGAGCTTAGTATCAACAACGAAAAGAGTAATAATCTTCTAAATTTCATAATCATTGTGTTTTATCTATTAAGAAACTGTTTGTTATTTCCAACCAAATAATTGTGGCCCAAGTTTAGGATTCAGATCCATTTGGTGCTTAGGTACCGGTCGATAATAATATTGGGGTTCTACAAAAGTACCCATGTCTTTTATTGTCAGTATATTGCCCTTTGTTCCTCCTGTAAGGTAAACAGTTGCATTCGGGTCGTCGATTGTTCCGGTTTTATAATAGATGAGCTTTACTCCCAATGAATTTGATTCTTTGTTCTCTTCTGCTGGAATAGATTCGGAAGAAGGTATCAGATAGATATCGGGAACACCGTCGCCGGTAAGATCGTATTTGCCGAGAGCCGGGAAATAAAGTCCTTCGGGTTCTTTTTCGAGCAATTTGCCCGCTTTCCATCTCATCAAATCATCAAAGCGAAAGCCTTCAAAAGCCAGTTCGACACGACGTTCGCGCCTTATCTCCAAAAGAACAGGTGATATACCGGGAAAAGCAGCTTGCATCACAGGGTCTGCGACGGGATTGAGGACTAGTTTGGGCATGCCGGCACGACTTTTAATCAGGTTGATGGATTGGTCTAAATCCTGCTGGGTCAATTCGCCGCGTTCGGCACGTGCCTCGGCATAGATGAGCAATACTTCGGCATAACGGATAACGGGATAGTCGATGCTGAGATAATAGTTCTCGTCCTTATTGTTGATGAAACCTTTGATCTGATGATAGCCCGAGAAGCTTTTGTTGAGCGACTGAATATAGATTCCGGCACCCGGAGCATAAGTCATGGTGTTGACAAGCGTCCAACCCGGATAGGCAAGTGTTTGCGACATACGTGGATCACGGTTTTTGAACTCCTCAACAAATTGTTTGGTCTGATAATCCTGTTGCGAAGAATAATAGCTGCCGTCATTCATCAAATAAGTCTGAACCAAATCTTTGGTGGGACAAGGAATATAGTTGCCGAACATATAGGCCCAGAATCCATTGCCGGCAGTTGTCTTGTCGTAATAGTGTGCCTGAATCATCTCGGAATTCGTAGACAAATCCAAACTATTGAAAAGCGTAGCATAGTCGCTCTCGGGATGTCCCGTATTGTAGAGCATGAAGGTGCCCGAATTCATGATTGCTGTTGCCGCTTGTTCTGCCATTTGCAGATAGGTGTCTGCCGACGATTGCAAATTGAGTTCGCTATGATATTTGCGATAGGTTCCTTCGTAGAGAGCTTCGCGAGCCATCGTTGCCAATACGATCCATTTGTCGATAGCACCTTTGGGCTGCCCCGTCTTCACATTGTCGGCAGCATACTGAAAGTCTTCGAATATCTTTTTCACCACATAATCGCGGCTGTCGCGAGCCTTGTACAAGGTAGAATCGTTGGTTGCCAATGTGGTTTCGTACCAGGGCACATCCGAATAGCGTTTCACCTTGTCCATATAGAAACAGGCTCTATAATAACGGGCTATGCCGGTATAATGAGCCAGCACATCGGAAGAGACATTGGCCTTTTTGCAATGTTCTAGAAAAAAGTTGATATTGTATAAGCGTTGCCAGGTCCAGCCCGAAGTGATGGTTGCCGAAGAAGGACTGCTAGAAGTCATGATATTCTTGACTTCCACATTGTCCGTGGTGGCCTGATCATCTGTTCCCGCATCGGCTACATAATCGTAGCCCGGAGTATCGAGCAATCCATAGCAATACATTTTCAAGTCTTCTTCAGTATTAAAATAGCTGCCGGCGCCGATTTCTGTTTTTGGCTGACGGTCTAAGAAAGAGTCGTTGCACGACATCACAGACAAACCCAACGCAAAACAGATACAAATATAGATTATTGTTTTCATTTTTCCTATCATTTAAAAAGTTACATTTATGCCAAAAGAATATTGACGATTGAAAGGATATACATATCCATAAGAGTCGTTGTCGGTCACTGCCTCGGGATCAAAATACTTTTTGAGTGCACTCCACTCGAAGATATTATCTCCACTTACATAGAGCCTAACCCTGCTGAGATGTGCTTTCTGTGTCAATTTCTCGGGGAGAGTATAGCCGACCGTGATATTCTTTATCCGAAGGTATGCCCCGTTGAGCAAGTAGGATGTTTGTGGTATGGCAAGTCCCATGGCATTGATTCCTGTTCCCAGGTTCTTATCGGCGAGCCATGCCTGAAACACCGGATACCTAGCATCGAGGTTCTGACTGGCAAGTCCTGCTTTAATATAAGATTTGGAATGTTTCGCCATTTCAACATCATTATCATCTGCTCCCCTGTAGAAATCAAAAGCATGCACCTGTCCTCCTGCATAAGGTTGCTGATAGAAGCTCCAATACAGATAACTGATAGGATAATAGTCTCGCTTCCCTATTCCCTGGAAGAAGGCAGAGAAATCGAAGCCATTCCATTCGGCGTTGAGATTGAAGCCGAAACGATAGCGAGGAGATGAATTGCCTATGCGGCTGAGGTCGCCGGGCTTGTCGACGGTAGCGCCTTTGGTTATCTTCTTGTCGCCATCCAGATCTTTGTATTTAGGCCAGCCATTTACTATTTCGAGTGCTCCCCATGGAATGATCTGCGTTTCGTCGAGTGCGTCAATCTCTCCTTTATTCTTGAACATTCCATCGTTTTGCAGTCCCCATATTTCTCCCAGCTCCTGACCTTTATAATATTGTCCGAGCGTCTTGTTGGGGTTATCAAACTTCGTTATCCATGAGCGGCTATCAGATAGCACGAATCTCAAGCCCCATTTGAATGGTTTACCTTTCAAATTGAACATATCGCGATAAGATACTGACAATTCCCATCCATTCGTTTTCAAATTGGCAGCATTCTCATTGGGTTCGGAAGTTCCCAACACGGCGGGCAATTCTTTTCCCAAAGTAAGCATGCCTATAGTGCGACGGGTATATATATCGAAAGAAGCGGTCAGACGATTGTTCAATAAGCCTATATCAAGTCCACCGTTGAGCGTATTTACCTTTTCCCAAGTATAGTCGGGCGATACCAGCCCCGGTGCGGTGACCGTTTGTTGCAATTTGCCGCCTATAATATAACTTCCAATTTGCGAACTCATGGAAGGCACATAACCATATTCGCTGACCAACTGATTGCCGAGCGAGCCATAAGAACCTCTTAGTTTGAACTGAGAAAAGAGATTGTGCAAAGGGCGAAAGAACTTCTCGCTATCTACACGCCAAGCTACAGAACCCGAAGGGAAAAAGCCGAAACGTTTGTTCTTCGGAAAGCGGGAAGAACCGTCGTAGCGTCCGTCGAGTTCGAATATATAACGGTTGTCGTAGGTGTAATTGGCACGAAAGAAGACACCACGAATAGCCCAATCCCTGTATGACTCATTCACAAACTGATCGCCCGACGAAAGAGCTATCGATGGCAAAGAAGTTGAAATGATGTTATTGCGTCGCGCCGAAAACTGATCCCAACGGTTGTATTCCTGATTATAGCCCAATACGGCAGAGACGGAATGCTTGCCAAAGTCTTTGTTGAATGTAGCATAAAGATCGAGTACCGAATAGAGCGTATTGGTATTGTCTTTTTCGGCCGAACTGTTACCTTGTTCGCGAATATCTTTCGGACCATATCCGATATGATACGTTGTGGTATAGGAGTCGGTATTCTCGTTTCCTTTTGCAATGGTATAGTTGGCATTCAGCATCAACATGCGTTTCCAGAAATTCATCTCTACTGAGAAAGTGCTTTGCAGTCTGTCATACACCGTTTTGTTCTGCCCGCCATCGGTAAGTTGTGCCAATGCTTTGCCCAGGTCGGTATTGGCCCATGTGCCATCTGTATTGACATCCACATCGCTAGGTTTGGCATTGTAGATATCGCTAAGATTATAGTAACTGGGTTTCTTGCGTACGGTCGATACAAAATAAGTATTATTGCCAATGGTCAGCCAATCATAAGCCTTATAGCTCACCTTGCTACGAGTGCTGTAACGACTGTATTTATCGTTATCAACAACATCCGAAAAAATTCCGTTTTCATTATCAATACCTGCCGACAGATAGAAGTTTGTTCTATCCGTAGCACCCGAAACAGCCACTTGATGCGATTGACTGAAGGTGGATTTATCAAGAAAATAATTGGTCCAATTGCGGTTTCCCATATAGTCCCATTGGGTGTTGTCTAAAGGATCGAGACGAATAGACTGCGTTCCATTTGGATTGTCCGACCGCTGACGTGCCCATTCCAGACGTTCATCACTTGTGACATGACCCGAACTCCAAGGGGTATTCAGAACAGCGATATTCTTCAACTTCAAATAGATATATGGATCGGACGTTTCGTCTGTCATCATCGAAGGACGCTTCCAAGAGAAATTATTGTTGTATTCTATACGAATTCTTTCGCTTGCTCCACGTTTGGTCGTTATCAGTATGACACCGAAAGCGGCACGGGCACCATATATAGCTGCCGAAGCAGCATCTTTGAGCACAGAAACACTCTCTATATCCTGAGGCAACAGACGGTTCATCTCTTCCGAATCGGAAGCCACGCCGTCTATTAAAATAAGTGGCGAACCACCGTTGATAGATGCTTCGCCACGAATATTGATTTTGGCTGCTTGCCCAGGCTCGCCACTGGTGAAATCAATATTTAAATTGGGTATCATACCTTGAAGACCTTTTGCCAAATCGGTAATCGGCTTCTGTTCCAGCTGCGATGCGGTAAGCTGGTCGACAGATCCGGAGAGATTGATCTTCTTTTGAACACCATATCCCACTACTACGACTTCATTTAATTGATGTTCGTCGGGTTCGAGTTTAATTTTGATTGGAGTCTTTCCATCAAATACAATTTCTTTGTTTGTATAGCCAATGCAGCTTACTATCAGACTATTGCCAGGTGCTATGGATAACTTGAATTTGCCTTCGGCATCCGTTATCATACCATTTTTGGTTTGCTTGTCTCTGATACTTGCTCCTATCAGCGGTTCGCCATTTTCATCTACAACAGTCCCCGTTACTTGGATCTTAGTGACTCCTTGCGGAGGCAAAAGATGAAAGCCATTAAGATTGCTTGCAACAGCCGGCACACTCAAAAAAGAAGTGGCAGCCAACATTAAAACGACTATAAGCGGTCGAAAACGAACAGTTCTATTCATAAATACTATTTTTAATTCGCTGCAAAATTATCGGAAGCAGATTTCAAAAGAGATACAGAAGTGTTGCTATGAGATGAGAAAGAGGTTACAATTCGAACACAAAGGGCGTGGGAGTAAAAAAGGATATTCTTTACCCGCTGGAGGAATTAAACCATTGCATCTCAAAAATATTTTTGAGCAATAGGAATTAGTTGAGGATTCAACTCGCAAGAAATAGTATGGAGAATACTGCAATTAATGCAGAGATTTGAAGTAGTATGCCTTTCAGCAGAATCTTTCCTTTCAACAATTTATTTATCGTCCAAAATAAATAGATTGTTGCGATTGATTATCATTCGCTGAATTTATACGATAGATATAAGTATGTATTGGTTTGTATTCGCCTTTCTGCTCATATACTGTGCAGATTTCAAACGAATAGTTTTAACATTGCCCGAACATCTATTCAGCCCACGGCATGAGAGGCTGGAATGATATACTTTAGAGTATCCAATACAGCCGATGCCTGATTAATGAACTTATCTGACATTCGGGCCTCTTGTTTATCTTTTCTTCAAAAATAGAATAACACGATAAACGGCGTAAACGCATACAGCTAGGATGATGATATTTAGGATCATCCATAAAACGGTAGAGCCTTCAATGTTTAGCATAGGGGTATTTCATTTAATTGGTTAATATTATTGCGCTTTTATACTTCACGTAGTAAATTTTAATCAAACTGAATATTCGAGATTCGCATTAAAACACAAATATATGAAAAAGAAGGATAAACATGAAATTTATATTTAATATTTGAGTTCGGGATAAGAAAATCATACAAAAAAACAGACGTATGTCGCAACCATAACTAACAGAAGTTACCGCGGTAACTAACGGATGTTGTCATGATAACTAACGTTAGTTTCGTCTGCGACATACGTTAGTTACGTCTGCGACATACGGTTGATTTTTCTTTAGACTTAGTCTTTGGCGCTTCTTTGTTAGTCAATTTGAGCAATGTATTGGTAATAACAACTTCATCTAGAAATCCTCTCCTGGCAAGATGCCTCGTTTTATCATAAATAAATGTGGTTGGATAATATTGAATATTGCACTCTTTCTTTATCCATTTTTCATCTTCTTTGTATAAATAGTAATGCAATCCTGCCATTTCATTAATACTTCTTTTCCAATACTCATGTGGAGACGATTGCCCTGCAATATAAATATAAATGATGTCCTTGTCTTTTAATATAGACTTTTTTAATAATTCCAGTTCTTTGATAGACTGCTTACAGGGGCCACACCATGTTTGCCAAAAGTCTATGTAAATGACTTTTCCATGGTGTTGTTTGACAATCGTTTTCAGAAAATCTTTTTTGCAACCAACCTGACAAATTTGAACTCTACTGCTATTCTTTATGCGTATGAGCAACTCGTTGTTCAGTGCCAACAAATATTGTTCGAAAGAACTGCCATGAAAATAATCTGTTATCTGTCTTTTTTGATTATCCGTTAGCGGAATATTATCCCTTAGGTATTTACAATATGCAGCCACTATCAGTTCGTCATAGAAAATTCCCTCTTTAAAGCCCACTTTGTCCGATAGCTTTTGTTTTACATCTTGTATCCATTTGGATATATGTTCATCTTCAATCGGAGAAATCCCTAAGACCTGATTGTCTGACAGCAGGAAGTTTAAGAAATCCGAATATAAGCCTCCTCCTCCTGCATACAAATACATGGGATTGTTCAAATCAAATTGCTTCAGAAAATGAAAGAACTTGCCATCGGCTTTCATTTCATTGATTCTTTCTGTTGGTACTTCTTTGTCGGATTTGACGTAGCCGAATAAAGTACTCAATATGGATGATTGAATAAACACCTTGCTTAACTCTTTCTCTCCCGATGGAAGAGCTAAAGAATCTATTTGTCTCAAGGCATAATCGTTCAAGGCTAAAGAATGGGATAACAGATTTTGTTGTGTGTTTGGCTCACTTTTATCAAGAGGAATTTTTTCATCCCAATCGTTTAATTGCATAAAGACAAAAAGATCTTTCACAAAAGACTGTTCGTCTATATTCAAAATTTGCTTTTGCTCGGCAGTTCCATTGGCGCCAATCGATATACGTGTAGTATTTTTTGGCAATAAGTTGCACCAGCCTTGAATATTCCCTATTTCGTAATGGGCGAACGTTTGAAATAGTACGGGAATATCGAATTGGTAATAACCGCCAGCTTTTCTAGTAAAGGCTATATTACGTTCTCCATAGAAAGGATCTGAAACGGAAAGCTCTCCTGTATAGCTCTTGTTTCTGATAGCACATTTAGCAGATAATTTGATCTCTAAATGAGCAATACCATAGTGTATAAAAGGAGTTGGAGTTGGGATTGTAGCTTTGGCAGCGATCCCGTCGACTTCAGTGTTGAAAGAGTCATGTCCTTTGTTCAATTCCAAATCAAAATTAATATCGTTGGAATGTGTTTGAGCATTTGAATAAGAAATGGTTGAACATATTATAAAAAAGAACGTGAACAATATCTTTATTCTATTCATAATATAATTGATTAATGGTACAAAATTATAAAATTATGATGTAAAAAAAAATAAATGATACAAATTAACATCCTTCTATTTTATACTCTTTTTATGCATTGCAAAGAGGTGTATTCTACTCAAACATTGAGGGTTGAAACCTTTATTTGGAATATTTTCTTTGAAAAATAGACCAGCTTCTGGAAATAAATAAGTATTTTTGGCGCCAAACATGAAATAATGTATGAAGATTAGGGCTGTACTTATGCTTGTACATGTCTGAGAGTGAGGTGTATGATGTGTGCCCTTGTACGTGGTGTATAGTAGAAGGTGCTCAAATAGTATATGGTGAGTGATGAATGATGGTTTATGAATAACGCAAACAAACTTTTGGGGAAAGAGAAGGGAAAGGTATACGAAGACTTTTTCAAGGAACATTATACTCACTTGTATTATTTTGCACTCCATTTTGTGTCCGATACGGAAGTTGCCAGGGATGTTGTGAGTGAAGCTTTTCGATTGCTTTGGGAAAAAATAGATGCCATAAATTATGATACGATGATGTCGTATATGCTAACGTGTGTTCGTAACCTGTGTATAGATCATATTCGGCATGAAGAGACGAAGTGTGTATATATAAATTCGTATGAAAGTCTGGCTTCGGAGCTTGATACCGATGATTGGCGTGAAATGGAAAACAGGTGCTCTGATGTGATGCGCGAAATGGATTTGCTTCCTGAGAAAACGAAATTTATTATGGAGCAAAACTACCTTTACAAAAAGAAGTACAAGGAGATTGCCGAAATGACCGGACTTACAGAAAGTGGTGTGAGAAAACAAATAATGAAGGGGTTGGATATTATAAGAAGTAAATTTTCTGTAAAATATAAGAAAGGTCAGTAACTAAATTAAATCTAATACGTATAAATATTTAAGAACAACATATAAAGATGGATAGCTTATTCGATACAAATAAAAAAGTAGAAGACCGTTCGAACGAATTGTTAGAGTTCGAATGCGAGCAAGCTATGCTTAGAAAAGCTTATGCTCCACCTGAAATGGATGCCGAATGGACCAAGATACAGCAAAGTATTCATTGTTCTGAAAGACAACATAAAAGCAACATTCATCATACGATTTCGATGCAACTGCGTTATTTCTCTTTCGGAGCGATAGCTGCAACTGTCACTTTGCTGGTTATATTGTATGTTTTCCGTCCACAAAGTCAGTCGGTATCTAGTGGCCCTGTTACTGTGTTTCTGGCTCAAAAAGGAAAACAGGCGGTGACGATAACGACCAACGGCAGTCATGTGGCCTATCCGGTGTCTTCCGGAACAAAACCTCAATTGTCCGGAGCTATTGTTGATGTCGATAAAGCTGACTTTACGAATGTTGAATCTAATATCGCCGAGGTGAAAACCATTATGACTCCTCGTGGAAAAGATTACAAAGTGATATTGAATGACGGTACCGAAGTAATAATGAATACCGACAGTAAGTTGATATTTCCGGCGAGGTTTACAGGCTCTAAAAGAATTGTGACTTTGGAAGGAGAGGCTTATTTTAAAGTGGCTAAAGATGCTTCGAAGCCTTTCATTGTGCGTTCGGGGCGGTTGGAAACGCTCGCTGTTGGTACCGAATTTAATGTCAAGGCTTACGATAAGGTTGCTCCTCATGTAACGCTTATAGAAGGTAAGGTGATTGTCAATGTGGCGGGAACGGCTAAAAAGGTCTATCTGAAACCGGGCGAAGATGTGTCGTTGACTAATGATGAGATGAAGATCAAAAATGTGGATCCGCAATATTATATACAGTGGAAAGAAGGCTTTCTCTATTTTGATGATGTGCCCCTTGCCGAAGTCTTGTCCGACTTGGGACGTTGGTATAATGTCAATATAGAAATAGAGAAATCGTCTTTGATGGCTTATCGTTTACATTTTATAGTAAATAGAAGCGCCAAGATTGATGAAGTGATAGACAATTTGAATGATTTTGAATATCTATTTGCTCGAAAGACTGGCAATAAAATTATCATTTCGGAAAAGAATTAGGTTTTTTAGGGACTAAAAGAACGGTTTTTTCGTATTATTAATAAATCCATGTTTTAAAGGTTTATTTATATGAAAAGATCTAAGAACTTTAAAAATTTTTGTAGAAGTCCCTTGCGCCTTAGAGCGCTATTGTTGTTGCAACTATCGTTTTTCTTTTGCTGCTGCGCTTTTGCACAAAGCAAGAATGAACGTATTTCGTTGGAATGTCGGAATGAAGCGATGTCATCTGCTTTGAAGAAGGTGGAGCAGGCTTCGAATTACAAGATTTTGTTTACTTATGATGAGGTGCAGAACTATCGTGTTTCTGTGTCTTTGAAGAATGTCTCTGTCGAAAATGCTGTTAAGGCTATCATTGGAGATAATCCCTTTTCATATAAGATTAAGGGCGTCTTTATTTCTATTCATGCAGTGAAAAAGAATAAGGCGGTAATCAGAAAAAACGAATTGAGCGGGCAGGTTGTCGATGAACATGGAGAGCCTCTGCCCGGTGTAAATATAACGTTGGATAATTCTCGTATAAGAGGTATTACAAATGAGAATGGTAATTTCATTTTTGATCTTGCGTCTGAAGAAGATGTTGAGTATGTGACATTCTCGTTTATCGGGTTTAAAACTCAGAAAGTACATTTCAAAGGCGAGCGGATGAAAATTGTGATGAAAGGTGATATCCGCGAAATAGGTGAAGTTATTGTAACGGGTTTGGTTACTCATAACGCCAAGAGTTTTACGGGTAATGCAACCGTGTTCAAAGGTGACGATTTGAAGATGGTGGGCCGTCAGAATATTATAAAGAGTTTGAGTCTTCTCGATCCTTCTATCAATATCGCCGAGAATACACAGATGGGTTCGGACCCGAATACGATGCCTAAAATTCGTTTTCGTGGCGAAAGTTCTTTTCAGGGCTTCGAGAATGTTGATAAGTCGGGGTTGATGAATGATCCCAACCAGCCTTTGTTCATATTGGATGGATACCAGACGACACTATCGGCTATTGTCGATTTGGATATGAATCAGGTAGAATCTGTCACTATCTTGAAAGATGCTGCTGCGGGTGCTATCTATGGATCTCGTGCTGCAAATGGCGTCATTGTTGTCAAAACGATTCAGCCCAAACAAGGGCAGCTACTTGTGAGCTACGGTTTGAATACGAATTTCAATTTCCCTGATTTGTCGAGTTACCATTTGCTCAATGCGAAGCAGAATCTCGAACTTTACGACCGGTTGGGAATGTATCGTAATAATGACGGAACATTGACTCCGGCATACAATCAGATACGCCGTTGGGTAGCTCAAGGTGTTAACACCGATTGGTTGTCAAAGCCTGTTCGCAATGCGGTGGGTTATCAGCATTCCTTGAATTTGAGCGGTGGCGATAGTCGTATGCGCTATGGTATCGATTTGAATTATGCAACGAGTCCCGGTGTGATGAAAGGCTCTGCACGCGATAATTATGGAATAGGCGTGAGGTTGTCGTACAATTACAGTGATAAATTATTGTTCAACAATCATCTATCTGTAGGACGTACCAAATCGAAAGATTCTCCTTATGGGAATTTTGCTGACTATGCGAAGATCAATTCTTTCTATCCTATTTATGATGAAAACAATAAGTTGTATAAGAACTATTATTGCGAGAACGAAAGTGGGGCTTTGTCTGATATCTGGGGAAATAGTAGCAATATCCCTTTAAATCCGTTGTACGAAGCTTCTGTAGGAAACAAAAATACGAATGAAGATTTGAATATCAATGAAAATTTCTCTTTCGATTGGTTGATACTTCCTTCTTTGCGGTTCAATGGAATGGTAAGCTACTCCAAGACCAATACTAAAGCTGTTTCTTTCTTGTCTCCGAAGTCTGCCACTTATTCCGATTATACAGGCGGAGTAGGCAGCAGTACGGCAGAACAGGATGCTTTGAGAGGTCGATATACGCTGAATCAAACTTATCAAGATTACATAGAAGGCAATATAATGCTTACTTGGTCGAAGAATTTCGGAAAGCATTTTGCTACGGCATCTGCGGGTTCTTCTTTGTCCGATTCGCGTAGCCAGTTGTATGGATTCACGGCCGTTGGATTTGGTGACGAAGACGAGTCGGAACCGGCATACGCTTCGGGATACGAGAAAGGTGGCGCTCCTGCCAATTCGGAAGGTCATACTCGCTTAGCCAGTTTCTTTGCCTCGGCCAATTATGCTTATGATAATAGATACTTGTTTGATTTCTCTTATCGTCTGGACGGGTCTTCTCAATTTGGAACAAAGAAGAGAACGGCTCCTTTCTATAGTCTTGGCTTTGGTTGGAATGTATTTAACGAGTCTTTCATAAAGAAACTGGGCTTTGTCGATATGTTGAAGTTGAGAGCTACTTATGGTGAAGTAGGCTCGATCAATTTCAATCCTTATCAAGCCCGGGATATGTATCAGTTTACAAAAGACGCTCGCTATGATGGAAATATTGGTGTGTTGCTCGAAGCGATGGGAAATAAGGATCTGAAGTGGCAGAATACCAAAATGTATGAATGTGGCGCTACGGTAGGTATCTTCAATAGATTGGATTTCTCCCTGAGCCTTTATAACAGGCTCACTACAGATATGGTGTTGCCTATTACGACACCTCCTTCAATGGGTTTTGGTAGCTATATTGCCAATTTGGGAAGAATGCGCAATACCGGTTATGAATTGACCTTGCGTGTGCTGGCATATAAATCACCGAGCTTGAATGTCTATATGTTTGGTTCGGCTACACATAATAAAAATAGAATCTTGTCGATTTCTTCGGCTTTGGAAGCGTATAACAAGAAAGTCGATTCTTCTACCGGATATAGGGATGATGAATATAAACAGCTGACACATAAATTGCTCACAAAATATGAGGAAGGACAGTCTACGACTGCCATTTATGCGGTTCGTTCGTTGGGCATCGATCCGATGACGGGAAAAGAATTGTTCCTCACCAAAGAAGGTACGCCTACCTGGACTTGGAATGCCGACGATAAAGTTGTGGTGGGTGATATAGAACCAAAGGTGAGAGGCACATTCGGTACGAATATAAGCTGGAAAGGACTATATTTCAATGCTACATTCGCTTATTCTTATGGTGGCCAAGCCTACAATAATACGCTGGTGGACATGGTGGAGAACTCTAATAAATATCAGAATGTTGATAAGAGAGTGCTTACCGATACTTGGCAAAAAGCAGGCGATATAGCTCGTTATAAAGCAAATGTTACATTGAGATATTCTCAGGAATATACTTATGCAAGTTCCCGCTTTGTACAAGATTATAACTATTTGCAATTGTCGTCATTGTCTTTGCAGTACGAAATGCCTAAAAAGTTCATCCGCCCATTGCGCATGGAAAGTCTGAGGTGGTCGTTCAATATGTCGGATATCATGTATTTCTCTACGGTGAAACGAGAAAGAGGTACTTCTTATCCATACGCTCGTTCGTTTTCTATTGGTCTACGTGCTAACTTCTAAAATAACAGACGATGAAAAAGTTTATATATATTATTTTAATCTCAATAGGTTTAACTTCGTGTAGTGATTGGCTCAATGTTAGTCCCTCAACCGAAAAAGACCGTGAAGATTTGATTACTACCGAAGCTGGTTTCAAAGAGATGCTCTATGGATGCTATATTAATATGACTGATGTGGCGTTGTATGGTCATCAACTTACTTATGGCTCTATCGAAAGTTTTGCCAAGAACTATTGCTGGGCGTTTGCTCCCAGCTACGATTATACGGACAAAACCGTTCGGCCTACCATCGATGCCATTTGGACGGGGATGTACAATACCATTGCCAATGATAACAGTATACTGAAAGATATTGAAAGCCATAAAGAACTGTTCTCTAATGGCGAAGGAGAAATACTCGAAGGAGAAGCTTTGGCTATGAGGGCTTTTCTTCATTTTGATTTGCTTCGTATGTTTGCTCCCGCTTATACGGGCAATGAATCTAAGATTGCTATTCCTTATGTAGAGACTTACGAAAGCAAACGCTATTCTCATATTTCAGAATCGCAGGTTATAAAGAAAGTACTTGCCGATCTGGATAAGGCCGAAACACTATTGAAAGGTGCTAACGATCCGATATTGTCGGGTATCACCAGAGTGCTTTCGGGCAAGGGAGATTTTCTTGCCAATCGTCAGTATCGGTTCAATTATTGGGCTGTAGAGGCACTGAAAGCTCGCGTTTATTTATACGTAGGAGATAAGGCTTCGGCTCTGAAATATGCGATGGACGTTATCAATAATGGACCGTTCAAATGGGTGAGTGAAACCGATTTGACAGGCGACCATCCCGATCGGGTTTTCATGTCCGAGATAATCAGTGCCCTAAATGTTCCTAAATTGAGTACTTCTTATACCGATTATTTTGCATCTGAGAAGTACTCGTTGACCGACGGATGGGGCAATTACGGTCTTAACGTATTTGAAGACAGCAATGACTATCGTTACCTTTACCTGATGACCAATAATAAGGAGAAGAACAAGGTTATCTCTTGCAAATACGATCAGGATCCCGCCGGATCGTCTGCAATGAAAGAAGAAACAGTGCCTTTGCTACGTTTGGGCGAAATGTATCTTATTGCTGCCGAATGTAATATATCTTCTAATCCAACCGAGACAATTCGCCTCTTGAGAGAACTGAAAACTCATCGTGGCTATTTGTCAACCGATAAAGGAATTGACGATAATGCTAGCGGTACCCAGCTATTGGGATATGTGAAGAAAGAAATGCGTAAGGAAACTTATGCCGAGGGTCAGACATTTTTCATGTATAAGCGTTTACAGCTCGGTGCGATTCCGGCTTTCAGTCCTTGGTGGTCGGGCGCTACTTATACAATGCAGCCCGGCTATTATACATTCCCACTTCCTGAAGCAGAGAAGGAGTATGGAGATATACCAAAATCATAAAACGCAGAAATCATGAAAAAAATATTATACTCAATATTGATGTGTACGGCGCTTGTCCTTTGTGCCGGTTGTTCTACGGATGAGATTAATTATTTCGACGGTAATGAATACATTTCTTTCAATGAACCTGTAGCTAGTGGTCAGGATTATCCTTCCATATCGCATACTTTTACTTTCAAAGATGCTTCTGTAACGACCGATACTATCAATATTCCGGTAGTCTTTGCCGGTCGCTATATGGATAAGGATGCCGAATTTGCTTTTAAAGTGATCGATACGTTGACAACAGCCAAGGCCGATGTGCATTATCGCATATTGAATCCCGAAAAACAGATTATTCAAGCCCATAAGAATGTCGGTTCGGCCAAGATTCTATTAATCCGCACAGCTGATATGAAAACGGCTTCTTATCAACTGACTTTACAGCTTGTAGAGAACAATAAATTTAAGATAGGTGAGGTTGATAAAGTACAAGTGTCTATTACCGATCAATTGGTAAAACCCGATTGGTGGGTATCTACAGTGTATGGACGTTTTTTAGGTAGCTATTCTCCTACGAAGTTGTTGCTTTGGCTTGAATTTATGGGAGTAAATGATGGCTCTGATCCTTTCGATACAAGCGAGTATATTGTATGGCTAGATCGTGGAACAGGGAATTTTATCTACAAATCGTATAAAGAGGGACTAATCAAATTGAAAACGCAGGCTTTCAGGAATTGGCTGCGTACGGCGAAGGGCAATCCTTATGACGACGATTTGAAGATGCCGGTATCCGAAAGTTTGGGTGATTATTAAAAGATATGCATATGAAAAAGATATATTATTTGTTGTTTCTCATATTGGGACTTACTTCGTGTATCGAAGATAATGGCAATTATGAATATACAACTTTGAAGGAAGCCAAAATAAGTGGTTTGAATGACTCTTATCGCTTCGTGCTGCAACAGCCCATCGTCTTGAAACCGACTGTTACGACCGATATTGACGCTGCCAATCTTGAGTATTGCTGGCGTATCGGCAACGATACGTTGGGTAGAGAGAAGGATTTATCGTACACTTTTGTCAATACTCTGATCTCTTCCGATCCCTTGACTTTTGAAGTCATCGATAAATCGAATAAAGTGCGTTATACCAAACGAATGGATGCTACGGTTGTTTCACCTTTTCAAACGGGTTGGCTCATTCTAGGTTCAGTGGCAGACAAGCCTGTCTTGGCATTTCAATCGTATGAAGAGGGCAATACTTACTTTTCTAATGTATATAATGCCGTTAATAAAGAGCCTCTCTCGGGAACTCCGAATTGTGTGAAACAGCTTATTTATCAAGATGGAATTACCGGAGGCTATTATAGCCGTGTGACAGCTATATGCAACAATGGTAAGAGTTTCTATCTGGATGGTACAAGTATGCTTCGCAAGGCTTATTTTGATGACCAATATAGAGGTGAGGGGAGTTTCTCGATCGCTGCTATCAGCTCGGAACGCTATTCTAATGACAAAGCACTGTTTGTCATTAATAATGGTAAAATCTACGAGAAGGCAGCCGATGACATGGGGGCCACACCCGAAGACGGCTATTTCGAATATCCTCTCGATGGGGATAGTAAAGGCTATAAAGTATGTAATTATTATGCTTATGGTTGGTATGGTGACTATTACGTGACTGTAGATTTATTGAATAACCGCTATGTGTATTTCTCTCGGTCTTCACTCTCTACAAAAGTCTCTTCTTTAATAGTAGGCAGCACGTCTATCAAAACCATCGATCCTGACAATTTGGAAGGAGAACCGGTCTGGATGGGTGTGGATTATAAAGGTGAGATATTGAGTGTGTTGAAGACAAGTGCCGGAAAGTATGTATTACATAAGATGGCTTTTACAACTTATGACGGTACGGTGACTCTCTCCGGACGTTATGAGTTTCCTGACGGTACTATCAATGAAAACTCTTGTTTTGCAGGTCATAGAGTGAATCCTTATTTGATGATCTCGAACGGAAACAAATTGATGGCTTTGAATTTGGAAGGGTTGGATGCAGGAGCATCGTCCCTGAACGAGATATGTACATACGACGGACCTATTACGGCGATGCATTATAGCTATGATAATAACAGAAGTGTGAATGAATTTGGTATTGCTATTCAAACGAATGCGTCGTCAAGTTCTCTGTTGATTATCAGTACATCGTTGATAGATAAAGGGGCTGTGTTGAAGAGATATGATAATGTTGCCGGAAAGGTTGTTAGTATCTGGCGTAAAGTAATGTAATATGAATTTGTTAATATCATTTTTTATAATGTGCTTGGCATCTGTTGCCAATGTCCCTGTCTATCATATTCAAGGACATGTAGCGGATATTGAAGATGGCACCGTGTTGTATCTTCGGTTGGTAGGTCCTCCTACCCGGGATGTAGATAGTGTAGTTGTCAGAAACGGTAATTTTGAATACAGGGGGAAGGCTCCTAAAGAGCCTGTTTGGGCAACTCTTTCTATCAAGGGAAAATTCAGCCCTATTGCCGAGATCTATTTGGAGAAAGGAGAAATCCTTGTCTCCGGAAAGATGTATAATGCAACCGTTAAGGGAACCCATACGAATAACGAGAACGAAGTATTCAAGCGCATGGTCAGCCCGATGTATGGCAAACGCTATAACCTGGGATCCATATTGGCCGAGAATGACAACAGAGGTGCTGCTTATCGCGATAGTATGAACAACGTGATAAAAGATTATGATAGACAAATCGATAAGGCAGAGTTGAACTACATAAAAACTTATCCGAAGTCGTTCATTGCACTAAGATTGCTGAAATACAAGTCGTCACACATGGATGGAGTACAGCTTAATAGCGCAATCGCATTGCTGGACAAATCGATGCAGAACAGTGCGGAAGTGTTGAGCATGAAGCATTATGCAAAGCAGCTCATGTCGTGCTCCGAAGGAACTATGGCTCCCGATTTCACACTTCCCTCTTCGACCGGCGGTACATTTACCTTGTCTTCGGCTAAAGGTAAATATGTATTGATCGATTTTTGGGCTTCGTGGTGTGCTTCTTGCCGTAATGCATTGCCTGGTGTAGCTGAGCTGAATAAGAAATATGAGAATGCAAATCTTCTCATTCTCGGTTTATCGCTTGACAGAAGTGATGAGGCTTGGCGAAAAGCATTGAAACAAGAAGGCTGTGCGTGGCTTCAAGTATGTGATTATGATGGAAAAGCAGCGCGTGCTTACGCCGTGTCGGCTATTCCATTGACAATCATCGTAGGCCCCGATGGCCGAATTGTGAGCCGAGGATTGCAGAAAGATGCTCTTGAGAAAAAATTGGATGAACTGTTGAAAATAGCAAAATAACAATAGGCACACATTTGTCTCATCAGTAAATAATATCCCCTAAAAAGTATCTTTTCGCAGGAAGATACTTTTTAGGGGATCATTACTTGTGTGGTGTCTCATGCAATTGAATTAGTCAATATTTAAGCAATTTTTTGTACCATTGGATTTATTAAACTATCTTTGTTGCTGTATTTTATCACCGAAAGAAACAAAAAAGTAGAAAAGTGGAAGACAAGAAGGAATTTGATGTTCTCTTTAAAACATACTATTCCCGGCTATATTGTTATGCTTTTCATATCATAAATGATTTAGAAGCCAGTAAAGACATTACTAGTGATGCCTTTGAGTATTTATGGCTTCATTTTTCGGAGATAAAAGCCACTACAGCCAAATCTTACTTGTATGCTTATGCACACAGCAAGAGCATCGACTATCTGCGCAAGTTGTGCATACACAAAGAATACACGAAGTATGTAGAATTGACAGCAGATGATGTAGACAATCACTTTTGTGAATTCGATGAACGGATTATGATGATTCGTAAAGTAATGGACAAGCTTCCTGTCAATACCAGACATATTTTGGAAGAGTGCTATATTCGGCGAAAAATGTACAAGGAGGTAGCCGAAGAATTGGATATCAGTGTCAATACGGTAAAAAAGCATATTGTAAAGGCACTGCGCTTGATTCGTTTGGAAATGAGCGAAAAAAGGGATCTTTGGGATAGTTGAGATCTGTTTTTTACTCGCGAATATTGAGATGAATGGAATATAAAAATAATCAGACAGCCATGGAAAGTGCTTTTGAAAATAAGATAGACAACTGCATTGAAGATTCTCTCGATGTAATGGAAACCCCTACAAATCTGTCGGCAGAAATGATAGAACAACATCTTCAGAATCTGTCATGCAAGCAGGTATGTAAGGATATTCAAGACAGCTCTTTTGCGCTTCTTCTAGACATGTCCGATCAACAGATAAATGTAGATTCTGAATTGGCAAAATTTAAGTCGAAGCACGAAAAAGCTAATTCTCGCAAACGGTCTGCCGTACTGAAATCGGTGACTGGCGTTGCTGCTTTGATTGTAGTTCTGTTGGTCTCTTACTGGATGCTTAGAAATCAAAAACAGAATGTTGTTCAGACGGGGTATACGGTGTTCACTGCTCATCATGTGCCGCAACAAGTTACGATACAGTCCAAATCTAAGAAAATAGTAGTAGACGATAAGAGTGCTTCGGCTACTCAACTCATCAGGCAAATGAGGAATGTGGACGATGTGGCTGCGAAAGGAGAAAAAACTAGGGTTGCATCGTGCAAAATCACTGTTCCTTGTGGTCGGGATTTCAAAATAACCTTGTCCGATGGTAGTGTCGTATGGCTGAATGCCAACAGCTCTTTCGTCTATCCAACGGCTTTCGAAGGGAAAGAACGTGTCGTCTTTTTGGAAGGAGAGGCCTATTTTAAAGTTGCCAAAGACAAACAGCATCCTTTCATCGTGAAGACACCATACATGGAGACGCAGGTTTATGGTACGGAGTTCAACGTGAAGTGTTACGATCCGGGAGATGCCCATGTGGTATTAATCAGCGGTAGTGTGGGTGTGACCAATCTGAAGAACAAAAGCTATAAGGTTATTACTCCCGGCGATGATGCGCATGTGATGCCCAATGGCGAGCTTATTACCCAAAAGATCGATGTTGATTCGTATCTTTATTGGAAAGACGGTTATTTCTATTTCGATAAGGAATCGCTCAAGAATGTGATGCAGAATATTGGCCGATGGTACAATATGACGGTTGAATTCAAACGTAAGGAAGATATGGATATCGTTGTACATTTTGCCGGAGATCGCAGCATGGCGCTTCCGCATATCATTACGTTGCTCAATCGCATGAAAAAAGTAAATGTAGTATTGGAAAACGATAAGATTGTTGTGCATTGATTGGTTGTCATTACACACCAAAAAAACAAACGTATGTCGTTGGCATAACTAACAGATGTTACTGCGGTAACTAACGTTAGTTATCCTGACAACTAACGTTAGTTTCTTCTACAACATACGTTAGTTACGGCGGTAACATACGGTTGATTTTTCTGAATGCTAAGGCAATTCCCCGAATTGAGATATATCATGATACTCTTTTGCTGCGATTTATTTTACTTAAACAACTTTTCTTTAAAAATCGTACCCTTTTCATTTTTTTAATCGTATTAGGTTTACAAACTGTTTTTAAATGATAGAACAGAGAAACGATGTGTCAAATATCAGTGTACTCATAGAACAGGCCTTTGCCGCTTGATGGGCGCTCGGACAAAACGTTGTGAATGATTGTTCGGCTAACCTCGTGAATAACGGTGCAAGGTTGTTTAAAATGTGTTGGATACTAGAGAGAGTGATGTTTGGAATAATAAGTTTGATGATAAACTCTTTGAATGTCAATAGAAAATTTTACTTAAAACGATATAGAATTGTAGCCTGATCGCTATCAAAACAGCTCCTTAATGATTGGAAATATTTGTTCCATTTTAAAATAATAAACCCACACATGAAAAAAGGCAAATTGTTGACTCTTGTCGTTTTTGTCCTTACTCTTTTTTGTGCATCGTTTGTTGATGCACAGGAAGAAAAGGGGAAAACGATAACGATGGATTTTCAGAACGAAAATATGGCGACGGTTCTGAAACGTTTGGAAAAGGTTTCGGGATATAAAATTCTGTTTACCTACGATGATGTCAATCGCTTTACTACAAGCGGAAAGCTAAAGAATGTTTCTATCCACGAAGCTTTAAAAACAATTATCGGAAATAAACCATTGGATTTTGTAATCGACGGGAAATTTATCAACGTGACGTTGAAACAGGTGAAAATGAAGCGATTATCGAGAACGGCACTGACTAAAGTGCTTGGCATCGTGATTGCCGATGAAAAGGGTGAACCTACTCCTGTGATCGGTGCCACTGTCAAAGTGAAGAGCTCTGGTAAAGGAGCGGTAACCGACAGTAACGGGCATTTTGAATTGACGGATGTGATAGAGGGAGAAGACTTAATCGTGTCGTATATCGGTATGCAGACTCGCACGATACCTGCCCAACAAAGAGTCACTGTTCGTATGAAAGACAATGTACAGTGTCTGGACGAAGTAGTGGTAACGGGTCTGTTCAACTACCGTGCGGCGAGTTTCACCGGCTCGGCAAGAACTTATACAAAGGACGATTTACAATCGGTAGGCAATCAAAATCTGTTGAAGAGTCTGAGCAATCTGGACCCTTCGTTTGTGATTGACGATAATTATACCAATGGCTCAAACCCGAATGCATTCAATAATATCAACATACGTGGCAACGCTTCGTTCACGGGACTGCAAAGTGAATACGACGGCAATCCCAACGAACCTCTTTTTATTGTAGATGGATTTGAAGCCACCCGTGAGCAAGTGTTTGATTTGGATATGAATCGGGTGAAATCTGTCACTGTATTGAAAGATGCGGCGGCCAAAGCCCTTTATGGATCGAAAGCAGCCAATGGCGTAGTTGTAGTGGAAACAAAAGAGCCCGAAAGAGGTAGACTCCGACTCACTTATACGGGCGACTTGAATGTGGAGGCTCCCGATTTGTCTTCTTATAACTTGTGCAACTCGGCAGAGAAGCTACAGGCAGAGTTGAATGCCGGTCGGTATTCGGCTACGTCGGCATATCACAATGAATATCTACAAGAAGAATATAACGATCTGAAGACGAGTGTGGCTCAGGGTGTCGATACTTATTGGCTTGCCAAACCTTTGCGCTCGGGTGTAGGTCAGAAACATTCGATGTATATGGAAGGTGGCGATGACCGGATGCGTTATAGCGGTACATTTACTTACAATGGTATTACCGGTGCAATGAAAGGTTCGGACCGTAGAACCATCTCGGGTAACATCAAGATGGCTTATCGCTATAAGTCTTTATTATTCAGCAACTCTTTGTCTGTAACATCTAATAAGGCTGACGATTCTCCTTACGGATCTTTCTCCGATTATTCTTCGGCAAACCCTTATTATACTCCTTATGACGAAAATGGAAATCTGAAGAAAATATTGGGCGCTTATACTTATCCGGGTAGCAATGGTGCGTCGAGCTCTGTGACTTACTACAATCCTCTGTACAATGCTTCTATCGGTACAAAAAACTTTTCGCAGTATACCGAATATACGGAGAATTTCTATATTGAATGGCGCCCGATAGAGAGTTTCAGAATGTCGGGCCGTGTAGGCTATACTTATCAGACGAATAAGAGAGAAGACTTTTATCCGGGCGACCATACAAGATTTGTCGATTGGACAGGTGATCAGTATTATCTGAGAGGTTCTTATTCGATTACCGATGGCGAGTCGGCTACACTCTCTTCGGATATTACAGCCAATTATACAGGTCAGTTTGGCAAACATATGATATTGGCGAATGCCGCATGGAGTTTGAATGCCAACAATTACGATACACATGGTATGACGGCTTGGGGCTTTTTGAACAATCATGTGGATTATATCACTTTTGCCAAACAATATGCCGAGAACGGAAAGCCTTCGGGTAGCGAAGGGACGACGCGTAGTATAGGTGTAACCGGAGCGGTGAACTATTCTTATGACGACCGCTATTTGGCCGATCTGACATTGCGCTACAATGGCTCTTCGGTATTTGGAGCCGATAATCGTTGGGGAACGTTCTGGTCTGTAGGTCTGGGTTGGAATATACAGAAGGAGAAGTTTATGAAAAGCCTTACTTTTGTCAACTTGCTGAAACTACGTGCGTCTTACGGATTGACGGGTAGTCAGAACTTCAACCCGTATCAGGCAAAGGCAACGTATAAATTCTATGATAGCATCGTATACGACAACATCGTAGGTGCATATCTGATGTCGATGCCCAACAAACGCTTGAAATGGCAACAAACAGCCGAGTTGAATATGGGTTTTGATATGCAACTGTTCAAGGCGTTGAATGTTCGTCTGGACGTGTACAACAACAAATCGAAAGATGCCTTGTTGGCAATGACACTACCTACATCGACCGGTTTCAATTCTTATCAGGAGAACCTCGGTAATGTAGAGAATAAAGGTTTCGACGCGAGCATGAACTGGCGCTTTATTCAAAAGAAAGATTTCTATTTGTCGGCGAACTTTTCGATAGGACACAACGTCAATAAGGTTACAAAGATTAGCGACGCGCTGAAGTCTTTCAACGAACAACAGCAGGAAAATGCAAGCCAAAATGGCATGACTTCACCCATCTTACGCTATGAAAATGGTCAGTCGATGACGGCTATATGGGCTGTTCAGTCGTTGGGTATCGATCCGATTACCGGGCAAGAATTGTTTCGAAAGAAAGATGGAACAACCACTTATGATTATAGTTACGACGACTATATCGTTGCCGGAGATAGCAATCCCAAGTATCATGGCAATTTCGGACTGAGTGGAGAGTACAAAGGTGCCGGTTTGAGCTGTTCTTTCAGCTATCGTACCGGTGGAGACTATTACAATCAGACTTTGGTGAATAGAGTGGAAAATGTAGATATTGCTTACAATGTAGACCGTAGAGTGTTGAGCGATAGTTGGAATAAAGTGGGCGACATCGCTAAGTACAAAAAAATAAATGATACGCCTTCTAAAACTTATCCGACTACTCGTTTCATCGAAAAGAACAATGAATTGCAGCTGGCTTCGTTCTCTTGCTATTATGACTTCAAGTATCTTACCTACTTCTTGCAGAAAATTAAAGTAGAACGTTTGAAAGCTTCTTTCTACATGAACGATCTGTTTCGTATATCTACAGTGAAAACCGAACGGGGATTGGATTATCCTTATGCTCGATCGTTCTCTTTTTCTTTATCGGCAACATTCTAAATATGAAAATCATGAAATATAGAAACATAATATTGAATGGTGTACTCCTGTTTATGATAGGGACATCAATGGTATCTTGCAACAATTGGTTGGACGTTCAACCCAAGTCGCAAGTAGAAGACAGCGAACTCTTTACTTCGGAGCAAGGTTTTAAAGAGGCGCTTGCCGGTGTGTATTCTTCGATGGCTTCTGAAAGTACTTATTCGAAAGAAATGCTCTTCGGAACAATCGGGATATTGGGTCACGAATGGGACAATTATCCCACATCCTACACCGATATGGTCGATTACCAATACTCGGCAGCGACTCCTTCTGCTCTGATTGCAAAAATATGGTCGACTTCGTATAATTCGATTGCGAATATCAATAACTTGGTAAACCAGATAGATGGCAATAAAAATCTGTTCCACAAGAATAACTATTCCATTATCAAAGGGGAGGCTTTCGCTTTACGCGCTTTTCTTCATTTCGATTTGTTGCGTTGTTTTGGTGTGAGCTATGCTGTCAATTCAAATATGCCTTCTATTCCTTATAGCACGGATCTTACTTATAAAATATTTCCGCAACTCGCGGTTAGTAAAGTGGCAGAAAGTGTTATAAAAGATCTGTTGGATGCCGAGGCTCTGTTGAAGGTAGATCCTATTGCTACGGGCGAAAAGATTACCGAAACAGAAGATAACGGTTACCTCAAGAATAGGCAGATGCATCTAAACTATTATGCCGTGAAGGGTTTGGAGGCACGCGTATATATGTGGATGCAAGATTATGCTAAAGCTCGGGCTTGTGCCTTGGAGGTTATTCATTCCACCGCTTTCAGTTGGTCTAAAGGTAGCGACATGCAACTGGGATATGATTATGCATTTGCACCCGAACAATTGTTTGCTCTCAACAATACGAATATGTCTACGCTAAGCGATACTTACTTCAATGAAAGCAGTAATACGACAAGCTTTTATCTCAACGAAACGTCATTGCTCCAATATTATGATTCTCATACCGAAGATTATCGTTACGTCTATTTGTTCAAGAGTGGTACGACGGGTGAGTCTGTAACCAATCGGTATTTGATGAAATACAATAAGACCAAGTCTGATGATTCTTATTATTTGAATAAGATGCCGATGATTCGTTTGAGCGAGATGTATCTGATTCTTTCCGAATGTGATTATCGTACTACCGGCAGTGGATTGACATATCTGAATGTACTTAGAGAGGTGCGCGATCTGGCACCGCTGGATACAGATCCGACCGATTACTACACCGAGCTTATTCGAGAATATCGTCGGGAATTTATAGGCGAAGGACAATTGTTTTTCCTTTATAAGCGCCTCAATAGACAAACTGTGATAGGTTCGGATGCCGATATGATTGGTGAAAAAGCTTATACTTTCCCCATTCCGCTGTCGGAGACTGAAGCATCGCAACGTGCAAACAATAGATAAATGGAGGTTATTATGAAATATAAAAAGTACATATTTGTTTTTTGCTTGGCGGCAATCGGCCTATGCAGTTGCAGTAAAGATGAGACGCCTTTGTTTGATACATCTTATTCTGCTTTAAATGTTTGGTTTGGTACCCCTGGATCAGTATTGGATAGTATCAATTATAATTACTCATATACTTTGGGCGAGAAAGACCTGATATTTCAGGCTCGCATACTTGGCTCGGTGTCTAATGTGGATAGGACGTTCACGATTGAGGCTTTCAGTGGAGATATGACGGAGGCGAATGGTAGCTTCTCGACAGATACTTATACCATAAAAGCCGGCGAGTCGAGTGCGGAGTTTCCTATTCATTTTGATACTTCCAAGTTGAGCAACAGTGCATCTTTTACAACGAAAGATGGACATTTATGGTTTCGTCTAGTCGAAAATACCTCTTTTGTTAAAGGTGCCGAATCGATGCAAATTTTGAAAGTTGTATTGAAGAATTATCTGAGCAAACCTACAGAATGGGATGCTGCAACTTATCCCTTGAGAGCCTATTCTCTTTATTTTGGCAAGTATAGTAAAGTGAAATACCAGTTTATGATTCAAGAACTCGGTCTGGTGGACTTTCATATTTCTTATACTGCTATAAAGCCTTATGATGAAACGACTAATACGCTATCGGCCAATTATGCCACCTATTTGGTACAGTGCATGCAATTGGCTTTGGCTAATTATAACGGCTCTCATACCACACCACTCACCGACGAGACAGGTGCTGCAGTTGTCTTTTAACAATAAAATGAACAATGATGGATAAATTATTTTTTAAAATACAATTTGTCAACCTTATCGGATTGATTTTGTTGGCTTCTTGTTATGATGACAAAGGTAATTATAATTACACCAATATCGATAAAGTTTCTGTAGATACCGTAGGCTTGGGCATCCAATCGTCTTATGTGGTATCGCGCTACGATACACTGAAAATGACTCCGAATATTACTTTTAACGATGTCAAAGTAACCGACAATAGCGATGTGCCGTTGGAATATGTATGGACAATATATGTCGCTTCTACAGGTTCCAATTTGGATTATACGGTGGATACGATAGGAGTGTCTCGTAATCTGAAAGCACCCATCACTCGTACGGCGGGTGCCTATTATGTACAACTCACCGTGAGGAATAAGAAGAATGATATTCGGTCATACTTTAAAGTGAACTGCCAGGTCGAAGAGTCTCTGACGGCAGGCTGGATGATACTTTATGAGCCGACTAACAAACCGGGAACATCAGATGTGGGACTGGTCGTTAACCCATGGGTGAAGAAGAATATCACAAAAAACAAGGAGTTCTGGAATTTGTATTCGGCCTCAAACGGCGCCCCGGTCAATGGTGCACCACTTCGTGTGCTCCATACGGTTGTGACAATAACAAATGATGAAGTTGTAATCTCGACCGATCAGAATATGGTTGGTGTGAATCAGGGTACATTTACTAGAACGTTGGGTTTTAAAGATTTCTTTTACAATGCACCTTCAGCCTCTAAAGTCTCTTATTATGGTGTAGGCGGAACTTCAACCCGTGCCGAAATGGTTATTAATGATAATAAAGTCTATTCTACGATGTATAGCGCACTGACTCGAAACAATTTCTTTGGTGTTGCAAAGACTGGTACGTATGGAGAGTTGGCTCCTTGGGGAAGCGATGTGCATACGCCAAACTTCGATGTGGTCGTTTACGATCAGACTAACGGTAAGTTCATCTATACACCAAGAAATAAATTATCGTTTGCTTCGTTTGCAGCGCAAAATCTGACAAGTGCGGCTTTTGATGTGAACAACACTGATGGAATGAAACTGTTGATGGGCGATTGGGGATTTTCGTTCTATGATTATCTGTTGATGCAGAAAGATACCAAGTACTATCTGGCTGTAGCCAATTTTAATACATCGACAGCTGCAACTACTAATGTAGGTAGAGGATTGTACGATATTTCAAACTCTCCGGAAATAGCCAATGTTGCTAGTATGACTGCTGCTTATACAGGCCAATATGTATTGTATGGCGCAGGGTCGAGTGTCTATAATCTAATGTATAACTCTTCGACAGTGGCAAATAAACTTTGGGGAGCTGCATCGACCGATGAGAAAGTAACTTGTGTTCGCTTGCAGAAGTTTTACTTCAACTCGTTTTATTTTGCGATTATGCCGAATCCCAATACGATCTTGCATATTGCTACTTATAATGAAAAAACGGGAGAAGGTAAATTGTATCAATATCAAATAAATGCGGCAAGTGGTGCTCTCTTAGGTGACCCGAAGGTGTACACAGTGCCTGGTAGAGTAAAAGATATGGCATGGAAATATGTAATTGAATATTAAATAAAAGAAACAATGAAAGAATTGAAAAGAGTATTTTTGATACTATTTGTAGCTTGTCTGTTTGGACAAGTAAAGGGACAGGATACTAACACTAACAAAGGTATGGCTGTTGAGCCCGAAGGCACTTTGTTTAATCAAGCTGTGCAGAAAGCAAAACAGTTGAATAAACTAGTCTTCCTGGATTGCTATACCTCGTGGTGTGGCCCCTGTAAGATGATGGCAAGTAAAGTGTTTCCTCAAGAGGTGGTAGGAAATTTTATGAACCCGAAATATGTATGTATCAAAATCAATATGGAGCAGGGTGAAGGAGTAGCGCTTGCAAAGAAGTTTCAAATCTCTGCCTATCCCACATTTATTATCTTTAATGGTAACGGACAGGAAATCGGTCGATTCTTAGGAGGATGTCCTGCCGAAGAGTTTATAAAGAAAGTACAGACTGCCAGTATAGACAATGGATCTGCCGAGATGGACAAACGTTTTGCCGATGGTGATCGAAGCGAAGAGTTTCTTCTCAGTTATCTTAAAACGTTGAGTAGTGCTTATAAACGCGATCAGTGTAATGCGGTTACAGAAGAATTGCTAAAAGGGAAGGAAAAAACATTTGCTGCCAGCAAGCTATTGGCTGAAATGTTTATGCGTAATATCAACAATCCATTTTGTCCGGCTTTTATCTATACGGCAAAACATCCCGAAAAGCTTATCGAAACACTTGGTGAAGTCCCTGTTAGGATGAAATTGAATAGTGTATGGGCAGGCTATGGGCGTTACCTATTGGTCGATGAAAATGGGAAAAAGGAAATCGATACCGACAAGTTGGAGAAATGGATCAAACTGATGAAAGAATGTAATGTCGAGAATCGCGAGGAAATTCGTTTAAGTACATTGATTAATATCACCGGTCTGCAAGAAAATTGGGATGCTTATATTGGTTATATCAATGAATACTGGAATAACCCTACATTGGATGTAACCGATCTTAGTCTTTGCAAATGGTGTACTCCCATCCTAAGAAAATGTAAAGAGAAAGGCCCTCGTCATGAAGCTCTTGTCTTATTGCAGAAAAGACTCGGTGATTTGGAATCGGGGAAAAGACTTCCACAAACCAAACAGGGGAACATGACTCTCTCCGGAGATTTGAATAAAGCAATGAAGATGATTATTGACGAATTGCAGAAAGACTAATATTATTGACATGTACTGAATAAGTTGATACAAACTTATTCAGTGCGTGTCAGTTAATGTTCATCTTTGCCAACCGATTGCGGGCGATAAGCATCGAGCGGCACAATAAAGTTGTATTTGATTATTTTTCGAGCCACTTTTTGAAAGCAGATACTTTCAATCGGCTTATGATTGGTTTTTCTGGTATTTGTATTTTCAATTGTAATACAACTTTGCGGTTAAAATACGGTTGCATTGATACCACTGCATTTCTGTTGATCAGGATCTGCCTGTTGATTCTGAAAAAGAGTTGAGGATTGCATACACTCTCCACATACTCCATGTTTTTGAATAGCGGATATTTTTCATTGTCAAACGTAAACATATACACTATCGTATCTTCTATAAGAAATGCAGCCACGTCTTTAGTGTATATTATAATTGATTTTTCGCGTACTTGGGTAAGGAAGCTTTCCTGATATGTTTGTTGTGCCGCGGGCATGATCAATGAACTGATTCCTTTGTTTTGGATATGTCCTACAAAATTCTTGAATTTGTTGAGAGCCGCTATTATCTCGTCTTCTTGAAATGGCTTCAGTATGTATTCAATGCCATTGCTTTTGATGGCTTGCAGTGAATATTCGTCATAGGCGGTGCAAAAGCATATCGGAACGACTATGTCTATATGTTTGAATATCTCGAAGCAGTAGCCGTCTTCGAGTTGAATATCCAGAAAAATCAAATCGATTTTATTCTGATGCTTACTCAAAAAATGAATAGTGTCTATGATCGAACTAGTCATCGCCGTAACAAGAAAGTCCGAATCTTTTTCTATAATCTCTTTCAGAAGTTCGGCCGTATAAGTTTCATCTTCTACAATCAAGACATTCATCCTTTTATCATTTTTAGTTTCACTTCAAAGTAGTCTTCGCTTTTGTTTATGACAACTGAATTATCTAATATCCCCAGCAGTTGATATCGGTTGCGAATATTGGATAATCCGTATCCGGAAGGTTCGAAATAAGTTATTTTGGGTTGGATATTATTTTTTATGCAAATGTAGTCTTTGTCAGAATAGATTTCGATATGTAAAGGCTGTGTTGCTGACATCCTATTGTGTTTGAAGCAATTTTCTATCAATATTTGCATGCTCAAAGTCGGTACTCTATTCTTTATGACATCTTCGGGTAAATCTATTTTGATGCTGACACCATCCTTATTTCTATTCTGCATTAAAAAGAAATATGAATTCAAAACGTTCATTTCTTCGGCCATAGTTATAACAGACGATTCGTCATATTTGAGTGTCTGTCTGTAGAAATCGCATAGGCTCATAATGAATTTTTCGGAATCTTTATTTTCGTTTCTTACCATTACACGAAGTGTATTCAGAGAATTGAACAGAAAGTGGGGATCTACTTTGCTCCTTAGCTCTTGTAGTTGCACTCGATAATTTTCGGCGAGCATTTGTTGTTTTTCCATTTGAAGTCGGGCTCTGTCTTCGCTGGCCCTTACTCCGAACTGAATGATTCGAAATAAGAGACCTACCATGGTAATTTTGAAAAGGAAGAGCCATCGAAACTTTTCCGTATCATGCAATATCAATACGACAAAAAAAAGATATGCCATTGCGATTGCCAATACATAAGAAATCAGTACTTTGGACCACTTTTTTTTCTCTTCGTTTTTTGAATTGTAATAAAGAGTCTGCCACAAACAATATAGAGTAAATGAAATGGCGAGCCATTTCAAAAGATCTATATGTGTGGGCATTGTATTTGTGAAAACGTTCCAAATAGGCAATAGGAGCGATAAGGATATAGCCCGAATATTGTTTTTACTTTTTTCTGATAAGTTTTCCAACATTGCCTGTCTTGGTGTTATGATATGATATTGTTTCTTCAAAGATATGTATTTTATTTTATAATCAATCTGTTATAGTGGAAGCATTTTTGCAACTTTATTGACTTACAATTTGCCCATCTTTGAGTTCAATGACTCTGTCACAGTTGTTGGCAAAATCATTGTCGTGGGTTACGGTTATTATCGTTTGACCTTGCTCTCTCGAAAGCTCTCTGAAAATGCGGAATACGTTCTTTGTGTTTTTAGAATCCAAATTACCGGTGGGTTCGTCTCCCATGATAATAGTAGGCTCGTTTATCAATGCCCGCGCTATAGCTACACGTTGTTGCTGTCCTCCAGATAGCAGCGATGCTTTTTTCTCTTCTTGTCCCGCAACATCCAACATCTTCAATAATTCGAGAGCTCTTTCGCGAACAATGTCTTTCGGCTTCTTGCCCCATTTCAATGCCGGCAGCATCACATTGTCGATCACACTGAATTCCGGCAAAAGAAAATGAAACTGAAATACGAATCCGATATGTTCGTTGCGAAAGGCAGCAAGTTTGTTTTGCTTGACACCGGTCACATTGCTATCGTTAATCGTGATACTTCCATTGTAATCTGTATCCATCGTGGATAGGATATATAGCAGTGTCGACTTTCCTGATCCAGACTTACCTATGATGGATACAAACTCACCTTTTTCCACATCAAAATCTACACCTTTGAGAACCTGAAAATCTTCAGGCTGATGAAAGCTCTTTACTATGTTATTTACTGATAAAACCTTTTTCATTTTTATTATCCTCTTAATATTTCCACGGGGTCTACTCTTGAAGCCTTTCTGGCTGGCAGATATCCGGCAATTATTGTAACGATCAATCCGAAGAAAAATGCCATGATGTAATCCACTAATCTGAATGCAACGGGAAGCGATGTGAATGATGCTATCTTATAGGGTATCTGTCGTACGATATAAATGATCAATGAACCTAGTCCCATTCCGGCTATACCTCCTATCACTCCAATACACAAAGATTGTAGAAGGAAAATGTGAACGATGTCTTTCCCGTTGAATCCCATGGCTTTCAATATCGCTATTTCGCGCATCTTTTCGTTCACTGTCATATTCATAATATTATAGATTCCAAATCCTGCTACAGTAAGAATAGCAGCGGATATGACCATTGCAAGTATATTCCTCAACGTTGAAGACGATTCCAATTGGCTATTTCCTTCTTTCCATGATTCTACTTTGTAAGGGACTATCTTCGCCATCTTGCCCGAGACTACCTCTGCTTTATTATAATCTTTCACGTTAATCTGAATGTCTGATGCGTACGAGGCGTTTTTTGAGAACAATTGTCTTGCCGAGCGAATAGAAATCATTGCTTTTGACTTATCAGTTGCAGATGCTCCACTTTCGAAAATGCCTAATACCTTAAAGGATTTCTTTGTTCCATCGGCAGTCATAAGAGTCACATTGTCGCCTACGTTGACGCAAATGCTTTGAGCTAACCCGCTACCAAGCACGATGCCGTCGTTTCTTTTTTCCAGATCGTAAATATGGCCTTTCAGCATGTATTTCGATGTCCCAAACATTTTATCCTCATTTTCCACATCGATACCCGAAAGATTGCCGCTTACTTTCGTTATACCGTTTTGGAAGAATACATTTTGATTAATTTGTTCTGTCACAGCTGTGACCTGAGCAAATCCTTTGGCTATTTGGATAATCTCTTGAGCATTTTTAATACCTTCGGTATATTTTATGTGTCTGGCGTTATGGATGAATTGAATCGTATCGTTAGTGGTGTGGGATATGAGAGACGGTTCGTCATTGGGCATATCGTTGTATACTCTTATATGTGCCATGGTAGAAAATGTGATGTCGTCAAAAGCGGTATTGATGCCTCCTACAAATCCATTCATGAATATATACATTGATATTCCGAACATGACACTCAGAACGGCTACGACCAATTGTTGCACTTTTGATGTCAGATGTGTCCACGCTATTTTATTATTCGTATTCATTGAATGATTATTTAGCCATTACTATCACATCGTTTTTGCTTAGTCCTGACAGCACTTCTGTCCACTCTCTATTCTTATTGCCCACAACGATATGTCTTTGTATGCCGTTTTGTAGCATCACATACGCTTCTTTCATTAAATAAGACGATGGAATGACCAATGCATATTTCCTTTTGCTTATTACTATATTGGCCTGAACTTGTGATCCAGAGAACAAATGCACGTTGCTGTCATTCAACTTGACTTCTATGACAAATGACTGTTGGCTATCGTCAAATGCAGGCAAAATTCGGGTCACTGTTGCATCAAATATTTTTCCGGGATAAGTATTGATTTGTACTTTTGCCTGCTGTCCGCAGCGGATATTTTCAATATCCTCTTCTGCTACATATAGTTTCAGATATGTTTCACCGCTGGCTATCTGAGCAATTCGGTCGCCAGTCTTCACCAGTTCACCTTTCTTCTTAAACACATTCAGCACCGTTCCGTCTTTATCTGCTTTAATGGAGAAATATCCTTTATTGATAAGCTGATTCATTACCTGCGATTTACTCTTACGGGCATTTAATCTTAGTTCGTCAGCTGTTTGTTTATATGATCTTTCAAGTGCTTTCAAGTTCGAAAGGGAGTTTTTATAGCTTATCTCTTTCTCTTCCAAGTCTGCCTCAGAAACCGCATTTGTCATTTTTAATGCCTTATATCGATCCAAGTTTTTCTTGTCGAAGTTTACCTTCTCTCTTGCGTAGTTTATTTGGATGTGTATTTGTGATAATTGCGGTGCCGAGGGACTGTTGTTTCTGGCAGCATCATCATACACTATTTGCGATTCGTGCAATTGATTTTCAGTAGCATCGCTTTTTATCGTGAATAGTAAATCGCCATTGTGTACAATTGATCCTTCTGTAATAGGAATGTCGTTAATAAATCCGTCGACATTGGCAGATGCTATATATTCATTTCTTTGTGTGACCGCCCCGTTGGCAAATACGGCTTCTTCAATATGCCTCATTATGGGTGATGTTTTTTCTTCTTTGTGGCACGATGCGAGGCTTAATCCTCCAACTGCTGCGAGCAGAACTGCTTTTATATATAATTTCATTGCATTAAAAATTGATGTGTCTGATATAAACTTGATATTGGGCTATCAGATAATTGCCCATGCTCTTGATGTAATTGTTTTGTTCATTCAGCAAATCCTGATATTTATCCAATCGTTCATCCAGACTGATGACTCCTTTCTGGTATTTATCATTGATTTTAGAATCTGCATCTTGTTGGAGACTCAATACGCGAGACTCATCTTCATAGTTCTGTTTTGATTGGAGATAATCGATCTTCAACATTTCATCTTCTTTTTCTCTAGCAATCCGCGTTGCATCTAAATTGTATTGTGCTTGCCTTACACTCCATTGTGCTTCCTTCCTTTTGTACTTGTTATGAAATCCCGTGAATAGGGGAATGCTTAGTTTTACACCGATGAATTGTGTGTTGTATGAGATTGCGTTAGCATAATCCATTAACCGGTCTGCTGCCCAATTGTATTGATACTGATAAGTAAGACTCAACGATGGATAGTTTAAAGCCTTTGCTTGTTTCAATTGTAATTGATTGTAATTGAGTACGCTCTCTTTGTATTTTATATCGGGATGCACCGTCTCGAAGTAGAGGTCTGTCTCTGTGTTGACGTGCTTGTCTACATTATCGGCGATGACGATTTCATCATTGATAGTCAAATCACCCTGCAATTGACAAATTAACTTTTGCAATGAACTTTCTGCGGCATGCAATTCTTTTAGGGCATTGATCTGTTGTATGGTGGTACGATCGAGTACATCTTTACTGATTAGTCCTTTATTATACTTATTTAAACCGCTATTCAATAAAAGATCGGCATTTTTCACGTTCTCTTTATAGAAATCCATTGACTTACGAGTAATTAGGATTGAGTAATAGCCAGAAGCTAAATTCATATAAGTATTCCATTTGCTCGATGCAGTAGACCATTTGCTGGTCTTCATTTCATTTGATGCCATTTTTACTGCTAAGTTCTTCTGAAAATCTAAGATGTTCCATTGCAGAGCCACGGTTGCATCACTGATGTATTTCTTGCCAAATTTATATTTCTTGTATTCTCCGGCAGGGGCAGACGAATTGAAAATATTGGCAGGCACCAATGTCGGTTGCAGGCTGATATTGTCATTGTATCCGGCAGATCCAGTTATTTGAGGATATAGCTGTGACTTTGTTTGCTTTGCCTTGGCTGCTGCGATGCGTTCATTTATAAGGGCGTTCTGTATGGATACTTCGTGCTTATCGGCATAGTCGAACACATCCTTTAAGGAATTGAAAGTCACTTGAGCAGAGAGGGAACAGCTACTTGTAATAAGTAAAACCACCACATAAATTTTGCTTATATTCATGTTGCTCTTTAATATTTTTCCCATATTTGAGTCTTCGATATAAGTCCGTATTTTCCGGTGATATGCAACTTCTGAACTCCTCTCAATAGAGCCTGACATTTTATCTTTTTGTTGCGACTGAATATATAAGCTGTGCCGTCTAAAAATAAATCAGGGGATGCTGGACGCAATCCTTCAATTTGTACATGCCCGTTTAATGATTTATCCTCGGCCCGTACAATATAGGCATCATATCCATGACTCGTTTTCACAAATTCGATGATTCGTGTTCGATTCTCATTTATCCACTTACCTAATATCCTATCATTCTGGTTGAAAGCTAACATATTGATCGTCACCAGGCACGATACAATAAACAACGTTATTTTCTTCATCTTTCTACATTCTTTTAAATTCAATGCCACAAAATTAGAAAATGCGTATATACTGTTCTATTCAAATATTACTGTATTGAACAAATTGATAGATGAATTGAACATTTGGTTCGTTTGGATAACTGGAGTGATTAGATGCCTCATCCATAGCCCGTACGCGACTCTGATGTAATGTGTTATACGGGTATGCCTATTTCAGCCCGATTAATTGAAATCGAAGATTCAAATTTATATTTGAAAACGTTTTGTTCTTATTTTTTTTGCTGTTTTTATAGAATGCTTTATTACCTTTTAATCACAAGCATCCAATTTTGTTGTCTAGAAAAACAGACGTATGTCGCAGCCATAACTAACGGAAGTTATGGCTGCGACATACGTCTGTTTCGTACTATGAAATGCTCTATTTATGACAGTAACATAAGAGGTTTAGTTTGGCAAAATTTTATAATCACAGGAAAGAGACGATTACCTACTCATAGATTTCGTCAAACTCATTTATCGCTTTGGCTCTGCCGGCAGCCCTACTGCTTTTCTTAATCGAGCAATTGACCAGCACCACCAAGCTGTTTGTTCTCCATTTCCCGCATCTTTCACTTTCCAAATAGATGTTTTCATCTTAGCCAAATCATCATCCGAAAGAATGTTGGATAGTGTCTTGCCGTTACCCTCAAGCCATGCACCTTCCAAATATAGGGGCTTGCCGTTGTTGACCGTTAATATTAGATCAAGAATTTGATGAATCCTTTTGTAATCATTTTCGGAGCGCGAAAAATCGATTTCCCAAGCCATTCCTTTACCAATTATTTCGTTCGAAAATCGTCCGTCAGGATAACCATCTGTAGGCATCCATACGACGCCATTACTATGTTTTAACAATTTCCGGTTCATTAGTTCTACTGTATTTTCCAATATCTGATGATCGACGCCTTCCCATCCTGCTGCTATGGGTGACAAATTCACCCATCCAAGTCCATTATACTGAACGCCCCCATTTCCATTCGGAACAAACATCTCTGCATAGGCGGGAACTCCATAATAATTTGATACCAAATGATTTTTGATACCAGCCGAAAGAATTGTTACTTTCTTATCCCAATCGGCTACTAAATCAGGAGAGTTATGCCGAGCCGCTATTTTCGCCATATCGGTCATCGCGGCACCAACAAAGCTTTGTGTCAACAGGTCAAACACATCCCACATACGACCTTCTTTCGAATGTTCAAATGCTATATTTCTGACCAATCCCGGTTCTATCGACCAACTTCCATATTGAAAGAACGTCCTGTCGCAAGTACGTTTCATTAACATCTTTACTTGATGCCAAGTACTATCTTCAAAAGAAGTATGTCCACGTTTTAAAGCTAAACGGGCCCAAGCAAGAATGACGTGTGCCTGCGCATCAATCTGAAATTGATCGTCCACAATAGTATACTTCTCTTTATCTTTACCCACTACACGTGGTATTCGTTCCATATCGTTTTGTGCTACAGCATCCAACACGCATTTTATATTTGCTTCTGCCTCTTTATAGCGACCGGTTTCTATCATTAACAGCACAAATGGGCCAGAAGTACGAGGGAACATTCCCGAATATGCACCGGTAAGGGATTCTGGCAAGAATCCATCAGCAGTCAAGCGATCCAACAAGCTATAATAAGTTTTAGAATAGAGTCGCTCCATTTCAGGCTTTTGCAGCAACTCTTTCACTTTGTTTTTCTCCCGAATACTATCGGCCACAACGCTTTCATTTCTCGACTGAGAAAATATATTTTGATTTACAAATAAGCAAAACAAAATAGCACTATAAAATGTAACAAAACGAGCTCTACTCATGGTAATATAAATTATGATGGCACATACTTTGCAAAGATGCGCTTTAGTTCGACGAGAAATAGAAATAAGAAAAGCCAAGAAAATTTTAATCATCGGTATAACTAGTAATCAACAGCATATTATTACAGGGCCTTTCATCTCACACAGACAAAATTACTGAAATATTTCTCATTACAGATCATTTCTGCTAGGAAAATGTTTTAACCGTTCCATGATACCTTTTTAAAGGGTGAAGTTTGTGAGACATACTGATGAATATTTGCTCATATCAGACAGATTTTATGCTTTGTTTTAAGAAGAATGTCGTTCCACATATGTGATTCGATCAACTCACATATGTGGAACGATCGAATCACATATATGAGTTGATCGAATCACATATGTGGAACGACAAAACCTGAATGAGTCAACAGAAATACCTTAAATACGAGAAGCATGATTCAATAAGATGTGTACGGAAAACCTTCTTTCTGGGAAGAAGAATCGGACCATTTCCACACCTGGGCAGTAAACAAAGAAGCTTCTACACGGTGCCCACACTACAAATACCGAGTAATGACTTAATCGGTTGATAGACGAAGCGGACGCCCCACGTTTCATAACATACTAGCAATAAGTAAGATAACACCATTTCGAGGTCCCATAAACAGGCCGCACCTGTGTATCTCACTCATTGTCAAAAAGATAACATGACGGATACTTCTGGAAAAATAAAAAACTACAGAACTACCATCACCTGAATAATTCGTACTTGAAGATAAGAGCCGACAAGACTAATGTGAACAAAAAAGCATCCGACTTTCTCTCAAGAAGAATGCCGGATGCTGCTTTATATATCGACGTGTCTGTGTTGTCAATAAGTAACTAAGGTAGATATATCACTTTCTACATTATCGGCATTGACAGCGGTAACGAAGTAAGTACCTTTTTCGGGCAAACTGTATGTGGTGCCGGATGTGATAGCTACTAAATAGGCTATCTGGCCTGCTCCGTTGCTTTTGTATACCGCATATTGTGCTCCGCTGACGGTGCTCCAGGAGATGCTGCTCCCGCTTATTTTAACATCGATAGGTATGGATGGAGCGGCTACAGTGGCTCTGCCCAGAAATGGAGGGAGGGCAGGGTGGTTATATACTTTTTTAATAACATCCATGATATTCACCTTGTTGTCTAATAAAGACTTGGCGCTGTACAATATGCTGCCTTGAACTTTAGGCTTTGTAGCCGCATAGTCGAATTGGTTTTTCAAATCGTCTGACGTTTGAAATTTGTCTCCGGTAGTAGGATCTCCAAATTTGTATAAGCCGTATCCTACCATCAAAGCATTTTTGTAGGTGAACTGCGACCACCAATACAGCCGCTGGTTGAAACTGCTTGCGGCAGAGCCTGTGGCGAAATAGAGTTGAGGTATGATAACATCTACCCAGCCTTCTTGCGACCATTTTACGACATCGGCATATAAGTTGTTGTAGTTGTTGTCGTTGTCTGCCGCCGGAGAAATGGAGAATACAACCTTCGGTTTGGTGGCGACAATCACTTTTTGGATGTCCTGTACAACTTTGTTTACGTTGTCTCTTCTGAAATCTTCGACGCTGTTATATTTGCCGTTTCCGTAAGTAGTATATTCGGCATCGTCGTTTATCTTCTCGTCGCCATCGAGCGCGGGATAAAAATAATCGTCCATGTGAATGCCATCTACGTTGTACTTGGAGATAATCTCCTTGATGATATCCGTTATACGACTTTGTACTTCGGGCATAGCCGGATTGTATATCCGAATTTTGTTATAGTCTTTCACCCATTCTTTGGGTATCTTCGGATCCAAGTCGGGGAACGATGCGTTCTTGCTCGTGCGGGTTGCAATTCGATAAGGATTGATCCATGCATGAAACTGAATACCTCGTTTGTGTGCCTCTTCAATGAGAAATTTCAGCACGTCATAGTCAGGTTTTTGTGTTGCGTCGCCCGTGATATTCTTGCTCCACGGTTCGTATTGCGAATCGTAAAAGGCATCTGCCATGCCACGTATCTGAACGAATACGGCATTGATGTTGTTCGCGGCAAATAGATCCAGATACCTCTTGTAGAGCTCTTGTTGAGATTGCGAATCGTAATTTCCCATAGGCCAATCGAGTCCCCAGACAGTGGCCATCCAGACGCCCCGCAGTTCTTTTTTAGGCACTACCGGTTTGGTTGCCGTTGTATCTTCGTCATTATTATTGCTGCTACATGATGCAACAGTGGCAGCAATGGCAATAAAAATGAGATGTTTTAATTTAAAATGTTTCATATCGGTCTTTTAAAAATAAGTCTACGATTAATTGTCATCTTGTTGTTTGATAGGGAAGGAGCAGATGGCAAATCCCGAATCGGAGCGTGCCCCGAATATATACAGTTTGCTGTCTTTGCCATTGGCGTCTTTCTCTACGTAATAGCCTGTCTGCGCCGAGGGAGCCGAGTTGCCGAAACCACCCAATGCGAACGAATAGACAGGGTTGTGATTGTCGCTATTATCGAATATCTTAAGAGCATCTTCGATGGTATTACCTCTGGTAATGTTGTACACATAGATCGTTGGGGTGGCTTTGCTCGCACTGCCCAAACCTGCTGTACAAACCATGAGATAGCGCTCGTTGTTGAACGTGAAAATTCTGGGGTCTATGGCTTCGGAAGCAATATTTGCAGCATTCATGGCATACTTCACATTGGCCGATTCGTCGGTTAGCGCGACCGGTATTCTGACGCCACTCCATACATATTGAGAAGTCCCTTCGATGCAATTGATATTCATAAATGCAGTAGCATTGGCATTGGAAGGCAGAACGACCGGATTGTCTATTGTTTTGTGGTTTGTGACACTCAATCTCAAGATGGATGTAGAAGCATTATCTCCGAAGAAGATATACCCGTTGCCATTCTTGTCGATGCTGACAGACATGTTGTCGCCATACCTATTGCCACTATTGGGGATATTTGCAACGTTTATATTTGCAATCGTCTCGGGAATGGCATTCGGTGTATCCCAATAATAAATTTTGAGCGGAGACGCTTTGGAACCCGACAGCGTGGCGATGTATATGTGTCCGTTGGCGAGGGCTCCCTGATTGTATGAATATGTGCCGCCGCTAACACCGGTGAGGTCGAGTGGTATCGGATTAGGAGTTCCCGCTATGAGATCGGAAACTTTGAGCAGATGAGGCTTATTGGCTGCACGGCTTACGATGAGCACATAATTGCCGTCGAACGATGCCGAACGAGTTAATAGAGACGTGAAATCGGCATAAATATGATCCCCCGAGTAATTGTATACGGTTGATTTGGTGAAATCGGCGCCATATACAGGGATGTTTTTGCGAACTTTAATGAAGTAGTCTTTGTATCTTTTATGGTTGATGACCCTTAATATCAAAGTTTTCTCCACTTCATCGTCTGCCATGGAAAAGTCGAAAGACGATTGTTGAAGTTGGGCTCCATCGGAAACCTCTGCATCGACTTTGATACCCGAAAAGTTGGATGCAACGTCCAATCGGGGGAAATTGATCATCTTGTTGGTCTCGTCGATAGTACCCGATACCACCATGCTGCCATCGGCTCCGGCATTGGTTATCTTTACTGTCTTCAGATCTGTGTCGTAAGGCTCTTCTTTGCTCCCAGGGTAATAATCGCCACAAGAAGTTAAGCCCAACCCCAGTAAGGCAGTCATAAAAACTATATTTCTTGTTAATTTGTACATCATTTTATCTTTTTATAAAATTGCCTGTTTTGTTTATTAATTAGTAGTGCTAGGCCAACCTTCGGTCTGTGTCAAAGTGTATCCTTTGTTTTTGTAGGTCGAAATTTGGGTTGTACCTATGGGCGAAAGATACGGGTTCACATTTGGTACATTGATGAAAGGCAATCGGCCTACATTCTCTGCCGGACAAAAGAAACCGTTCATCTTGGAACCGTTGCTGCCATTGTAGACAATTGCATTCCCGTTGGCGTCAATGACACGTATTTTGCCTATATTGCCCGCTTTGAGTTGATCCGGAACTTCGGATTGGAAATTGACCCAAGTACCTACTAGCAGATCTTTGTTGACATCGGTATCCATGTATTGTAGCTTTTTCCATCTTCTCAGGTCGACGATTCGTGAATACTCGAAAGCAAACTCCATTCTTCTTTCACGTCTGATTTCCCAAATAAGAGGAGAAACGGAGGTATCCCTGTCTGGGTCGTTGGGTAGGTTGCTTAAGTCCATGGGAGTCGTCTTTTGTACCCCTTTGGCGATGGCTTCGCTATCCAATGGTCTGTTTCTTATCTTATTGATGGATTTGTCGATATCTCCTTGTATGACAGGAGAACCTCCCAATGTAGCCAATTCGGCCTTTGCTTCAATCCAATTGAGCAGCACTTCGGCATATCTCATGACCGGATAACCGGTGATATTCTTGTTGCTTTGGAATTCGGCTGTAGGAGTAGTGCCGTCTTTGAGGTAATTCAAAGCACTGCGTGGAATAAACTTGGTGACGTATAGGTAACAACTCTTCGATTTGGGAGTAGGATCACTCCAAAAGCTGGCTTCGAAACGCGGGTCTCTAGTCTTGACAAGGTTGCTCAAAGTAAAATCGTTGGCTTTTGTGACACTGGACGTCTGCCAATCCTTACCATCCACACAGATGAAAGATTTGATCAGATCCAAGTTAGGCCCGACGTCTGTCGGTGAAAACATATTGCAGCTCGAAGCAATAGAATGGGTAATGCCTTTTGTAGCGTCATATTTCCGATATAGAATGCAATCTTTGTTGCTTGTCAAATCCGTAGATCCGAATAAGGTGCGAAAGTCCGTCACAATATCGTATTTACCGCTATTCATAACCATTTCGGCTGCATTTACCGCCAAATCGTAGAATTTCACGGCGCGGGTATCGTTTTTATAATAATATTTTTGCCAACTGGCTTCGTATAATGCCCATCTCGATATGAAAGAGGCTACGATGTAGCGATTCACGTTCTGAGCACCATCGTCGACACGTACGTTTTCCATGGCGTATTTGAAGTCGTTGTAGACAGAATCCATCACTTCGCTTCGTGGCGTGCGATCTTTGTACAGTTCATTCAGATCTGTGTTGGAGATCTCTCTGTTGTAATAAGGAACATTTCCAAATACGTTGGCTAAACGCGCATATTCCAATCCTCTGAAGAAGCGTCCTATTCCCATCCAGTGGTTGTATTGTTCGGATGATAAAGTGCGAGTCATGCGGCTTTTGATGCGATCTATCATGATATTCACTTTTCTAATCCAAGCAAAATTCCAGGTGGGACCGGTAAAGTCGCTTTCCCACATGACACTTAATGAAGTGCTCCCTTTGGATGTAGGCACAGAGCGGGCGAACTGGGCTTGGGTAGACAATCGCACAGCGTCGTCGTTGAATGTGTAGTTTGCATTCGGAGCATAAGTGGTGTCGTAGCCCACGCCATAGCCCACAAAGAAATAAGAATAAAAAGAATTGGCATAGAGTCGCACTTTTTCTTCGTTTGTCCAATACGTATCATCTTCTGCCGTAGTCAATGAAGGACGATCGAGTACATCATTACAACCGGTAAAAAATAAAGCCGTCAACATCAAAATGAATGATATTTTTAGTTTCATAATAGTTCGATTTTAGAGAGTTAATTGAATACCGCAAGATAGGGATTTGAATACCGGTGTGCCAGTACCTGTTCTTCCCAAATTGTAATCCTTAGAGAACATAGAATATCCCGAGACAGCCTCCGGATCGACCGGTAGTCCCCTCAGCTTGTCGAACGTGAAAAAGTTTTCCAGCGAGATATAAATTCTGGCTTTCGATAGGAGAACGTGCGATAAAAGCTGTTTGGGTATGGTGTATCCCAATGTGATATTCTTGATTCTTAAATATGCCATATTCAATAAATATTTGCTTTGGCATTGCATGCCGAATCCTGTGTCGCTACCTCCCAAATCCCATGCGCGGGGATAGAAAGCGTTGGTGCGATCTTCACGCCAATAGTCTTTTGCGAATGTTTCGGGTATGGCACCTTCTTTGGCATTGTAGCCGGGTATGGCCAACTGACCGCTACCCCATATCTTGCGTTTGCCTATGCCTTGGCAAAAAACAGAGAAGTCGAAGCCTTTATAATTGGCTCCCAGACGGAAACTGTATTCGTAGCGGGGAGTAGAATTGCCAATCACTTTGCGATCGCCCGGATCTCCATTAGTGCCGGATCCCGGAGTAATATAACCATCGCCATCGAGATCGACAAATTTAACGTCGCCCGGCGCAAAGATTAATTTGTTTCCATCTTCGAAAGCAACTTGATAGATGGGATATTTGGCTGTTTGTTGATTTGTAGTACGCGCCGTGCCATTATATACAACCGTTGTTTTCTGTATCGTATTGTCCGAACCGTATGCGAAATCGCTCTTTTGGAAGAGCCGGTCGGTGACATATCCGTAGATATTTCCATAGCGTCGGCCCGTAGAATAGCTGTTACTTAAATAACGGTCTTTCCAGGGTGTCTGATAATCGGCACCTTTGGTGATTTCAGTCGTGGCGTCAGATATTGAAACGGTTGCATTGATCTCCAATCCTGTAGCAAATCGGTGGTTGAAATCCAGAGACAACTCCCAACCCCTTGTTCGCAGATTGCCATAATTGCCCACAGGAGCACTTGTACCTAATGTGACGGGCAGGCTTTCTCCGGGGATAATCATGTCTTTGGTGTCGCGTTGATACCAATCAAAACTCAGCCCCAATTGATTTCTGAAAAATCTGAAGTCGGCACCCAAGTCGAGTGTTTCGATTCGTTGCCAACTGATTTTCTTGTCAATCAATGAAGGTGTACCAAATTCTACCAAATAATTGTTGGATGCATTGAGCCATGTAGATTCATCGTAGTCCAAAACCGATTTGTATAATGTGTTGGGAACCGATTGGTCGCCGATGCTTCCCCAAGAAGCCCTCAACTTACCGAAACTCCATATCTTCTCAATCGGTTTCATGAATGTCTCATTGGAGAAAACCCATCCTGCCGAGAACGAAGGAAACCAGCGCCAACGCAGATTGGAAGGGAACTTGGAAGAGCCGTCTCTGCGTAAGTTAGCTTCGAAAAGATATTTGTCTGCGTATGCGTAGTTGATACGTCCGAAGAAGCCCAATTGTGCTTCCCAATTACGGTCGCCGTTAATGAATTGATCTCCCGATGCCAATGGGAACTGAGGATTCTCCTGATCGATCAAATTCGTTTTCTTGCCGGTATATTCGCTCCATTTCTTTGTGACACGATTCATACCAAGCATAAACTTGAACGCATGTTGTCCTTCGCGTCCCAAGTTTAAATTGTAAGTGGAATATACGTTGAACGTATTGTCGTCTACAGCCTTGTTGTAGTTTTGTACGTAGTTGACGGTGTTGTTGGAATAGTATTCTTGCATGGGGAAAGAGTAGGCGGGGATGCCTCCTGTATCGACAACCTTCCCGGTAGTCGGGTCTATATATACCTGATAGCCGTCGTTGTCTTTCCAAGCGGTGGGTGCATACCATGTCTGCCCGGCATTGTAGAATACTACCGAAGAATTCTTGTCGGTTGTCTGTCTATCGTACGTATAGTCGAACTTGACGTCCCAATTTTTGTTGATATTGACTGTAGCCCCCAAGTTGACATTATAATATTTGTTTTGTAGATTGTCTGTATTGGCAGCTCCCATCTCGTAAGAAGGTTCGCGTAGCGGATTACCGTTCTCTTTAACTCCGATGGGGAAAAGTGGACTCCAACGATATAGATAAAGCCAAGGGTCGGCACTTGTTGTTCCGACACCCGGATAGCGTTTGTTTCTGTCTGAGTAAATGGAACTGGCACGGATTGTGACATATTTGTTTATTTCGGAGATGAGGCTGACCGATGCATTGTATCGTTTGTAGTCGTCATCCTTGGCTGTTCTTGACATTCCGCTTTGGCTCAGATACCCTAAGCCGACATTATAGGATGTTTTGCCCGATTTGCCACTTACGGATAGATTGTGAGAGATAGTCGGTGTCCAGTTTTTGATCATTGACTTTACGGCATCATACGTTCTGTAGCCATATTTGTCTACTCCATCGAAGGTCCAATCTCGTCCGTATACGACGGGATCGTTCCATTTGACTTTCCCTCCGTATAATTTCTGCCATTCGATAGCTTTGGCAAAGCTGTCTCTGTTGATTCGCCAAAAACCACCTGCCGGCATCGTACCACCTCGGTTGTCTTGTGCATCCAGTGTATATTGAAGAGCGTCTATGCCGCCCATATTAATCTGTTTGGCGGGGTTCTGCCATGAGATGTTGTTGGAGTAGCTTATTTCTAATTTCTCGCTTCTTGAACCCGATTTCGTGGTTATCAAAACTACACCGAATGCAGCTTTGGAACCATAAATGGATGACGATGCGGCATCTTTTAAAACGGATATGGACTGCACGTCTTCGGGATTTACCATTTGGATACTTGGAATTTCCACATTGTCTAGTAGTATAAGCGGTTGGCTGTTGCCATTGATAGAACCTATCTGTCCACGGATTTTGATGAGCGGATCGGAACCTATTTCGCCTGTGGGGATGGTGATGTTGACACCCGGTATAGCCCCTTGCAATCCTCGTCCAATATCGGCAATGGGGCGACTTTCGAGGGTCTTACCCACATCTACGGTTGCTACTGCACCCGTAAGATTTATCCTTTTCTGAGTTCCGTAGCCTACGACGACAACCTCATTCAATGTCTTGTTGTCCTCTTGCATGATCACTTTCATGCTTTTGGAAGCTTTTTCTTCTCGATTCAAATATCCTACATAAGAAAAGACAAGAACAGCTTTCGGATTTGTAGTCAGGCTGAAGTGTCCCTCTATATCGGTAATGACACCGTTGCTTGCCCCTTTCTCTCGCACGCTAGCACCAATAATAGGCTCGCCGGAAACATCTTTTACGATACCCGTTATTTTCCTTTTTTGATTTTCTTCCGTTTCGGCTTTCGCTTTCGGTCGAGGCTTGTCAGAAATGACGATAGATTTGGAAGATATAATGCTATATTCCAAATTTCTGTCTGTCAATACCGTGTTGAGTACCCAAGCAACCGATGCGTTTCTTTTCGAAATGGTGATGTCTTTGCGATTGTCGATCATCACATCTCGGTATGAAAAACGAAACGTCGTTTGTTTTTCGATGACATTTAGCACTTGTTTGAGCGAAGCGTTTTTCAGATTAATCGTTACTGTTTGCTCTTGTGCATATACTTTCATACAGCAGAAGCACCACAGTAGCATTAATACTGCAAAATACTTAGTTTTAGAATGTCCATTCATTTCTCGTAATATTAAAACAGTTAAACATTTGTTGTTGTCTTAAAAAAGACTCTTTAGTGTAAAGACAAGCCTTTTGACTATAAGTACCAAAAAAGATACATGTTGTATAACATATATAAAGGGGGATAAAAGCTGTCTTTGGACGAAACAGCCTTTACTTCCGTTATTTTATAAGATTTTTAATTGTTGGGAATGATCAATACCTCTTGGCTTGTCATTATTGCTTTGAAATGATATGATTTCTCTAATATCTCCAGGTCTTCGTTGATATTCGAATTGGGTAATGTTCCTGTAAACAAATCCTTTAGATAGCTTTTAGTCTTGATCCTGATCTTTATGCTATAATTCTTTTCGATGGAATTGATAACGGACAGAAGAGGTGCATTCCTAAAAACTAATTCTTTGCGTCTCCATGCTATGATATCTTGGAAATTTTCTGCTTTTTTAACGGTGATGATTCCTGTCGACTGATTCAATATGGCTTTTTGATCAGGTTTAAGTATCACATTCATGCCGGTTAATATAGAAGAAAATAATACGCTGCCCTCTTGCAATGACAGTATAGCAGTGCTTTCTCTCTTGCGCGCCGATAAATTGAACTTGGTTCCCAGAACTTTCACACTTAGCCCTTGCGCATTTATTAAAAATGGACGTTGTTTATCTTTTGCCACTTGAAAATAGCCTTCACCATCAAATCGTATCTTTCGTTCTTTTTTATTGTAGGTTTTGGGTATATAGCAGAGTTTTGATTCGGCATTCAAATTCACATCGGTGCCATCGGGCAAAGTTATCTTGGCATGTTCGCCTATACCTGTAGCAACGACCATTTCTTCGGAAGACAGCTGGTTATTTTCTTTATACAAATACCAAATAGTAGCTATGGATATAGGCAACAAGATAATGGCTGCCACTTGGATCCATTTGAAGAACTTGGAATAAACAAACCATTTCTTATTGATTTTTTTATCAATAGAACGTTTAAGTAGATCAATACGTTGCGCATCGACATGAGATATGTCTATATCGTCGTGCATCCACTCATTACACATAGCTTCTTCAAGCATTTCATCCGAAGTGGAGTTCACTTTAGCCCGCAATTCATTCAATTCATTGGGGGTTAGCCTATCTTGTCTGTATTTTTGCTCCAGATTCATCATTTTATATATAGACATTATATTTTTTCATAAATACCGAGTGATGCTTATTAATTAACGAAAAATAGCAACCAGAATAGAAAAGGAACCTTATTTAATTCTTTTCGCAAGTTTTTTAATCCCAGCGACAATTGGTTTTTTACCGTTTGTTCGCTTAAAGAAAGTTGCATTGCAATATCTTTATTGCTCACTTGCTGTATCTTCGATAATTCTATAATCTGTTGTTGGGTGTGCGGTAATTTAGTTAAAGCGTTTCTTAGCTGATGTATGAAATCTTCGTATTCCATATGCTGCTGGATATCATCTGTGATCAATTCGTCTTGATAGTTTACATAATCCTCATAAACCGGAGAATTGATGTGTGATCGGTACGCATTTATAAGGTAATGTTTTGCTCTGATAAACAACAATGACCGCAAGGTCTCTTCTTGATGTATGTCGCAACGATTTACCCAGATCCAAACGAAGACATCTTCTACGATCTCTTCTGCATTTTCTTTGGATTTGGTATACTGCAAGCAAAAGGCATACAACCGTTTTGCATACATCTTGTAGATGCTGTCCAATGCTTTTTGCGAACCTCTCTTTAATTCGCTGATCAGCACCCTTTCATTCAAATCATTAGTAGTACTGCTAGGCACAAATAAGTTTTTTCTTTCTTTGAATAAGGCTAAATTAGTCGCTATATATGTTGACTTTGCGTCGACGTTTCTTGTGGCTGGCTCTATTAAGAGCAAATGCACGCATCGCAAAGTTATGGCATTATTTTATATCTTGTATACTTCTTGCTCAAGAAAATAAATATCGTCGCACTTTTTGCACTCTCGTTTGACGATAATAGCGATCTGCCACCTGGTATCTAAATGAGAGAGAAAGGTCTCAATCCTCTACTGGCAGGAGCGTCCAAAGATAAGTCAAATACCCTCTTTCGCTTTAAAATTCTCCGTCACTTAATTCGTTTTTAATCAGTTGCGGAAGCTCTCTTTTTTGTAAAATCTTGTTTTTGAAGAAAACAGAAAAATGTTTATTTGTTTTTATCACATATTTTTTTATATCTTTGCCCTATCTTATTCGTATCTCTTATATATAGAGATCGAAGCTATTAAGAAAAGAGAGCGCTAAAAATATTATCCTGTTATGAAATCTGGACAGTTTCAATGAATGAGGATAATGGACAATAGCGCTTACGCCAATACTAATATATAATTACATAATATAATTTATATATACCTTATTGGCGTGGGCTATTGTTTATTACTTATTCATGGGCAGTCCAGGGCCTCATAACGGTAATAGCAATAGTTCCACGCTTCTTTTGGCTTTGAAACTAAAGTAGACAATATAATTATAATTGGTTTGACAGAATGTAAATCAGTGGGTTATGGAAGAATTTATGGATTGGATTATTGATGAACATAGTCTTGTGGTTGATTTCATCTCTTCTCGTGTGGCAAAAATGACATTAAAGGCTACGATTTATCCTGATATAGAGAAGTTGTACCGTTTCTTGTATGATGCGCAGATAGTGCGTTGCTCATTGCAAGAAGTGCTTGACTTTGAAGGGCGGATTCATTGCTCCAGTGTCATTCAAAAAGAATTGGAAGATAAAAACGAGGGGGAGGATATGAATTGCTCTATGGAATGTCTCAATCTTCTTTGTGACTTTGGTATATCCAATACTCACTCTTTGACGGAAGAAGAAACTGGTATCCTTTTTATTTCATCTATCGATCGCTCTTTCTTCTACATGCGCCTGATGAAAAAGATAAAAAAGAGGGTCAAACAATATCCCGATTTATGTTTGTCTTTTGTTTCCTTAATCAAAAAGAAGGGTTTATTAAGGGTGGTCTAAAAGGATCATTGATTGCACAAACTTCTTTCGCATAAGTTGTTTTTCGTTTTTTAATTATTTATTTCTTTTTGGTTTAAAAGAAGTCTTGTTAGCTTGATAAGTTGGGCTTAATATTTCTTTTTTCTTCCTTTCATGCCTTTGTCTTTGAGGGAAAGCACTGTTTACTCCTTTAAATTTTGTAGTTTTTACTGTTTTTATTCGGTGTTTTGAAGAAATAGCAGTATCTTTACACACCCTAAAATTATTGTTAAGATAAAACCTTATAATTTTGAGAACAATGAACGATAGTAAACTTATGAATCGGGCTGCCAACAATATTCGTATTCTGGCTGCTTCTATGGTAGAAAAGGCTAAATCCGGACATCCCGGCGGTGCGATGGGCGGCGCAGACTTTATCAATGTGCTTTATTCCGAATTTTTGGTATATGATCCAGAGAACCCCTTATGGGAAGGGCGCGACCGCTTTTTCCTGGATCCCGGCCATATGTCGGCAATGCTCTATTCTACATTGGCATTGACCGGTAAGTTTACGTTGGAAGAACTTCAGCAGTTCAGACAGTGGGGTAGCCCTACTCCGGGGCATCCGGAAGTAAACGTAATGAGAGGAATTGAAAATACTTCGGGCCCGTTGGGACAAGGACACACGTTTGCTGTTGGTGCGGCTATTGCTGCCAAATTCTTGAAAGCGCGCTTTGGCAAATGCATGAACCAGACTATATATGCTTATATTTCTGACGGAGGTGTTCAAGAAGAAATCTCTCAAGGAGCTGGCCGAGTAGCCGGTGCGTTGGGGCTGGACAATCTTATCATGTTCTATGATTCAAACGATATTCAGCTTTCCACAGAGACCAAAGACGTTACAATAGAAGATACTGCAAAGAAATACGAAGCATGGGGATGGAAAGTCATCTCGATCAATGGTAACGAGATAGACTCTATTCGTACCGCTATCAAAGAAGCTCAGGCAGAGCATGAACGCCCAACATTGATTGTAGGAAAAACAATTATGGGTAAAGGTGCGTTGAAAGCAGACGGTAGTAGTTTCGAAGCCGATTGTGCCACTCACGGTTCTCCGTTGGGCGGCGATGCTTATATCAATACGATAAAACATTTGGGCGGTAATCCGGAAACCCCATTTGCGATATTCCCCGAAGTAGCGGATCTTTATGCACGCCGTAAATCCGAATTGAAAGAAATCATAGCAGAGCGTAAAGCGGCTAAGGACCAGTGGTCAAGTTCGAATCCTGAACAAGCTGCCAAAATGGAGTATTTCTTCTCGGGCAAAGCGCCAATGATAGATTGGTCTGCTGTTCAACAAAAGCCCGATTCCGCCACTCGTGGTGCTTCGGCTACAGTTCTCGGTGTTTTGGCTTCGCAGGTAGAAAATATGATTGTTGCTTCGGCCGATTTATCTAATTCCGATAAAACAGACGGTTTCTTAAAGAAGACCCATTCCTTTAAAAGAGGTGATTTTAGCGGTGCCTTTTTCCAAGCGGGAGTTTCGGAATTGACGATGGCTTGTATCTGTATCGGTATGTCTCTTCATGGAGGTGTGATTCCGGCTTGCGGTACGTTCTTTGTCTTCTCCGACTATATGAAACCCGCCGTTCGAATGGCAGCCTTGATGCAGCAACCGGTCAAATTTATTTGGACACACGATGCTTTCCGTGTCGGCGAAGATGGTCCTACTCATGAGCCGGTAGAGCAAGAAGCTCAAATTCGTCTAATGGAGAAATTGAAGAATCATGAAGGGCATAATTCGATGCTAGTGCTTCGCCCTGCCGATGGAGAAGAAACAACGGCTGCCTGGCGTTTGGCAATGGAAAACGTGTCGACTCCTACTGCATTGATTCTATCCCGCCAGAATATCACAAATCTGCCTGCCGAAAATGATTATTCGCAAGTAGCCAAGGGAGCTTATATTGTTGCAGGTTCGGATGCAGAGCCCGATGTTATTTTGGTTGCTACCGGTTCGGAAGTCTCTACGTTGGTTGCTGGTGCCGAGTTGTTGCGCAAAGACGGGCTGAAAGTTCGTATCGTATCTGCTCCTTCAGAAGGTCTCTTCCGTACCCAATCGGCTGCCTATCAGGAATCGGTACTACCGAAAGGAGCCAAAGTGTTTGGCTTGACTGCCGGACTACCTGTTAACTTGCTTGGACTCGTCGGTACCAGTGGTAAAATATGGGGACTCGAATCTTTTGGATTTTCTGCTCCTTATAAGGTATTGGACGAAAAACTAGGCTTTACTCCAGATAATGTATACAAACAAGTAAAAGAAATGGTGTAATGAAAGTTTTAGGACTGTGTTGTGATCATGCCGGTTTTGAACTTAAACAGTTTGTGAAGCAATGGCTTGATGATAAAGAGCTTTGTTACAAAGACTTTGGCGCTTATTCCTCGGATAGTTGCGATTATCCGGACTTTGCCCATCCTCTGGCTTTGGCTATTGAGGCAGGAGAATGTTATGCAGGTGTTGCCATCTGTGGAACCGGAAACGGCATTGCCATGACACTGAACAAACACCAAGGCATTCGGGCTGCATTGTGTTGGATTCCGGAAATATCACATCTGGCACGTCAGCACAACAACGCCAACATTCTCGTGATGCCGGGTCGATATATCACCAACGAAGTAGCAGAAAAAGTGTTGAATGAATTTTTCAGTACCGATTTTGAAGGTGGAAGACATCAACGCCGCATTGAAAAGATTCCCGTGAAATAGTAGTTGCTTGTTTCATAAAACAATGGCACCGTCTGCTTTTATAGCAAACGGTGCTGTTTTATTTTAAGGGATAAAAGCCTATCATTCTATATTTGAGTTCGGGATAAGAACTTAGGTATATCGTTGCGAACGTAGCGGTCTATTTCAACAAAATCATGTTGCAATTTGCGCGCTCTATATTCGTACGTCTCTGCCACGTTGTTGTAATTAAAGCTGCAATGCTCTGCCATAAAGGCTTTTAAACGTTCCATAATACCTTTTTAAAAGGGTGAAGTTTATGAGACATACTGATGAAAATTTGCTCATATCAGAACGATTTCATGCTTTGTCCTAATAAGACTGTCGTTCCACATATGTGAGTTGATCGAATCACATATATGGAACGATCAACTCACATATGTGATTCGATCAACTCACATATGTGGAACGACAAAACCTAAATGAGTCAACAGAAATACCTTAAATACGAGAAGCATGATTCAATAAGATGTGTACAAAATATCTTCTTTTAGAGAAGAATCGTACCATTTCCATGCACGGGCGATAAGCAAAGGAGCCATTACCTACGACCAATTAAAATGATTTGGAGTATGCTTCATCGGAAGCACCGGTTGACGTATCAAAGTGTTGAGCAATGTGGAAAATATTCTCTACTCTCGCGAGAAGGTCCGCACAACAGCAGCTTTATATTCCTACGCCTGAGAGTTTCTACACGGTGCACACAATACAGATACCGATGATGACTTAATCGGTTGATATGCGAAGTGGGCGATCCGCGTTTCATAACACACTAACAATGAGAAAGATAATGCCATTTCGGAGTCCCGAAAATAGACCGTGCTAGTATATGTCTCTCATAGTCAATAAGATAAGGTGACAGGAACTGCTGCAACATTAAAAAACGGTAGAACTACCATCACCTGAATAATTCATACTTTTAGAAATGATATCAACTTCTTTTGCTTCATTATCTATCGTTTAGATCCATTTCACTTCGGGACTTTTGCGATGAGGTATTTTGTAGTAATGATATTTGGGATACCCAATCATCATCGCGGTATGCACGGTGTGCGATTCATCCAGTCCAACCATCTTTTTAATCTCTGGAGAATAGCCCAAAGCGATCATTAAATAACCTGCCCAACATCCTCCTAATTTGAATGAAGGCAAAAGTAATTCCAATTGAGATGTGGCAATGACAGAATCGATAGTTCCACCGGTATAAACAGCGTCCGTATATCCTATTACCAGATTCGTGGCGCTGCGGCAAATAATATCGTTGCCTTGTTCAAAAGTGTTGACTAGCTTTTGAAAATTCAGATATTGAGCCAACTCTGCTTTTTGCTCAATCATTGTTTTCATCCAATTGATTACGGCATTGCTCAATTGAGAAATGAAGTCATGATTGCAAATCATGATCCACTTATTTCTTTGGAAATTAACGCCTGTAGGAGAGTAGCTAACGACTTTAAAAATCTTCTCAAGAATAGACTTGTCTATCGGTTTGGGCAAGAAAGTTCTGATAGAACGTCGGTTTCGAAAATATACCGACAGATTCTCAGCATTTATTTCCTGTAATTTATCCCGTTGCACAGCTTCTGTTTGAGGCAATAAACGATGCTTTAGCGCTTGTTTACTGCATACGGCCTCGCAATGGCCACAAAGTACGCATCGTTTTTCGTCTTCCTCTTTCATATAAGGAAAGTTCTCTGTATCCAAACTAATTACCGATACAGGGCAGATTGCTACGCAAGTTCCACATTGTTGGCAGCTTGTGTGATCGATCATTAAAGTATTCATTTTTCTTTATACGTATTAATTTTGCATTTATTATCCCATTCTTGACATTCTACATGCGAGGCAGCTCATTACAGGTATCCGTTCGAGACAGCCGATTATATTTATCGGGCACCAACAAAAGTAAAGGCCGCTCAAATTTATAAACTTTATTTGATAGATTTGCTTTTGTATGAAGTAATTTTTTGTGGTGCCTTGACCATTTACTTGTTTACTTCTGTTCTATCGTTTAACTTTATAACCCTTGTTATTCCTATCTCTTCGATAAAATATTTGTCATGAGAAATTACGATAAGGGTTCCTCTATAGTTCTTAATGGTATCGGTAAGGATAGAAAGACTGGATAAGTCCAAGTTGTTTGTCGGTTCATCCAGTACCATAACGTCTGGGATATTATTCGAAATCATAAGGCAGCAGAAGTAAAACCTCATACGCTCACCGCCGCTTAAAGTTCGGCAGTTTCTATCCCATGTGCTTTTGGGAAACAAGGCTCTGTTAAGTTTTAATTTCACTTCGTGATCCGGCAAGTTGCCTTCGTTATACTTGTGAGCAAGCTCTAAGATGGTCGTGTCCTTATTAACTTGGCTGTATTCTTGTTCGAGGTAAATAGAAGAAAAGTCTGCTCTTTTTATCGTCCCTTCTGTGGGAAACAATTCACCTATTAGCAATTTGGCTAATGATGTTTTGCCTGTTCCGTTATTGCCTGCTATCTGAATGCGCTCTCCACTACGTATTTCTATATTTAAAGGCTGTTGCCAAATGCAAGAATATTCCTTATACGCAGCATTTACATCTACAGTAGTGATTAGTATCTTGTTTTTGTGTAATTGGGCGTCCTTAATATCAATTTTCAGTATATGCTCTTTTTGTTGCCTTTGTTTTAAATCATAGAGCTTCTGTTTGCTTTTGCCAATAATCTCAGAATGTTTCTCTGATAACTTGGCTCCTGTATTTTCTCCTTTTGCTTGTCGTCCATTTAAAACGATGCGCGGAATCCCTGATACCATTTTCCCTCCTCGGGTGGCTTTCTTGTCTTGCCGCTCTCTTGACTTCCGTGCCCTCAATTGAGCTAAATGCAACATCTTTTCTTCCGAATCGATTTGTCTCGTCAGTGCCTGTCTCTCCATTTCATGTTGTTCTTCATAAAAAGAGTAGTTGCCTCCGTATCTTTTAATACCTCTTTCGGATAGTTCGTATACTGTATTTAGTAGGTTCAGTAGGGTAATGTCGTGACTTACTACTATTATTGTAGCTTTGCTATTGATGATAAAGTCGTAAAATTTCTCTCTACTATTTTCATCCAGATGGTTAGTCGGTTCGTCTAAAAGGATGATATCAGGGGCGTGAATCAACAAACCGGCTAAATGTATTTTGGTCTTCTCTCCTCCGCTCAGTTTGTCTATGGGAGATTGTAAATCAACGTTGGTCAATCCCCAGAAGTTAAGGGCCAAACGGCATCTTGATTCAATATCCCAATCGTCGGCAAGCTTGTCGTATGCCCTCTGGTCGGTACTTCCGCTATAGATGGAATGGAGTGCTTCTATCTTTTCGGCAACTCCGAGAGCTTCAGAAATGCATTGTCCTTGAAAATCCAGTTGCTGGGGAATATAATAGGGCTTTAAGGTTCTCTGGATGCCACCGCAAGAAGGCATAAGGAAGCCTGCCAGTAGCTTTAGTAACGTAGATTTGCCCGCGCCATTATGACCTATGATGGATACTTTCTCGCCAGCAGCGACAGAGAGGCTGATATGCTCAAACACAAAGTTGGTGTTTGGATAGTGATAGGAAATATCACTAAGAATAATACTCATGTTATGATAAATAATTAATAGCGATCTTTTATTAGATCACTTAAACCGAAAACTATTTTAATTCACAGAATAGGTTTAATAAAACCGGTTATTAATTATTTATTCTCATTGGTATGCTTATGTATTCGGATGCAAATATAATAATTAATATGTTTGCATGTGTATTATGGGCAAAGAAAAAGAGATTCTTTGCCCTTTAAAATGACGTAAAAGCTTAACTACTTTTTCATCCTTATGCTATCACGATAAAATACAGAAGTCCTTTCTACGGCATACGTATCTATTCTTCATACCATGATGCGTACATGTGATAGTTTCGAGCTATTTTATAGTTTATCTCTTTTGCTTGTTCGGGAGCCACTTCTTTGATAAATTTGGCCGGAACTCCTCCCCATATTGTATGTGGTGGAATGATTGTATCTTTCAGTACAAGTGCTCCAGCTGCAATGATTGCTCCTTCGCCAATTACGGCGTGATCCAGAACGGTGGAACCCATTCCGATAAGTGCATATTCTTTGATCGTTGCCCCATGAATAGTGACATTGTGTCCTATGGAAACGTTGTCGCCTATTTCGATGGTCGATTTCTCGTAGAGTGTATGCAATACGGTGCCATCTTGAATATTTACGCCATTGCCAATACGAATAGAATTGACATCGCCTCTAACTACTGTATTGAACCAAATACTGCATTCGTCACCTATTTTGACATCGCCGATGATGGTTGCATTGTCGGCTAGAAAGCAACTATTGCCTATTTCGGGAGTGAATCCTCTTACTGTTTTGATGAGTGCCATAAAAATAATACTAATATATATAATTAAGGTATGAGTTTTATTTACAATTCGCTGGTGGCTTCGTAAAGCCATCTTTTTTCTTCGTCGTTAAGGTCTGGCGAAAGTAGTTCATAAACTTTTTTGTGATAGCTATTGAGCCAAT
>Ga0183101_1000111_pt1 | contig 69467 bp, 55 predicted proteins | sample Biomet3_FD_127790 | JGI IMG/M metagenome (GOLD analysis project Ga0183101, IMG submission 127790) | Microbial communities from bioreactor (seeded with sewage sludge) at LBNL, California, USA - Biofuel metagenome 3 | ecosystem: Engineered > Bioreactor > Anaerobic > Unclassified ... | reverse complement strand
ATATGTCAATTTTTACTGAAAAAGCAGACTTAAATAAAGTAATTGAAACTGCTAAAACTTGGGATTTTGTCGATAGCGATGAAATCTATTTGATTGGTGAATCACAAGGTGGACTTGTTACAAATATGGTGGCAAATTCCAGAACCGATATTAAGGGTTGTATTTTATGGTACCCTGCTTTTAATATACCTGGCGGCGCAAGAGCAACCTATAGCGATGAATCAAAAATACCTGATACAATCTCCGTATTTGGAATGAAATTAGGGAAAATTTATTATTCTTCTATCCTTAATTATGATCCTTATAAAGATATGCAAAATATTAACTATAAAGTTTTGTTGGTTCACGGAACTAGCGATGTTGTCGTTCCTTTATCAGTTAGTGAAGAAGCAACTAAATACTATAAAGATAGTGAATTAGAAACTGTCGAAGGCGCTAACCACTGCTTTTATGATAGTGGTTTTTCATATAATGAAGAATATATGAAAAAAGCAGTTGATATAACCTTAAGATACTTTAAAATAAATTGATTATTAAGGATTGACCTCCTCTATAATAGAAACGACTACCCCACCAGTAGTCGTTTTTTTATTTATATCCATTAATTAAATATCAATAATTGATATTAAGAAACTAATAACTTTCTTAACATTGCGATAATTTTATTTTTTTAGTTTTATAATAAAGATATGGAATTAGAAATTCAGAAGGATTATTTAGATAATCTAAAAAAACAAAGTGAACTTCAAAACATCGTTTATGATGATATTAATAATGATCAAAAAATCTTAAACGATTTATATAACCATGCAAAAGAAACAAATACTTTATTTCAAGAAAATAAGCGTTTAATGAACCTTTTAATTGCTAGACTAAATGAACCAATAAATAATGAAGAGTTTCTTGAACTTCAATCGTTCGCTAATACCTTAACTGATTTCTTCATGTCAAAAGATGCGGAGTTTGCTTTTTTAATTCATTCAAAATTATTAGAAGTTGCGAAGAAAAATAAGGATTTAAATTTAACGGTCGAGGAACTATATTATAACTTTAAATGCGCGTATTCGATTTCGCGAGTTTATGGAACTAACTTATACGAACATCTATATGATAATCTTGATTACTATATCGCCCACTATTTTGAATTAGATAAAAAGAATCGTGAGCTCTTTTTAAAATTCTATGCTAATCAAACTATTTCAATTAAGGAACCAGAAAATAACTATTATAAAGAAAGCATTGATGTTGCACTTAACTATATCAATTTTGCACGAAGAAAAGATGTAAGAGAAAAAGATCCAGATTTTCATTTCGCACTATTTGAGCAAACCGTTAAAAGAAATATCGCAAAATATATTACTTTAATGGTCCAAAACATTAAAATTGATGATAAATATCAAAAGGTTATTTTTGATGCGGTTGAGTCCACCTATAACGACTATAAAAACAAATCCGAAATGATGAAGTTCCCAAGTCCTGAACTTGAAGCTTACCGTTATCAAATTCTAAGATATTTACGAAATGAAATTACCTTCAAAGATTTACTCGATTTTGTTAATGGTTTAGTTATTAAATACCAAGATAGCGATGAAACTTTAAAATCGATTTCGAGTGCTTTCCATTATCGCGCGATTTTAGTTGTCCTTGTTAAAAATTACGCCAAAATGGATGAAAATGAAAAACGCACTTTTATTGATCAGATTGTTAAAGATGCCCTTATTTATTTAAAGCATCTAAAGAAAACCGAATTCGTAAACTACGCTTATAAAGGTTATTTTGATTTAGTTTGTGCGGTTAGTTTCTTTGAAGATGGATCGCATGCTTCAGATTTATACTTAAATCTAATTAAAATCCAAGATATGCCAACATATGTTCACTCATTAGGAGTTGCTAAAATTTCACGTATTCTCGCTTCGACTCTATTAGAATCAAATCCTGAACAATTTATTGGAATTAATAATAGTTATCCAACACTTGATGAGGTCATTAAAAATAAAGAAGAAATTAAAGATTTGATTTATCGTGGAGCTCTACTCCATGATGTTGGTAAGACGCCACTCGTTGATATTATTTCAAATTGTTATCGTCCTTTAACTGATAAAGAGTTTGATTTAATTCGTCAACATCCAAACTATAGTGTTTCTTTATTAAGTAATACTTTTGGTAGTTTAATTCAAGATGTTGCCCTATATCATCACTTATATCACAACCATTTGGGCGGTTATCCACATGTCGATATTGATTTTAAAACAGTTAATCAAACGCCAATTGATATTCTTTCGGTGGCCGATACTTTAGAAGCCGCTACTGATAATATTGGTCGTACTTATAAAAAATGTAAATCATTAGAAGATGTGATAAGTGAAATGAAGTCTTATCCAAGTGATACTCGTTATTCTAGTCTTGTTTTAAGCGCTTTAGATAAAAATACAGTTGATAAAATTAGTGAATATTTAATTATTGAAAGACCAAAAATTTTTTGTGATTCGTTACGAGAAGCCCAAAATAATGATTTAATTGATCTATCAAAAATTAACATTGCTTAAATAAAAATCGCAAGAGTAAATCTTGCGATTTTATTTTTATTCGAGTTCGAAGGCTCCGGTATATAGTTGATAATAAACACCTTTTTTATCAATAAGTTCTTTATGGGTTCCTTCTTCAATAATTCGTCCATGATCTAAAACAATAATATCGTTACTATTTTGAACTGTCGATAATCTATGGGCAATTACAAAAACCGTTCTTCCATTCATTAATTTATTCGTACCTTCTTGAACAAGTTGCTCAGTACGAGTATCAATTGAAGAGGTCGCTTCATCAAGAATCATCGCGGGAGTATTAGCTACTGCACAACGAGCAATAGATAACAATTGACGTTGACCTTGCGATAAATTTGCACCATCACTCGTTAATATCGTATTGAAACCTGGTGGTAAACGAGTAATAAAGTCGTAGGCATTAGCAATTTTGGCTGCTTCATAAACTTCTTCATCCGTCGCATCTAAACGACCATAACGAATGTTCTCTAAAACTGTTCCACTAAATAAAGAGGTATCTTGGAGAACGACTCCAAGCGACTTCCTTAAATCACTCTTTTTAATCTTATTAATATTAATTCCATCATATCGGATCTTCCCATCTTGAATATCATAGAATCTATTAATTAAGTTTGTGATGGTGGTCTTTCCAGCTCCAGTTGCTCCAACAAAAGCAATTCTTTCGCCAGCCTTGGCATCAATTGTGACATCATGTAAGACAATCTTTTCTGGAACATAACCAAAATCAACATGGTTTAAAACAATCTCACCTTTAAGTAAAGTGTAAGTCACTCCACCTTCATGATGTGGGTGTTTCCAAGCCCAGATATTTGTTCGCTCATTTGTTTCAATAAGTTCGTTATTTTGGCCAATCTTAACATTAACAAGTGTAACGTATCCATCATCTTGTTCTGGCTTTTGATCTATCATATTAAAGACACGTGAAGCGCCTGCACTAGCTTGGGCAATAATTCCGATTTGTTGCGAAATATTGTTAATTGATTGAGAGAATTGACGAGTTAAGGTTAAGAAACTAATCACAATACCAACCGATAAACTTTCTTCATATCCTCTCAAACTAATATTGAAACAATGTGAAAAGACTAAAATACTACCAGCAATTGCCACAATAACATAAACGAAGTTAGAAATATTCAATAAAACAGGACCTAAAACGTTACTATAGAAAGTTGCTTTTTCCGCAACTTTATAGAGTTCATCGTTGTGCTTATTAAAGTCATCTTTTACTGCATTTTCGTGCGTGAAAACTTTTACAACTTTTTCACCATTCATAATTTCTTCGATGTAGCCTTCAGTTGCGCCAGTTTCTTTTTGTTGTTCTCTAAAGAAATGAATACTCTTTCCAGCAAAGGTTTTACTAGCACCAAACATTAAAAGGGCGCCAAGCAAAACAACAAGTAACATCCAAATAGAGTAATAAAGCATAATACAAACAACATAAGTTAAAGTGAACACCGTAGAAACGATTTGAATAAGCGAATTACTAATAAATTGAGATAATGTATCAATATCATTGGTATATAAAGACATAATATCGCCATAAGCGTGAGTATCAAAGAATTTAATTGGAAGAACTTCCATACTATTAAACATCTCTTTACGTAACTCATTATTAATGGTTTCGCTTAAGCTCGCCATGATTTGACCATAGATAATCGTCGTAATGATTCCTGCACTATAAACGCCGACCATTGTAAATAATATGGTCATTAATTTGTCTTTAAAATCATCAAACTTCAAACCTTGTTTAATACAAGGCATAATAATTTGATCAACAATTTGTTCAAGGAAAATTGAACTAGACATATTTAAAACACTAGAAAGTAAAACACAAACAATAACTGTAATAACAGCTAATTTATGTTTAACAAAAATATACTTTATTAAACGAGCTAAAGCACCACGATCAATTTTTTTATTCATTTTTTGTTCTGCCATATCGTGATCCTCCTAATCTCTGTTTTGCATTTCATAAGTTTCACGATAAATATCACTTGTCTTAAGTAATTCATCGTGTTTACCATGAGCGACAATAGTTCCGTTATCCATAATAAAAATCTGATCAGCTTCTTGTAGAGAAGCTACACGTTGAGCGATTACAATACGCGTACAATGTGGGATTTCTTCTTTAAAAGCTTTACGAATTAACGCATCAGTTTTTGTATCAACTGCGCTTGTTGAATCATCAAGAATCAAAATTTTTGGATTCTTTAAAAGCGCACGCGCAATACATAAACGTTGTTTTTGACCACCGCTTACGTTGTTACCATTTTGTTCAATATGCGTGTCATATCCTTCAGGGAAGGAACGAATAAATTCATCAGCTTGTGCTAATTTACAAGCATGAACAATTTCATCATCAGTTGCGTTTGGATTGCCCCAACGTAAATTCTCTTTAATTGTTCCACTAAATAAAACATTCTTTTGAAGAACAACCGAAACATTATCTCTTAAAGTTTTTAAATTATAATCCTTAACGTTAACACCACCAACTTTAACTTCTCCAGTCGTTGTATCATAAAGTCGAGAGATTAAACTAATTAAAGTGGTTTTACTTGAACCAGTGGCACCAAGTATTCCAATAAATTCACCACTATTGATATTAAGGTTGATGCCCTTTAAAGCATACTTTTCAGCATCTTTCTTGTATTTAAAATTAACGTCTTTGAATTCAACACTGCCATCTTTAATCGTTGTTAAAGCTTTTTCTTTATCTTTAATATCTGGAACTTCATCTAAAACCTCAACAATACGTCTCATAGAAGTAATTGAAATAACAACCATGACACCTATCATTGTTAAAAACATTAAAGAAACAAAAGATTGAACTCCATAAGTAATTAAACTAGAAATTTGACCAGTACTTAATGCTCCATAAATAATTACACCAGTTTGAGGGTTATAACTCTTATAAGTTGAGGTAACAATATAAGCACCTAAAATACTAATTAAGGTAATTGAAACATGCATTGCAACGTTCATAGTTGGATTTTGCCAAGCAAGAATTTTGTTCGCTTTTATAAAGTTTTTCGTAATATCATCGCTTGCATTCCCAAACTTTTTCTTTTCATAATCTTCACGAACATAAGTCTTAACTGTACGAATTCCACGGACATTTTCTTCGACACTTGCGTTTAAAGCATCATATCGCGTGAATACCTTATCAAAAATAGGATGAGCAAATCTAGCAAGTAAGACTAGAACTCCACCAATAATTGGAGTCATAATAACAAAAATCCAAGCTAGTTGGGCATTAATAAAAAATGCAGCAACTATTGAGAAAACAAACATTAATGGCGCCCTAAAAGCACCACGGATAATCATTCCATATGCCATTTGCACCCATTGAACATCGGTCGTCATACGAGTGACTAAACTTGAACTAGAAAACTTATCAATATTACTGAAACTGAAATCTTGAACTTTATAAAAAAGATCTTTTCGTAAATTCTTAGCAAATCCAGTTGAAGCTTTGCTCGCAAATTTTGCCGCATAGAAACCAAATAATAAAGATATTAATGAAATACCAACTAATAATCCACCATAAAGATAAAGTTTAACGTAATCGCCAGTAGTTAAATTATCAATCAAATATTGGATAACAAAAGGAAGGGCAATATCACATGCCACTTCTAAAACAATAAATAGTATCGATAAGAGTGAAGGAGTTTTATATTCTCTTAAACTCTTTAATAATTTCTTAATCATAACAGCCTCTCTTCGCGAAACATATTATAGTAGATTAATAAAATGTTCTCTATATACTTTTTAATATTAATGTGTCCAAATTCTAATATCACCCAGTAGTTTATATGGTTTATAGTCCTTATAACTAATGATAGATGGTTCAACTTTGAAGGTATGAGCTAATCTAGAATCATAGTTAAATTTTGGCCATGGAACAATTAAAGAGTCATTATCTGGATCACCATTTTTTGCAAAACTAATCCAAGCATTATTCATTTGTTTTTCAACTTCTTTGACCTCTACTTTATCATAACCAGGCTTAAAGAATGGGTGATGAGAAGCCATCGAATCAGTGGTTCCTAAAACAAACGACATTTCAAGAGCGTGACATGCTTTAAAACCAAGTTGATTGGTCACTGGTAAAGCATAATCAAATCTAAAAACATAAACATCACTATAAACGCTACGGGTTAACGCAACATTTAATAAACCTCTTAAAAATAAAGTATCATAGGCAAGTTGATGAAATTCATAATCTTTATATGTTTTATCATAATATTCTTTTAAGCTTGGAATTATCTCTTCGTGCTTAGTAAGTTTAAGCATTGTTTCGACTTTATCCCAACCATAAGGGAACATACTATGCTCGTTATTTTGACAGAATAAGGTTCCTTCATCTCGATTTGTACCAATAATTAACTTTACATTATCATTAATTCGACGTTTATTCGCTTCAATAATATCGTAAGGAAGGATGTCCGTTCCACATACTGGAGACGCGATATTAAATCCTGGATGATCTTTATTTACTAAAGCCATCGCAGCTCCATTTAATTCCACAATCTTTTTTGCATCTAATTTATTAAGTTGATCTAAATGTTTCTCATCAATTTTAGCAACTTTAAGGAAGGCATCCACATAAATTTTGGCTTCGTTTTTTCCAAAAATACAATATGGTAAGCTTGATTCAACAATCGCTTTATTATATAAACCTTTGGTCATTGGTGAAGCAAGTAAGGTTAAAACACTAATACCACCCGCTGATTCACCACAAATTGTAATATTATTAGGATCGCCACCAAAGGCTTCAATATTATGTTTAATCCAATTTAAAGCAACAATTTGATCATAAATACCAATGTTCTCATCAAAATCATCACTTAAAAGATGGAAATCATAAAAACCAAAAACTCCTAAACGATAGTTAATTGAGACATATACCTCATCGTTTTTTGCAAAACTCGTTCCATCATACATTGGGTAATAACTACATCCTGTCAAAAATCCACCACCATGAATCCAAACAAATACTGGTTTCTTTGTTTTATTATCTTTTGTAAAAACATTTAAATAAAGACAATCTTCCGATTCATTAGGAGTGGTATCTCCATCAAAATTAGGACCAAATTGGTAGCAACTTCCAGCTGGTTCTTTGGCATCAATTGTCTTTGAAAATTTCTTTAATTCAATTGATCTTTTAAAACGGATTGGTTTCTCTGCAAAAGGAATGCCTTGAAAGCGATAAACATCATTGACTTTATAGCCCTTAACATCCCCACAATTGGTTTTAATTATTAAATTATCCATACATATCCCCTTCTTTTTACTTTATTGATGCTTCATACTCTTTAATTATTTGAGGCAATAAGTTTGTGATTTGTTCATAATCAACACCTAATCCCGAAAGTCCACGAATTGGGTTTTTCAAAAAACCATCTTTAAAAATTGAATTCGTTAATAATTCATCTGTTATTCCGTGCTCATTTAGTAGTTTTCTAAGAGTTGGCGAGGTAAGGGCATCAGTTACAAGTAAATTCATATCTTTACTCGCCTTATAAACTAAGGAGTGATCTGGACCAACTAAATCGTATTTTTTAATTTTTTCACCTTTTAAACTAAATGATGATATGATGAATTTATCTTGTGAAGAATTGCCAACATATAATTCATAATTACCATCTTCAAGAACCATCTTATTAGTTGATGGATCATAAACACAAAGATCTAAATTATTAATTGAAATAACCACACGTTTCTTGCTATTTGCTTGAACTTCCACTTTGTTAAAAGCAATAAGTTCACGTTTTGCTCGATATATATTAGAGTCTTTTTTACCAACATAAATTTCAACAACTTCTTTACCTTTAATTGGACTATTATTAAAGACTTCCACTTCACATTTAACATTCTTTTGATTAACAGCCGTACGTAATAAATTAATCTTAAATGATGAGTAATTTAAGCCAAAACCAAATGGAAAATTAACTTTAATATTATGCTTATCATAATAACGATAGCCAACATAGATATCTTCATCATAGTATGAATTATAAATATCTTTGTCATACGAAGATGAACTTGGACAATCTTCATATTTCTTAATCCAAGTTTCACTTAATTTACCACTTGGATTAACTAACCCATAAATTAAATTATATAAGGCGTAATCTTCGCCTTCGCCCGCAAAATAAGGAATAAAAACACCTTTAACATTATTCAAAAATGGTAATTCAACAACCGAACCACTTTCAATAACAACGCCAACATTATGCGTGACTTTAGCAAGCTCTTCCATAAAATTCAATTGATTAAGTGGTAACTTCATATCCTTGCGATCAAAACCTTCTGACTCAGCCATTGCATTGTGACCAAGGAAGACCAAAACTTTTTGATTCTTAATTCCTTTAAGGATTGATAAATTTATATTTCCATTATTATCATAACCATCGACATAAGTATAATGAATTTTCTTTTCATCTAAAACATGGATAAAATCTGGTTTATGATAAGAATTAGTCATGCTACTTCCGCCACCAGAATAAACCATATTCTTTGCTCTTAAACCAAGAACAACAACTTCTTGATCATTACTTAATGGGAAAAAACTATCATCATTTTTAGCAAGGACGATTGAATTTTCGGCCACTTTAATTGCGGTTTTCAAATGTCCTTCATAATCGATTTTATCAACCTTATATTCGCGACTATATTTATCAACAAATGGAATGTAATATTTTAAAACATTATCTAAATCTTTTTCTGTAATCTTCTTATCTTTAATTCCATTTAAATAGAATTCTTTACCATAATTTCTTTCAGGCATTTCAACGGTTAAACCTGCTTTAATTGATTTGAATGGATCATTTACAGCTGTCCAATCACTAACAAAAATTCCTTTATAACCATCTTCATTTCTTAAAACATCTTCCATTATGTAATGGTTTTCACACGCATAGGTTCCATTAATTTTATTATAACTAACCATTATCGAAGCTGGATTACCAATACGAGCGGCAATTTCAAATCCACGAATATAGATATCTCTTAAACACTTAATTGATAAAGTTGAACTATTAATTTGTCGACCATATTCTTGGTTATTGGTAACATAATGTTTAAGACTAGTTCCAACATTATTTTCTTCTAATCCTTTAATGTAATGACCAGCAATATATCCACTTAAAATTGGATCTTCACTTAAATATTCAAAATTACGACCACAAAGTGGATTTCTTTTAATACACGCCGCAGGACCTAGGACAACATCAATTTGATAGAATTGAAATTCATTTGCTAAATCTTTACCCATTTCTCTAACAAGAGCAGGATCAAAACTACAAGCATATGTCGAACCAGTTGGAAAAGTGGTACATAACACACTATGTATTCCACTTACAAAAATATCTTCATCCGTTTTGACTTGTTTTCTAATTCCGTTTGGACCATCACTACAAGAAACGTCTTTAAGTTCTTTTGTATAAGAATTAAAGAGCCAAAAACTATTTCCATGTATCAATTTAAACTTTTCCTCAAGAGTTAGTTTTTTTAATATTTTATCAATTTTATCCATAAATCCCTCCGTATATTAATTAGGCCCTTTTAAAATAAAGGGCCTAATTATATATTATTTTTATTTAAACCTTACGCTTAGAAACATCTTTATAATCATCACTACGTGGAATCCAATCTAAAAACTTTTCAAGTTCAAGATCCCAGAATCGCCATTCATGGGTAAAGCCTGGAACAAATTCATGATAATTCTTAATTTTGTTATCATCTAAAAATTTTGCAAAATCAATATTAGCTTGATATAAGAAATCATCAGTTCCACAAGCCACATATAATGGAGGTAAATCTTTCTTATTTTTTAGAGCCATTTCTGGAATTGGTGTAAACTCAGGTTCAACACCCATATTTTCAAAACCTTTTCCATCAATATGAATTGCGCCACTAAATGAACCAATTGCCGCATAAGCTTTTGGATTACTAATCCCATGATAGAGGGCACCAAATCCGCCCATACTTAAACCAGCAATATAGTTATCCTTTGGATCACTAGAAATTGGGAAAGTCCCATATAAATAGTCTTTTAATTCATATTCAATAAAGTCATACCATTTATCAGCTTTATTGTTTAAATAAAATTTATTTTCACCACTGACCATGGCAATTGCAATGTTGTGCTCTTCAGCATATAGTTCAACACGCGCATAATTAGCCCAAGTCTTAAAGTTATTAGCCATACCATGGAGAAGAATTAATAATGGGAACTTTTTATCTTTAATACTTTGATAATGATTCTTTAAAGTTTGACCTTTATCCATCATTCCTTCCATCGTTGTACGGCTTGGTAAAATAAGCAAAACATCTACTGCTCTTGTAAAAGTTTCACTAATAAAATTAATTTCTATGTGTGCCATAAAACTCCTTATTTGACGATATTTAAGATATCGCTTAATTTTTTAATTTTAAACATCGCTTCACTATAGTTGGTTGCATCTCCGATAGCTACACTCGTAAAATGTCCGGCATTTGCGGCATCAATTCCCGCGTAAGCATCTTCAACAACCATACAATCTAAAGGATCTTCTTTAATCTTTTTTGCTGCGCAAAGGAAAACTTCAGGATCTGGTTTACTATGAGTAATATCATTTCCATCAGCAATTTCATCAAAGGCATCAAGTAAACCTATTTGCTTTAAAATAAGTTTCGTATTTTTACTAGATGAACCAATGGCGATTTTAATACCTTTTTTTCTTAAAGCGGTTAAGGTACGAAGAACATCTTTTGAGACATCTTTAGGAGACATTTTTACCAAATAACTCTTATATATCTCATTCTTTTCAGTCGCAAGCGCAACTTTCTCTTCTTCGGTATAAGTCTTTTTTGCTCGTTCAAGAATAATATCTAACGAAGCCATACGACTAACACCTCTTAAACGATTATTGATTGTTCGATCAAAATAAATACCTTCTTTATCTGCAATCGCTTTCCAAGCTAAATAATGATATTCATCAGTAAAACAAATAACACCATCAAGATCAAAAATTACACCTTTAAATTTCATATTTAATTCCTATAAATGGGTATCCCATTTACCGCAGAATGAATCTACTGGATCCTTACCCTTAAATGTACTACGACCCATTAATTTTTCAATCAAAGAATCAAGAACATAGTTACTTCCACCATAAGTGTTGATAAATGTCTCAATACGTGGAACATCTACAAGATGATATGGGTTTTCTAAAGAAACGAAAACAGTTGGAATCTCTTTTACATAAGCAGGGACATCAGTACCAAATGGAATGTGCCACTCAATACGAATTTGTGTTTGATTACTCTTTGTGGCTAAGTTCGCGCAATAAAGGAGTAAATCATAACTCTTCTTCATATCTTCGACACCTTGCAACATACCTTCTTTTAAGGCCTTTTGAGGTGAGAATCGTGTAACAATAAAGCCTTCTTTTTCTAATTTCTTTTGGAATTCATCAATAATTGAATCATTGGTAAAACCAAAGACATTTGGGGCTTCAACCTCTAAACCATAAAGTAAAACTTTCTTATATTTCTTAGGAGATAATGGTAAAACACCTTTTTCTTCCTTAATCAAAGTAATGCAATTATCAGCAATCATTTTTGCATCATCTTGGAATTCTTTACACCCTACAACTTTACGAGCTGCAACTGGATCTTTATAAATTGATCCATCTTCTTTAGCTTTTGGTAAACCAATTGAAGCTTTGGCCGCTAAAATATTTGTCACCGCTTCATCAAGTCTTTCTGGAGTAATGATACCTTTTTCGTATCCTTCCTTCATAAACTTATAATCTTCATCAAGATTCTTGGTAAATAAGAAACAATCACAACCGATTGCAATCGTAGTAGGAACGGCTTGTTCACGATTCATCATCGTGGTCATACCAGCCATGGTCGTTGCATCAGTTGAAATTAAACCTTTAAAGCCTAACACGCCACGAAGTAAACCAGTAACCAATCCTTTGGATAAAGTTCCTGGCATACAATCTTTATCTTTTAAACCTGGAGTTAAGAATTTTTCCCAAGCTGGTTGAAGAATATGGCCAACCATGATGGTCTTTACACCATTATCGATTTGAGTTTTATAAATATGTCCGTAAGTTTTCATCCACTCATCTTTACTTAATGAGTTAACGCTAGCAACAAGGTGTTGATCTCGTTCATCGACACCATCTCCTGGGAAGTGTTTTCCACAACCGAGCAAACCAAGTTTTTGAACTTCTTTAATATAAGCATTTGTATAATTAGCAACCTTCTTATAATCATTGCAATATAAACGGGTATTGGTAATTGGATTACGCCAATTTAAATCAATATCGCTAACTGGCGCAAAAGCCCAGTTGACACCAACCGCATTTGCTTCTTCGGCGCAGACATGACCTAAAATGGTCGCATTTTCAACCTTATCAGTCGCCCCAATTTGCATTTGTTTACCAACTTGGGTTCCTTCTTTAACACAACCACTGCCACCAGATTCAAGGTTTGCACTGATTAAGCAAGGAATCTTACTATTCTTTTGTAAATAGTTTGTTAAGAAACAAACTTCATCAATAGGCATTCCTCCTCGGACCATTAAACCGTTAATATGTAAATCATTAACCATGTGGGCGAGAACTTTTTCATCACTAGTATACGCAACAAGATGGAATAATTGACCAATCTTTTCATCAATCGTCATTGTATTTAAAGTATCGTTAATCCACTTGATATCTTCATCTTTAAGATAGAAAGGTTTCCCTTTCAATTCTTTAATTTTATTAGTATCCATTATTCAAGACCTTCCATTTCTTTTTTAAGAGCTTTCTTGGCTTTTTGATGTTCAATAAATGTCTTAACATGTAACACTTCTTTAATCTTATATTGATTAAACATATAGGCTAAGAAGAAGAGCAAGAATAAAGCATTAATGATTGAAGCATAAGTAGAACCATCTTTCATAATGAAGGTTTTACCTAAACCATAAGAGAGCATAGTCGAACTAATAGCACCTAAACAAATTGCAACTGGATAAGGAACAAATGTTGAAATAAATCCACCAATGAACATTGGGAGCATAGCTGCCATGGTGGTTGCAGTTGAACCAAAACCAACCGAAGCAGTAAGAATCGTCGAGTTACCAACAGTTACAAATCCAGCAACGCCAATTAAAATACCAGCAAAAGCATAACCAATTAAAGCATTTGGAATTTCTTTAACACCACATTGAACAGCTTGTAGTTGACCATTTTGTAATAATGCACTATCGAAACTCCATTTAGAATATTTATAGATAAGAATCATGACAATAATAATGATTGCAGCAAGAATGAGCATTTCGCCTATTCCATTAAAGGTTACTAAGAAGTTATTTGAAACAAGATCGAAACGTGAAGTTCCAGAAGCTTTTTCATTTAAATTGTAAGCAATACCTTCATATAATAGGGTCATTCCAAGACCACTAATCATAGGTGGGATACGGAAAAGAACATATACTAAACCACCAAAGACTGATAAGGCACAAGAAATCAAAACAATCAAAACAAAGAAGAGGAACGCATTATCTAAAATCCCCATTTTGACCATTAATTGTGTTGAGATAACTTCGCCTAAAATCATTGTGGCCCCAATTGAGAAATCCATACGTCCTTGCGCCATATGAATACCGAATGCGAAGGCAATCAGTAAGGCAACAACAACTTGACGAGTAAAGATTTGATAATCGGTATACTCACTAAAAAGTTTTAAGCCTTGAGCACCAGTTGTAATTAAAAAGATGATGGTAATGGCGACTGGAAGAATAAGTGCTTTTCCAGTATTCATTAAACCAAAAAGGAATTTACCTTTTTTAGTACCAAGATCTAATCCTTTATTTTTTTCCATATTTTCACCATAGTTTCTAGCCCGTTTATGCGGGCTAGAAACCCTTTCGAATTTAGTAAGACAAGATAGAAATTATTTATTAAGCTTCAGCAGCAGTACGAGCAGCCTTAACTTCCGCGTAGGTATAAGCATTGAACTTAGCTAAGAATTCATCTTTTGTGATGTTATTGATAGGATAAGTCTTGCCATCTGGATCAGTTTCGGCTTCAGTCTTATAAGTCATAGTTTCAAGTAAAGCTCTTGAATAGGCTGGGTGAGTAGCATAAGCATCAAAAGTTGCTAATTCTTCAAACTCACTAACACTACCAACATTCCAGAAACCTTGACTACCAACCATTAATTCAGCTTTACCAGCTGCATCAACACCAAAGTTACGACCATTTAAAGCACTGAAGACAGCAGCGAAAGCAGGACCAATACAGCTGTTCATCTTGCCACATTCATAGGTAATATAACCACTTTGCATGGCGGCTTTATTAGCATCAGCGAAGGACTCGACTTCAGCAATACCTAAATCGACCTTACCATCACTACCAATGACACATCTTCCCTTTTTAGCAAACATACCATAAGCACTGGCACTACCTAAAATTACTTGGGCTTTGAAGGTTGAATCTGGATTATTATTACCAGCTTTATCAGTGGTAAAATAAACCTCTTCTGCATCATTTAAAGTGGTATCAGCAACGTTTTGTTGCCAATAATTGATTCTATATGGTCCGACTTTGCAAATATCACCGACGGCCCATTGTTTACCATTTGCATCAACACCATAGAAGTTACTTCGACCAGCAATAATGCCTTCCATTTCATCAATGGTACTATTCTTGGTGAAGCCAACTTGCTTACCACTACCATTATCAAATGCGCAATATTGAGTAGTTGAATCTGGAGCATCTTCAAGCATTCTCTTAAGCATACCGGCAACACGCCAAGCGTGAACGGTAACCCCATAAGATTGAGCATATCCGATGACACAACCATAAATTCCGAAATCTTTCAATCCTTGTTTAATATAGTGATCAGCCATATCGTAACCAGCTTGAGCTTCTTGATCGAGACTTGGTCCTAAAACACCGACGAAGTGATCATTAATGCTGCCCCATTCAGCACTGGTTAATTTAGTTTTATTATTTGGTGATGAACCAACGGCGCAATAATAAGCGCCTTTTTCTTTACAAGCAGTAAAGTTGGCTTCAGTACCATAACCAATTTCAACAATGGCTTTGCAACCTTTTGCTAACATATCCTTACATTCAGTAGTTGAGTTAGTAGTTGATGAGAAAGCACTGAAAGTGGAAACATAGAATTGATATTTATCACTATAGGCTTTGCTTAAATAATCAGTAACATAGCTAGCCCAAGCAACAGTTTCACCACCACCTGTATCTGGGTTAATAAATCCAATACGGATTTTACTAGCGCTACCACCGCCACAACCCACAAGACCTGCACAAAGCATTCCAATCCCGGCTGAACAAATTAATGCACTTTTTACCTTTTTCATAGAATTGATTTTCCTCCTTTAAAAAGTGAAAATTGTCATATTTTTTATCTAGGTAAGGTCTTACCACGATAAGACCAACTAGACATAAAGACCAACACGATAAACAACACAGCTTTAACAATTTGAATCATTCCTTCTCCGCTAGTTTCTGGGAACGCTCTTAAGACTGCTTCAAGGAAAGCAAGAGTGAATGCGCCACAAACTGAGGCCGTAATCTTACTACGAGCACCACCTGACATTGGCATACCACCGATAACAATAGCAACCATGATATCCATACCATAAGTAGTTCCAGTAGCACTTGTAACAATTGGGGTTTCTGCAACGAACGTTAAGGCAGTAAGTCCAACACCAATCGCACAAATTAAGAAGGCAATAATTGAGTTAGTTCTTGGTGAAATACCAGTTAATCTTGCACAGAATGGGTTTCCACCTAAGAATTTAGCTTTACGACCAAACTTCAAATATCTAAAGATAATGAAGCAAATAACAAAGTAGGCAATCAGAATCACAAGTCTAAACCATTTAGTGTACATAAATGTGTCGTTAAATGGATTTGGTGATAAGTTAATGCTAGACTCTCCGCTGGAAGAGAAGGCACTAATTAAACCTAAGATGACTTTTTGAAGAACCGTCATCATAGCGATTGACATAATGAAGATTGGAACCCTTAAAATTGATGAGAAGACAATGTTAAGGACACTAACAATAATGGCTGTTAATAGACAAACCACAATTGTTAAGCCAAGATTTCCAGTACCTCGATAGACAAGAAGCGCGGTAGCTGCACTTAAACCCATTGCGCTACCAAGTGATAAATCGAATTGACCAAGGGTAAATAAGAAACTTGCACCGATTGCCATAATTGCGACATAGACACCACGATCGAAGGTTGCCCATAAGGCATCTTCGTATAAATATCCTTCATTTAAGACAATGAATGAGTAGAAGACAAACAAGACAACAAGTCCAACAAATGGAAGTAAATTACCTAAGAGTTTTTGACGACTGAAGGCCTTTAAAGTTTTTTCCTTCTTCTCTTCTTGAGATTCAACTTCTATAGTCCCATTCGCATTTGTTTTAGGAGCTTCGACAGTTTTATTATTTTTAAATAAATTTTTGATTGACATAATTTTCTCCTCTAAATCATGTATTTAATGATCTCAGATTCACTAAGATCCTTACTTCTCTTAAAGGTTTTAGTAAGTTTGCCATCTTTAATGATTGCAAGCGTATCACTCATTCCAATAAGTTCTGCCAACTCTTCGGAAATCATGATGATTGATTTACCTTGTTTCTTTAAGCTATACATCAATTGATACATTGATTGTTTGACACCGATATCAACACCACGAGTAGGACAATCAAGAATCAAAATATCACAATCTTTTCCAATCCATTTTGCGAAGGCAACTTTTTGCTTATTTCCACCACTAAGTGCACTAACATATTGATCAACTGAGGCACACTTTATTGATAAGAAATCAGCTTGTTTTTTAACATACTTCGTCTCGTTCTTTGGATTAATGAAGAATTTAGCAGTTGCAAATTTATCAAGTCCAGCAATCGCTATATTATCTTTAATAGGAGCATCAAGATTTAATGATTCAATATCACGATCCTTTGATGCATAACCGATTCCAAATTCGATTGCTTTCTCTGGCGAAGAAATTGGATAACCCTTAATTTCTTCTTTATTAGTCTTTTTATTTATTGCTTTTTTATAACCGTAGACACTTCCGGCATCGAGCGGAATCGCACCAAACAAAGCTTTACCAACTTCGTGCATTCCACACTCACTTAAGCCACCAATACCTAAGATTTCACCTTTATGAAGTTTGAGATTAAAATCTTTAAAGATATTACCAGCAACCGCGTGTTTCATTGATAGAACAACCTTTGATTCATCAACGGTTCCATCATAATCACTACGATAATAATCACCTTTTAATTCACGGCCAATCATACTTTCCTTAATCTTGTCTGGATTGTATTCGCCTTTTTCTTTATCAAAAGTTCGAATAATGTTTCCATCACGCAAGACAGTTAAGGTGTCACATTGTTCCATAATTTCATCAAGATCGTGAGAAATAAAGACAACAGCTTTATTTTCACTTCTCATCTTGTGAATCAAACTATAAAGAATATCACGACCATGTTGTGATAAGGCAGTTGATGTTTCATCAACAATTAATATTTCTGGTTTCTTTGCAATAACCTTTGCAATTTCGATTAATTTTTGATCTTGGAAGTTAACCAAATTAATTGGAGTAGCACCATGGAATTTGGTTTCGCCCATTTCTTTAAGAACTTGATCCGCTGCATCATTCATTCTTTTTCTAATAATAGGTCCCCAATATGTTCCTTTTTTAGTTTTAAACATCGCAAACTTGCTAGCTTCACCAAGGAAAATGTTTTCAGCAACAGTAATATTAGCAATTGTTCCTTTTTCTTGAACAATAATACCAATTCCATTATTCATGGACCAAATCATTGATTTTGGTTCCCATGGTTTTCCTTTAAAAAACATCTCGCCTTCATTACGACTATAAATACCCGTCATGATGGCTGATAGAGTAGATTTTCCACTACCATTTTCACCAATTAAACCAGTAATTTCTCCACGGCGAATGGTGAAATTAACGTGATTGAGTGCTGTTGTAGGTCCGAATCGCTTTGTGCAATTCTTAACCTCAAATATAACTTCGTGTTCCATTGAAGCCCTCCTTAAATAAAGCGGTTTAACATCTAACTGAAACTATTTTATGATATTGTAAGCGCTTTCAACCACAATTCTTTATCTTGTTTAGGTCAATTTTTTAATAATAAGTGTCAGTTTATTGACTTTTATAGGGGTTCATTAAGAAGAAACACATTAAAAATTTGCACTTACAAGAAAAAAACTATCGAATAGCAATTTTTTTGGTTTATAATAGTGGAAATGGAAGAGCGTTATGAGATTATAGATTTCAAGAACATTGTTCCCGCAAAAGTTTTTTTGCATAAAATAGGCAATGTAAATGCTCACTGGCACAACGCAATTGAGATTCTTTATGATGTAGAAGGTGAAGTTGATGTAACTGTAAATAATGTATTTTCCAAACTTGAAGAAAATGACTTAATCCTTATTAATAGTTGTGATGTCCACTCTTTATATAGTAAAAACGGAGCAACTTTAATTGCTGTTCAAATTGATTACCAAGAATTCTTAAAAATCGTTAACGATAAATCTTTAAGGTTAAATGTTAATTCAACAATTGATAAAACTCATGAGAAAGAGCTTAATAAATTAAGAAAAGATATTATCACCTTAATTCGTATCGATTCACTGCCAAATAAATATGGTTTAAAGAATTTAATCTACTTAAATTCCTTATTAGACAACCTTACTGAAAATTTTATCGATACAACAAGCGAGATAAAAATTAATAAGAATTTAGGAAAACTTAAAGAAATTACTCAATATATCAATGATCACTATAATGAAAATCTTTCATTGGAAGATGTTTCTGATAAGGCCGGGGTAACCCCGCAATATTTTTCAAGTTTCTTTAAAAAGAATGTTGGCTTAAGTTTTCTAGATTATTATTCTTCAGTGCGTTTAGAAAAAACCTTACGAGATTTGATGAATTGCGATGATTCAATTATTGATGTCGCCTTTAGAAATGGCTATGATGAACCACGAACTTTTGTCCGTGCTTTTAAGAAAAAATACGGCCTTCTCCCTAGTGATTATCGAAAAACTCATAGTTTTGAACGCAATACTGATTCAGCCGAAAATGTTAATTATTTGAAGCTTAGTGAAGACACTAAATTAAATGCCCTTTCTAAATTTTTTAAAAATGCCGATAACTTTACTTTAGCACAAGTTTATAACGATGATTCTCATCCTAAAGATAAGGTTGAGGTAAATATTGATCCTAATAATGTAATAGATACTGCCACTAACATTTCAAATGTTTCAGTTGGAGTTGGCCGAGCAAAAGAACTTTTAATTAAAGATGTACAAGATACATTGCTCGATGCGGTGCGAGATATCGGGTTTAGATTCGTTAACTTCCATGGAATGTTTAATGATGAAATGATGGTTCTTACCTTAAAAGATGGTAAACCATTCTATTCGTTTGTTATGCTTGATAATGTTTATGATTTCTTAGAAGAACATGGTTTAAAACCAATTGTTCAATTTGATTTTATGCCAAGTTTGATTGCAAAAAATAAATATAATACCCTTTTTGATGGGTCTTCTATCGTTTCCCTTCCTGAAAACTTGACAGATTGGGTAAATTTATTAGAAGCATTTTTACAACATATTATTTATCGATATGGATTAGTTGAAGTTCAAGGTTGGATTTATAGTTTGTGGAACGAACCCGATAGTGAACAGGGTTTATTTAAAGTTGGTACTCCTCAAGAATTCTTTGATTTTTATAAAGTTACTTATGATACACTAAATAAATTTATCCCTAACATTAAGTTTGCTGGTCCTCCACTCCTATTCTCTAGTGAATATCAGAAGAAATGGACGATTGATTTCTTAAATTTGTGCAAAATCAACAAGCGTTTACCAGCTTTCTTAGAAGTACATTATTATCATAATATCTACGACAAAAAGAATGGCGATAATACAAATTCTAATGAATTATTTTTAGAAGGCAAACACGGATTAAGTGATTATTATAAGTCTCTTAAAGAGATGATGAGAGGACTAGATATTGATTTACCTTTATATCTAGGTGAATTCAACGCTACTTTTAGTCATCGAAACTATATCAACGACACTTTATTCAATGGCGATTTCTTTATTTTGAACTACATTGACAATTATAAAAATTTCAAAAGCTATACTCCATGGTGCCTAACCGACTATATTTTAGAGAATGCTATTCCAGATACCTTCCTACATGGCGGACTCGGTTTAACGACTTATAGTAATTGTAAAAAACCATCATATTTTGCTTACTCTTTCTTATCGAACCTTAAAAATAAGATTTTAGCAGTTGGTGATAACTATATGGTAACTATGGACGATAAGCAAATCATAATTGTTGCTCATAACTACAAACAATATAATGAAAAATACCGTACTGGAGAACGTTATAACGTTACCGCCACTTCTCGATATTCTATTTTTGATGATAGTAGTCCATTGGAAATAGAATTCCATATCAATCATATTGATAGTAAATATGTTGTTTATAAAAAATTATTTGTAAACCGAAAAGAAGGTAGTGTCTATGATGAATGGATTAAAGAAGGCGCTTTCAAATTTTGGAACAAAAATGAAATTAAATCTCTTTATCTAAAATCTGTTCCAGGATACCGTCAACAAACCTTAAAAGTCTCCAATAATTCGGTCACCTTTTCAACCATCTTGGACCCACTTGAGTTCCAATTAATTATTTTATTAAAAAAGGATCATGAATAATGAATGAATTTAGAGTTTTAGCAAAAAAGAACAATGATTTTATTTGGGTCTTTTTGTTTCCTTTGTTCTTTTTATTAATCTGTTCAATCGTATGTTTAATTCCTGCTTTTCCGAATGATAAAAGCACGAATTTAAATATACTTTTGCTCATTTTAGGCATACTAAGTGGCCTCTTTTGTTTAGTTAACGCTTTTTTCTTAATCGTTTATAATCTAAAACCACAAGAGCTAATTTTAGTTTCGATTAATAAAATACGAATCAAAAAGAGTAACACTAATTTTGTTGATTATGAATTAAAAGACATCAAAGAAGTAACACATAAAAAATTCCTAAACAATCAAGAGTCGGTAGTTATAATTAGGTTTAATGATTCAACAAAAAAAGAACTAGTTATTCGCTATGTTCTTGATGCAGATAAAGTTGCTACTTATTTAAATCAAATTATTAAAAACGAAAAATTATCCTAAAGCTTTTGGCGAAAAATATATATCGTTGTTGGCCATTATATGACCAACTTTTTTATCTTTAAAATAAATATCACCACAATCATCAACATAGCCGGCTAAATATCTTTCTTCAATTAGCATCTTTCCATCTTCAGTTAATAAGGCTAGCTTTTTACCATTTACAAACATATTTCCATAACGATCAACATATCCAACTTGATCTGGACCAATATATATGTTTTTACCAAAACTATCTATTACAAGCATTTTATTTATCCGCTTTTCTATAGAAGGTCGTTAACTCCGTCTCATATTTTTTATCTAAATAATATTTTTTAAGACACTTATTTGCTAAATGTTTGTTAGTTGTTAAACCAACCATGGTACTTCCACCACCAGTCATAAAAACAAACTCAAAACCATCATCAGTTAAAGACTTTTTGATATCATTAAGAACTGGCAATAATTTGAAAGCTGAATTCTCTAGACTATTTCCCATAACTTCATGAAGTTTGTTTAAATCGCCATTTGCACAAGCCTTTTCAGCAGCTGGTACATCAAAATATTTCTTTTCACAATTCTCATATTCCGTATAGACTTCTGTGGTTGATAGTCCAGCAAGTGGTTTTACTAATAAAACATAGTAATTATCAAAGCAATGGTTATAAGTAAAATATTCAATTTTTTCACCAATTCCACTTACTAACGCTGGTTTATTAAAGAGCATAAAAGGAACATCAGATCCAACTTGTCTTGCTACATCAATCAATTCTTCATTTGTACATTTAATATTAAGTAATTTAACAATCGCTTTTAAAACAGCGGCCGCATCAGCACTTCCACCACCTAAACCGGATTGTAGGAAAATATTTTTATGAATGAAAATATCAAAGTGTTGTTTAAAACCCCATTTTTGTCGCGCAACATTGATTGCTTTGTGGCAAAGGTTATATTTTGAAATTCCGACATTATAATTATCACAAACAACAAAATCATCTAAATTCTTGCCATTCAAAACATTAATTTCAATAGAATCGTGTAACTCCAAAGGAAACATAATAGTTTCGATATTATGGTAACCATCAGGTCTTTTATCAACAATATTAAGCGTTAAATTTAATTTCGCATGTGCTTTTTTAATCATAGTAATATTATTATAATTTTATAATCTCCAGATTCAATAGAACATTAGTCAAATTAAGAAAATCTTTTAATGTAAGTTGTTCTGCTCTTAAACTTGGCGCAAAACCTAAGTCATTTAATATTTTATTGGTTTTATCCTTATCTTTGGTTAGACTATTTAAATTATTAAATATGGTTTTTCTTCTATTTAAAAACATTGCTCTTGTACAAGTTAATAATGGACGAATCAACTTTCGATCACAATTTTCTTTTTTAACAAAAGTTAAAACAACAGAATCCACTTGTGGCATCGGAAAGAAACTGGTTTTAACAACAATCATATTTGTTGTAATTTTATAGCAATAATCTAGGACAATATTTAAAGCATTATAGTCCTTGGTTCCTTGCTTTGCTGTAATACGTTTATAGGCTTCCCTTTGCATCATCAAAACAGCTTTATCAAGATTTGTATAATTTAACGCGAGATAAAGTAAAATATCGCTAGTTATATAATAAGGAAGATTGCCAACGACTTTATTTGCACTATAATCCTTATATTTTAGAATGTTATTTTTAACAATTTTTATGTCCTTGTCGCCATAAGCTCTTGTTAAATAATCAACAAATTTAGCATCGTATTCAACAACCGTGTAATTTTTAGTTTTGCCTATCAGATCATTTGTCAAAGCGCCTAAGCCAGGTCCAATTTCTAATAGAACATCGTCTTTTTGAACACTTACCAAGGAAACGATTTCATCAATTGTCTTTTGATTGCATAAGAAATTTTGTCCCAGTTCTTTTTTTGCATGAGAGTTTTCTAATTGGAAAAAACTTTTTATCTCATCTCTAGTTAGCATTTTTTAAAATTTCCTCGATTTCCGGCAACTTGATGTCAAGTGAGTTTAATTTTAACAATAATTCCTTGGCATTAGAATAGCCAATATTTAATTTTTCACACAAATATTTTCTTCTTTTATTAGAATCAATGCTTCCGGTTAATCTTAAAGAATACAAATCATAAGAAGAGTAGTTATTTATTGGTTTTTCACTATAACTTATGACATTTTTGAGTGCATTAATAACTTCTTCTTTGGTTGATTCAGCAACACCAACTTTGTGGTGCTTAATAGACACCTCTTTTCGAACGTAAGCTTGCTTACAATTTGGAATCTGCTTTTGAATAAAATTTCTAATTTGTAAACCTGGATAATCCGGATCGGTAAGAATAATTATACCCCTAGTTACATTTGCTTTCTTAAGAAAAGCTATGTCATCTTCACAGACAGCACTACCATGAACTTGATAAAAATCCGCACTTAAAAAAGACGATAAGAAAGTAATATCTGATTTTCCTTCAACAACAATTAATTCATTTATTTTATTTTTCATTGTTTTCACGTGAAAATATTTTTTCACTCGTTTCAAAAGTAACTTTTTCCAAAGCTTCAATATCGATATTCTTTCGATTAGCAGAAAATAAAACAGTTTGATAGATATACTCAGGTTTGTTAACTTGACCTCTATATTTTTGTGGTGAAAGGTATGGTGCGTCCGTTTCAAAGACTATATTTTTAATATCGGTTTTATCAAAAACCTCTTGATTGTTTTTGCTGTTTTTGTAAGTCAATGTTCCGCCAAAGGCGAGCACAAAATTTTCTTTTATAAACTCTTTAGACATTTCATAAGATCCAGAATAACAATGCATTACACTTTTTCTTTTCACGTGAAAAGTTTTTAAAATATTTAGGCAGTCTTGATAGGCATCACGACAGTGAATAGAGATAGGCAAATTAAGTTCATTTGCAAGTTCAATTTCTTTAACAAACATTTCCTTCTGAATAGCCTTTATTTCATCAGTTTTTTCCCAATAATAATCTAAACCAATTTCTCCAATTGCAACTACTGAATGATCTTTAGCTAAATCTCTTAATTCATTTATAGTATTTTGGTTATATTGCTTCCATTCGGTTGGCATTACTGCTACAGCCGCATAAACACCAGGATACTTGTGAGCTATTTCGATTGCTTTTTTACTGCTTTCAATATCCCAACCAACACACAAAAATTTATTAATAGATAATTTATGAGCTGCTTCTATATACTCATCAAGATTATTTATTAACTTTGCATCATTAAGGTGAATATGTGTATCGAAAATCATTTTATTTACCTAAGCAAAAACGAGAGAAAATCTCATTAGCAATATCAAAATCATGATCTTCGCCAGTTAGAGATAAAACTTTTAAATATGCGTCTTGGATGCTAACGTTAATCAAATCGATTGGAACATTATTCTTTGCATCGGTTAAAGCTTTATTTAAAGAGACTTTAATGTTTTCAAGAATTCCAATTTCTCTTGTGTTATTTATCGATGGATTATCATAATTCTCTTTTTTTAAACCTAAAATCGATACAATCTTATCTTTTAGTGGTTCAATATCCTTATTTAAAGCGCTAATATAAAGAGTGTCTTTCTTCTCACTATTTTTAGAAATTAAATCTTTTTTGTTATAAACGATTATTCTTTCTTTATCTTTGATTAAATCAATAATTCTCTTGTCTTCATCATCAAAAGAAGTGGAATCAAAAACCGCAAGCACAATGTCGGCCTTTTTTAGAGTTTCCTCACTCTTTAAGATACCTTTTTCTTCGATAATATCGTTGCTTTCTCGAATACCAGCAGTATCATAAAGATTTATTAAAACACCATTTAAAATAAATTTTCCTTCAACAACATCTCGGGTGGTCCCTTTAATGTTAGTAACAATCGCTTTCTCTTCACCCAGTAATGCATTTAAAATACTAGATTTTCCAACGTTTGGTTTGCCAACAATAGCTATATTAATACCATCTTTGATAATTTTTCCTTTTTTGCCATCTACAATCAATTGATTAATGTATTTAATGTTTTCATTACATACATTAATAACCTTTTCCTGGTTAGCATCTTCAATATCAGTGTATTCTGGATAGTTTATATTAACTTCGATTAAACTTAATAAATCACCTAAACTAGTTTTTAGTGGTTTAATTAATTCGCTTGTTTCGCCTTTTAAAGACATCATAGAAATCTTCTTACTTTCTTCTGATTCAGCATTGATTAAATCATTAATTGATTCGGCTTGAACAAGATCCATTTTTCCATGCATATAGGCTCGCGAAGTAAATTCGCCATGTTCTGCTAATCTTGCACCATTTTTTAAAGCTAATTCAATTACCTTATTGGTGATAAGTGGTGAGCCATGGGTCATAATTTCGACTGAATCTTCACCGGTATATGAATGAGGTCCTTTATAGGTTAAAAGAACGACCTCATCAACAGTTTCTTTACCATCTAAAACAAAACCATGATGAATTCCATTCGTAATTACCTTATTTAAATCATTTGAAAAGAATTTTGAAACTACCTTAAAACAATCTTCGCCTGAAAGACGAACAATTGCTAATGCACTACGCATTGGAGGGGTTGCTAAAGCAACAATAGTTTCAAACATGCTTATATTTTACACTATTACGTTTAAGTTAGATATTTATTTACTTAGTTTCAGTATTATCGCTAGTCTCTTTGTTAGTATCTTCGTTTGTAGGTTTTTCGCTATCAAATAGAGCTGTATTGTCTTCTCCAGCTTCCTCATTTTCTTCAGAAGAAGTGGAGTTATCCATTACTTTATTTAAAACATATTTAACAACAATTGCTCGATCACGGCCATCACCAACTGATTCAGTTTTAATGTTAGCAAAAGTTGATAAGGCATTGTGGACTTTCTTTCTCTCATCTGGAGTCATTGGTTCAAGTTTAACATCAACGTGGGTCTTTTGAACTTCATGAGCAATCTTCTTAGCTTGATAAACAACTCGACTATATTTCTTATCTTTATAGTCGCCAATATCAAGAAGAATTCTAAATTTTCTCTTATATTTAGCACTAACTGCTAGTTTAGCTAATTCATTTAAAGATTGTAAAGTGTCGCCATTATGTCCAATTAAGAGTGAATTATGGTTGGTTTCAATTAAAATTTTAATAATATCGTCTCGATAAACAGTCTTTAAACTCACTTCTAAACCTAAAGCATGAATAACATCACGAACATAACTTTCAGCATATTCAATGATATCAGCGGTTTCGCTAATACCTATTGTAATTTTTCTTGAAAATAACGTCTTTTTCTCTTCTTCGACAGTATAAAGTAAATCTTCAACAGGAATATTTAACTCTTTACTTGCAGCATCAAGAGCAAGTTCAAGAGTTTTTGCAGTATATAATTTCATATTTATTCACCCTTCTTTGAAATAGATTTTGCGATTACAACTTGAGTAATTGCAGTTTGAATAATTTGGAAAATAGCTCCAGCAAACCAATAAACACCCATTGCAGATGGTAAAGTGAAACCCATGATAATAATGAAAGCTGTCATGATCCAACTCATCATCTTCATTTGACTATTATTTTGATTGGTTGCAGCACTAACAACTGTCTTTGAAACAGTATCATTACGCTTTTTATTAAGCCATTGTGGTAAAAGCATTGCTACAAGTTGAGCACCGCTCATTAATATAATAAGGACAAGAGCAGTCCACCAACCTGGTAAATTTGGCCAGCCACTAACATTGCTTAATGTATTCCAAATAGTATCACTTAAATATAATCCCAAAACGCTATCACGACTAAGTGAAGCGCTGCCAGTTAAGGCGTTCCAAACACAAATGAATAGTGGGAATTGAACGATCATAACAAGAATAGACATAAATGGATGAATCTTATTCTTCTTATATAAAGCCATTTGAGCTTGCGCAAATCGTTGTTTCTCATATTGATTAGTTTGAGAATTTGGATATTTTTGTTGTAACTTAGTAATTTCAGGTTGTAAATAAGACATCTTTTGTTGAGAAATTGTAGCAGGCATCGTAATTAACATAAAGATTAAACGAATAATAATTGTGACAATCAAGACCGCTAAAATTTGACCATAACCATTCATTCCAAGATTATGTGATAAACTCTCAACACCATAAGAAATTGGATAAACAAGTAAACCCTCAAGGAATCCATGCTTTGAGAATGATTGACCCCAACCAGCAAGGAAACCATTTTCAGCTTTATTTGTTATAACAACAGTTTCGTTTAATGGATCGGTTGAAATGTGACCATACAATCCATTATCTTCAATAGATATGCAGGTTTGAATAGTTCCAACCTTTGTATTTAAAGTTGATTCATAAATTTTTAAGAAATCATTATTCATACCAAAACTTGGATTGTGATTAGCAATAATTTGGTTATTCCAAGTTTTAAGATTAATAAAGTGATCGCTTGGTTTGGTATCGTTATAGAATTTAGAATAACCATAACGAACTAAAAGCGAATTGTTACGACCAATGTTTAGATCGCTGCCTTCGAGCATTCTTTTTAAAAGAGCACTATTGGTAGTTTCTTTCTTATATGAAACATAATCGGTGAAACTATAGCCATAAATATCAGAGAAGGTTAATTGATCTTTGGTTTTTGAGGCATAAATATCATCATTATTTTCTTTTGCAAAACTTAAAGCACGATCAAGAGTTAAACTATCTAATTCTTCATAAAAAGCGTTATAAGGTAGATTAATCTTGTTTGAGGTAGCGGTAGTTTCAAGTGATTTAATAAAACTATTTTTACCAACAACTACAGTGGTGGTAGCAAAAGTACCATCGCTTTTAGCAGTTGAGGCTGTTAATGTTAAAGTGCATGGATGAATATAGTATAAATTGGTTCCAGTAAGTTTTTCTTTGCTAACAACAGGAATCTCATTTCCATTTTCATCATATGTCGAAGTATTCAAATTTAATTTGTTGTACCCACTTGGTACGTATTGATTTAAAAAAGTTAGTGCATCAGTTCGTGAATCAAAAAAACTAGTATTTATCGAATCATATCCATATCGATAACTACTAGCATCTTGGTCATCACAAAATGAATTACAGGCTGTTAATAACCCTAAGGTAATTAAAACAGCTGCAGCACCGATTATTTTTTTGGCTCTATTTTTCATTTTTGCTCCTAATTTTAGATAGAAGTAAAGTTAGCTCTTTTTCATTTTCTTCATATTGGTTAACATCATATCTTTGTCTGACAACTATAATAACATCGATTGATTTTGTAAAATCGCTAACCTTATCGACCATCATCCTAACTTGTCGTTTAATTTTGTTTCTAATTACAGCAATTCCGTTTTTCTTAGTAACTAGAAGACCATATCGTTCAAATCCAAAATCGTTTTTCTTATAATACACGGTGAAGATGTTACCTCTTTCACAAGTATTTCGATTGTTCAATATCTCGTGGAATTCTCGATATTTTTTGACACGATTGATTTTTTTCATTAAAAAACTACAAAGAAACTGTTAATTCTTTTCTTCCTTTTCTACGTCTAGAGGCTAAAACCTTACGACCAGTTTCAGTAGACATTCTGCTTCTGAATCCGTGAGTTCTCATCTTATGTAATTTGCTTGGTTGGTAAGTTCCTTTTCTATTCATATTCGTTCTCCTTTACAAACTTGCTTGTAAATTATATATGTTTTACATATATATGTCAAAACAAGTTTATTATCATATTTTATGATTTTTGTCGAACGATTGCCAACAATAAACAGCCGTCAACAAAGCAGTGGAAATGACAAATTTTGAGTGTTTATAAATCAAAATTATCTTGATTATTAACGAATAAATTGTTTTGTGGATAACTTTTGTGTGGTGGAAAGATTAAAACACAATCCACCAAAATAACGTGAATAAAAGTTTTCCACCTAGTTTTCAACATATATATTTTGTGGACACGGTGGAAAAGGCTATTTTAAGGTCTTTTTTTAATCAAAAATGTGGATAAATCAAAATCGTGCTAAAAACCACCACAAGAAACTTGTGGATATGGTATCATATATATAATTTTGAGGCGCAAGTTATGAATGCTAGTACGTTAAGTGAAATATCTGCTCTATGGACTCGTGTACTGAACGAATTATCCAAACAAATTAATGATAATAGAATTTTTGATGTATTTTTTAAAGACACCTATATTTATTCAATTGATGGAAAAGAGATGATTGTAGCGTGTGATTCTAGCCTTGTGACTACAATTTTGCACGATAAATATCAAGATCTCGTAACTCAAACTGTTGATAGCTTAACTGGAACAAATTTTGACGTAACCTTTGTTAATAATAATGATCTCAAGAATAAAACATCCACTAATATAATAGTAGATAATAAACCTAGATATTTTGAAAATTCCGAGATCTCTCCTAATTATACTTTTGATAATTTTGTTGTTGGAACTAGTAATAAAGAAGCTTCACAAGCTAGCTTAATTGTGGCTTCAACTCCAGGTAAACTATATAATCCTTTATTTATATATAGTCAATCCGGGTTAGGAAAAACGCATTTACTCAATGCTATTGGTAACTATATTAAAGAAACTAATCCAACCTTAAAAGTTTTATATTGTTCTTCACAAACATTCTTTGAAGAATATCAACAATCTATTCATAATCAAAAAGATAGTGATGATTTTAGGGAATATATTAAGTCTTTCGATGTTCTTTTAATTGATGATATTCAATTCTTCCAAAACAAGAAATCTACTGAAGAATTTTTCTTTAATATCTTTGAACATATGAAAGCTAATAACAAACAATTAGTCTTAACTAGTGATAGATCTCCAAGTGAATTAAAAGAACTTGATCCACGTTTGCAAACAAGATTTGCAAGTGGCTTACAGATTTCAATTTTGAAGCCAACGACCGAGATGTGTGAAGATATCTTAAAAAAGAAAATAGAAGGTAGTGGTCTAGCAATTTCAATGTTTGATGATGATGTTTTATTCCTTCTAGCAGATAAATTTAAAAACTCAATTCGTGACTTAGAAGGTGCTTTAAATCGACTCTTATTCTATGCAAATATGAATCATGCCGATCATATCAATATGAATATTGCAGTTGAAGCTCTTCAATCATTGATTGATGTTGGTGATAGTAAGAGTAAAGTTAGTGAACAAAAGATTTTAAATATTGTCGCAAGCTACTATAACTTAAGTGTTTCACAAATTACTGGAAAAATTAAAACTGGTCAAATTGTGAACGCTCGTCATATTGCAATTTACCTTATTCGTAACTTACTTGATGTCTCTTTAAAACAAATTGGTGAAACTTTTTCAAATCGTGATCACACAACGATTATGCATAGTATAGAAAAAGTGGAACAAATGTTAAAAGATGATAAGGAAACTAAAACAGTTATTGATGAATTAAAAAAGAGAATTAGTGCGTAGTATTTAAACACTTAATATGGTAAAATATGCATCGAAAATAAGTTTTCCACATTTTCTACCGAGATTATTATTAATATTAATATATTAAGAAAGGAAATAAATAAATGAAATTTACTATTAACAAAGATGAATTTATAAAAAGTCTTTTAAATGTTTGTAGAATTATTAGTCCTAAACCAGTAAATCCAATTTTACAAAACGTTAGACTTGTTTTAGATAATAATGGGTTAGCCCTAACCGGAAGTAATGGAGATATTTCAATTTCTGAAATTATCCCATTATTTAGAAATGATAAAGAAGTTATCCGAGATGTTAAGCAAGGATCGATTTTAATCAACGCAAAAATCATTTGTGACATTGTTAGAAAAATCGATGGAAACGAAATTACTTTTGAACTTTTAGATGATTCTGTTGCTAAAATTGCAAATGATCGAACAGTTTTTAAATTAAATTCAATTAGAGCTGAAGAATATCAAGATATCGATTTCACAAAGACTGGTACAAATTTAAAAATTAAACGAACTGATTTTGTTGATGCAGTAAATCAAGTTTCTTTTGCTGCTAGTACTAAAGACACACAAACCATTTTAACCGCAATTAATTTTACTGGTGAAGCAGGAATTTTAACCTTAACTGCAACCGATGGAGCACGTTTAGCACTAAGAAAGTTAAATGTTGATATTCAAGAAAGATTTAGTGCAAATATTCCATGCAAGACTTTAATTGAAACATTAAAATCAATCACGGATGAGGATGTTATTGAATTATTTATCAGTGAAAAAAAGATTTTGTTTGTTTTGAAAAATTGTGTGGTGGTTTCTAGATTAATTGGTGGAGAATATCCAAATACACGAAACATTATTCCTAAGTCATTCTTTTATTTTTTAGAAGTTAATGCTAATGAATTAATTAATGCGATGGATCGTGTTAGTTTACTTAGTGTTGACCGTGAAAATGTTATTAAAATTTCAATGAGCGATTCAAAAGTTGAAATTTCTAGTAAATCACAACAATATGGTAGTGCTGTTGAGTCACTAAATTTATTTAAGTACCAAGGTGAAAGGTTAGAAATCAGTTTCAATAGTGCCTATGTTACTAGTGCCATTCGAGCTGTAAAATCAGAAGATGTTTTAATTTCATTTATTGGTGAAATGAAACCATTTACAGTTACCAACAAGACTGATCAAAATGTAATTCAAATAATTACGCCAGTTAGAACTTATTAGAATTAATATTTTTTTAAACATATAGGGGGATACATCCCCCTTTAATTTTGCTTTTAAAATAGGCTCCTTTAATATATAATATTAAAGGAGATATTTATGGATAAAAATACACAGTTTACTGACGTCAAAATTACGACTGATTATATTACTCTTGGGCAACTTTTAAAGTTTCAAGACATCATTAAAGAAGGCTATGAAGCAAAAAGTTATATTCAAGAACATGAAATCTTAGTTAATGGTGAAAACCATAAAGAACGTGGTAAAAAGTTATATCCTGGAACAAAGGTTATTATTGATAATTCTTTGTTCTTTGAAATCAGCAAATGATTGTTAATTCTTTAAAATTAATAAATTTTCGAAACTATCTGAAAGCGGATGTTTCATTTAAGAAAGGTATTAATTTTATTTATGGTGATAATGCTAGTGGTAAAACATCATTAGTTGAAGGGATTTATTTTCTTTCGTTAGCTAGGTCGTTTCGTACTAGCGAAGATAAAAATTTAATTAACCATCATAGTGAATTTGCATCTTTGATTGCTTCTATTGACTTAGGAGAAGCGAAAAAGGATCTTGAGGTGTATTTGACTAGTGATGGTAAAAAAATCGCTATAAACAAAAAGCAAATCCATAAAATCAGCGAATTAAGTGGAGTCTTTAATGCAATATATTTCATTCCAAAAGAAGTAAATTTGTTAAAAGATCCACCTAAATCACGAAGATTATTCTTGGATTTAGCGATTTCTAAAGTTAGTAAAAGTTATTTAGAACATGTAACTAACTATGAGAAACTCTTGCGAAGCCGTAACGACCTTTTAAAGATTGATAAGCCAAATCGCGACTTATTAGAAGTCTTAACAAATCAGATGATTGATGAGTCAAGAGAAATCTATGCTTATCGACTTGATTACTTAAAAGCCTTAAATCTTGCTTTTAAAAAGATTTATCAGGACATTAGCGGTTCAATGGATGAGGTGGAAGTGATTTATGTGCCTTTTATCAATTCACTTACAAACTATCGAGAATTAGCCAAAAAGGAGTTCGATAATTCTCTTGAGTTAGATTTACGCAAGAAGCAAACGAACAAGGGAATTCAAAAAGAAGACTTTTATATCTTGCTTCGTCATAAAAGTGTTGGAGTTTATGGGAGTCAAGGCGAAAATCGATTATGTGTATTAGCCTTGAAATTAAGCCCTTATGAGCTGATTAAAGACTATAAAGATAAACCGGTTGTTATTTTAGATGATGTTCTTAGTGAATTAGATGTTAATCACCAAACAAACTTGATTATTTATCTAAAGAAACTTAGTCAAGTGTTTATAACCTCAACTTCAAAATTTGAAATTGATGGGGCCGCTTATTACTTAGTTAAAAATGGTGTTATTTTGAAAGGAGACTAGCATGGAAGAAGAAAAGAAAGAACAGGAACTTAATTCACTTGGTGAAGAAACTCCTGAAGAAGAGAAACTTGAGGAAGGTGTTACCAAAGGACTTGATGATACCGTCATTGAAAACGTCGATGAAGCAAAACTTGAAAAAGCGGATGCCAAATACGACGCAAGTAATCTATCAGTTCTCGATGGACTTGAAGCAGTTAGAAAAAGACCTGGTATGTATATTGGATCAACTTCTTCAACTGGTTTACACCATCTTGTTTGGGAAATAGTTGATAACTCAATTGATGAATCATTAGCTGGTTTCTGTAATGAAATAACTGTTTCAATCAATAAAGGCGATACGATTACCGTTAAAGATAATGGTCGTGGAATTCCTACTGATATTGTTAATAAAACACACCTTAGTGGTGTTGAAACTGTTTATACTATCCTTCATGCGGGTGGTAAATTTGGTGAGGGCGGCGGATATAAGGTATCTGGCGGTCTTCATGGTGTTGGTGCCTCAGTTGTTAATGCCTTATCGCGTTGGGTTGATGTCACAGTTCATAAAGATGGTGGAATCTACTATATTCGTTTTGAAAATGGTGGACACACTGTTGCACCTTTAAAGAAGATCGGTGAATGTAAAGACACTGGTACAGAAGTAACTTTCTCTCCAGATCCAAAGATTTTTAAAGAAACAACTGTTTTTAATTACGAAACAATTAATAACCGAATTCGTCAAATGGCCTTCTTGAATAAATCTTTAAAGATTAATTTATACGATTATCGTGAAGATCCTATTAAAGAAGCACACTATAAGTATGATGGTGGTATTCGTGAATATGTAACTTTCTTAAATCAAGATAGCGAAGCTTTAACGAAAGATATTATTTCTTGTAGTGGTGCGGAAGAGTTTGATGATAGTGGTGTTAAAGAATTAATTTATTGTGATATTGCGATGCAATACACCACTTCTTATAACCATAAGATTTATTCTTATTGTAATAACGTTGCCACTGGCGATGGTGGTATGCACGAAGAAGGTTTTGCTTTAGCTCTTGTTCGTGTTTTTAATAGTTATGCACGTAATGCGAAAATTTTAAAAGATCAAGATAAAGAAAAACTTAATTTTGATGATTGTGCAGAAGGTTTAACCGCGATTATTAGTGTTAAACACCCAAACCCACAATATGAAGGACAAACAAAAGGTAAACTTGGTAACCTTGAAGTTAAAAAGTTGGTTAATAACGTTGTTGGTGAACAACTTGAACGTTATTTACTTGAAAATAAACCACAAGCTTTAGAGATTATGAAGAAAGTTAAAGGAGCTTATGATGCTCGTTTAGCTGCTCGAGCAGCTCGAGATAATACTAGAAGAAAAAACGGTCTCGAACTCTCAACTCTTCCAGGCAAATTAAGTGATTGTAGTAGTAATAATCCAGAAGAATGTGAATTATTTATCGTCGAGGGTAATTCTGCAGGTGGCAGTGCCAAGAAGGGACGAGATAGTCGTTTCCAAGCTATTCTTCCACTTCGTGGTAAGATTTTAAATGTCCAAAAAGCCCAAGAACACCGTATTTTTGATAATGGTGAAATTGGTAATATGATCAACGCAATTGGTGGTGGATATGGTGCTGAATTTGATGTCACAAAGATTCGATATCACAAAATTGTTATTATGACCGATGCTGATGTTGATGGTAGTCACATTCGTATTTTATTATTAACCTTCTTCCATCGATTTATGAAATCATTAATTGATAAAGGTTTTGTTTATATTGCTCAACCACCTTTATACAAATTAACTTATAAAAATAAAGATTACTATTGCTATAACGATGAGCAACTTGATGTTTTAAGAAAACAACTTGATATTAAATCAACTTATCCGATTCAACGTTACAAAGGTCTTGGTGAAATGGATGCTTCTCAACTTGAAGAAACCACTATGGATCCAACTAAGCGAAAGATGCTTAGAGTAACGGTTGATGATGCAATTGCAGCTGATCAAGTCTTCAATAATTTAATGGGTGAAGAAGTTACTCCACGTACCGAATTTATTGAATTAAATGCTAAGTTTGTTAAGAATCTTGATGTATAGGGGGAATTTCCATGAGTGAAGAAAAGAAAAATGATGTCGTTAGTGAAGAAACTGATTTAACTGACGATAAAATAGATGATAAAAAAGAGGGAGAGATTGATAGTCTTGAAAGTGGAATTGTTCCAGCTTTAAAAGATACTGAAATCGTAAGCGAAGTTCAAAATTCCTTCCTTGATTATGCAATGAGTGTTATTGTTGCTCGTGCACTTCCTGATGTCCGTGATGGTTTTAAACCAGTTCATAGACGTGTAATTTTTGGAATGGCAAGAGGTGGATATACTCCTGATAAACCATTTGTAAAGTCAGCAAAAGTTGTTGGTGATGTTATGGGTAGTTATCACCCACACGGCGATGCTGCAATTTATAGTACCCTTGTTCGTTTAGCTCAACCATTTAGTATGCGTTACACTTTGGTTACTGGACATGGTAACTTTGGTTCAATGGATGGTGATGAAGCCGCTGCTATGCGTTACACTGAGTGTAAACTTAGTAAGATTGCTCTTGAGATGACTGATGGAATGGATGAAAACACAATTGATTTTATTCCAAACTATGATGGTACTCTTCAAGAACCTGTTTGCTTACCATCTCGTTTTCCAAACTTACTTTGTAATGGTAGTGATGGTATTGCAGTTGGTATGGCAACAAAAATGCCTCCACACAATCTTAAAGAAGTCGTTGATGGAGTTGTAGCTTTAAGTAAAAATCCTGATATCACCACTGATGAATTAATGCAAATTATTAAAGGACCAGATTTTCCAACTGGTGGAATTGTTTATGGTCTTGGCGGCATTAAACAAGCTTATGAAACCGGTCGTGGTACCTTTAGAATTAGAGGAAGAGCCACGATTGAAGAAAAAGATGGTGAAAAAAGTAAGATTATTATTACTGAAATTCCATATCAAGTTAATAAAGCCTCTCTTGTTGAAAAGATTGGCGAACTTGTTCGTAATAAAGTAATTGATGGAATTACTGGTATTCGTGATTTAAGTAAGGAAGATGTAAATATTGAAATCGATTGTCGTAAAGATGCGGTTCCACAAGTTATCCTTAATCAAATCTATAAAAATACCCAATTGGAAGTTAGTTATGGGGTTATTAATCTTTGTATTGTTAATGGAGCTCCAAAGATTCTTTCTTTAAAAGCTTTATTAACGCACTATTTAAATTTCCAAGTAGAAGTTATTGATCGTCGAACCCGCTTTTTACTTAAAAAAGCAGCCGATCGTTTAAAGATTGTTGAAGCCCTTTTAACCATTCACGATAACATTGATGAAGTGGTCGATAAAGCGAAAGCTAGTGCGAACCAACAAGAATTCATGAATTGGTTGATGACTCGCTTCAATTTTGATGAAGACCAAGCGAAAGCCATTGTTGCGATGACTCTTGGTAGATTAAATGCGATTGAAACTAATAAATTAATTGATGAAAGTAAAGACTTAAATTCCCAAATCACTAACGATAAATTTATTCTTGAATCAAGAGAGCATGAAGTTGATGTAGTGATTAAAGAATTAACAGCAATTCGAGATAAATTTGGAGATGATCGTCGTACCGAAATTTCTCATAATATTGTTTCGGTTGAAGATGAAGATTTAATTCCAGAAGAAGACATTGTAATCACTTTAACTGAAAAAGGATATATTAAACGAATGTCTTTAAATGAATTTAGAACCCAAAACCGAGGCGGAAGTGGAGTTAAAGGAATGACTGTTTATGATAACGATGAAGTTATGAAAATGGTCACCAGCAAAACCCATACTGACATATTATTCTTCTCTAATTTTGGAAGAGTATATCGTAAAAGAGGACACGAAATCAATGAAGCTTCGCGTCAATCAAAAGGAATTCCAGTCCTTAATTTATTAAATCTTGAAGAAAATGAGACGATTAGTGCGATAGTTTCTGTTGATGATTATAAAGATAAATATTTATTCTTTGCAACTAAAAACGGAACGGTTAAACGTACTAAACTAGAAGAGTTTGAACGTATAAATGTGAATGGTAAATATGCCATTACCTTAAAAGATAATGATAGTTTGCTAGGAGTTAAAGTCACTGATGGTAGTGCTAAGATTGTGCTTGCTAGTGATAAAGGCAAGGCCTGTTACTTTAATGAAGAAGATGTAAGATGCATGGGACGAACCGCTTGCGGTGTCCGTGGAATGAAGTTAAATGGTGGCGAACTTGTGGGTTTAGCAACCTCTTTGGAAGGTAAAAATGCCTTTGTTCTTAGTGAATTCGGTTTAGGCAAACTTAGCGATTTAGAAACTTACCGCTTAACTAAACGTGGTGCGGGTGGTGTTATTACCCTTAAAGTTACTGATAAGACTGGTAAACTTGTTGGACTTAAAGTTGTTAATGGAGATGAAGACATTATTGTTATTACTAATAATGGTCAAACCATTCGTACAACCTTAGAACAAGTCCGTGTTATTGGTCGTAATGCACAAGGGGTAAAGATTATTAATTTGAAGGATAAAGAAACAGTTTCAAGCTTCACAATTGCTCCTAAAGAAGAGGCAGTGAGTGAAGGTAGCGAAGAAGTCGAGACTAGTAGCGAAGGCGAAACAAGCGTTACTCCTTCTATTAAAGATGCCTTAAATAGCAATCAAGATGAAGAGGACGAAGTTGAGACGCCAGTAGCAAAGGATGATGATGAAGAAAATAATTAATTATGAAACCACTTATTGTTTCATTAGCAAATGCTAAATTCGATAACTTCGAAAAGACCCGTTTAAGAAAAAACCTTAAAGGGTCTTTAGAGTTAAATAACGCTTCTTACTGTGTGTCTTTTTATGATGAAACCTACCGCTTAATTCATTTTACTGATATTGAAGATTATAAAAGATATCGTAACGAGATAAAAACGGGAATTAAAACGGTTATTAGTCTTTTTTACACCGAAGAAGATCATGATGGAAGAATCTTAGAGAAACATTTAGATGGTACTTATTCAATTAGTAAAAGCGATATCTCCCTATATAATGAGCTTGATTTAATTTTAGTGCCTTGTGAAGAAGCGAAACGTATTCTGGTTTTAAATGGGATAACTAGTCAAATTGAAGTCTTAGAACATGGCGTAAACGTTACGAAGTTTTCAATTGCTGATACCTATATTCGTAACATTGCCTATCGTTATTTAAAGTGTCCAATTGAAATGGCTTTTATTGTGACGACCTTAGATTATCGTGATGAAGAGGCTTTTAGACGAGTTAACGAGTTAGCTTATGCTTTCCCCAAACTAAAGTTTATTGCTATTTATCATTCTGATTTTTTAGCGTTAACAATTAAAAAACTTATTAAGAAAGCTCCATCAAATTTAATCTATACTTTGCCTCTTGAAGAAGATATTTATGTTTCATTAACTTACAACGCTAAAATCTACTTATTCGTTGGTAGCAATAATGGTTGTGTAGTTCAAAATTTTGAAGCTATGGCAAGTGAAACCCAGATTATTGCCCTGAAAGAAAGCGTTTTTAATGATATTATAATTGATAAAGAAAATGGCTATGTTTATAATGATTTTGCCTCATTAAAAGAAGGAATTAGCCTTTTTATCGATGGTAAACTAGCTTCTACAACTGCAAAAGGAAAAGAAATTGCGGTTGAAAATTCCTTACTAAATAGTGGTAAGAAATTAATAACGATGTATAACAATATTTAGGAGAATATTATGAACGATTTAAATTACATTATTGAGCACAAAGATGAATGTGAAAAACTTTATAAAGGTAAACTTTATGAAGTAAATCTTGATGATCTTGTTAAGTTGGTTGATGAAAGAAAAGAGCTTCAAAAAGTTACTGAAAGTAACAAAGCCGAACAAAATAAACTTTCTAAATCTGTTCCTGAAGTTAAGAAGAATGGCGGAGATGTTAATGCGGTTTTTGCTAAAGTTAAGGAATTAGCAGCTAAAAATAAAGAAGCCGAAGAAAAACTTAAAGAAGTTGAAGATGGTATTAATAAGATTTGGTTTGCTCTTCCAAATTTACCTGATAGAGATTTATTACCTGGTGGAAAAGAAAACAATAAACCAATTTATACTTATGGTAAAAAACCAGAATTTAAATTTAAACCAAAAGATCACGTTGAACTTGCTGAATCTTTAGGTTTAATTGATTATCAACGTGCGGCCAAAATTGCTGGTAGTGGTGCCTGGATTTATACTGGTTTAGGTGCACAACTTGAGTGGGCGTTAATTAATTTCTTTATTTCCACTCACTTAGCTGATGGTTTTACCTTTATTTTACCTCCACACTTATTAAATTATGATAGTGGTTTTACCGCTGGACAATTCCCAAAATTTGAACAAGATGTCTTTGTTATGAAGGATTTTGAACCATATCGATTCCTTCTTCCAACTGCTGAAACAGCTCTTGTTAATTTACATCGTGATGAAATTTTAAAAGAAGCTGATTTACCAAAAAAATACTTTGCATACACTCCTTGCTATCGTAAAGAAGCCGGTAGTTATCGTACTGAAGAACGTGGAATGATTCGTGGTTATCAATTCGATAAAGTTGAAATGGTTGAGTATACCACCGATACTGATAGTGATTGTGCCTTTGCTGAACTTGTTAAGAAGGCTCAAACCTTGGTTGAAAAACTCGGTTTACACTTCCAAATTTCAAAACTTGCTGCTGGTGATTGTAGTCACTCAATGGCTCGTACCTATGATATTGAAGTTTGGATTCCAAGTATGGGTATTTATAAAGAAGTTAGTAGTGTTAGTAACGCGAGAGATTATCAAGCTCGTCGTGGTAAAGAAAGATACAAGGATGCTGATGGTAAGATGCATTTCTGCCATACTTTAAATGGTAGTGGACTTGCCACTTCGCGTATTTTCCCAGCTATTCTTGAACAATTCCAACAAGAAGATGGAAGTGTTTTAATTCCAGAAGTCCTTCAACCATATATGGGCGGACTTAAAGTCTTAAAACCAATTAAGAAATAGTAATTACCAAATTATTTGTTATAATAATAAAGCCATCGCGATTATCCCCTTCGAACCAGGTCAGGACAGGAATGTAGCAGCCTTAAGATCGTCGATAATGTGCGGTGGTTTTTATTTTGGAACAAAATAACGTTTTTACAGTGTCAAAATATTATTTATCTATTATAATAGATAAACAGGAATTAGAGAGTTATGTTAGAGTTAAAAAGCATTGTCAAAGATTACATTATTGATAAAAAGCCTTTTCCAGCGTTAAAAGGTATTAATCTTTCGTTTAGAAAACAAGAATTTGTATGTATTTTAGGACCAAGCGGTTGTGGAAAAACTACTTTATTAAACATTATTGGTGGTTTAGACCGTTACACCAAAGGTGATTTATTAATTAATGGTACCTCAACTAAAACATATAAAAGTAAGGATTGGGATAATTATCGTAACAAACGAATTGGTTTTGTTTTTCAAAACTATAATTTGATTCCACATTTATCAATTTTAGCTAATGTTGAATTATCTTTAACATTAAATGGAGTTAGTCCAAAAGCAAGAAAAGAACGAGCAATTGCCGTTTTAAAAGAAGTTGGGCTTGAATCAATTATTAATAAGAATCCAAACCAACTCAGTGGTGGGCAAATGCAACGAGTCGCAATTGCTCGTGCTTTAATTAATAACCCTGAAATTATTTTAGCGGATGAACCAACTGGAGCACTAGATAGCGTGACAAGCATTCAAGTTATGAACCTAATTAAAAAATTAAGTTCTGATCGATTAGTTATTATGGTTACTCATAATACTGAATTAGCTGATAAATATGCAACGAGAATCATCACGATGAAAGATGGGGTTATAACGAGTGATAGTGCACCATATAAAGAAGAGAAACAATTGGACACTGTCAAAAATGTTGGGAAGAAAACCTCAATGAGTTTCTTTACCGCTCTTAATATGTCTTTAAGAAATCTGTTTACTAAAAAAGGGCGAACAATTTTAACAAGTGTCGCAGCTTCTTTTGGCATTATTGGAGTTGCTCTTGTTTTATCTTTATCAAACGGATTTAGTAATTATGTTACAAGAGTGGAAAGCGAGACCGCAAGTCAAACACCTATTAATTTACCGAATTATACTAGTGTAACCAAAACCGATAGTGATGATATAAATCAAAATGAGACTTATCTTGATACAAATGATGTTTACCCTTATGTAAATCCATCATCAACTACCACTTATAAATATAATAATTTCAGTGAAAATTATTTTTCTTTTTTAAATTACTTAAGAGATGATAAAAAGTTAATTAATGAATATTTAGTAAATTATGTGGATTATTATTCTTTGAATTTAGTTACTGAATTTCCAAAATCAATTGATGGGAAAAACGCTTCTTACGTTGAAACAGTGAACTATATATCTAGCAATTCTGTAAATAGTTTACTTTCTAGTTATGCTGGATTACCAACTAACTTGTTTCATCCACTATATGGTGAAGAGAAGTATATTACGGATGCCTATGATGTTATTGCTGGAGAATATCCAAAAACTAATAATGATCTTGTGCTAGTGGTTGATAATACAAACTCTATTAATTTTAATACACTTAGAAAACTTGGTTTTTATAATGAAGAAGATGATAGTAGCGAAGTTCAAAATGAAAGTTTAACTACCAAGGTTGTCCCTTTAAGTTGGGAAAATAATATTAAAGGGAAGAAATATAAAGTATTTTCGAATAGCGAATATTATTCTTTAAATGGCACTAAAACCTATACTGATGGCGAAGGGAATAATAAAACCTTAAAAGAATATTCAAAAAATGATGTTACAACCATTTATAATAATGATTCAGGAAAAACCCTTAGTATTGTAGGTATTTTACGTCCAAAGAAAACAAATACCATTCCTTTAATGACTGTAGGTCTTTGTTATATCAAGAGTTTACAAACAGAGATTGTAGATAAAAATACGAAAGAAGGTATGGCGGAAGATTTTATTAATAGTCTTATATTAAAAGATAATAATGGATATGGTCAAAACAATTTCTTAAGTCTTTATAATGAAGTTTTAAATGATGTATCTACTTCAACAGGGACTTCTGTTTTAAGAAATTCTCTTCAACAAACACTTTTAAAATATGTTTCATTTAAGGGAGTGACCAATATTGATCAAGACTATACAAATCTTAGTACTTATCTTAACGATGCAATGAGATTTGGTTGCGAAATGATTCCAACTGATCTCAAAGAAAACGGACTAACTAATTCAGATTTTGTTAAAAGTTATTTTGATAACATATTAACCGAATATAAAAATGGTGATTATCAAGGAGCAATTTTGAAATTGGTGGCGATATATGCCTATATAAACTCTTATAGTGTTATTCGTAATTTGGTTATTTTCCCTAAAGATTTAACGACCAAAGACGCTTTAAAAAAAGCCCTCGATGAGTATAACAATATCTCAACCGATACAACTGATAAGTATCATGCTCATAGTGAAGCCGAACAAATTTATTACGAAGATATTGCAAGTCAAATTACTGGTGGAATAGGTCAGATGATTACTGTTATCTCAGTAGTTTTAATTATTTTTGCTTCTATTTCGCTGGCAGTAAGTTGCGTAATGACGGGAATCATTACGTATACCAGTGTTCTTGAACGAACTAAGGAGATTGGTATTTTAAGAGCAGTTGGTGCTCGTAAGATTGATGTTGGAAGATTATTTGAAGCAGAATCGAGTATTATTGGTGGAATTAGTGGAATTATTGGTTGTCTAGTTAGCTATCTATTAACGATTCCAATTAATCAAATCTTAAATGCTCGTTATCCAGATTATAATTTAGGAAATATTGCGGATTTAAGTATTTATCATGTAATTTTACTTATTGTGATATCTATTGTGTTAACTTTAATTAGTGGCTTAATTCCTGCACAAATTGCAAGCAAGAAAGATCCAGTTGTTGCTTTAAGAACGGAGTAATTTTATGAAGAAATCTCGAGCAAATGTAGAAACGGTCGTGCACTTTAATCCAAATTTAAAAGAAGGATTATCGACCGAGCAAGTAAACGAGCGAAAAGCCCAATTACTTGATAATAAAGTAAAAGACGTTACGAACACTCAATATATAGACATTATTATTCGTAATGTATTTACTTTTTATAACGTTTTACTCTTTATTATTGGTGGATTTTTGTTAGCTGCTAAGCAATATACAAACTGTTTTTTCTTAATTGTTGTTATAACCAATACCATTATTAATTTAGTTCAAGATTTTAAGGCTAAAAATAAACTCCAAAAACTGAGTTTAATTAATGAAAATAAAATTGAGGTTATTCGAGATTCTAAAATTTCTAAAATCAGTGTTGATGACATTGTTCTTGATGATATTTTACATTTAAAGGCTGGCGATCAAATTCCATGTGATTCTTTTGTTTTAAGTGGAGATGCTGATGTTGATGAATCAATTTTAACCGGTGAATCCTTACCATTACATAAGATTGCAGGAACTAAATTGTTAAGTGGATCTTATTTATTAAATGGTGACCTTTATATAAAAGTTACTAGTGTTGGAAAAGATAATTACGCTTATAAAATTCAAAGCAAAACCAAGGATTTTAAAGCTCCCAAATCCCAAATGTTTATTCAACTAAATAACTTATTTAAAGGTATTAGTGCCGTCGTTATTTTGTTAGGTATTGCTACCGTTATCTCTAAAGGTTTAACTGCGAGTGCGTTTAATGGATGGGATAATTTTTTAAAAAATGTAGCACCAATTGCTGGAGCATTAATTTCGATGATTCCTTCTGGAATGTATCTATTGATTTCAACAACCTTAACGGTTGGGGTTATTAATCTTTCAACTAAAAAAGTTTTAGTTCAAGATATGTACTCAATTGAAACTTTAGCTCGTGTTGACACGCTTTGTATAGATAAAACTGGTACCATTACCACTGGAAAGATGTCGGTATATGACGTTATTTTATTAAACGAAGAATTTAAAAAAGAAAAATTTGATGTTGTAATGTCTAGTTTTAATGCAGCGATTAACGATAGTAATTTCACGGCTGTTGCATTAGAAGATAAATTTGGTAAAAAAGCTGTTTATGATTCAAAAAGAATTGTTCAATTTGATTCACATAAAAAATATAGTAGTGCAAGTTTAAATGAAATCGGCACTATTACGGTTGGGGCTTATGGTTTTGTTCCATTAAAAGAAGATGGTAAGGTTAAAAAAGAAGTTGATAAATATAGCGAACTTGGTTATCGAGTCTTGGTGGTTGGTTACTCAAAAGAAGAAATAAAAGAGAGAAAATCTCCAAGTGAAATGACCCCTTTAGCTATTATCATTATGCAAGATTGCTTAAGGGATAACGCAAAAGAAATTATTGGTTGGTTTATAAAAAATGGGGTTAACATCAAAGTAATTAGTGGCGACAATCCTTTAACAGTTAAAGAAATTGCAGGTACAGTTGGTATTGAAAATAGTGATAAATATATTAGTTTACTTGGTTTAAGCGAGGAAGAAGTTAAAGCAGCTGCTAGTAAATATAATATTTTTGGCCGTGTTTCACCAGAACAAAAAGAAATTTTAGTTCGTGAATTAAAAGAAGAAAAACATACAGTTGCAATGTTTGGAGATGGGGTGAATGATTTATTGGCTTTAAAAGCCAGTAATGTTGGTATTACAGTTGGTTGTGCAAATAAAGCCGCTAAAGATCTTGCTAGTATTATTTTATATAACGATGATTTCGGGTCTTTACCAGATGTTATTGCCGCCGGGAGACGTGAAATTAATAATTTACAAAGAGTATGTTCGCTCTTTTTAACAAAAACACTCTTTGCGATTGTGGTTAACATTTTCTTCTTAGTTACAGCAATGACAATTAATTTATCCTATCCATTTAAACCACAACATTTCTATGGTTGGGATGTGGTTGGAATTGGAATCGCTGCCTTCTTCTTAGCTCTTGAAAAGAACAATGATGAGATTGTTAAAGGCAGTTTCTTAAAGAACATTTTTAAAAACGCTACCGTAAATGGTCTTGTAATGGCAATTGAAGTTATGGTGTTATTTATTTATAGTTATAACAAAAAAATGTTACCAGAATCAATGGTTACTTTGGCCGTTTATTTTATGTCAATCGCAAGTTTTATTCCTTTATTTGAGGTTTCAGTTCCATTCGATGGGTATCGAACAATTGTTTATATTGGTTCATTTGTGGCAACGACTTTAATGTTTATCTTTACCTATGTATCTGGTTTTAATGTTTTAGGTTTAAATTTATCGGTTGATTACCGAACCATCCTTCCAAATGTTGGAATGATGATTGGTGCCTTCCTCTTTGTCTGGTTATTGGTTTATTTGACGCCACGCATTATTAAAAAGATAAAGGAGAAGAAACATGATTAACACAGAAAAGAAAATCCAAGATACTTTCATAAAATTATTAGAGAAATATAATCTTGAAGAAATTGATGTAAATATGATTTGTAAAGAACTTAATATTCAACGACAAACCTTTTATTATCACTTTAAAAATATTTATGATGTAATCTATTCGATTTATGTTTATCAAAAAATTGGGGATTATTTTGATAATTCACTTAACTCGATTGTAAATAATGTTTTCGTTTTCCTTTTTAAAGATCAAACCTTTAATACAACGGTTGCCAAGAGTAATTGTTATGATGTTTTGAAAGATTTTGTGAGTGTTTATGTAAATAACACTCTTACGAAAATGCTTGATGTTTATAACTTAAGAATTAATGATAAAAAAGAAATTGCTCGTTTTTATAGTAGGGCAATTAGTGAACAATGCATCTATTATTTTGTACAAGGAGAATATAGTATTAAAGAAGGCTGTCTTAAAATGTCTTATTTATTCAATGAAGATACGCTTAAAACAATAATTCGAAAATACCAAAATAGTATCGCGTAAAACATTTCTTAGTCTATTGATTTTGTGCTATGATATTTTAAGTTTCTTACTTAAAATACACGTCAGATGGTTCTGAGTAAGGAGAAATCTTATGTTAAAAGAAGATGTTATTAGTTTCATTGTTTATATCGTAATGCTTGCTCTTGCAGCAATCATTGGCTTTGCAGTAATTAACCCTGCATTTCGTTCAATATCTACTATAAATGGGTGGAATACCGCGGGTTATCTTATAATTTGTTTAATTATTTCGGTATTACTTGAGGTAATCCTTTTTGAAATCGCCCACGCGGTTGGTGCGAAACTTGGAAAATACGAAGTTATTTCTTTCAATGTTTTGGGTTTTGCATTTTATAAAGGTTATGATGAGAAAACCAAGAAGAACAAAATAAAATTCAAATTCCCAAGTAATTTTGATGGGTTAACAGGTGAAACCTTAATTAAACCAAAAAGCGAAAAGAGCAATCCATTAGCCTATGTATTGTCCCCTTTATTCTTATTTGCGATTGAAGTTGCAATTTTAATTGTTTTATATATCACTGTGGTTGATCCAAAAAAAGGACAAAACAAATTAGATTTCTTAAAATATTTCCAACTTGTTTTAGTGACAGTTGGGGGCATGCTTTTTATTTACGACTATACTCCTGCTAAACTTGATACTATGACTGATGGATATCGTTTAGTTTTACTAAATAAGAAAGTTAATATTGAAGCATTTAACGTTTTACTTTCAATTAATGGTGATGAATTCTTAGGCACTAAGGTTACGAAATACAAAACTTTTGATGAGATTACAGATTTTACTAGCCAAGTTAACATCGCTAGTGTTCGTAATTATTTGAAAACCGATGATTATAAAGACTCACTAGATTTATTAGATAAAATTATTTCAAGCAAGAGTAATTTATCTTTTGATTCTCGTACGGTTGCTAAAATTTATAAACTCTATGTTGTTCTTTATTATGGCGATCTTGAAGAAGCTAAAAAACTTTATGAATCCCTTGATGAAAAAGAGCGAGATTATCTAAAGAGCACTTATTCAATGTTAACAATTCGTACGTCAATTTTATATTATGGCTTAGCTGAGAATAGTAATAGTGAATGTGAGAACCAATTACATAAGGTTAAGAAAGCTCTCGAAAGAGTTTCGATCTATAGCAAGCAATACGAAGAAGAACTTTTACGTAAGACCTTAACACTTTTAAAAGAGAAGAATAAAGAAATCGAGGCGACTTATTAATGATATATAACTCAATTATTGATCTTGTTGGGAATACTCCTCTTGTTCGTTTACATAAAGTTGAAGAAGCAATCAATACCGATTGTGAAATTTATGGAAAACTAGAGAAGAATAATCCAGCCGGTTCGATTAAAGATCGTGTAGCCTTAAATATGCTTCTTGATTATCAAAAAAGAGGTTTATTAAACAAAAACACGGTAATTATTGAACCAACAAGTGGTAATACTGGAATTGCTTTAAGTGCATTTGGTAATTATTTTAAAAATAAAGTAATTATTATTATGCCAAGCACCATGAGTGAGCAAAGAAAAGAACTCATGAAAGACTATAATGCTGAACTTATTTTGGTGGATGGAGGAATGGATAAATGTGTTGAAAAAGCAAACGAAATTCACGCCACAATTAAAGATAGTATTATTGCTGGTCAATTCCAAAATCCAGCGAATGTTGAGGCCCATTATCTTCATACTGGACCAGAACTTCATAAGGATATTAATAATCTAGATTATGTTTTTGCCGGTATTGGAACCGGTGGAACTATTAGTGGTATTGGAAAGTATTTTAAGGTTAATAAGTTACCTACTAATATTATAGGTATCGAACCTGCTTCGTCTCCTTTAATTACAGAAGGACATGCTGGTAAACATAAGATACAAGGAATTGGGGCAAACTTTATTCCTGAAAACTATAAAGCGGAATTCGTTGATAAAGTAATTACAGTTAAAGATGATGATGCTATTTATTGGGCGAAAGCCATTACTAAATTAGAAGGTTTATTAGTTGGGATTTCAAGTGGTGCTTCCTTATGCGGAGCAGTTTCTACGATTGAAAAAGAGAAACTACATCATAAAAAAATAGTCGTTATATTCCCAGATACAGGTGAGAGATATTCATGGAACTAAATTGTGCTAATTTTCCAAATAAAGAAGGCGTACTTCAAATTGTTGATTTATTAAAGAAGGCGATATATCCTTGTGTTTTTGGTGAGGTTAATGATCTTGACGATGATAAAAAAGAATTAAAATTTTTATATCTAAAATATATTTCTAAAGATGAAAAGAAGGCTGATGAATTTATCGAGGAAGCTTTAAAGCTTAGAAACATCTATGACGAAGATGCAGAAGCAATTTTTGAAGGCGATCCAGCCGCTGATTCAATTGAAGAAATAATTAGTGTTTATCCTGGATTTACTGCGATATTCTATCATCGAATTGCTCATATTTTATATAAACAAAACTATCAAATACCCGCTCGTATTATCAGCGAAGAAGCTCATTTTATGACCGGGATTGATATTCATCCTGGGGCGACAATTGGTGAACATTTTATGATTGATCATGGTACTGGGATAGTAATTGGTGAAACAACAACGATTGGTAATTATTGTCGTATGTACCAAGGTGTTACACTTGGGGCCTTATCCTTGTCTGGTGGACACACCTTACATGGTGTAAAACGTCACCCAACTATCGGAAATCATGTCACAATTTATAGTGGTGCATCTATTTTAGGTGGTGAAGCCGTAATAGGTGACCATGTAATTATCGGTTCGAATGTTTTTTTAACTAAATCAATACCTGAATATACTCGCGTAACTATCCAAGAGCCAAACCTTGTAATTATTAAGCGAGAGAAGAAAATTAAAATATAAAAGAAAAACGAGAAGTTAATCTTCTCGTTTTATTTTTAAAATAAGTGAATATATATACTTTTTAGAACAGTTGAACGAACGTGATACCTATTTTTTAGTTTCTTTTTTACTCGCTAATTGATCACGAATTTGAGTTAATAATTCAATTTCGGTTGGAGCTGGCTTACCAGGAACAACTGGTGCTGGTCTTTCTTCTGGATGTTGAACATAGTATTTTTCAAGTTCAGCAGTAGCAAAAGCAGTACGTTTATTCTTTAAATATGTAAAGATCTTTAAAATCATGAAGAGTACAAGGGCAATAATTAAGAAATCAATAACTGCGGTGATTAAAGTACCCCAATCAATGATAGCTGATTGATTATAAAAATAGGTTGTTCCGTGTAAGGTATATAAGCCTTTTAATGTGTTTTCAACATTAATTAAATCTGATGCATTAGTAGCGTCAATAGTAATGCCATTATTATCAGCAAATATCTTTGCCATTTGAGCAATATCGCTAGCATTGAAATATTGTCCAATTCCATCTAATCCAGCTTGTGCAGCATTAGCGGCTGGTAGAACAGTAATTAGTCCACTAATACCACCTGGAACACCCCAAGTGCATACACTAAGTAAAATCTTAACAACTGCTTTAACAATAGCACCAAAAGCGGAGCCCATAATAACGCCTACAGCCATATCAATTACACTTCCGCGTGAGATAAAGGCTTTAAAATCATTCCAGAATTGTTTGGTCTTTTTAGTTCCTTTTAATTCTTTTTTCATATATCAAATCTCCCATTTGAACACTAATAGTTTATCAAATTTTAAGAAAATAGTTTAGATAGATAGTAGAAGTAGTATAAATATATGAGAATTATACTTTGAAAAATAAAAATAAGGCACATATGATAGGGTTTTTGATGTCATAAGGTTGAGATTAAATAAATTGTTAGTTTCCAAAGTAAATGCAATAAATCAGAATTAAGAACCAATTTCTAATTTGAGTGGGTTACTGCATGCATATTATTAAAATTTTTGGTTTTATATTGTGTGTTTTTGGCATTTTCCAGTCAATATTATTGCTTTTTTGTATAAAAAAACTCGTTTGAATATGATTTTTTTCAAGGTAAACGCAATAAATTTTGTATGCTTCCTTGTATTTTTATTTTAGTTTAGTTTAATATTAGTTGTACCGATTTCGGTAATCCCTATAAATGTTTCATCGAAATTTGGGAATTTTATCTGGAACAAATTATAGGGCTTAGCATATCCTAGTTTTCTTCTAGGATAGCTGTTGATTTGGGAGAACATATTGTTAAAAAACTCTTGCGAGCAATTATCAATTTGTTCTCCTTTATTTTTGAAAAATCTTATGAATTCATGATTTCGTTCACAAGCACCTTTTTGACCAGCACAATATGGGTCACAATAAAATGTCCTAAATCTTATTTCGCCGTTATCGTCAGCTTCAATATCTTTTAAAAGACTAAATTCAACCCCATTATCCGTTAAAATTGTATCAAATAGAATGGTGTTGTTTTTGAGTCCTAATTCATACAATGCACTTATTGCTTTATTAACTTCTATTGCCGATCTTGTAATTAGTAATCCTATTTGAAAAGATAAACCTACCCAATAAATTGTTAAGAGAAATTTTTTATCTTTTTTACTGCCATAAACAGTATCAATTTGTATTACTCTTGCATCAGGATTAAATTTCATATAAATTTCATAATCTTTATACATTCTATTAAAAAGTACCTTAACATCGATACTTTTGTTGCGATGGTAGTCATACTCTTTTTTACATTTAAGTCTAGGTTTTCTATGAAGATCGATGTTTTTGCAAGTTAATAGACCATCATTAATATACCTTCTAATTGTTGAGTTACTTACATTAAATGAATTTTCAAGGTTTGCGATTTCTGGAGATTGCCCATTTTTAACTCTCGAAGAAATAACATCTTCGACATGTTTAACTCTTTCCATTTTTTTATTAGTGTTTTTACGCGAATTATGTAATTTTTCTTTGCTTTTATTTTCTGCTTCATATGCATCATAAATTACTTTGTCCTTTGAACATGTAGTAACGAACGGACAGTTATTACAACAGTATGGAAACTTGTGCAGTTTTCTACAATATTGGAACTTTTTGGTTCCGTTATTAAATGCAATCGCTTTTCCTCTTTTGTACAAAGAATTTGTTTTAATTTCTTTGTAAATTGATGAAGGATCTTTTTCCAACAAATCCCCCAAATCTTTTAGACTGCAAGTCGATTTATTTTCTATTGAAACTTGTAATTTTACACGTTTCGAAAAACTGATATGCTCCATTTTTACTCCTTTCTACAAGGAAGCACATTCTATTTATTACTCATTTTCATAGTTATCGCAATAATCATTGCAATAACTTTGCAAGTTAACAGAGATTAAATAAATATGAAAAGAAAATTTAATTTAGATATAATATTAATTATGAGGTTTTTATTATGAATAAAGTTAAAGTCGTTGCTGATAGTACAATTGATTTAACCAAACAAATGATTGAAGATTACGACATTAAAATTTTACCTTTACATGTCGCTTTTATAAATGATACCAAAGATTATCATGATGGGGTAGACATTGATGCTGAAACTTTATATAAAAAAGTAGAAGCGAGTAAAGGTATCACACCAAAAACTGGTGCAGTCAATGTTGGTGAATTTATTGTCGCTTTTAAAGATATTATTGATCAAGGTTATGATATTATTTTCACAGGAATTGGTAGCAAACTTTCATCTACTTATCAAAATGCGATTTTGGCAAGCAAGGAATTTCCTGAAGGAAGAATTAAAGTTTTAGATAGTGGTAGTTTATCAACCGGTACCGCTTTACTCGTCTTAAAAATGTGTGAGTATCGTGACCAAGGGTTAGACGTTCAAGAAATATATGACAAGGTTTTAGCCTTAGTTCCCGAAGTAAGTGCTAAATTCTGTATTGAAACCTTAACTTATTTATATCGTGGTGGAAGATGTAGTGGAATGACGATGATTGTGGCCAATGCCTTACATATTCACCCTGTTGCAAAAATGGTTGATGGCAAATTGATTGTTTATAAGAAGCCACGTGGACCATATGAAAAAGCAGTTGATGAACAAATTAAAGAATTCTTAGATGATCTTCCATATATTGATAAGTCTTGTTTATTTATTACACATAGCGGAAGAATTGAAGGTTTTGATAAATATATTTTGGATAGAATATCTCCATATTTTGATCCAAAAAATATTCATATTACCGAAGCTGGTTGTACTGTTTGCAGCCATTGTGGTCCAAAAACAATCGGTATTCTCTATTTAGTAAAAGCTCATTAGTTTATTCCAAAATAAAACCCATATAACCATCGAGGAGGTTATATGGGTATTTTTTTAGTTAATTAGATTAACTTGCACTAACTTTTATACCTTTAATAGCAATTGATGGAGCACCAACACTTGAGGTCTTTCTTTCATAATCGCTACCAATAGCAATCACGTCTTTAAATACACTCATTAAGTTTCCAGCAACCGTAATTAAAGTTAATGGTTCGGCTTGTTTACCATCAACAACTTTAAATCCTTCAGCTTCAAGAGAGAAGTCACCAGATTTTGGATTTAAACCAGCATGTAAACCAGTTACGCTTGAAATATAAACACCATTTTTAATCTTGGCAAATAGTTGTTCTTTTGTTAATTTACCAGGCTTAACTGTAAGATTAATTGAGGAAATTCCCATCTTTGCACCTTGTGCATAACCATTTCCGGTGGAATTTACGCCATCTTTTTTAGCGGTTTCAAGATTATATAAATAAGTTTTTAATACGCCTTTATCAATAATCTTTTTATTATAGGTAGCGACGCCTTCATCATCGAAATAGTTAAAGAATACACTCTTTTCTAATGGTTTTTCTTCTACAGTTAATTTCTTTGAGAATAATTCTTGATTGAGTTTACCAGTAAATAAACTAGTTCCTTTTTGAACTTCTTCAGCACTAGTATGGCTATTAAGAAGGGCGCCAATAAATGAAGAAACAACATCTGAATCTAAAACAGCTTTGTAAGTCTTGCTAACAATAGGTTGACCATGGAATTTAGCAACTGCATTTTTAACGGCTTTTTTAGCTAACTCTTCTAAATTAAATTTTGAAAAATCAGAGTCTAAATATAATTCAAAATCATTTTTAACTTCTTCACCATCTTTAGCAACCACTTGAAGATAATAGTAATAATAATTTGATCTTTCTTTTAGTTTTAAACCATATGAATTACTAAATTCTTTAGCATTATCAGTTTCTTCATAACCACATTCAACATCGCTGATACGTTTATCAAGAGAATAAGTAAATTCTTCAAGTTCATGAAGTTTCTTGAGTTTTTCTTCTGTTGGAACAAGTGCTAAATCTTTATTGTAAACAATCTTTTTATGATATTTTTCACTGCCTTTATAGATTAAAGGTTCTTCGGTTTTTTCAATTAAAGAAGCAGTGGATTTAATAGCATTAATTAAGAAGTCGACATTGTTTTTTGTGACATCTTCACTATAAGCAAAACCAAGTTTTCCATTATAAATTCCACGAGCTTTAATGGATGTTTGACTACTCATTGTATAGTTATCAAGTTCTTTATGAAAAAGAGAAAATGAAAGATTAGTAACTGAATTTAAAGTTAATTCAGCAACACTAATACCCGCTTCCTTAGCTTTTAAGAAAAATTTATTTGAGTTCATTGATGTCTCCTCCTCTTCCACCGACTGTAATTTCGCTTACACGAATCGTTGGTTCTCCAACATTAACAGGAATACTTCCACTTGCAGAACCGCACATTCCTTGACCTAAGGCTACATCGTTACCAACCATATCGATATTCTTTAAAATATCTTTAGCATTACCGATTAAGGTTGCTCCTCTAAGTGGCATTACAATCTTGCCATCTTTAACAAGGTAAGCTTCATTACAACCAAAGTTAAAATCTCCAGTTGATGGATTAACGGAACCACCATTAAATCCAACGGCATAAATTGCAAGTTTAGTATTTTGAATAATTTCTTCTGGAGTAGATTTTCCAGCAGCAATATAAGTGTTGCTCATTCTACTAGTTGGTTCATTTTTATATGATTCTCGTCTTGAACAACCATTGGCTTCAAAACCAGGCATTCTTCTTGTGTTAAATGGATCAACAAGATAACCTTTTAAGATTCCTTTATCTATTAATAAATTCTTCTTACATTGATAACCTTCATCATCAATATTGTTGCTTCCCCATTCATTATTAAGTGTTCCATCATCATAAGCTGTAACTAATGGACTAGCGATATATTCACCAATTTTACCAGTGAAAACTGATAATTTTTTTGCAACAGAAGTGGCTTCGAGTTGGTGACCACAGGCTTCGTGGAAAATAACGCCACCCCATCCATTACCAATAATAACTGGGAATTTTCCGGCAGGGCATTCTTTTGCACCAAGCATTAAAATAACTTTTTTAGCATTATTTTTAGCGAGTTCAACAGCATTAATTTCTTTAGTAAAATAATCAAAACCTTTTTGGGTTCCTGGTCCATCAAATCGAGTTTCAAGTTTGCCATTTTCACTCGCAATACTTTGTAAAATTAATCTACCATGTTCACGATGATCTTTAGCAATTTTTCCATCACTATTAAAGATTTCGATGTCTTGAACCGTAATTAAAAATATAGTGATTACACGAACAATTCTCTTATCATAATCACGAATAGTAGCGGAACATTTCTTTAATAGATTGACGATATCTTTTTCATCTACATTCAAGTAAGAATCAATTACTTTATTGTTCTTCTTAACGTGAATTGATTTAAGAGTATCAACTTCGTTTATTTTTTTATCATTAAAGGATTTGGAGAGATTACTAGCAAGAGTAATTAATCCTTTCTTTGACATATCATTTGTATAGCCATAAACACTTCTTAAGCCTTTTAAAATACGAATACCAGCACCCGTAACTTGTCTTTCTCCAAAGGTATCAACTTTATCCCCTTCAAGTTGAATTGTTTTAGAGATGGTGTTTTCACAGAAGATTTCTGCAAAATCTCCACCAGTCAATAATGCGGTATTCAAAACATCCTTAGCTAAATTTTTACTAAGCATATTTAAACCTCCTAGTGAAATTTTATATGAAATGTAGGATTTATAAAGCAATTTCGCTTGCTAAACGTAAACTTTCTTTGACATCTAAAGTTCTTTTGTTTAAAGTATGAAAAGAATAGAATATCAATTATATGAAAAAAATAAAAATTAATATGTACTCTGAAGCCGATAAGGTTGAAGGGCAAGGTGTAGGGTCCGCCTACAAAGAACAAGTTGGAATTGTTGGTTCGATTCCAGAGTTTGAGATGAGCATAAACGGGAAACACAAAAACTCTTATGATATCCGTCATTTCCATACGGTAAGTCCTAAATTTTATTTCGATATCAAGAAAAATCGAATTAATGTTTGTTATGTTCATTTTATCCCAGTTTATGATGATGGCAGTTTACATATGCCTAAGTTTGCTTTTAATGTTTATCGTTGGTATGTTTTAAAGTTCTATAACAAAAACGATGAATTAGTAGTGGTTAATCCATACTTTATTCATGAATTAGAAAAAAATGGGATTGATCCAAAGAAAGTTACTTATATTCCTAACTATGTTAGTAAAGATAATTTCTTTAAGATGAAAGATAGTGAGATTAATGAAATTAAGAAGAAATATGCCATCCCTCTTGATCGTTTTATTGTCCTTGGAGTTGGTCAAACCCAAACTCGAAAAGGGGTTCTTGATTTTATTGAAGTTGCTAAGAAGAATCCAAGTATGTACTTTGTTTGGGCTGGTGGATTTAGTTTTGGTAAATTAACAGCTGGGTATGAAGAGATTAAAAAAGCAATTGATAATCCACCAAGCAACGTTAAGTTTATTGGCATTATTCCACGCACTGAAATGAATGGAGTTTATAATCTTGCTAACGTTTTATTCTTACCAAGTTATCAAGAACTATTCCCAATGACAATTCTTGAAGCGGTAAACTTACATACCCCATTATTACTTAGAAATCTAGATTTATATGAAGATATTCTCTTACATGATTACGTAAAAGGAGCAAATAATGATGATTTTTCACGTTTACTTCATGAATATCAAACCAATAAAGATTTCTATAAAAAAGGTGAATTAATTAGTAAAAATATCAGTGATTATTATAGTAAAGAAAACATTACCAAGCTTTGGAAAGACTATTACACAAAGATCTATAATAAGTACCCAAATAAGCATGCGAACTAATAAAAATTATTCGCTTGATTATGGTCTAGACAACTAATATAATATTGACACATGCTTTCTTTGATCGAATTTAAGTAGATCAAGGCGGAAGGAGTATTCAAATGAAAGAAAACATTCATCCAAATTATCACAAGTGTAAAGTTACTTGTATTTCCTGCGGAAATACCTTCGAAACTGAATCCACTCTTGATGAAATTCGTGTTGATACTTGTTCGAACTGCCACCCATTCTATACTGGTAAGCAAAGATTTACCCAATCAGATGGTCGTGTTGATAAGTTCAATAAGAAGTACCATTTAGAAGACGCAAACGCGAAGAAGTAGTTCTAATTTAGAAAAAGTAGCATAACCTAATCGTTATGCTTTTTTTGTAGAAAAATTAAACATTAAATATATACTCGTTTATTATTGGAATGCTATAATTTAAATAAGGAAAGGAAGCAATAAATATGGAACAAGCTTCTAAAGTTTTTTATAAAATTGCTAATGTCTTTAACTGGATTACTGTTGTCTTAGGTTTAATCGTTATTGTTTTTTCAATCTTAGGTGGAATGGGTGTTAATTTAGGTGCTGATGTTAATAATACTTTAGGTTGGAGCAATATTGGTGTTGGTATTTGGTTAGTTGTTTTATCCGTTGTTTTGATTATCCTTACTCGTATTGCCTATAAGAAGGGATCAAGCAGTGGATGGGATATTCTCTTCCTCGTTTTAGGTTTATTAGATGGTAACTTATTCTACGTTCTTGGTGGTTTATTTGGTTTATTAGCAAAGAAGTAGATAATTAAACTTTCGTAAAATAAATACCTCATCTATTCGATGAGGTATTTTTTTAACAAAAAAGCGAACCACATATTGGAGTTCGCTTTTCCGAAAGGGATTTATATTTAAATGAAACTTTTGTTTGACTAAAAGTTCAATTAAAATAACTATTTATATCTTAAGTGCTTTTAACAACGAAATCTTTACGAAACTATTTCTAAAAATTGTATAAATCGATAAATATAGGAAATAAAACGTTTCTTTGCTATAATCTAGAAGCAAATATTCTTATGGAGGCTCTCATATGGCAAAGAAAAGATTTTACATAACTACCCCAATTTATTATCCATCAGGCAATGCACACATTGGTCATGCTTATTGCACGACATTATGCGATGTTTTTGCTCGTTATAAAAGAATGCGACATTTCGAATGTTACTTTTTAACTGGCACTGATGAACATGGTTTAAAAATAGAAAAGAAAGCAAAAGCGGAAGGCGTTGACCCAAAAGTTTATGTTGATAACATGGTTGTAAAGTTTAGAGAACTTTGGAAAGCTATGGAAATTTCAAATGATGATTTTATTCGTACTACTGATGAGCGACATGTGGAATGTGTTCAAAATGTTTTTACTCATATGTTGAAAAATGATGATGTATATTTATCGAAATATGAAGGTTGGTATTGTTTCCAAGAAGAATCTTTTTGGACAGATACGCAAGTTGGTGAAGATCATCTTTGCCCTGAATGTCATCGTCCAGTTCAAAGAGCAACCGAAGAAGCTTACTTCTTTAAAACTCAAAAATATTTACCTCAATTAATGAAATATTATGAGACTCCAAACTTAATTTATCCAGAGAATCGTAAAAATGAAATGATTAATACATTCATTAAACCTGGTTTAAGTGATCTTTGTGTCTCACGAACCTCTTTTACTTGGGGCATTTTAATTCGAGAAAACCCAAAGCATGTTGCTTATGTTTGGCTCGATGCCTTATTTAATTATTTAAGTGCTTTAGGATATGGCACTGATCATGATGAACTATATCAAAAATATTGGGCGAGTGAAGATAGTGAGATTATTCATGTTATTGGTAATGATATTACCCGATTTCATACTATATACTGGCCTGAATTCTTAATGTCACTTGGTGTGAGACTTCCTGATCGTGTCTTTGTTCATGGTTTAATCATGATGAAAGATGGCAAGATGTCTAAATCAAGAGGTAACGTTGTTTCACCATTCCCATTAATTGAAAGATATGGCGTTGATGCTTTAAGATACTATCTTGTACGTGATATTATTTTTGGTCAAGATGGCACGTTTACTCCTGAACTATTTATTGACCGTATTAATGCTGATTTGGTTAACAATTTAGGTAATTTATTATCAAGAAGTGTAGCAATGATTGTTAAATACTTTAATGGCGAAGTTCCTGCTTTTAATAGTGTAAGTGATAAAGATAAGATTCTTGATCAAAAAATCATTAATACCATTAAAAATTATGAAAACTATCTTGATGATTTACACATTAGTGAAGCTTATGCTGAAGTGATGAATTTACTTAGTGAAGCAAATAAATATATTGATGATATGGCTCCATGGAATCTTGCAAAAGATGAAAGTAAAAAAGACGAACTTAAAGCAGTTATGTCTCATTTAGCTTATGTTTTATTTGTGGGTGGAAAATTACTTGAACCAGTCCTTGTTAATAAATCAAAAGAGATTTATAAGCAACTTGGAATGGATGATAAACAAAGTGACTATAATAATTTATTAAAGACCGATATTTTGAATAACAACAAAGTTTTTAAAGGTGAAAACTTATTCCCAAGATTAGATGTTGCAAAAGAAGTGGCCTATGTTGCCTCTTTAATGGCTCAACCTAAGTAAATAATTTTTATTTAATACTGTTTTTAATTGTAATCTGATCTCGACCAGCACTTTTTGATTTGTATAAAGCGATATCAGCATTATTAATAACATCAAGTGGATCATCACCGATTTCCGTTAAAGCAACACCTAACGATATTGTTATATAATTTTCATTTTTATTTGGATTATTCTTGAATTCAATCTTTAAGTTATAGATTGAATCTTGAATATCTTTAGCAATTAAATCAACGTTATTTATATTTATAAAGTTAATAAAAGCGATAAACTCTTCTCCGCCATAACGACCAATAAAAATATTATATTTTTTAGCAACCAAACTTAATTCGTTACCAATTAGTTCTAGAGCATTATCTCCTTGAATATGTCCATATTCTTCGTTATATTGTTTGAAATTATCGATATCAAACATAATAACCCCTGAGATTAATTCTTTATCTTTAACTCCTTTAATATCTTCATCAATTAATAAATTAATCGCACGTTTATTTGGTAAACCGGTCAAAACATCTGTGTTACTTTCATATTCAATACGGTTTTTAAGTCTTAAAGCACTTGTTCGTTGATACATTAAAATAAAGGAAACGAAATCACTACAAACGACACAAAGAATAGTTAAAATAGTTTCTCGAATCGCAATAATTTGATCTTTCAATAACCAACATAAAATAATATTAATAATTCCCATTAACCAACTAGTAATATAGTGAACATATGGATAAGTAAATAAAAGTGGAGGTAATAAGCACATTAAAACATAAAACCATGGAGAAACGACATCTTTAAAGAAAACAAACGAAACTAGGAAAACATAAACATAAGATAATATTTTAAAAATCATGAAGAAAATAGTAGAAAGGTTCTTGTTTTTTCTAACGACCGTTAATAATATTGCGATAAAAGCAAGACCCAAACCCAATGCTGATAAATTTAAAACCAGCATACCTTTATAAAAATCAATGACTAAACTAAAAACGCTAAAAAATAACCAACAAGCCGTCCCTATAGTAGACAAGAATAATAATGAAAAATAGTTGTTATTATGGGCAACTTCGGCCTGAGTAGCAACAAACCTTGGATCGGTATCACCGAAAAAGAACAACTTAAGGTGATTATGAAACCTTATTTTAGCGATTTTGCTTTTAGTACTACGATTTGACATTTAAAGAACCCTTCTTTAGTAATTCTAAGAAGGCGTTTTGTGGAATTGGTTTACTATAATAATAACCTTGAGCATTTTTGCAATTAGCTCGTTTAACAAGTTCAAGTTGGTCCTTAGTTTCTACGCCTTCACAGATACAATTCATCTTGAGATTATGTGCCATTTCAACAACACTCTTAATAATATATTCACCACGTTTGGTTTCAATATCTTTATCAATATTGTTCCAATCGGTATCTTTTAAGAATGCAAGATCAATCTTCAAATCATCAACCATAAAACTCTTAAGCATATTAAGTGATGAATAAGCACTACCAAAATCATCCATACTCACTTTAAAGTTATAACTGTGTAAACGATTTATTAAGTTATTAATTAATTGTGGGTTTTCAGCATAGAGCGATTCGGTAATTTCGAAATTTAATTCATCTGGAGTAATTTCATATTTCTTAACTAAATCTAAAATATATGAGAAGATACCAAAAGAATAAACATCACTTCTTGAAAGGTTGACAGAGATTGGCATCTTTTTATTAAGAGTAGTTCTATTTCGTGAAATAAAATCACAAGTCAATTCCCAAACATATTTATCGATATCAACAATAGTGCCATTTTGTTCAAAGATTGGTACAAATTTTCCTGGAGAAATAATTCCTTCAATTGGATGACTCCATCTAACAAGAGCTTCGGCTCCATTAATTAAGCCGCTTTCAATATCAACTTTTGGTTGTAAATAAATAATAAATTCGTGTTCTTTTAAGGCTCGAGGAAGTTCACTTAAATAATAGTTACTAACTTGGATTTGTTGGATGATTGATTCATCGTAATAAGCAAAGTTAACGTTTTTACTTTTATTGTTTTGTGCTTTCTCAAGAGCAAGTTTAGCAAAATCATAAAAGAAAGATGGGTTTTGAGAATTATCTTTAATGATGTAAAAACCAATATGGAAACCACCTAAATTACTATAAAGCTCTTTACTTAACTCTTTACTAGCAAAGGCAAAATCATCCATATTATCTGGATTATATTCAAAGCAGAATCCAAAAGTATCGTTATCGGTTAAACCATATTTGAAATCATCTCTTCTTCGATATCGTTTTTCTATGTATTTCATCATTTCATAAACATATTTACGAATTTCTTCATCACCAAAGGTAGCGTGAAGAACTTGATAACGGTCAATTTGTAATAAAGCAAAAATAAATGTTTTCTTGCTTCCTCTTATCATTTGAGATGAAACTTTAAAGAAGTTTTGACGATTATAAATCTTCGTATTTTCAACAAACGAAGAAGCAATATAATTACGTTTAATTGATGAATAGGTTATAGCACTAATGGTAATGCCAGCAAGAACAAGAACTGAAATAATTAAATAGAATTGGAAGGTTTGATCATATTGAATTTTATCAAATAAAGTATAGATAAAATCACCATGTGAATTTTGACTTTGTATTTCGTATATTTCCGCACTAGTAAATGATTTAATGGCCTTTTGTAAAATTTGATATAGATATGGTGAGGCATTTTTAGTAGTGGAGAAAGTAAAATCACTATAAAGATTATCGCTAACGTTTGTTTTATCGAAATTAGAAAAAACAATATTTTTTAAGTAATAGTTTGCGGTGGTTTCTTTTAAGTAAGCAGCATCAACTTCGCCACTAGCAACCGCTTCAAAGCATCTTAATGGACTGCTATATTCTTTGTAATTATTATTCTTTCGGATGTAATCAAAGGAATCATCAAGCATATATGAAGGTACAGCAACAAGTTCACCAACAATCGTATTATGTTTTGGTTTTGAGACTCTTACAATTGCATCTTTAAATACCGGATCAGTAACCGAAATATTATATATATCGGCTTGGCTAATTGAATAAGTGTAAGAAGCAAAGGCCTCAATATTATCTAATTCATACTCTTTAGTACCATTTGGAACTGCAGTATATTCAAAAGTTAGTCCAGTAATTTTGGAAATATCATCTAATAAGGTTTTGGTAATACCAGTTACATTTCCAGCACTGTTTGTGGATTCACATGGAGCAACATCATTAAGATAACTTACTCTGATTGGAATGTTATGACGCGAATCAATATAATATTGTTCGGCTCTTGTTAATGAAATGTTGCTTCCAAAAGTGGAAGGCGAATAATATTTTCCATAAAGAGAATTAAAATAATCTGGCGTTGTTTTTAAGATTGTATTAATTGCTCCGTTAAATAATGTTTGAAGCTCAGAATTATTCTTATTAACTAGGCAATAAAAAGCTTGGGTTGAAAAGGTATATAAAATCTTATAATCGTTAACTCTAAATAAACTATCCGTAAAGAAACAGTTGATATTACGGTTTTGCATATCATCTAAGCCATCTTTAAGGTAATCATAGTAAACTGGGGTATAAGTAAAACCTTCTTTTTTAGCAAGTTCAGCAAAGGCTTCATTAATCTTAAAATCCTTAATCATGCCAATTCTTAAACCATTATAACTAGCAAAATCATTTTGATAAAAATTATTGGCTGGCGAAGTAAATAAAACACCATATAAATTGCCAATTGTATTTGTGTAATTAAATTCTTGAGCACGATCTTCACTATATAAACAACCTGGATATATATTGATATCTCCCGTTCTAAGTTTATTAATCAACTCATCGTGAGTACCAATAACATACTCAAATTTTAAATTCGAATTGAGTTCAATGTTCGACAATAATTCAGCAGCATATCCAGTATATGTTGAACTACCATCTGATTTTATATTATGTGTTAAAAAACCATCACGTTCATAGACACCTACTTTATAGGTGATTTTTGAATTTGAATCATTATAACCATTTTGTTTAATATCAGTGCTTGATGTAATATTTGAAAAACAGCCAAGTGTGCTGGCTGCAATCACAAACGAAGTAGCGATTACCGATAAAATTTGGCTAAACATAAATCCTTACTACTATTATACCAATAAATTATAGATTATTGTTAAAAAATAGAGCATTATATTTTCATGAAGAATTTTCAAAGAGAAACTTTTACAGGAACTTGTGTTGATTTAAGTAGCGAAGGTAAGGGTGTTGTTAAATATGATGATACCATCGTGTTTGTTGATGGTTTATTTGTTGATGAAAAAGCCGACATTGAAATTTTATATTATCGTGCTGGGGTTGCGTTTGGTCGTGTTAAAAAACTTTATAGTTTATCTAAAGATCGAGTTCAACCACGTTGTAAAGTTTGCACCGCTTGTGGAGGGTGTCAATTTCAGCAACTTAACTATAATGCCCAATTACTTTATAAGAAAAACAAAGTATATAATGATTTAACTCGAATCGGTCATCTTTCAAATTTTGAAATTTTTGACACAATAAAAGCCGATAACCCTTATAATTATCGCAACAAAATTCAAGTTCCAGTTGGTTATAACTTTAAACATCAAATAGTTAGTGGTTTTTATCGCGAAAAGAGCCATGAAATTATTCCAATTGATGAATGTTATATAGAAGATACAAGAGCACCTAAAATCATTAAAACTATTAAAGACTTGATGCTTTCTTTTAAGATGACTCCATATAACGAAGATAATGGTGTTGGTTTATTAAGACACATTTTGATTAGAACAAGTCACTATAAGAATGAAATTATGGTCGTTTTAGTAACTTCTAAACCTACTTTTCCAGGAAGAAATAATTTTGTTAAAGAATTGGTTTCTCGTTGTCCTGAAATTACGACAATTGTAAATAATATTAACCCACGACATACGAACGTTATCCTTGGAGAACATGAAGAAGTTCTTTATGGAAAAGGTTTTATTGAAGATACTTTATGTGGTTTAAGTTTTCGAATTTCAAGTAAGTCATTTTATCAAATAAATCCTCTACAGTGTGAAAAACTATATAGGAAAGCCCTTGAATTTGCACAGTTGAACAAAGATGAAACTGTTTTAGATGCTTATAGTGGAATAGGAACAATTGGTTTAATTGCCGCTAAGGATGCGAAAGAAGTTATAAGTGTTGAGATTGTAAAAGAAGCAACTTTAGATGGAATTAGAAATGCAAAAGCCAACAATATTATAAACATCAAGTTTATAAATGATGATGCAACAAAATATATTTTAAAAGCAAAACTAGATAAGATTAAAATTGATTGTGTCTTGCTTGACCCTCCACGTAATGGATCAACACCAGAATTCTTAAATAGTGTTCTTGAACTAGAACCTAAAAAAGTAGTTTATGTATCTTGCGAACCATCCACTCTTGCAAGAGATTTAGAGATTTTAAGTAAAAAATATAAGATTGATAAAGTTCAACCTGTTGATATGTTTCCAATGACTTTTCACGTGGAGACAGTAGTTAGTTTAAAACTTAAATAGTATTTCATAAGTTAAGAATTTGAATATCAAAATAAATACAAGACGATTGTATTTGATTATGTTTAAAATCAAGCGAATTAGAAACCTTTTAGTTATAATATTTTTATGTTATTCCAGGGATGCAATTAGCCGTTAAATTATACAGGACTTCAAGGAGGAGCTATCATGCATGGTTAGATTAAGGATAATCACGTGATGATTGCTTGTTGCTCCGATGGAACAAGACCTGTTAGATTTAAAATTGAGAGAATCGATATTAAAGATTAAAAAATTCTTGATAGTCATAATTAGGGTAAAATAATAGATTAAAGTTTGAGTAATGTACCCTAATTTTGTTGCTTTGTACAATGATATCTAGTATAATTAGGGTACAAAATTGAATATATTTAATGGAGATGTACCCAAATGGATAAACTTGAAGAAATTAGAAATTTAATTAACGAAAAAGCTTCAAACGAAACTCGACTTCGTATGCTTCCATATAATGGTTCTCCAGAAATCAAGGAAATGGGTGGAAAACGCTATCTTTATGTTCGCAAACGTGAACTCAATCATAACACTTCTACCTATGTTGGACCTTATACTGACGAACTTTATGAAATGCTTGTTAGAAATAATGCCGAACGTAGACTGATAAATAAACAACTCCGTTTAATTAATAAAAAACTTGCTGAACTCGGTTATAGCGAGAGAGAGCTTTCTCCAAGAGTAAGACTTAATATAGATTTTGCACGTTCTAATGTTAAATCTTTAATTTATGATCAAGCAATTCTTGAAGGTGTTGCTACAACCTTCGCTTTAACTGAAGATATCATCGAAGGTGGAAAAGTTAGGGGAATGACAGTAGGAGATATTCAAAAAGTTATTAATCTGAAGCACGCTTGGGAATTTATTTTGGATGAAGGGGTTCTTTTTGCGCCTACCGACTACAATTTACTTTCTTATATTGCAAAACTTGTAAATGAAAATTTCATTTATGATGGAGGGAGAATTCGTGTGGTTCCTGTAACTATTGGTGGTTCGACATATTTTCCACCAATACCTATTGAGACTAATGTAAAGGAAGAAATTAATTCAATTATTAATTCGAAGAAAGAGGATATTGAAATCGCAATTGATCTTTGCCTTTATTGTATGAAGACACAAATTTTTGATGATGGAAATAAAAGAGCTTCTATCATCTTTGCTAACCATTATTTAATTGCTCATGGTCTTGGAATTATGGCAGTTAAAGATAGTGACGTACCTCAGTTTAAAAAAGATCTTGTTGCTTATTATGAAGGAAGAGACGAAGAATCTGTTCGTAGATTACTTCGTGAAAAAGCATTACGTAGATTCTAATCTTTTTAAATATAATAAAAGTTTTTATATTTTAAAGTTCTCAGTAAGGTTAAGCATCATAACGATTTAATTAATAATTATTCTTAATTGATAGAAGGATTGAATATGAAAATTGAACACATTGCACTTTATGTAAATGATTTAGAGAAAGCAAAAGATTTTTTTGTTAAATATTTTAATGCTTCTTCTAGTAGTGGTTATCATAATAAAACCACAAATTTTAAATCATATTTTCTTTCTTTTGATGATGGGGCAAGAATTGAAATTATGAATAAACCAGGAGTTGATGAATCAATTAATAACTCAAATAGAACAGGCTATATCCATCTTGCTTTTAGTGTTGGTTCAAAAGAAAAAGTTGATGAACTTACTTCTCTTCTTAAAAATGATGGATACGAAGTTATTAGTGGTCCTAGATTTACAGGAGATGGATATTACGAAAGTTGTGTTAAGGGAATTGAAGACAATTTAATCGAAATTACCATATAGTTCACTTTATATTTAATTTTAAGTGGATAAATCAATATAAACATTAATCAAAAAAAGGAAGTTTCGAAACTTCCCTTTTAAGGCTCAATAAAATATATTTGCTTTTCCTTAAGAATACATGTAATTAATGAAAACCTTAATTCTTAAGGGAATTATTTGATTCTAAAATAGTAGATGTTTTTTCCTACGCCTTTACGCTTTAAATCGCCCGATGCTACTAATTTACGAAGACCGCCTTCTATTGAGCTAATGCTAAGTGAAGGACAAAGTTCTCGAATATCTTGCTTTGTAAAGTGTCCGATTTTATTTAAGGATGCTCTTCTAACTATTTCAAGTGCTGGAAGTTTTACTTCTACTAGTTCAAAACGTTCTTCTAAATCTTTGTATGCAGAAAGGATGGTACCTAGCAGATATTTAATAAATGGGATAACATCCTCTTTTTCTTCGTGCCAACCAATTTGTGCCTGATTAAGTGCATCATAGTAAAGATCTTTGTTACTAGAAATCTTTGATTCGAGTGATATATATTTTCCAACATAGAAGCCATTTCTATATAATAATAGTGTTGTAAGTAAGCGACTCATTCTTCCATTTCCATCATTAAATGGATGAATGCAAAGAAAATCGTGAATGAAGATAGGGATTACAATTAATGGTTCAACTTCCATATTTCCAATAACACGATTATATTCCTCGCAAATTTTGTTCAGAGCTTCTGGTGTATCGGATGGAGCAAGGGGTGTGAACAATGGTTCAACATGACCATCTGAGTAAGTGGTACTAATATAGTTTTGAATGCTTTTGGTTCTGCCAGCCATAGGATTGTTCATGTGGCCATATAATATTTTGTAAAGTTGTAAAATGTAATTTTGTGTGATTGGAATAGCATCAAAACTTTCGTGTATGACATTTAGTGCATCACGATAACCAGCGATTTCTTGTTCATCACGATTCTTAGGTGTTGTTTTTTCTTCTACAAGTTGCTTGATACGAGTACTTGTTGTAACAATACCCTCAATTGCATTGGATGCCTCAGTGCTTTGTACCTTAGCGATTTCAACCAGTTTTTCTAATTCTTCTGGTCTTTGTTTTAAGTACATCTCTTGTTTTCCAACCTCTTTATAAATAGCGGCAATAAGGGATAGAATTTGAGAGTCCCATTTTTGATTTTTTATTGGTGAATAGTCGAACATTCTCATAAGTATTCCTCTATATCTTTCCCTTAAATTGTATAATAAAATAAGGTAAAAGACAATAAATAAGGGAATAATCCATTAATATTATCTGTATTTTAAGGTTATTTGTACATTGAATAAAATAAAAAATGTCTTTATTATAAAAACCTAATTTTTTAGCGTGTTAAGGGAATTGAAGACAATTTAATCGAAATAACCATATAGTTCGCCTTATATTTATTAAAAAAGGAAGTTTTAAGACTTCCTTTTTAATTGATTAAATGATTATTGAAAGATAACTACATAAGGGAATTTATATGGTGTTTTATTTACTTTGCCAGCCAATAATTTTTATCAAAATGATTTTGCTAGTTATAATGGTTTAAGAATTGGCATGATTAAGGATTTTAAGATTAATAAAGCTTTTGCTGAATTTGCCAAAAAAGAAGGCTTTACATATACGCCAGTTTACTATGATTACCTTCAAGATGGCTTAGATGATATGCAAAGCCGTAATATCAACTGTTTCTTTACAGATAGTTTATTTAGGGTTAACGATTATAAGATTTTATATACCTTTTCAACCCAAGCTTTTTATTGCCTAGTTAATTAGAATAATTCTGAGCTTCAAACATTATTTAATAGAGCAATTAATACAATCTTAAAAACAACGCCAGATTATTTTAATTCTCTTTATGGAAAATATGATCAAACCGATAATTTGTCTAGTAAACATTTATATTGTATTACTTCACCAATTAGTTATTCTTGTTCGAATTTTGTGGCTAATATTTTTAAAGAATCCGATCAAGTCAGATTATTAGGAAGAAGAACAAGCGGTGGCTCTTGTGTTGCTCAATATCTTGCGATGGCCGATGGTACTTTCTTCCAAACTTCTAATAATAAGGAATTGGTAAGACAACATAATGGTTCCTTCTATACTATTAATCAAGGAGTTGATGTTAATATTAATATCGATAATTATAGTGATTTCTTCTATCGTCCAGCTTTAACAAAGATGATTGACTCTTTATATTGATGAATTAATAGATTTCTTTAAAGACTCTTAAAGATGGTAATTCCATTCCTTCATAAGTGAAGAGGGTTTGGTTTGCCCAACCATCTTTTGTGGTCTCGTCTCCCCATCCATCGCCTTTTAAGGGAATCCATTCTCCAGCCCAGTAAGAGGTACCAATTACATTATTGGCATCACTTACTTCTTTAATTAAATCAACCATATAATTAGTTTGGCCTTGAATGGTGACTGGATAACCGGTTTTACT
>Ga0183101_1000167_pt4 | contig 70172 bp, 67 predicted proteins | sample Biomet3_FD_127790 | JGI IMG/M metagenome (GOLD analysis project Ga0183101, IMG submission 127790) | Microbial communities from bioreactor (seeded with sewage sludge) at LBNL, California, USA - Biofuel metagenome 3 | ecosystem: Engineered > Bioreactor > Anaerobic > Unclassified ... | reverse complement strand
AAAACCAATTTTCACTCGCTTGAAAGGGGATCGAATTTGATTATTTACCTGAAGAAGATCAATCCTGAAATTGTCTCTTCTGTCGCCAAACTCACGAAATAAGATAATTATTTCTGTTTATGGCTCTTTCACGGGGCCGATTATTACAAAAATCGCGGCATTTTTTCATTTGGCGAAAAAGCACGGGAAACGGAACGTTGTCAAACGCTGCATCGAATGAAAAATCGGTCCAGTCAAATAAAACTCAACATTCGAAAATGGCGAGGCAACGAAAAGTTTCTCGTAAGAATGGCCTTATGGCGTATTCTAAGGGCGAGGAAAAACGATGTTTGCGGACAAACTCAAAACCTTACGAGAACGGAGAGGCCTTTCCCAAAGCGAGTTGGCGGATAAACTCTTTGTGACGCGCCAAGCCGTGAGCAAATGGGAACGCGGCGCAGGAATGCCCGATATCCCCTCCTTACAAAAGATTGCGACCTTCTTTAACGTGACGATCGATGATCTCACGAAAGACGAACCCTTGCCGGCTTTGCCGCCGATCCCTGAGCCGCTAAGCGATTTTCCCGAAAGCGGGAAACATTATCTTTGGGACATCTTATTGGCCTTAGGCTTTGATGTCTTTTTTGCCGGCTTTGTGATTTCTCTCATCATGGTCACCTTTCAATCGAGTTTACGGATTCTTTATGGCGTTCTTGTGGGTTTGTGCTTTTTAGGCCTCATTGGAGTTCCTTTGGGCTTCTTTATCTATCTTCGGAAACGGCACACTAAAGGGTACTGGATTTTAGACCGGGAGATTGAAGTTGTCTCGTTTGGGTTAATGATTGCGGTCTTCGTGATGCTCCCCTTTCTTGGCGGGTCTGCCTTTTGGCTTTTTGGACTCACTGCTTTAGTTCCGCTTCTGATCTATGGCGTGGCCCTATCTTACGATATTCAGCTTTTTAGAAATGCGCCGAAACCGCGAAAGGAGAACCAATGAACGAGAAAAAGATGTCCGCCTTATTAGGGGCGGCCTGCTGTCTTCTTTTGCCCTATGCCCTTTGCAGCGCCACAGCGCCTTTATATCAAGTGATACCGACGGAATATGCTCCAACACTATCGGCTAAAATCGTCGATGATTCCTACTCGGATATTGCTATCGTGGAGTTTTCTTTAACGAACTCATCCGATAATTTGTTGGCGATCACTAACGTTTTCTTTGGGGCCAGCAGTGTGGTTGGAGATCCCGACGATCCTTCAACCGAATATTCTTCGCCTCGTTACACGTCGTATTGGAGAGGAACGGAGATTGTCAATTATCAACGGAATATGTTACTGGCTCCGCAAAGCCGTTATCTTCTTTGCCGAACGACGATTTCCAAAACCGGGAGTAGTGATTCCTCTCATTACCAAACCTACGAAGCGATTAAAAACGCTCGTTCTCTTACCGCAGCGTTCTCAGGGGAAGTCTTCTCTTCGACGATTTATAAGGCTCACGTCGATTACACTTTCGACCTTCCAACCGTCATGACGAGTTATTCGGCAGAGACAAATCAAACATTCTTGAGATTCTGGACTTACAATTTCGATAGCAAAGGAATCTCTTATGACGATAAATTCTTTTCCTTTACCTATGGCGGTTTCTCGTATTCCGCGACTGATAATTATTCTTCTTATGATGATGGCAAACCTTTTGTTAGCGGCTATCACGTTCAAGAGGACTTCACTTTAACCAGCGTTCATCTCTACTCGAAAAAAGAGATGCTCTTTGATGGAAACAAGGATGTTAATCCGAGCCATGTGAAGGGCTGGACTTTCAGCGATTATGTGCCTTATATCATCTTCGGCTTGTTGGCGGTTATCGTCATCGCCCTCATCATTGGATTAATTATTCTCAAGGTTTGGCTCGGCAAAAAGAAGAAGGCGAGCCAAACGCCAGTTCACTAAGCTACTTAAAAACGATTATCTTCACAAAACCGATTTATTTTGTTAAATCTGCAAGGATTTTTTGAGCGGCCTTTTTGCCATCAACCATCGAACGAACGACGGTATCTGCGCCCCGGACAATATCGCCTCCGGCATAGACTTGAGGATCGCTTGTGGAGATGCCATCCGTCGAAACGATATAACCATGATTGGTGGTTAAGCCTAAATGCTCTGTGAAATTGGCATCCGGATTTTGACCTATCGCCATGATGATGTTATCGCAAGGATAGGTCTCAAAGACTCCGGTGCCTTCAGGCTTCTTTCGTCCTGATTCATCGGGTTCGCCTAACTTCATGACTTCGCATTTGACCGCGCTGACTCTGCCCTCTTTGAGGATGATTTCAACTGGGTTATGGAGGAAGTTAAAGACGACGCCCTCTTCCATCGCATCGGCAATTTCTTCTTTGCTGGCCGGCGCCTCTTCAAGGGAACGGCGATAAACAATAACCGTTTTATCGGATCCGACCCGGAGACTAGTGCGGCAGCAATCCATGGCGACGTTACCAGCGCCAACGACGTAGGTGATGCCTTTTAAAGTGACCCCATCGCCTTCGCCATAAGAGACTTTGAGATTGACCGCTTTGAGGAAATCGCCCGCTTTATAAACGCCTTCTCCTTCTTCGCCGGGGATGTGCATCGCTTTGTATTGGCCTAAGCCGCAACCGATAAAAATTTTGTCATATTGTTTCTTCAACTCATCGAGCACGACACTTTGCTCGGTCTTGTATTCGACGCCCATCCGCTTAGTGAAAGCGATGTAATCTTCGACATCCTTTTTTGGCAAACGATATTCGGGGATCCCATAGGCCAAGATCCCGCCGAGATGCTTTTCTTTCTCGTAGACGGTCGCGTGAACTCCGTTCTTGACGAGTTCTAAGGCACAGGAAATTCCGGCTGGACCGGCACCAATAATGGCGACGTGTTGAGGAAGGAAATTGGCACAAGGGGTCAATTCGATGGATTTGTTGTCTTGGACAAATCGTTCGAGGTGTCCGACGGGAATGGGCTGTTTTTTAAAATTGAGAATGCAATTGCCAATGCACTGTTTCTCATAGTCACAAACCCGAGAACAAATCGGGGATAAATTCGAATATTCCATGATGATTCGATAGGCGCCATCGATGTCTCTTTTTTTGAGACATTTGATGAATGAAGGAATGTCAATTTGAGCAGGGCAGCCGAATTCGCGGCACCGCGGTTTGGGGCAGGAAAGGCAACGGTCGGCCTCTTTGAAGGCCTCGTCTGAACTCAATGTTTTTTGTTTTTCGCTGAAATCTTCCATGATTTTCTTCCTTCGCTTATGTATAAGCGAGAGCGATGTCCCTTTCTAGTATATTAAACGCTCTCGTCTTATAATTCTCTAGGCTTCAAGAACAAAAGAGGCACTTATGGAATATACGCTGGTAACAAAAAGCAAAGAAGAAACGAGAAAACTTGGTGCATTGATGGCTCCCTTATTTCAAGCGGGCGACGTCGTGCTCCTTGAAGGTGATTTAGGCGCTGGCAAGACCACTTTAGTCGGGGGTGTTGCGCGGGCCCTCAAGGTTGAAGAAGATGTGATTTCACCGACTTTTAACATCATGAAATGCTATTTTAAGGGCACCTTACCCCTTTATCACATTGATGCCTATCGGCTTGAAAATCAAAATATCGAACTTGGCCTCGACGAATACATTGAAGGCAATGGCGTTTGCTTTATTGAATGGCCGCAATACATTAAGCCGCTGCTTCCGGATGAAACCCTTTCGATTACTTTAAAGAACATCGGGGGCGACAATCGTCAATTGACCTTAAAAGGAAACACCCCGCACTTTGAAGCGATTATCAAAGCCGTGAAAGGAGAATTCTAATGGTGAACATTCTCATTGATTGTTCGAACGTTGATTTGGCGATTGGCTTAGCGGAAAACCACAAAGTCATTGCTAAACGGGAATACGAAGCTTGGCAGCAGCAAAGCGAACTTCTTGTCGCCGAACTCGACAAGATGCTGAAAGCCAATAAGGTCAGCCGCGATCAGATTGCCGCGGTCGTCGTCTCAAAAGGCCCTGGCTCTTATACGGGCGTTCGGATTGCGTTATCTGTGGCAAAAGTCATCTCTTTTGCGCAAAACGTCCCTCTTTATTTAGCTTCTAGCCTCGAGATGATGAAGGATGGGGACAAACCGAGCATCTGCTTAGTCAATGCGCGGAGCAAGCGTTCCTATATTGGCGTCTATGAAGGCGAAAAAGAAATTATGAAGGATACGATCCTGGAAAATAGCGATGTTATCGCTTATATCCATGAGCATCCGACCTATTCTTTATCGGGCGATTTATCCTATCTTGGCTTAGAAGGCAAGACGATCGATGTCATTGAGAATTTGAATCACGCGGACACGGAACGGAAATTGTGCGCTGAAAAATTAGCGGCAAAACCTGTCTATCTTAAGGACAACTACCCCGTATGAGCGTGACGAAGAAGACTTATTCTATCCGCAAGATGAAGGATGAGGACATCCTCGCGGTCAGCTCGCTTGAACTCGGATGCTTCTCCTCCCATCCTTGGCCCGAGAAAGAAATCCTCTACGAACTTCATGGGAATCCTGTCGCGTTCCTCTATGTGGCGACGAACGGAGACGAAGTCGTCGGCTACATCGACTTCATGATCACGTTTGATTCGGCGACCATCAACCGAATCGCCGTGAACGAAAATGAGCGTAAGAAAGGCATCGGACAAGCCCTTCTCGATAAGATGGTTGAGATCTGCCATAAGCAAAAAGAACCGGTCGAGTTCATCACACTCGAGGTTCGTCCCTCGAACGCCGCTGCTTGCCAACTCTACCTCAAGAATGGTTGGAAAGAAGTTACGGTGAAGAAGGGTTACTACGACGATGGCGAAGATGCCATCTACATGATAAGGAGCATTCTCCAATGACACGTATTCTAGCAATTGAAAGCAGCTGCGACGAAACCGCCGTGGCAATCACCGACAACGGCAAACTCTTAGCCAATGTCGTTTCTTCTCAGGTGGCTGTCCATGAAAAATATGGCGGCGTTATGCCGGAGATCGCCTCGCGATTACATTGCGAAAACATTACGGTTTGCTTAAAGGAAGCCTTGGAGCAATCGCATTTAAAATTCGAAGATATGGATGCTTTTGCCGTCACGAGAGGTCCGGGTCTTATCGGCTGCCTCCATGTGGGCTTACAAGCCGCGAAGACTTTGGCGATGCTTTATGATAAGCCTTTGATTCCGGTTCACCATTTGGCGGGCCACATCTACGCCAACCAATATGCAGGGGAATTTAAGTATCCGTTACTCTGCGTGGTGGTTTCGGGTGGCAATACCCAACTCGTGATTATGAAGCATGATTTGGATTTCACCATCATCGGCGAAACCAAAGACGATGCCGTTGGTGAATGTTACGACAAGGTTGCCCGGGTTTTAGGCATGCCTTACCCTGGTGGCTTGCCGATTGATAAAGCTTCGAAGTTAGGCCAACACACCTATGATCTTCCGACCCCACAGTCGGGCGATAATCCTTATGACTTCTCCTATTCAGGATTGAAGACCAGCGTCATCAACTTAGCCAATAACGAAAAGATGAGAGGCCACGAGCTTCGCATCAACGATATGGCCAAGTCCTTCCAGGATGTTGCGGTCGGGATGATCGTCGACAAAGCCACCAAAGCCGCGCGGGAATACCACGTTGCTCAAGTCGTTTTGGCGGGCGGCGTTTCCGCCAACTCCTATCTCCGTGAGCAGATGAAGAATCGGCTTGAAGGGACGGGGATCGATCTCATCATTCCGCCGTTATGGTGCACGACTGACAACGCCGCGATGATCGCTAAGGTTGCGGAAAAGCTTTATCAAGAAAAGCTCTTTGCGCCTCTTACTCTTGGCGTTGATCCGAACTGGAAGATTTCCGACTTCCGTAAATTCAATTAAGGAACGATTCTAAAAAGTACCTCGAATTCTGGAGTTAGCCAGAAAACGGGGTACTTTTTTGTAAGACGAATGCGTACTTTGAATAATATGAAGTACGCAAAATGCGTACTAAGTGTTTTGGAAAGTACGCAAAATGCGTATAATGGTCTTATGGAAATCAAAGAGCTCCGAAAAGAAAAAGGATTAACCCAAAAACAAGCGGCGAAATGGATTGGGATTTCCTTTCGTACTTATCAAAATTATGAGAACGGCAGAACTTCTGGCTCTTCGCTCACCGGAAGAATCATCGCGGAGAAACTTGCCTCCTATGAGCCTTATACCGAGGAAACTGGGATTTTGTCTTTGGACTACATCAAAAAAGAGACTTCGTTAGTCTTTGAACAATACGATGTTGATTATGCCGTTCTTTTTGGCTCTTATTCTAAAAACGAAGCGGGCGAAAAGTCGGATGTCGACCTTCTTATTTCGGGTTCGGTTGATGGATTAGCTTATTTTTCTTTGATTGAGAAGTTGAGGAGGGTTTTGCACAAGAAGGTTGACGTCCTTCGTTTTCAGGACCTAAAGGAAAATCAGCCTTTACTTAGTGAAATCTTAGCCACGGGGGTGAGAATTTATGGAAAATAAGAAAGATGATCGTTACTACGCAAAGAAAATTGTTGAGGATGTTGAGGCAATTTTTTCGTATTCAAAACGTGTAGATTTCTCCAAGCCAAAGCAAAACGCCCAGGCGATTGATGCTATAAACTTCAGGCTTATTCAAATTCGAGAATCCTTTGCAGGGTTGAGTCCGGAGTTCCTGGCCTCGCATGCCAAAATTGATGTCGATGGCATCGTCAGCTTCCAAAACCAGATCACTCATGATTATGGCAACGTCGATTTTTCCTTCTATAAAAAGCTGATCGAAAAAGACCTCGTTAACATTGAAGAAATTTTCCAAGCCTATTTGCGATGAGTTAAAAGCTTTTATCGAATTAATGAGGGACTAAGCTGCTAAGAAATCGGTGGTCAAACCGTTCTCGAAGTGGTAGAGGACCGACTCACCAAAGGTCCCACTGATGTATTGGCCTAAACGCGGATCGGAGCAAGCTTTAACCAATTCTTTGGTTTTCGCGGAATCTTTGTTGGCTTTCGTCACAGTGATGATGTTGGCTTTTTGACTGATCAGTTCATCGGAAGGGGCTTCGCCGAAGCTAATGCGAGTGGCATAATCGCTGCCAAGTCCCGTCATCGCGGTGTTGCCCGGGATGATGCCAAAGTCATAATCGGGGAGCGACTGGCAAAGTTGGCTCTCTTTTAAGCAAGTTAGGGTGCAATTCTTATAAGCATCGGCGAAGGTGACGCCATCGTTGGGGTGGGTAACATCGAAGTTGGCAAATTCTTTGTTGGCGTTGTAATTGTTGGCGTTAATGGTGAGGATGTTGTTGCTCGCTAAAAGTTGGAGAGCTCGCTCCACGTTCGAAACATCGTTTACGAGTTCGATTTTCGCGCCATTCCATAAGGTCTTTTTGCTGGTGTTGTTGGCGTAAACGCAGAGTTTTTCGTAGTGGACCTTGCAAGCGGCATAAAGCGCAGTGGTTCCCGTATACGTCTTTAAATACGGTACGTGTTCGAAATAGTTGGCGTCATATTCGCCATTGGCGACCGCGTCGTTTTGAATCGTCCAATCAAGAACCTTCACCTTTAATGAATAGCCATCTTCTGCGACAAGAGGGGCAATGCATTCGTTGAGGATTTTAGCGTGCGGGAGTTCGGAAGCGCAGACGCTGATTTCGCCTTTCTTCTCTCCCGAATACGACGAATAGGTGATACTGACGGCGCTGGAAGAGCCCGCCGTTTCACTATTACAAGATGCGAGTAACGTCAGGGCGGCTAACGGAAGAATAAAACCTAATTTTTTCATGCAATGACCCTCCTTTTATCGGTCTTTCTTGCAATATAGAGTCCAATTTCCTGAAGGAGTTGGACAATCACAACCACGATGAGGATGATGACCCACACGTTCGGATACGTTAGATAGTTTCCCGTGTGGTTATTGTAGAAACTATAGGCGCTGGAGATGAGACCTCCGGCTGCGAAGTCATAGGCGAAGGACGTATAGCCGAGAATCGAGATGGCGCTGACGGCGGTGCCGCTGATGAGCGAAGGCTTCGCTTCGGCAATTAAGACTTTTCGGATAATCTGACCATTGCTGGCGCCCATGCTGCGGATGGCTTCGACCTCGCCCGAAGGAACTTCAGCTAAGGATTGTTCAACCATTCGAGCGACGAAGGGGAAGCTGGCGACGAATAAGGGGATGAGCATCGTGTACCAGTCACCCGTTCCGCGTCCCACGATTCCTCGGGTGATCGGAAGTAAGAGAATGATGAGGAGCATGCAGGGAACACTGCGTAAGAGATTGACGATTACTCCGATGATAAGGTTAACGACCTTTTGGGGATGCAGGCCGTTTTTGCTGGTGATATTGAGACAAATCCCTAATGGAATTCCAACCAGGTAGGCTAAGGCGGTGCTGATGAGCGTCATGCCTAGGGTCTCTAAGGTGGCAGTTCCTAAATTAGCGAAGTTCATCTTTGCCCACCTCCTTAAATTCGACTTGTTTGAGCGTGAGATATTTCTCGAGTTTAGCGATGTCTTTTTGATAGTAAGGAAGCTTGATGATCATTTGACCATAGACCTTGCCTTCAATGACCTTCGTATCGGCGAAGTAGATGCTGACGAGAATGCCACAATCTTCGACGATGTTGGAGATTAAGGGTGAATCAACGTCGCCATTGAAGAGGAGACGGATGTAATGGTCATCATCGAGTTTGGTGGCAACGTGACCTGTGTAGATTAAGCGTTTCGCGATCGGTGTCTGCGGATTGAGGAAGACATCGGAGAGCAAGCCTTGTTCGACGATCTTCGAGCGATCGAGGATTGCGACTTTGTTGCAGACATCCTCCAGCACGCTCATTTGATGCGAGATGATGATGACAGTGAGACCGAGTTCTTTGTTGAGGTCTTTGATGAGATTAAGAATTTCTTCGGTGGTCTGAACGTCGAGTGCCGAAGTGGCTTCATCGCACAAGAGGATCTCCGGTTTTAAGGCGAGGGCCCGAGCGATCGCGACTCTTTGTTTTTGCCCACCTGAGAGTTCGGCGGGGTAGGCTTTGGCTTTGTCTTCAAGCCCGACTTTCTTCAGGAGTTCGAGGCTCTGAGAACGGTCTTTATCGTGTAATTTAGCCCGGTAAGCCCGCCGTTCTTTGAGTGGGACCTTATCTTCTTTGATGAGTTCGAAGGCTAAGTGGACGTTCTCAATCGCACTTCGTTGATCCAATAAGCCGAATCCCTGGAAGATCATCGCGATCTTTTTCCGAGTTTCGCTTTCGGGAACGACGCTATTTGAGGAGATGATTTGGTTTTGGTAGACGACTTGACCCGAGGATGGCTTTTCGAGGCCGTTAATGCAGCGCACGAGGGTGGATTTCCCCGCGCCCGATAGACCAAGGATTCCGAAGATATCGCCTTTTTCGATTGCTAAGGAAACATCATCTAAAACAACGGTGTTGCCGAAGTTTTTTGAGAGATGCTCGGTGCTGAGGAAGGCCATGTTGATCCTTTCTAAGGAGCGGTTTTGAATAAAATAAAACCCGTCCTTGTTTTGAAGGACGGGTTAATTCCCGTGTTACCACCTTGTTTCACCTAAGCATCACTGCCTAAGCCTTAATGAGTGCAATCACACTCCTGGTTTTAACGGACTCCCCGTGACGGATTACGTATCACCCGTCAAGCTCCAAGGCCATGTTCAGCTCTTTTCCGTCTTCTCCTTTGCACCACGTCAGGAGATTCTCTTAGCACGGAAGTAAGCTTACTCTTCCTTTTCAAAGCTTATGGCACGTATTTTAGCGGAGGGGCAAGAAAAGGCAAGAAGAATTTATTCGAAGTAGGATTTGCAAGGGATTTTTAAGCGTAGAAAGCAATCGAGTAAACATAAACGGCATAACTGGCTTCCGCTAAAAGAGCCACATAGTCATAAGGCTGATCGAAAACATAGGTGCAACGGAAAGCCGCAGCGCCGTTGACCGTAATCGATTCTTTTTGATAAACAACACCGTTGCCCGTTGGGTCTGCCGCATCCCCAGCTGTGGCGGCAAGGTAACCTGTATATTCCTGTTTATCCATTTGTTCAACGACGATTTTCGACACCGAAAGAATCGTCGTGTTATAGATAGTCCCTGATTCTTTTTTCATTTGGATGGTACCAGCATAACTGCCACCGCCGACTTGAATGCTGTCATAGGCAAAGGTCGTTTCAGCAAGCGTGAACGTCCCTGCCGCCGGATATCCACTAGCGACCCGTGCGGGAGCTTGGGCGGACGTGATCGTTAATAAAGGATCAACCGCTATTGAGGAACTTGAAGAAGAACTCGTGGCGGACGAACTCGAAGAAATAGAGCTCTCGCTTGATGAAGTTTCGCTCGAGGAAGTAGCGGTGCTCGAAGAGCTCGAACTCGATTCACTCGATGAAGCGACCGTGCTAGAAGAGCTCGAAGTTGATGAACTCGAAACGGTTGCACTTGACGTGGTGGCACTGGATGAAGCGGCGCTTGAAGTCGTTGGAGTCGACGAGGAAGCGGCTGAAGAAGAAGCAGGAGTGGTCACGCCACAGCTAGCTAAGAGAATCGCGACGGGTAGGATCCAAAGTAAATGTTTATTATTCATAATGACCTCCCGACAACCTTACTAGTGGGGGCTCCTATTCGTCAACCCTTTTACGAGAAATGTATTGGATTTTTATAGAAAAAAGATTTTTATTCCGCTTTGACGGTCGCAATCGCCGCGTAGGAAGTTGGGCTGGAGAAATAGAGGCAATTGGTGTCTTGAAGAAAAAGCTTGATCCAATAACCTAAAGCCTTTTTGCCCACAAGTTGGCCTAACGCCTGATCATGGTAAGGATCGTCAGTTTCATAGGCTTTGCTTTTAACGATGACTTCACAATGGCTTAACGCCGCTTCGAGGTTTTGCTCTTCATAGGTATAGTCAAAGTAGAAATAGCCATTCGCTTTTTTGCTGATGCTCCCATTAAGCCAGAGACATTCGCGGGAGATATTGGGAAGAACTTCTTGGCTAAAAGAAGAATTACTCTCGCTAACGGGGGAAGATAGGCTTTCTCCGCATCCAGATAAAAGAAGAGTCGATAAAAGAAGGACAAGCATTTGTTTTTTCATAAGATTTCCTTTGTTAAAAGACAAGGGCGTAGATGGCGCCGATGGGGAAAGAATAGTTCACCGTGTCGGTGACGATGTCCCCTTCACATAGTGTGTCGAGCGGAATTTCTTTCGTGGTGGAATAGGGACTATTCCGGAGCTCAGCAAGACTGATGTCATGATAACCCGTATAGGCAAAACCTTGCTGTTTCAAGGGATTGATCACGTAGCCATAGGATTCATCGGTATAGAACATTTTGGCCCCTTCGTAATCCTTAGATGATGCCATAGACTGAAACCGTGATCATTAAAGCCTGAGTTTTTGAGGCGTTGGTAAAGCGATGATCGTCCGCAACCTTAACCCCATAGCCCACTCCAAAACCAATCACCGTTAAGAGGGTGACCGAGCCAAGGCCTAATCCCCAAATAAGCCCAATGCGGTGGTTGGTTTTGTGCTGGGGTCTTTCTCCGGTTTGATAAGAGGCCATAATTGTGGCTTCTGGCACAAAAGAGTGGAGTTTTGCAAGGGATTTTTGACGATATATCGCTTTATTGAACATGCTCATTCTTTCTTTTTTTCGTAATTTCTTAACTGCCTGACGATAGAGAAGTCGGGCGCTTGAGTTGGGGATGCCCGTCAGGGTAGAGATCTCATCCCATTGGAGGGCAAAGACAATGCGGTAATAGACCACTGCGGTCTCCTGATGGCTGAGGTTAGCTTCTAACTCGTCGATCACCGTGTTCTCCTCATCGTTGGCACCAACGTTTTCTAACAAGGTTTCATCATCTTCGCCTTGGCCCTTTTGGCTGGACTTCCTGGCAAAGTCGATCGCACAATTTCTGGCGGTGGAACAAAGATAGTTTTGAAGATGGGAAGGATCGTGGACTTCCTGACGGTTCTCTAGAATTTTGACGTAGGTCTCTTGGTAAACGTCTTCGACATCTTCCCGTCGTTTGACGTAGGTGGCGATGAGGAAATAAAGGAGGTCTTGCGAAAGAAGATAGACTTCTTCAATCGCCGTCTTGTCGCCTTCGATAAAACGGGTTGCAACCGTGATGGAGAGTTTCAATTTTGCCTCCCACAGGTTAAGACGATTGTGCTCTGAGATTTTGCTAAAGAACTTAAAAATTCGTCTTTCACACATTTATTTTGCTCCATTTCTTTTGGTCTTTTTCGCTAAAAGTTCCCTTTTCCTGACTCGAACAGGGGAAATGACTCTTTTGCTTTTTCTCGTCTTTTGGCAATTTCTTAATTCATTAAGAAACGGGTTGGTTTATACTAACAGCACACCATAGAGGTAAGTTTATGCAAGACAAGTCCATCTCCGTTCGCAAACTATTCGAAAAGTTTGAAGCTAAAGAAGATCTCACTGCTCTCGGCGAAGTCATCGTCGAAGGCTGGGTCAGAACCAATCGCAATAATGGCAAAATCGGTTTCATCGCTTTGCACGATGGCACCTGCTTTAAAAATGTCCAAGTCGTTTATGAGAACACTCCGGATTTTGAGGCGATCTCCCATTATCCGTTAAGCGCCGCTATCGAAGTCAAAGGCAACATCGTCATGACGCCGGGGATGCAACAGCCCTTCGAAATTCACGAAACCGCCATCACGCTTTTAGGCGGAGTCGCCGATGATTATCCTTTGCAAAAAAAGCGTTCGACCTTCGAGTATCTTCGTGACGAAGCTTATCTCCGTCCGAGAACCAACACCTTCGATGCCCTTTACCGGGTTCGTTCGGTTTTGGCGATGGCCGTTCATACTTTCTTCCAGGAGAATGGCTTTGTTTATGTTCACACGCCGGAAATCACCGCGAACGATGCCGAAGGCGCTGGGCAAGTCTTTACCGTGACGACGGACGCGAAAGATCCGATCAATGATTTCTATGGTCGGAGGGCGTCTTTGACGGTCTCGGGTCAGGTTCACGTCGAAGCCTTCGCGATGGCGTTTAAGAACGTTTATACCTTCGGACCGACATTCCGGGCCGAGAAGAGCAACACCCCGCGTCACGCCAGCGAATTCTGGATGATCGAACCGGAAATTGCTTTTGCCGATTTGGATGATGATATGGATTTGATTGAGCGGAGCATTAAGTTCTGCATCCAATACGTCCTCGATCATTGCCCCGATGAAATGCAATTCTTCAATGCCTTCATCGATAAGACGGTTTTGGATAAGCTTCACAAAGTCTTAGCTGCGCCGTTTACCAAGATGGAATACACCGATGGTATCGCCCTCTTACAAAAAGCCGTTAAAGAAGGTCATAAGTTTGAGAACAACGACATCTTCTGGGGCATGGATTTGCAGAGCGAACATGAACGTTACTTGACCGAAGAAATTGTCAAAGGACCGATGTTCCTCATCAACTATCCGAAAGAAATCAAAGCCTTCTATATGCGTGAAAATGAAGATGGCAAGACCGTCGCCGCTTGTGACTTACTCGTTCCGGGCGAAGGCGAAATTGTCGGTGGTTCTCAACGCGAAGAACGCTATGACGTTTTGAAAGCCAAGATGGATAAGATTGGCAACACCAAAGGTTTGGAATGGTATCTGAACTTAAGAAAGTACGGTGGCTGCAAACACGCGGGATTCGGCATCGGCTTCGATCGCTTACTGATGTACATCACCGGTGTGGCCAACATTCGTGATACGGAGCCCTACCCGAGAACTTCGAGTGGGTTAAAGTACTGATATGGGTGATATTCAACAGCCGCAACAACAACCGGTTCCCTCAGAAGCAAAAAAGCCTTTGAGCGAAGACGAGAGAAAGAATCTCTCGCACAAACGGATTTACTGGGCGATTGTCGTTCTGGACATTCTCGTCTTAGGTCTCTTCTTCTACGAGATTGTCGATCTCTTCCTTCGCTAGAACTTCGGGGCTTCCTTCGCGAAGCCCTTTTTTATGGAAAAACTTACCGATCACATTTTTATCTTTCCGGGCAACGATGCGGAAGGCCCTAACCCCAAAATCGTTTTGTTGACGGGAAAGGAAGCCTCGCTCCTTGTTGATGTCTCTAATGACCCCAAACAGCTCAAAGAAGTGATGGACTTTTGCAAAAACGAAGGCCTTTCTGCTGTAAAATACATCGCCTTAACTCATTTTCATGATGACCACATCGTAAATCTGATGTTCGTGGATCAAGGGATTAAACTTCTGGCCAGCAAGAACACCGCTCGTTATCTTTCAAGAGAAGCTCAGATTATTACCGATGACCAAGATTTCGATTTAGGTGAATACGTGATTCGGCTGATCCTCGTGCCCTCTCTCCACGCGAAAGGCTGCCTTGATGTTTTAGCCGAAGGCTATCTTTTCGTCGGTGATTCCTTATATTATCGGCAAAGTGGCGCGAGCTATTATTACAACGCTCAAATTGCTTATGAGATGATGAAGAAATACGAAAGCATTCCTTTTATGAGTGCGATTAACGCCCACGATTCACCCAATAAGAGTCGGGCGGAAGTTCTGGATTATTTATCCCGGCTAGCGAAAAAGGGTCTTCAAACGGATTTTGAATAACCGCTTTAGTGGCGGGGGAAATTCGGCGGGAATGACGGATTCTGCTGTTGATTATTGATAGGCTGATTAACGGGGTTTTGCTGAGGATATCCCGTTTGGGTATTCGTCATGCTTGCATAGTAGTTATAGCCTTCAAGGCTCTTTTCATAGACGGTCCGGCTCCGACGATTAATCAAGATGAGCCGAGCGAAGAACGCTTGAATCACGACCAAGTAATAAACGATCGAGGTTAGCCAAAGGGGAACTAAGACATAGGAGGCCCAATAGGCAGCTTGAGGATTCGGATAAGAATAGACACCGGGCCACGAGGATAAGAGGTGCATACCCCAGAAGTCGGAATAGTATTTGGGGTTTCCCCAATCCAAAACGATAAACAAACTGGAGAAGTGTCCAAAATAATCTTCATTCCAGTTATGGGTGCTGGCGGCATAGGAGATATAAAGGATGAGCGAGGCGATCGCAATGATAAAAGGCACTAAGGCTTGATGATAGAGAAGCCGATTATTGACGACATAACCATAACGGCGGAAATGCTCAGGATTATCGATCACGCGATAAACGACGGGGTCATGCATGAAATAATCAATGCGTTTGGCTTGCTGTTGCATCGTGTAACGAATCAGCATGCCAATGAGACCCAAAAGGATGAAGAGCAAAACTAAAATAATCAGCATCACAATCAAAAGCTTGCGATCGTTGTCGCTCATGGAGATTTCGATGTAGGTAATAAAATCCATCATTTGTCTCCTTTCGGATCTTCATCATGGGAGATGTCGATATAAGCGGTTGGCTCGGGGGCACTATTTTGAGGGATGGCGGTTGGGGTGATTTCGTTACTGAGTTGAGGCGCTTTTGGAGTTGTCACGTCAAGAACGGGAGGCTGAGGAGCGTGCTTGAAATAGCCGGTCGTATCGATTGGTTCGTTATGAGGGATGGCCGGTTGTTGAGGGTTAGCTGAGGAGGCGCCATTTTCTTTTTGGCCTTGATAATAATTTTGTTGAACGTAGACGGTCGAAGGACCAGCCGGGGCACTCGCTTGGGGAGCACTCGGCGCCGGGGTGCCGAATTGAGCATCCATTTGGGCTTTTTTGATTTCAGCGACTTTAACATCCTCGGGAAGCGTCGGGAACATTTCTTTGCCTTGGAAGAAACGAATCGTGCTGGCAAAGAAAAGGTAGATGCAAACGTCTAAACCATAGATGGCAAAAAGGACAAGGGCGATTAAAAGAAAAGGCAAAAGAACGATGTAGACGAGTCCTAAGCCGAAGTTTTTCAGGAACTTTCCCATGGGATTACTCTACTCTTCTTTTCCTTTCCTCAACAATAATAGTCTTCCTAAAAGGGCCCCGCTATCAAGGGCAAAGATAAAGAATGAGGATAGAGCGAGTCCGCCATCCTTGGGGACGTAACGGAAAAGGAAAGCAAAGCCATAGAGAGAAAGGAGACCTAATAGTCCAGTTACGAGATAAACCCACCAAGGGAAACGCTGGCGGTATAACGGGGCACTAAAGGCGCTGAGATAAAGCGAAAGAACGAAGAAGAAATAAGCGACGGCTGGATAAAAGAAAGCGAAACTAATCGTAAGAATAACTCCGCAAATCCCGCCTAAAGGGAAAGATAAAGCGAGTTTTTCTTGATCATCTTTGATGAGATGAAACCGGCTGAAGAAGAGTTGAATCATCAAATGGCTTATTGCCACTTGGGCTAGGGCGTAGGCTAAAAAGAAAGCGGGAATGATGTCGTGGATATAAGGATGCTGGTCTAGGGCGAGGACGCGGAGGAAGAAGGCGATGATATCGTTGTTGTAGAGAGCCTGAATTATCGGAAGCGAGAGATAGTTTAGGCCCATCTCTAACAAGGCGGTCCCGAGAATGACGTAAGGCAAAGGCCAATCTTTGTGATAAAGGAAGCCATAAAGGGTGCCTGCGAAAATGGCGGGAATAACATAGAAGAAGGTTGCTTGCATATCGTAAGCGGTGGAAGCCAAAGAAACCCCGATGGCTGCCACGAGATAAACGGGCAAATAACGTTTCGCACAAAGTAGTCCCACCATCGCGCTAATTAAGGGCAAAAGAAGCACGACGAAAAGATCGCTGAAAGGGACGAAAGCCAAGAGAAGAGAAAAAACGGCATTCAAGGCGGTGGCAAAGGCCATGAAAGCAATGTTCTCATTTGGCGTTTTTCTTTCGCGAAAGAAATTCATAAAGATATTATCGACATATTTGGAAGAAAAAGAAAACTCGAAGGGCAAAAACAGCACTTTCTTGTCTATGGTTAAGTGGAGAGGCGAAGAAGCGCACTCCCATAACTCAGCGCAAGTCCCCTTAACTTGAAGCTTCTTCGCCCCTTCGTTTTTCAAGAAGAAAAATCTGTATTGTCAAGTCTAGAAGTACTTCCCGATAGAGGGTATGCTTAACATACGTTAATAGAGACCCCATTATGGATTATGCTTCTTTGTTGAATGACAAACAGTTAGCCGCGGTAAAAACGAGAGCCCAGTATGTGCGAATCATTGCCGGGGCTGGTAGTGGAAAAACCCGGGTTTTGACCTATCGAATTTCCTATCTCATTTCCGATGAACATGTGGATCCTTCGCGGATTTTAGCGATCGCTTTCACCAACAAAGTTGCTACCGAAATGCACGATCGTGCTTCGAAGCTCGTCAATGATCTTTTGGGTTACACTCCTAATCTTCATATCTCGACTTTCCACTCTTTCTGCGCCCGGTTTTTGCGGGTGGAATGCAAGGCGATCAACTATCCGACAGGCTTCACGATTTACGATGAAGATGATCAGCAAAAACTCATTAAAAACATCGCGGTCGATTTGGGCTATAAAAAAGGCGATGAAATCGTTAAAAACGCGACCAAATACATTCGTGAAAAGAAAATGAAGGGAATTTACCCCGAGGACATCAAAATCAAATTTGAGGCCTTCAAGGACGAAAAGGAATGCCTGAAATTCTACCTTCTTTATGAACAGAAAAAGGGCGGAGCTTTTGCTTTGGATTTCGATGACCTTCTTTGCAAGACCATTGAGATTCTCTCCAATAACGCACCGATCCGGGAAAAATGGGCCTCGCGCTTCGATCACGTCTTGGTCGATGAGTTTCAGGATACCAACGATGTCCAATATAAGTTGATGAAACTTCTTTTAAGAAGCGACACCTCGATTTATGTTGTGGGCGATCCGGACCAGACGATTTACACCTGGCGTGGCGCGAACCAAAACATCATTTTGAACTTCGAACATGAATATCCCTCGGTCGAAACGATTATTTTGAACGAAAACTATCGCTCGACCAAGACGATTCTTGATGCGGCGAATAAGCTCATTGCCAATAACAAAAAACGGGTTCCGAAGGATCTTTATACCAATCACGCGATCGGCGATAAGATCGAAACCAACATGCTGCCAAAGGCTGAAGATGAAGCCCATTGGGTTGGAGGCAAAATTCAATCGATTGCTCAAACCGACAAAGTTGATGGCGAACCCAATTATCGCAATATCGCGGTTCTTTATCGCTCGTCTTATATGACCCGTCCTTTTGAAGCGGAATTAAAAGATCGGGGAATCCCTTATCGAATCTTCGGCGGTCTCCGTTTCTATGAGCGGATGGAAGTTAAAGATCTTTTGGCCTATTTCAACTTGATGGTCAATCCTCTCGATAACGTCGCCTTTGAGCGGATTGCCAATAAGCCCAAACGGAACGTCGGTGATACTTCCTTGGAGCGGGTTCGCCAAGAAGCCGCTGCGCTCAATCTTTCGGATTATAACTACATCAAAGATATTGAGCATTATGCCGATACTTCGGAAATCCCAACGCGGGTCATCACGTCCTTAAGCACGATGGTGGGCAAGATGGAAGCCACCAAAGCCAAACTCCAAGATAATTTGGAAGTCTATTCTTCGGTTTTGAAGGATTTTGCCACCGACATCGGCTATTTTGAATTCTTGAAGGATGATGAGAATCCGGATGAAGACCGCATCGGTAACGTTAATGCCCTCTTCGATGATATTTCGCATTTCGTCAACACCCACCCGGAATCCACTTTCCAGGAATACCTCCAGAACGTTTCTTTATTAACCTCCCAAGACGACATGAATGCCGGCAACTATGTTTCTTTGATGACCATTCATATCGCCAAGGGTCTTGAATTTGATTATGTCTTCGTGATTTCGATGAATGAAGGGGCCTTCCCTTCGATGCGGGCCGAAATGGAATCGGGCCGCGATGCAACCGAAGAAGAACGGCGTTTAGCCTATGTGGCAATGACCCGGGCGAAGAAGCAACTCTTCTGCTCATGCAATACCGCTTATTCTTATGTGACGGATTCGCATTCGATTCCTTCGCGTTTCTTTAAGGAAGCGGGATTGAGTTTGCCGAAGTCTTACGCCTTCTCTCCTGCCTTTAGCGATAGTCCCAATTCGTGGAATAACACGTATAATCAAAATAAGGGAACCAGCGATTACTTCGCTGATAATGATGCCCTCCACGAGGCCCCGAAAGCGGAGCCGGTCGCGGAGAAACCCGCTAACAATGGCATCACCGACTGGAAGGTCGGAGACCGAGCCCATCACGAGAAGTTTGGTGATGGCAGTGTCGTTGAGATTATTGATAAGAACATCATCATTGTGAATTTCGATAATGCAGGCAAGAAGACCTTGCTTGCAACCCATCCGATGCTCTCGAGGGTAGCCTCGAAAGGAGGAGAAGCATGACCGTTGAAGAAGCGCGTAATCGCGTCAAAGAATTAACCGCTCTTTTGGAGCGATATAACTACGAGTATTACATCCTCAATCAATCGTCGGTAAGCGATGCCGAATTCGATCGTCTTATGGGCGAGCTTAAGCTTCTTGAAGAAGAATTTCCAGGACTGAAAAACAAGAACTCTCCGACTCAGCGTGTCGGAGGTACGGTTCAAAGCGAATTTAAAAAAATCCTCCACAAAAGGCTCATGCTTTCGCTGGGTAACGTCTATAACGAAGAAGAAATGCGCGACTTTGACCGCAAGGTTAGAGAAGCCCTTCATGCTGATAAAGTCACCTACATGGGTGAGGTGAAAATCGATGGCTTAGGCATGTCCCTCATTTACGATAATGGTGAATTCCAATACGCGGTGACGCGCGGTGATGGCGTTACGGGAGAAGATGTGACCGCGAACGTGATGACCATTCGCTCGATTCCGATGCACGTGAGTGAGAAGCGTCCCTTCGAAGTTCGGGGTGAAGTTTACATGCCGAAGAAATCGCTCGACGATGTTAACGTTCAACGTCAGCTTGAAGGCGAACCGGTTTTCGCCAACTGCCGCAACGCGGCGGCGGGATCCATTCGTAACTTGGATTCTTCGGTGGCGGCTTCTCGCCATCTCGAAGCGTTTTGGTATTACCTCGTCAATGCTCGCGAACTCGATCTTCATATCCATTCGGAGTCTTTGAATTATCTCGATAAATTAGGCTTCCGCACCAACAAAGAGCGTCGGGTGCTCCATGGCATTGAAGAAGTCATTGCTTATATGCGGGAATACACCGAGAAAAGGCCCACCCTCGATTACGATATCGATGGCTTGGTGATCAAGGTGGATAACATCGATGATTATGATCGCTTAGGCTATACGGCGAAGGAGCCGAAATGGGCCATTGCCTATAAGTTTCCGCCGACCGAAGTGACCACGAAACTTTTGGATATTGTTTTAACGATTGGTCGGACTGGCCGGGTTACCCCCAACGCGATTCTTGAGCCTGTTCGGGTTCAAGGGTCTCTTGTTCAACGTGCGACTTTGAATAACGAAGATTTCATCAAAGAAAAAGGTTTGAAGATTGGCGATATCATCGGCTTACATAAAGCCGCGGATGTTATCCCGGAAGTCACCGGGCCGATCGTCAACGAACGGAAAGGGAATGAAGTCGACTGGATTATGCCGACAACCTGCCCGGTTTGCGGCGAGCCTTTAACTAAAGTGAAGGGCCTTCATTATTGTCTCAACCCCGAATGTGGATCGCGCAAGATCGAAGGAATGATTCATTTCGCTTCACGTAACGCGATGGACATCGATGGGATGGGCGAAAGTGTCGTTGAAGAATTCTTCGCTGAAGGCTTCTGGAAGGATATTCCGGATATCTATCAGCTTCAGAACCACGCTTCGCAAATCAAAGAGCTTGATGGCTGGAGCGATAAGTCGATCAACGCGCTTCTCGATGCGATTGAAGCGAGCAAGAAACAATCTTTGGAACGACTGCTCTTTGGCCTTGGGATTAAAGAGGTTGGCGAAAAGATGGCGAAGATCTTAGCTCGTAAGTATAAGAATCTAGAAGCCTTTTATAACTTATCCGAGGCGGATTTGCAGTCGATAACGGATGTGGGACCAGTCGCGGCGAAATGCATCTACGATTATTTCCATGATCCGAAAGCATTGGCTGAAATTGCCGCCTTAAAAGCGGATGGACTGAACTTTGCTTATTTGGGAACCGACACGGTCGATGTGAACTCTTATTTCTACAACAAGACCATCGTTCTCACCGGAACCTTAGTGAAGTATTCCCGTGAACAAATGACCGATATTCTCGAGGGTATTGGCGCTCATTGCGCTGGCTCAGTCAGCAAGAACACCGATATCGTCATCGCCGGTCCTGGCGCGGGCAGCAAACTCGATAAAGCTCAGCAACTAGGCATCGAAATCATGGATGAAGCGACCGCGCTTAATCACTTGAATAAGACTGGACAATAAGAAGTTCGCTTTGATGTTTTTGATAGGATTTTGCGGAGATTTTTCCTTTTGATAAAAGGGCCTTTTCTTTATCCTAAAAAGCGCTAAAGGAAACAATTAACTCTCTTTTGTGCGCAAAATACCATCCTCTCACCTTCTCTTTAGGATTAGAATATCCACAGGCTTAGGCAAGGCGGGATGATGGCTTTTCAAAGTTTGATCGGAAAAATTGACGACCGTCTTTCTCGTTTTTCGCATTGGAAATGGCGGTATTTTGTTTTGGTTCCAGTCATCTTTTTGCTGGTTAGTATTTTGTATTATGCCTTTTGTTTTCGCACCATTTCCTATTATGAAGTCTATCAAACCGAAGCCAGTTATCTTCGCGATTATTGTGGCTTTGCTTCTTTAGGGCAAGCCATTGCCTTTTTTGTTTTGGTCTTGCTTGCGATTATCGTCGGGATTGTCTATATGGTGGGCCTTAAGAAGATCGGGCGGCTTAACGCTCATAAGCGGGCGGTCTTTTTTGCGTTTCTTCTCTCGAGTCTTTCGCTTTGCGTTGTTTTTACGTTAAAGGTTAACGCCCAAGTTGGCCACGTCGATTGGAGCTTGTGGGACTTCTACGATTCGACCAACCCCGATTATCGGCCTGGACATTGGGGCGTTATCCTCGACATCTTCCGGAATGGAACCGTGGAAAACTTTCCCAAAGACGCCAATGGAAATTACTGGCTGGAGAATCAGTATTATCAAAATAAGTTCTGGCATTATCTTCTCGCTTATTTCATGAGGTTCAATGGTCTCTTTATCCATGCTGGCAGCGCGATTACCGCGGATGCCGCCGCTCACAATTACATCTTTACGGAAAACGAGGATGTTCTTTTTGAAAGCACCCGAATCCTTGTGGGGTCGATTGGTATTTGGACGGCAGTTGCTATCCTCAAACTCTTAGAGAAATTAGGCGCCCATCATGAACAAGAATCCATCGCGATGGGACTCTTCGCCTTTACCCCATTCTTTATCATGCTTCCTTCGATTTATAACAACGACTCCTTATCCTTCCTTTTCACCATCCTCGCCCTTTATTGGGCGATTGATTGGCACGAACATTTCTCTTGGCACGCGATTATTCTCATCGCTTTGAACCTCGGTTTAGGGATGGCGACAAAGTTCAATGCTGGGGTTATGGCCTTACCGATTGCCGGGCTCTTCGTTTACGAGCTTGTTCGTTTGTATCAGAAAAAAGAAGCAGGTTTTGCTGGGGTTTTTAAAGAACATCCTTATCGGAATTTCTGGCTTCAGATTCTTAGCTTTGCCGTTATTGTCTTCCCGTTAGGGCTCTTTTTTGCCATCTACCAATACAAGGAATATGGAATTCCCTTTGGCTACGTTTGGGATAATGGCTCTGATGCCCCGAACTATATCTCTTCCGCTTATAACTATTTCATCCGCTTCTTCATTTTCCCTTCGCCGGATATGTTCTTCTCGATTTTCCCTTTGCCTTATCGCACCGGAGTCAGTGGCGCTTATAGCGATGTGTGGGGAACTCAAGATTTCAACATTTGGACCGGCTTCTTTAAGAGCGCTCTTTTTAACCAAGCCAATTTGGATTCCTATCCTCAAGCCAAAACGATTCCATTAATGATCGGGGCTTATTTCCTTTATATTGTCTTCTTCCTTTTGGCGCTTTATGGCTTGGTTTATTTCTTCTGGCACGTCATCAATTTCTTACGCGGCCATCATCGGGGTGTCTTTACCACCCGTCACGCCTTCCTTTGGGCTATCGCTTTGACGGAGGCGATTTCATTTATCTATTTCAACTACCGTTACCCTTACGCTTGCACCTCGCATTGCCGCTATATCTTGGAATTCTTCTTCCCGCTTTATCTCTTATTAGGGTCGGGCTTACACAAGGGCAAAGTTTATTTAAAGTTCTTTCACGAGAAGCATCGTGAAAAGATCGCTTAAATCATTCTCGTAAAAACCACAGGCGGAATCTTTTCGCTATCTTAACGGATGTCATCCAGAATTGAACCTTTTTGTCTTTTGAAAGATAAGGTACTTTTTGTAAATCAATAAGACGGGGAATGAGTTAACTTTGTTATTTCTTATCAATCGTCTATTTTGTTAGTTAACTCTATAATTCATGAATTTTTCATCAAAAATCCACTGGCTTAAACCGCACTGCTTTTGTTTACCACTTATTAGTGGTAACCTAGTTAGCGGAACGAGATAACACAACATGAAAACGATAACAATGGATGTTCTCAAGGATGCAGCGAACCGCTTGCTCTTTGACATGTCGGATGAGCAATACAAAACGCTCTACGAAGAATTCGGTATTTTGACCAAGCAAATGGAAAAAATCGGCGAGATCAAGGGATTAGAGAATTACGCCCCGATGACATTCCCGTTTGACTGCTCCACGACTTATTTACGTGAAGACGTTGCGGAAGAACCGCTTCCGCGCGATGTCGCGTTAAAGAATGCAGGCAACAAACAAGATGGGCAGATCAAACTCCCGAAGGTGGTTTTATGAATTACATCGATTTACCTTTAGAAGAACTTCATGAAGCCCTCGTGGCGAAGAAAGTCACGCCGTTAGAATTAACCGAAGAAGCCTTGAAACGGGCTCATGCGGATAAGAACAACGCCTTTGAATTTTTGGATGACGAAGGGGCTATCGCTTTTGCAAAAACCTTAACCGAACCCGAAAAAGATAATCCGTTATGGGGTATTCCTTATTTCGCCAAAGATAACTTCTCGACGAAGGGTATTCCAACAACCGCTAGTAGCAACATTCTGGTTGGCTATGTTCCGGTTTATGACGCGACCGTCATTAGCAAACTGAAAGCCGCTAAAGCCGTGATGATTGGCAAGACTACTCTGGATGAACTTGCGATGGGTGGCACCGGTACAACTGGTCACTTAGGCAAGACTTTTAACCCTTATGATCCGAAACATGAACGGATGATTGGTGGTTCTTCGTGTGGTTCGGCTGCCGCGGTTTCCGCGAGCATCGTCCCCTTCGCTTTAGGAAGCGATACCGGTGACTCGGTTCGGAAGCCCGCTTCTTATGCTGGTCTTGTTGGTATGAAGCCAACGTGGGGAAGAATCAGCCGTTATGGCTTATTCCCGTTTGCCCCCTCGCTTGACCATGTGGGCTATTTCAGCCGCGATGTTTATACCTCGGCTGTTCTTCTCGATGTTCTCGCCGGAAGAGATCTTCATGATTCGACCTCTTCGACGAAAGAAGTCGACCATTACGAAGCCGATATGAAAAAGCCCGTCAAAGGTCTTAAGGTCGCCGTCTTGAAGATGGTCACCGATTCGATCAAAGACGAAGAAATCAAAAAACATTTCTACGCTTCCTTAGAAGGATTAAAGAAGCAAGGCGTCGAAGTGGACTTTGTTGAATTTGGCAAAGATCTCCTCGAATCACTCTACGCCACATATATCGTTATTAGCTGTGCTGAAGCAACGTCGAATGACGCCAATCTTGATGGGATTAAGTTTGGTCCTTATAAAGGCGGCAAGACCTATCAGGAAGTTATGTACAATGCGAGAACTGCTGGCTTTAGCGAACTCATTAAACGCCGCTTCGTGATTGGCTCTTATTGCTTGATGAGAGAAAACCAAGAAGAACTGTTCTTACGGGCGCAAAGAAATCGCGCCAAGATTGTTGAACGGACCAACGAAATCTTGAAAGATCACGATTTCATCTTAGCCTTATCCGCCCCGAGCGTGGCTCCGTTATTTACCAAGGCTAGCGATAAACTTTCCGATGAATACTTGATCGCCGATAACCACCTTTGCCTAGGCAATTTTGCGGGTCTACCTTCGATCACGTTGCCGTTAGGCTATGAGTCGGGTATGCCTTATGGCGTTAATTTCATGGGTCGGGCTTTTGAAGAAAAGAAGCTCTTCCAGATTTCGGAAGCGTTTGAATCTCTTACGGGGCTTGCCGAAACAAGCGCCATTGCTCCTAAGGAGGCCAAGTTATGAATTTTGAAGCGGTAATTGGACTTGAAATCCACGTTGAGATGCGGACGAAGTCGAAGATGTTTTCGAGCGCCCCGGATGGTTTCTCACACGATCCGAATACGGAAATCGCTCCGCTTGATATGGCCTTCCCTGGCACGATGCCGGTGGTGAATAAACAAGCCGTTATTAATGCGGTTCGGGTTGCTAACGCCCTCCACATGACGATTGACCATACCCTTTATTTTGACCGCAAGAACTATTTCTATAGCGACTTACCGAAGGGCTTCCAAATTACCCAACAAGCCCGACCGATTGGCAAAGATGGCTATGTGATGATTAAGGTGCCTTCTGGCGAGAAAAAGATCCGGATTGAACGGATCCATATGGAAGAGGATACCTGCAAACAAGAGCACTTCATGGACTACACCCTTCTTGACTATAACCGGGCGGGTGTTCCTCTCGTCGAAATTGTTTCTTTGCCCGATATTCGTAATGGCACTGAGGCTATGGAATATGCCGAAGCGATCCGCAACATCGTTGTCTATTCCGGCACCTCGGATGGCAAGATGGAAGAAGGATCACTACGCTGCGATACCAACGTCTCAATCCGTCCGTGCGGACAAGAAGAATTTGGCACCAAAGTCGAGATTAAAAACATCAACTCCTTTAAGAACATCGAAGCGGCAATTGACTATGAAATCGCCCGCCAATCCCGCCTGATTTTATCAGGGGAACCTGTGGTTCAGGAAACTCGCCGCTATGATGAAGCTTCGGGTAAGACTGTTCGGATGCGTTTAAAGAGCGATGCGGTCGATTACAAATATTTCTGCGAACCGAACATTACCCCGATTAAGTTATCGGATGAGTTCGTCGATGAAGCGATTAAGACTTGCCCAGAACTTTATGAGGCCAAAGAAAAGCGTTATCTTGCCGCGGGTTTAGCCCAAAGTGACGCTGATATCTTGCTTTCTGATCCGAAGATGGCGGCTTATTTTGAAGAGGGCATGCCTTTGGTGAAGAACGCGAAAGACTTAGCGAACTTCTTGATCGTCGAGATTAACGGCTACTTGAATAAAGAAACCAAGACGATTGATGCGTTGCAGCTTAAACCTGCGACTTTAGCGGAGATTGTCTTATTGCAGGAAACTGGTGGTTTGTCCCATAAGCAATGCGCTGATATCCTTGCAAAAGTCCTCTCGAATCCGCAAATGTCCCCTGAAAAAGCCAAAGAAGAGCTTCATATTGTCGCTCAAGTCTCGGATAGTGGAGCCATTATGGGCTTTATTAACCAAGTATTGGCGGCAAATCCCCAATCGATTGTCGATTTCAAGGGTGGCAAAGACCGGGCGTTTGGCTTCTTAGTGGGCCAGGTGATGAAAGCCAGTCATGGCAAAGTCAATCCGGCTGAAGTGTCGCGCTTATTAAAGGAAGAATTGGATAAACGTTAAATGGATAAAGAGCTTCAAGACATTCAAAGTTGGTTGGCAGCGGCCTCCTCTTTTGAGCTGCCTTCTTACCGTGAACTTCCTAATGTTCCTCTCTATATGGAACAGGTGGTCGAGTACATTAACTCTGCCTTGAAACCGATCAATCCTTCCAACAAGGACATCCTCACTTCGTTCATGGTAAATAACTATGTCAAAGCGGACATCCTCAAAGAGCCGACGAAGAAGAAATATAACAACGAACATTTGGGTTATCTTTTTGCAATTTCATCCCTCAAACGGGTCCTCTCAATGTCTGAAATTTCGATGCTTATCGAGATGGATAAAGACGTTGCTGCAGATAAGTCTGTCCTCTATGGATTCTTCAAAGTCATGGATCGGGACATCCTTCAAGAAAGTTCAAAAAAGGTCGCTTTGAAAACTCAGAGTTTTGTCGATACCTATAATAACGAAATCAAAGCGGGTAACCCCAACGCCGAGCAAAATCTCCGGGATCGTTTAGGCTTAATTGCCCTCCGTCTTGCCGTTCAAGCTGGGGTCGATTCGATGATTGCCCAGATGATTCTCGATGAAGTCGCCAAGAGCGTGCATGGCGAAAAAGCGTACGAGTTCGAATCGACGCCAGGTCATCATGAAGTCCGGCGTGAAAATAAGATTTCGTTAGCGGAGTCGAAGCGTCTTGCGGCGGTTAAAAAGGACAAATCGAAGGCGGCTAAACCTTCGACGGATCATAAAAAGGATCAATAGGAGGAAGGATTTATGCATACCATCTTAGTCACGGGCGGTTTAGGTTTCATCGGAAGTGAAACGGTTATCGCTCTCGTTGCTGCGGGTTATGAACCCATCATTGTCGATGATCTTTATAACGCGAAGAAAGCCGTGTTGGATCGGATTGAAACGATCACTCATGTGCGGCCGAAATTTTATGAAGTTGATGTGACCAAACGGAAAGAAACCGAAGTCATCTTCAAAGAAAACAAGATTGATGCCGTCATTCATTTCGCCGGCTATAAAGCGGTTGGCGAATCGGTCTATAAGCCGATTGAATATTATCAAAATAACCTTGGCAGCGCCCTCAATGTTTTGGATGTGATGAGACAATATCACGTTAACAATTTCATCTTCTCTTCTTCCGCCACGGTTTATGGTGTTCCGAAGCGGGTTCCGCTCGTTGAAACGGATCCGGTCGGTTCGGCGACGAACCCTTATGGCGAGACGAAGATTATGATCGAAAGAATCTTAGAAGATGTGACCAAAGCGAATCCGGAACTCAACGTTGCTTTACTCCGCTATTTCAATCCGATTGGCGGTCATCCTTCAGGCTTATTAGGCGAAGATCCGAATGGCATCCCGAATAACCTTATGCCGTATATTACTCAGGTGGCGATTGGGAAACTTCCGTTCTTGAAAGTCTATGGTGATGACTATAAGACAGTCGATGGAACGGGTGTTCGGGACTATATACACGTTGTCGATTTGGCCGAAGGCCATGTCGCAGCGTTGAAGCGTCTTGATCAGAAACCTGGCTTAGTGATTTATAATCTTGGAACCGGAAAAGGAACTTCTGTTCTTGAACTCGTCCATGCCTTTGAACAAGCCAACGGAGTGAAGATCCCTTATAAGATCGAAGCTCGACGGGCTGGCGATGTTGATGCGAACTTTGCGAATTGCGATAAAGCCTTTAAAGAAATGGGTTGGAAGAGCCGTTTAACGATCGTCGATGCCTGCCGTGATGCCTATAACTTCCAAAAGAAGAATCCAAACGGCATAAAATAAAATCGCCGAAAAACTGAGAGAGGGCCGAATAAAAAGCCCTCTTTTTTAATGGAATAAATCCTCAAGAGGGCTCTTTTTAGCGTTCGGCAATGTGGTCTACTTCAGTTTATGGAGGGGTTTGATCTTGCGTCCGGTGGTCTTTTCACGCTGGATTTCGAAAGGAATGCCTCCTTTTCGGACGCATTGTTTAAGAAAGATGGTAATAGCGGAGGACATGGACATGCCTAAATCATCAAAAAGTTCTTCCGCTTGCTCTTTGGTATCCGAATCTAGCCTTACGGTGATGGTTTCTTTGCTCATTTTTCCTCCGATTGAAGCAATCATACATTATTGGTATAGTAATTTGCTATACATTCGAATGATGTTTAATTGATAATTGCTTTTCCATCTCCACTATACAACAAAAGAGTGAAAGCGAGGAAAAGTTTTTTACCCCTTCGATTTCTGGATTGTTTTGGAAAGGCAATCTTTTCAAATGATCGAGTAAGTGTTTCTTACCGAATACCTTTGGATAACTTTTTTTGTTGTGTTGGGCGTACAAAGCTCAATTTTGCTCAACTTTTTTGAAACCCCTTACATTAACTTTGCTATAATACAAGTTACAGGGCTCAATTAAACCAATTAAGGAGGATTGTTTTAATGGAAGAATTTCTTGTAAAGTTGCCTAATGGACACCAGCAAAAAGGCTTGGCATTTAAGGATGCCGGAACGCAAAAAAATCTCGTTATTCTTACAGGGATGAATGAGCATTCACACCGCTACCAGGATTTAGCGGAATATTTGAATGGCGTTGGCTACGATGTCTACGTTCTTGATGCTGTTGGTCAGGGTCTTAATGCCCCGAAAGTTGAAGATCAGCAGAAGTGGTATAAAGGCGCGTTTGACGATAACGTCAAAGCGGCTAACATCAAGATTGAAGAACTGAAAAAAGAAGGACGCCCGACCTCAATTATGGGTCACTCGATGGGCTCCTTTATGGTTCAGCGTTATTTGGAACTTTATCCGAATACAGTGGATCGGACAATTCTTTGCGGCACAAACGGCGGTAACGGCGCTCAGATGAAGGCGGCGTATTGCTTGGCGTCGTTAAGAACGAATTCTCATAACTGGGATAAACCGGATAAGTTTATGACCAATGCTGGTTTAGGACCTTATAGCAAAGCGGTAAAGAATAGAAAAACCGACTTAGATTGGCTCTCTTTTAACGACGACAACGTTACCAAATACATCGCTGATCCTTATTGCGGTCATATGGATACGCATGGCTTCTGGAAAGAGTTCTTACGAGGCATGAAAGAACTCTACAAGGCGAAGTGGTTGAAGAAGATTTCGCCCAAAGAGAAGGTTCTCATTATTGCCGGTGCTGAAGATCCGGTTGGCAACAATGGCAAAGGGCCGACCTATATGGCGGATCTTTATAAGAAACTTGGAATGACGGGCGTGCTCTTAAAGATTTATCCGCATATGCGTCACGAGATTCATAACGAAAAAGATCACATGCAAGTCTACGAGCAGATTTCGGATTTCCTTAACGCGAAATAGTCGTTTCGATGACGAATTCCTAGGGGGTGCTACGGCACCCTCTTTTCGTTGTTTTCATAGGATAGTTCCAGCCTATTGGCTGGTTTTACGGGTCTAGCACAGTATCTTTTTTTGATGATTTAGAAGATAATTATTGAAAGAGCTTTATGGAAAGGTCTTTAGCGAAAAACTATTTCCGGTGGTGGCTCGCCCTTTATCTTTCAGTTTTACTCATCCAAGCCACGAGTTTTCTTCTTGCTTTATATTTTTTATCCGAAAGTGTTCGCGATGGCAATCGTTGGATTGCTTTTGGCATTATAGCTTTGGTTAATATCATCGCTTTTATCGTCTTGCATGTCCTCAATAACAAGATGTCGGTTGGTTCTTTAGGCTCTTTTATGCAGCCCTTAAGAACATCCCGTTTTCCGAGCGCCTTTTTTACCGTGATTATTGCGACTTTGTTCTCAGTCGCTTTGACCTACCTTATTGACGAAGTCATCTATCCGACTCCGACCCCATTATCTTATGGGGCTTTGGCTGCTGGGACGGTCTTTCTCGGTGGGATTTTTGAATTCATTTACGTCTATTATCTCTTCCAAGGGCAGGGGATTACCCGGTTATGAACGAGACGACAAACCGGCTTAATCGTTTTATTCCGCTCTTTTTGACCGCAATTGTGCTCTTGGCTTTGTTGCCGAGCTTCTATTATCCGAATCCCAGTTTTTATAACTGGATTCATAGTGAACCGGTTTATGGCTATTATCAGCTTGGAGAAGGAATCCTTTTTCTCATATTCTTTGCCCTCGTTTGGAAAAAGAACAAAGCGGATCCCCCTCTTCGCTATGTCTTGATGTTTTGTGGGATGATTCTTTTCTCGGTTATTGTGATGTTCATTCACGAGAGAACTCTTGCGTACGGTAATGGTCAATCCTTTCATCTTTCTCTTTATGATGTCAGCACTTATGAAACGGAAATCTTCTTCGATATCTTGGTTTCTTTTGCGGTTCTCTTTTTGTGGCGTTTTGCCAAAGAAGATCCTCGCTATAAAAACGTCCTACCGATTCTCGTTGTTCTTTTAGCAACCATTTCGGTTATCTATGGCTTTATCAAAGGGCCCGACCCCAGCTATTCTTATGTTTATTACAGCAGTTTCTTTAAGAGCAGTGACGATCTTGGAAAGGTGCTTTTTGCTGGAGGCTTTTCGCTTGCCGTTTTAGCGTATGACTCGCATTCGTATCTTCGCTATCTTTGGATTAGTTTGGCTTTTGCTCTTTTAGTGGCAACGGGTTTCTTAGGACTATCGATTACCTTCTGGTGTTTGACGGGGGCTTCGTTAGTCTTGTCCTTCAACCTCTATTTCGACCGTTACGAGCATGGTGTTAGCAAAGCTTTGAAGATGGGATCTTTCTTTTATGCCTTATTGGTTCTCGCTTTGGTCCTTCTTATTGCGATACCTTCTCCTATAGCTACGGTCCTCCGTTCCTATTTTGGGGATGAAGTGGTGGCAGTCATTTCTTCGCGCTTTAAAATTTGGAGAAGTTACCTCGATACGTTATCCTCTTGGCGGGTCTTTGTTGGAGATGGTCTACTTGGCTTTTACCGTTCATCACTTTTTCAAGGATCGAGCCCGCTTTATACCCCGTTAGAGAATGGCATCTTTGAAGTCTATAATAGTGGTGGCGTTGTTTACCTCCTTTTCTATTTCCTCGTTGTGGTGATTGGCTTAGCCAAGCTCAAGAAAGAAGAATTCTTCCATCCGATTTTCTACGGGATCATTCTCTCCTTTAGCGGAGCCTTCTTGTTCTATACGCTTCTTACCAATGAACGCTTATTGTTCTCTTCAAGTTATCTTTCTTTGATCGTGAGTTATCTCTTTATGGGTTATGCCCACCATCGAAACCCCGAAGACGAAGAATGAAGTATCCCTCACAAATCCCCAATGGTTTTTCGAAAGCTTTGAAAAGCCTTGCATAATCACACGAAGAGCCTTTAAATGAGTTTCTTAGCTTAATGCTAAGAATACTTTGACGATATTCTCGATTGTTCCCCATGGGTAGCGTTAACAAAAAACCAAACAGAGCTTTGCTTGTTGACGTTTTTCTCGTCCTGGTTTTACTTTGTGGGTGTTTTATCGTTGAAGGACACTCGTATTTTGATGGAACCCGCCAAGGCGAGATGACAAACGTTCAAATGATCCTTTCTTGTTTGGGATATGTTCTTCTTTTTGTCGGGTTTATTTTGACATCTAAACGCCATGTTGATTTTGAAATCAAGGCTTGGCCTCTCCTTGTTTTTGTCGGGCTATTATTCGTCAATTTATTCGCAATTCTTTTTTTCCCTGGCGTCTACGATACCGGCGAACTAATTTATCAAATCGATGCCGCCATGAAATTCCGCTACTGCCTCTATGCGTTGGTAATTTGTTCGATGCTGTATCTCTTGTTTGTTTTGGCTCCCCAACAATTAGCGGGATCCAAAATCTTTGATATCGTCCTTTTTGTCACGGTGATTATCGTCATCTTGGCTGTATTTTTCTCGTATTTTAAGGAAGCGGATCTCTATCGGGCGATCCTCGATAATGGTGGCGCGGACGAAACCACGGGCACACCCAAAAGTTGGACCACTCAAAAGAACGTCTACGCTTTCATGCTTTTTAACGGATTGGTCGCCGAAGCCTATTTTGAAGCAAAGAATCCCCATTGGTGGCGTTGGATTATTCTGGTGTTTCTTTATTTCAACCAATTCTTCGTCTTGTCAAAGACCATTTTAGCGGTATCAACGCTTTTCTTGATTGGATTCTATTTTTGGCATTTCGTCAAAACGCTACCCACTCACCGTCGGCGGAATTGGATTATTCTTGGCGTTCTTTTTGTGGGCTTGGGATCTTTCTTACTTTTTGGTCTTTTGTATCCGGAAGCGTTTTGGTTGAACCATTATTTCCACACGATTTGGAACTTCATGTTGGCTTATTTAGGCACGACGTTTTTGGATCGGGTTTACGTATGGTCTGATGTGGCACGTTGCATTTCCAGTTTCCCCTTGACGATTATGGTGGGGGTAGGCTATGGCAATTGGATACATGTTTTTTATTCGTATTTGCTGAATGATCCTAATGGTTTTTATCCGGTTGATTCGGCTTGGGTTGTCGATTTGGCTCGTGGTGGGGTGATTGGGATTCTTTTCTCTGTCGTCGTGGATGCTTACGTCCTTTTCTTGATTGTCGACGCCTTAAAAAAACACAAGAAAACCGCTATGGTCTCCTTGCTCTATGCTTTGGGGCTTTTCTTTCGTAGCTTCGTTGAAGCGGGAGATCTAGCCTTCCCGGATTCCTTTGGGGTTATTTACAACATCCTTTTGGTCATGCCCTTAGCGGCCGATCGTTTTGCTGAGAAGCACCCTTCTTCTCAGAGTTATGTCACCTCCCTATTCACTGATCCAGAGCGTCCTTCCTTGCCCCGCCAGCCTTTTTCTTCAGAACGCTTTCTTAAAAAGAGCTTGGCGTTCTCTTTGCCCTTATGCCTCGACGTGCCTCTCTTCCTTGAGGCCTGGGGGATTTTGAATGGGAATGACTATTTAGCGAACCCCAATCTTTTCTTTGCCTTTGGCAGCGTGATGCTCGTTGCTCCTTTTATCTTCTTGGCGTTGGCTTCTTTGGTTCGGGGCAAACATATCTATGGTTTTATTTGTCTTCTTTTCTGGTTTATTGTCGCGATGGTGATGGCGTTTGCTTTACCCTCTATTTCGGGGGATTGGCTGGGGGCACTTTTTCCCGTGTTAATGGCCTTTGTTCTGCTTCTGATTGTTTGTTTTAGCGGTATTATTCCTGGCGAAAAAATCTTTGCAAAAACGGCCTCGATTTACTTTTTTGTAGGGTTATCGATTCTTTTAACTTGCCATTTTGCCTTAGTCAGCAACCCCCGTTCGATGTATTTAACGCTTGTGGCGTTAGCTTTGCCGATAATTGTTTCGATTTTCTTATCAAGTTTTGCCTCGCTTTCATGGGACGATTGGTCGCTAGCGAAGTGGAGCGACCGCTATTTGCTTTTGCAGGAACGTTACGCCTTAAAAGGCGATGTTCAGCGTTCTCGTGTCTTCACTAAGGGGGTTTCGCATGGCAAAGAAAACTAAGCGGCACTTCTTTCTTTGGGCTTGCCTATTCGTGCTCTTTCTTTTTCTTTGGTGTGCCGATCTTTTGGTCTTGGCCCCTTCTTTGGTGGAATTCCGTTTCACCGGCGAGGGATTGATGATTTTTGCCCCAGCGATCTCTTTGGCGGTGGGCCTATTGTGCTGTTTATTGCTTTTCTCTTTCTGCCTCAAACGGGCAGATAAAGAAAAAGCCTTTGAACGGTTCCGGGGATTCTATTGGCTCTTTGCTTTTATGTCCTTAGTCATCACAGTCTTTTTATCGGTCTACGTCTTGCCCCAATTGAATTGGGTTCATTTCGTCGAAGGCAAGGGATTCGATTACGTCTTTGCCTATCTCATTGCAGCGGTTCTTGGAGGGATTATCCCCTTCTTGTTCCTTCTCACGCCGAAGAAAGGAGGTCAACGCGATGGTGGCACAATCTAAAGGCAAAAAACCTCATGATAAATTCATTAATGTTTTGACCCCTTATTTCTTGATCGTCTATTCGGTGGTCTCGCTTTTATCGTGGTTCCGTTACCCTTCCGAGGAGTTCTACAACCTTTTGAACTTCAGCGATACCGCTCTGCGGTTCCGGATCATCATTGGCGCAGTCTTTGTGGTCTATATGTTGTTGATTTGTTTAGTGAACCGCAAATTACCTCCGTGGCGGTATTCCTGGCTCTTCTTCTTTATTTGCGTCTATCTTGGCATTTTGGTTTTTGTTCAAGATAAATCTTATATTTATGATCCTACCAAAGACCCCATTACCGTTAGTACGACTACCACTGCGAAGTTCTATCTCCAGTGGGCCTATTCCGTCTTCATGGCCTATTGTCTTCTTTTTGTTCTTCCGATGACTAAGACGCGTCATAAGATCCAATTCTTGCCCTTCCTAATTTTCTGGGCTCTCATTGGTCTTGTTTTCATTGGTTATTCGGTCGCGACGGAATTCGACATCTATAAGAACCTTTCCACTTGGCGAGGTGAGAATAAATGGCTATTTATCGTCCATTCATTTTTCAATAATAAAAATTCTTTTGGCGCCGCTCTATTTGGCTGTTTTGTTGCGGCCGTTGTCCTGGCTGAGCAATGCAAAATGAAGGGAAGAATCCCTCTTCTCCTTTTGGCTTTTGTGTATTTTGTGGAATGTGTTTTTATTCGTTGCTCAACCGCGTACGTTTCGGAAATTGCTGTTATTGTTACTCTGTACATCTTCCGATGCATCCAGAGTATCAAAAAACATCCGGGTGTAGCGTGGACATTCCTTTCTATCGGGTTCCTTGGCTTCGTTTTCCTTGCTTTGATTCTTACGGTTCCTTCGTTTTACGAATCGAATAAGTTGCTTGGGAAACTTCGTGATGTCATTGTGAGCCCCGATTATTCTGGTCGAGTTGATATTTGGAAGACCTTTTTCTTGGCCTTGGATGAAAAATCAATGCTTCTTGGTTGGGGACCTTTGGGGAAATCCATCAGCAGTTACTTGATTAACAAGACCATCATTGAACAGCCTTTAGAAGATGCGTTTTTGGATGTGTTCTGCGCTGGTGGGCTTGTTTTCTTGGTTTTCTATATTTGGGTTTTGGCCCATACAGGAAAAACAATTTGGGGGAACCGGGCAATAAATCGTCCTCTATTTGCGGGATTACTGGCCTGCTTTATTGGTTGCGTTGTCTATGGCATTACTGAGATTAATCATTTCGTTTTCTCCTCGTCCTCAATGACCTTTGTTGCATCGTTCATTGTTGCAGCAATCCCCGCGACCGTTAATCGTATTGATAAGGCAAAGGTCTAAAACGATGCCAGAGCAGAAGATCACCAAAAAGAATTCGATTAAAACAGGCATCGTTTTAACTTATGTTCGCCTAGCTGTTTATTTGGTAATTGCGCTAGTTTATCCCCCTTATCTTTTACAGAAAGTAGGGGAGGCCGATAATGGTCTTTATACTTTCGCTGTCTCTGTTAGCGCCTTAATTCTTTTGATTTCGTTTGGCATCGAAAATTCTTATGTCCGTTTTGCCACGGTCAGCGAAGAAAAGAATGGCGAAGAAGGATTAAAGAAGACCAATGGGTTTTATCTTGTTCTTTTTGGCATCATCGCTTTGGTCGAACTCGTTGTCGGTGTTGTTATTGCCTTTCTATATCGCGATGGCGCTCTGTACCTTAAGGACGCCACTCCGGAAATCCGTTCCAAATTATTCCAGTTAGTCTTGATTACCTCTTTGGCGGCCTCTTCCGATTTCTTTCTTTCGATTTTTTCTTGGTTTGCCTATTACCGTAGTCGTTTCGCTTGGGAACAGGGCATCATCTTGTTCTCCCATCTTTTAACGACGGGGTTTACGGTTTTAGCCCTTTATTTTGGCTTGGATATCATTTGGGTCGCTTGGATCGGTTTATTAGCCCAGTTTGTCATGGACGTCGCTAACGTCATTTATTCGTTGGTGTTTTTGAAGATGAAATTTGCCTGGATGAAACCTGTAGAATGGAAGCCTTATCTCAAAGAAGTCTATTTATTCTCGATTTGGATTTTCTTTGTCGTGGCGTTTTCACAAATTAATGCCTATTTGGGCAAGACCGTTCTTGGGGTTATGGTGGATTCCGGTAAGACCGTCACCGTTTTCACTTATGGATTTCAGTTCTTTGCCTATGAGTCCTTGATGAGTCAAGGCATTAGCAACAACTTTTCTCCGAAGATTAACGCTTTGGCAGTTCAACACAAGGACCAAGAGGTCGCTTCTTTATGGCTCAGGGCCTCTAAATTGCAGCTGGTTGTGCTTTTCCTTGTGGTTGGGGGATTTATTACGTGTGGGTTGGATTTCGTGTCCTATTGGCTTCGGAAGAGCCATTTGAGCCCAACAGACTTCCGTGATATCTATATCTTGGGGGCTGGATTTTTGCTCCTTTGGCTCATTCCTCTTTCCGAAACGGTGGGGATTGAAGCTCAACGGGCCTATAACAAACATCGCTTTTTGGCGATCTTCAATTTGTCCTGCGCTATTGTCAGTATTGGGATTGCTATTCTTTGTGTCGCTTATCTTCCGACCGAATACAAGATTTACGGACCACTAATCGGGATGGCCTTTTCGGTGATATCCGGAATGATTGTCGGTTCGAATATCTACTATAAAAAGGCCATGGATTTCCCTGTGGGCCGTTATTTTGTGACATTTGCTATTATGCTGGGGATTACCTTGGTGGCTTGGGCTGTGCCTTTTGTTATCTTCACTTATGGCGTTCATTTACCCGATGATCTTAGTGGGTATGTCGTGGCCTTAATTAAAGCGGCGGTTTTCGTCATTATTTATCTGCCGGCGATCGTTTTGGTATTCCGAAAAGAGATTCGCCAAGAGATTTTGAGTCTAAAATCAAAGAGGGGAGTAAAGAAAAATGAAGCGAATTCTTAATCAAAAAATCCATTTTCTCGTTGCTCTATCCACGATTTTTTTAACCAGCTGTAATAGTTTGCCTTATCGACCAGTTTATCCGTTCAATCTTGGAAACATCGCTTTCAATATTTTTGATCTGAGAGACTTCCGCGCCAGCACCTCGTCCGTGTCCTCGCCGGAATCTTCTTTTCAGGTCGTTTCAGATTCCTTAACCCATCTTGAACGGGGTTTTGCAGAGATTTTAGATTCCACCAGCCAACTCCATGGAACTTTTTCTTACCTTTCAGGCAAGGTTGCAGTGCCAACCAAATACACCTCTTTGGTTTATTACGATGAAGGTGAAGCGGGAACCTATGTTTTCGGTGTCCTTCCTCTAGACGGCAATAGCAGTTGGGCAAAAGGGGATTTCTATGATTACCGAGGTAATCTTCTTGCTTCTGGCCTCCCCCAAACCGGCTTCTCTTTCGACGCCGTCACTTTCATGAACTCTTATCAGAAAAAATGTGTTGCTGAAAGAATCAAAGCGTCTACCATGACCCAATATTCCGAAGTGTTGCCAAGCGGAACTCGAATCTCTCTGAGTGAACCGCCATTTTCCTTAGCGAAGTTTTCTGATGGAGAATATGTCCCATTCCATTCGACCCTTTCCAGCATCAATCTTTCGAATTACACCGGAAATCTTTATCCGATGGGGTGGTTCCGGACGACCAACTCTGCCGATAAGAGTTGGGTTGATTTTCTCATTCCTAGCCGCATGGACCATTACGCCTTTTTCGCTAAGGCTTTGTTCTACCAAAACGCCATTGAAACCACCGGGGATTACGATTACGAAGAAGAGGGCAAAAAATATCAACTTTCAACCCATCAGATTGCTCTCGTTAATGGCCAAGACACCTCATTGAACTTCCCGTTTAAAATTGACGAATTGAGACCGGTTTTTGATGAAAGCCACGTCGCCCTTTATGGTTGGGCCAAAATACATCCCATCTTAAATCATCAATTACGTCCTGCTCAAATTATGATTTTTCGCAATAATGGCGGAGTTCTTTCTGATGTAACCGATAATCCTTTGTATTCTTTTGACTTAAGCGTTTTGGATGCCGAACACTTCTTGAATCGATCCAACGGCGCCATCGTGGATGGAACTTATAAAGTGACTCAAACCCTTCCTTCTATCCCTCATGATATTTCTTATTCCCAAGATCGGATGGTGTATTTCACCGGCGGCAAATCAGTCTTCTGCACCCTTAAAGGTAACACTTTGCTCGAAAGTGATTTTACGAGCACTTCAATAACCCACAGTTATGATGGCCGTGGTTATGTCCAAGATAAGTCAGGCGATAGTTACACGATCGCGTTAAGCGATCTCTCAACCTCAAAAATTCCCGCAGAAAGCGGCTATGTTGTTGAAGATCTTCGCAATGGTTTCCTACGTTTTAGAAAAGATAATTTGTGTTATTTCAACTCGTACAGTCTTTCTCTTCTTGAAGCTTATACGACACCTTCAAAACGTGTTGGCTCAGGACAGGGCCGAACCACACTCGACGATTTTGTTGTGGATGTCTTTCAAGACAGTGCGACATCAACTTATCAATTTAAAACTTTCAATCTTCATTAGGTTTCTTCGTCGCGTCTGCTTCTTTCATGCCTTGCTTATAAAGTTTGACGAATTGATGAAAAGAAACGTTGGGGAAGAAGTTGCGGTGGGCCCAATAACGGTAGTAGCCAAAAACCAGCGCCATCTTTTTTCGATTTAGCCGGTAAACATAGCCATCCGTGACGATGTCGTTATGAACATCCTGACCATACCACGAAGAATGATCCATGGCGGTTTTGCCTAAAACAAGAGGGATTTGATAGGATTTTTGTTTTTGGTCCATGAAGTCTTTTAGATAAACGGTATCTTCACCATGGCTTCGTTTTTGGCCGGGGCCGAGTTCGGGACGGAAAGCTAAATTTTTGTTTTGCAAGAACTCTCGCTTAAAAAAGAATCCCCAAACCCCGTATTTGCTGATGTCGTGAAAGCCAATTTTCTTTTCCTTTTTGATTTGTGGAATGCTTCGTAGAGTATTCGTTGAGGCGATGTTGTAGCGGATCATTTCAGGGTTGTTTAACTGTTTGAGGTCTTCTTCAACGATAGCGGGATAGTCATCAATGAATACGATGTCGTCATCGGCAAAGCTGACATAGACAGCAGTGGCGACTTTGAACAAGGCATTACGGTTATTGGATAATCCGATTGTATCGAAGGAATAAAGGATGACATGGGCCTTTCCAACCAGCCCAAGGTCTTTGATTTCGTTTTTGCCACATTGATCACCAAAAAGGACTTCCCCTTGAAGGTTATTGTGAACGATAAGTTCTCTAATCTCGTCTTCGGTTTTATGAAACGTGGTGACAAGCGTTTGCAAATGCATGTTCTTATTTTAGCAAAGTCTAGAGGCCTTTATGCTTAATCATTGCGGGCAGGGTTGCTAAAACAAGATAGAAATCGTAGAAAAATCCTCTTTTTTCGAAGTAGGTCATCTCCATGATGGTGCGCTTGCCAGACTCATAAGATGCTTCGTTGCGGGCCTTAACTTGCCAATAACCGGTTAAGCCAGGACGGCAAGAAAGAAGAATCTTTTTTTGTTCATCGGAGTAGTAGCGGGCTAATTCAACGTCGGTAATCGCTCTTGGACCTACCAAAGATAATGTTCCAGCAAGAATATTGACGAACTGAGGAATCTCATCCATTGAGGTTTTGCGGAGAAAACGCCCAAACGGAAGAACACGGGGGTCGTTCTCAACCTTTCGTTCACTCTTCCATTCTTCGAGTTGAGCGGGGGTTAAATATTTCTCCGGATGTTCTTCTGCGTCGGGATACATGCTTTGGAACTTAAAAAGAGAAATGGTCTTTCCGTTGCGGCCAACACGTTTGTCGGCATAGAAGGGGTTGCCTTTGCAGACGATGGCATTAACGAGGGACAGAAGCAGTACTAAAGGCGAAAGCGCAATCAGCGCAACAAGACTTAAAACGATATCCCACAAACGTTTGGAAAAACGATAGAGTACGGAGACTTTTTTTGTTTTGGGGATAAATAGTTTCGCCGTGTCAGCGGGTGAAACCGAAGAACTTTGATCCATGAGGTTACTCACATTTTAAACCTGAACAGGCAAAAATGCTCGTAACACTATAGCCTTTTTTGTTGGCGCTTAAAACCATCAAAGAGATTGGCTTATGGCTTTATATCTTTTTTGAGGACTTTAGTGTAGGTGGAATAAGCAAAGACGAAAAGCCCAAAACAATGAATTCGGTAAAGGTGTTTGCACCATCGGACAAAGCGGGTTTTACCACCATATTTTTTGGTGTTTTTCCGCCAAAGGTAGGGCGAAGTCTTCCATTTGGGGAAGTAAGTAGCCAAGAAAATATTGCTTTCTTTAATGACTTGATGGCGTTTAATTCCCTTCATTAAGCAGGCTCTGGTTGTTAGCCCAATACCATAACGGAGAAACGCCAGCGAGTCGATGAAACCAGCTTGTTCCGCTTCGGGTGCCATTTTCTTGTAAAATTGTTTGAGATCAAGAAGAACTTTCCGAGCATCTTGCAACTCTTGTTCAACGGCTTCTTTGCTGTCGAATGACGAAACAGAACTTTTGGTAATCACATAGGTATAAAGGGGTTGATTGATAAACGAAACGATATTTGCTTTGGCAAGGTGCTTTGCAACAAAAGCCACATCTTCGAAGCGGCTGGAGTTACCAAACCGAACATCATCGCCGATCAGTGAGCGGCGGAAGAGTTTTGCCGGAACACCTGTGTGGATAAAAACAATATTGGTGTGATCGAGGGGGTGTGAAATGGGGACGGTAGGGTTGTGCGCCATATCCAGCGAAACGAGCTTTCCGGTCTTTTCGTCGATTCGTTTAAAGGCACATTGGACAAGGTCAGCGTTATCGGCTTCGGCTTTATTGACTAATGATTCAAGTAACGTTGGGCCAACAAGGTCATCAATATCGAGGAAAGCGACATAGTCTCCTTGAAGAGAAGTAGTGTTAAGCCAGTAATTGCGCAGTTCGCCAATTGAGGCAGCTCCGACGGAGGCGAATTGAATCACCATCGATGGATTTTCTTTAATGGCGTTTTGTATTTCGTCATCGGTGTGGTCTTGGCTTTGGCCACAAGCAAAATAGATTTTAAAGGCGGGATAAGTTTGCTTGGCCATCATCGCGACAAAAGAGCGGACGAAACGTTCCCGATTGTAGATAGGTACAATGACGTCGATTTCTTTTGGGGTGGTGGTCATATCTTTTTCGGTCTTTGCTATTATGACTTCTTAAAAAAAGAAGAGCAATGAAGAGACGACGATTTCAACTTGAATGAAAAATGATAAAGTATTCTCGTGTTACCTCGTGCTCTCGTTATATCAAATGACCCCTTCTCCAAAGAGAACGCCAATGGGCGGACGCTTGGCAATTTCTTTTTGGATTATCCAAAAGACCATTTAGCCCAATTCTTTTTAAACGATGCCCCGTTAGATTTGATTGACTGCCGCTATTATCAAATAAGCGATCAAAACCTTATTGACCATTTTAAGAAATTCAACCCTGTTGGGCTGGAACGAAAATATATGGCAGAACCAACTTCTTTTTTGCAAAGCCCTCGTTCTTCCGTTCGCAAAAACCCTTTGACTTGTCTTCTTCGCGACCACTTGTGGCGGAGCAAGACTTGGTCGACGAAACGATTCTGGCGTTGGGTTACTTCGTTTAATCCTCAAGTCGTTCTTCTTCAAGCGGGGGATATGCCATATCTCTATGATTTAGCTTTGATTGTTTGCCAAAAAACGCAAAGCAAATTGGTGATCTATAACTCGGAGGATTATTACTTCAAAACCTGGAATTACATGTTGGACGAAAACGGCCACTCTCATTTGTATCCAAAGTTTCATCATCGGTTTTGCAAATCCTTTAAAAAAGCAATTAACCATGCTTCTTTGAGCATTTATAACAGCGAGTATCTTCAAGCGGATTATCAAAAAGAATTTCCGGACAAGAAATCCGAAGTTCTTTATTCTATTTCCACGTGGACTCCGACTCCTTACGTTCCTCAATTTGGTCGTTTTCAGGTAACTTATTTCGGTAACATCAGTGATGGTAGAGCGGATTCGCTGATTGATATCGCTAATGCCTTTTCCGCATTAGGCAAACCTTATTCTTTTGATGTCTTCGGAAGCGTTTATCGTGACAAAGATCTTCAGAAGCTGAACGCCTGTCCTAATCTTCATTACCACCAGCCAGTATCTTATGAACAAGTTCGAAAATTGGCCGACGCTTCCGACCTTTTGGTTCATGTCGAATCCTTTGATCCTTTTATCGCAAGAGATAGAAAGAACGCGTTTAGTACCAAAATAATGGACTGTTTGGCTTCTGGTAGGCCATTCTTGCTCTATGCTCCAAAAGAAATGGCGCAAAGTCGATATATGAGGGACCGGGGTCTTTTGTACGTGGCGGAAGACAAGGAGCAATTAAAAACAATTCTTTCTTCATCGTCAGTGGCATCAAAAGATAACTCAGTTCAAACTTCAGAGAAGCAGTTAAAAAATATTTTGGATATGTTTAACGGCCTTTGACGAACCCGAAAGCCAAAAAGAAACTGTAGATAAAAATCGAAGCATCGAACCAGAAGTTCATATGCTGAACGTAATAAGAATCTTCTCTCGCCTTTTCTATGACATCATGCTCTCTCTTCATATGAATTTGAGCATATCCGCTTAAGCCGGGCTTTACCTCATAAGCATTAGGGACAAAACTTTCGCGAGCAAGGACCAGTTCTTTTTCGTGTTCTTCGGTTTGAGATGGTCGGGGTCCGATAAACGACATACTTCCAGCAAGGATATTAAAAAGTTGAGGAATTTCATCGATTGAAGTTTTTCTTATAAATTTGCCCCAGCCCGTTACCATCGATTGCTGCTCTTCAACAGTCATGTCCGCTGGCGCAACCTGTTTCGCATCTTTTTTCATCGAACGAAACTTAATCATATGAAAGACTATCTTGTGACGTCCAAGGCGTTCTTGAATGAAGAAGGGTCCGCCTTTTGAAGTGCAAGAAGTAATGATTGAGGTTAATAGAATGATTGGAGAAAGAACGATGATTCCTAACAAAGACCCAAAAACGTCGATGATTCTTTTGAAGACTAGGTAAGTTTTTTGTTTTGGCTTAAGCATAAAGGGTAAAAGCGAGAAAACCGCCTTCGTTTTGCAAGCATATCACGCGAAAAGTCAAAATACATCGTTATTTTGTCTTTTCAGATGACGAATGTCAATTTCTGCAATTAAATGCCTCTTTCGACAAAAAAACTCATAAAACTTATTATCTAGTGAGATAATAACCTCAAGAGGAACGCACAATGGGTGATATTTTTGATGGTAAGGTGCTTCTTATCACTGGTGGAACTGGTTCATTTGGTCACGCTGTCGTTGATCGCTTTTTAAAGACGGGTATCAAAGAAATTCGGATCGTTTCTCGTGATGAAAAAAAACAAGATGACATGCGGAAACAATACGTCAATGAGAAATTGAAATTCTATATTGGTGATGTTCGCGACTATTCAAGCATCGAAGATTCCTTTAGGGGCGTAGACTATGTCTTCTCAGCGGCAGCTCTGAAACAGGTTCCTTCTTGTGAATTCTACCCGATGGAGGCGATGAAGACGAACGTCATTGGATCTGATAACGTCATAACCGCTTGCATTAACAATCACGTTAAAAAAGCAATTTTTTTATCTACTGACAAAGCGGCCTATCCGATCAATGCCATGGGAATTACTAAGGCATTGATGGAGAAAAACGTTATCGCTCGGAGCCGTCGTTTGCTTGACGGGGACACCATTCTCTGCCTAACCCGTTATGGCAACGTCATGGCGAGTCGAGGATCCGTCATTCCTTTGTTCCTTGAGCAAATTAACGCGGGCAAACCCATTACGATTACTAATCCCAACATGACAAGATTCATGATGACGCTAGAAGATGCCGTTGACCTCGTTTTATTTGCTTTTAAAAAGGGCACTCAAGGTGATCTTTTTGTTCAAAAAGCTCCGGCTGCAACGATTGATGTTCTTGCCGATGCCGTTTTGAATTTGACACATTCAAAAGTAGGCAAAGAATACATCGGTACTCGTCATGGCGAAAAACTCTATGAAACCTTGGTCACATCTGAAGAAATGCAACGCGCCGTTGACGAAGGAAGTTTTTATAGAATACCTGCTGATAATCGGGATTTAAACTACGAAAAATATGTTGAGAAAGGCGACAATCGACTTAACGAAACAAAATCTTATACCTCTAACAATACGGCACGCCTTGACGTTAAAGAAATGGAAAAGCAACTGTTGCGGTTGAAAGAATTTTCGGAGGTCAAATAATCTATGAAGATTCTGGTTACGGGTTCAAAAGGATTTATTGGGAAGAATCTTTGTTTTTTCCTAAAAAATAAAGGATATAGCGTAATCGAATATGATCTTGAATCTTACGAAGAAGAGTTAAGGCAAGGCATTCAAGATAGCGATTTTATTGTTCATCTCGCCGGCGTAAATCGCCCGAAAAATGTGGCGGATTTAAAAGCTGTTAATTTCGGGTTGACTCAGAAAATGGTCTCCTTGATGGAAGAGTTAGGATGTCAGTCGCCTATTCTTTTAGGCTCTTCTATTCAGACTGTTTTGGAGAACCCTTACGGTGAATCTAAAGCTTTAGCGGAATCCGTTATTAATAACTACGGTTTTAATGGTCACCCAACTTATGTATTCCGCTTTGCTAACGTCTTTGGCAAGTGGTGCAAACCTAATTACAACAGCGTGGTCGCCACTTTCTGCTATAACATTGCCCGGGATTTACCGATTGAGATAAATCAAAAAGCTCCGGCGTTTGATTTTGTTTATATTGATGATGTATGTGCAAGTATTTTAAAGATCATTGAAGAAAGACCGGCCCCCACAAGCAAGCCGCTTTATGTCGAACGAACCTATTCTGCAAAACCAAAAGAAATTGCGGCAATGCTCCAATCCTTTAGAGCGTCTCGGGACTCTCTGATGTTCCCCTTGCAAGACGGTTTTGAAAAGAAGCTCTACGCAACTTATCTTTCGTATTTGCCGGATGATGGCTTTTCTTATCCTCTTGTCAGCCATTGTGATGATCGCGGCTCTTTCACGGAGTTTTTAAGAACCGGACACCACGGGCAAATTTCGGTTAATGTGATTAAACCCGGTATGACAAAAGGGAATCATTACCACATGAGCAAGAATGAGAAGTATCTTGTTTTATCAGGCTCTTGCGAAATTAAAGAACGACAGATCGGCGGGGATAAAGTGGTTACCTATCCTGTATCTGGCGATAAGTTTGAGGCAGTGGATATCGTTCCAGGATATGCCCATAGTATCAAAAACGTTGGCAATGCGGATGCCATTGTCTTAATGTGGGCAAGCGATGTATACGACCCCAAGAATGCCGATACTTATCCTGCTGAAGTGATTGCTGAGGATAAATGATGGCTAAGTTAAAAGTGATGACGGTTTTGGGGACAAGACCCGAAATTATCCGTCTATCTGAAGTCATCAAACGATGCGACAAAGAGTTTGATCATATTTTGGTCCACACTGGGCAAAACTATGATTATGAACTTAACCAAATCTTTTTCGATGAATTGGGATTAAGAAAACCCGATTACTATTTAAACTGCGTTGGCAAAAACCTTGGTGAGACCATGGGCAACGTGATTTCGAAGTCCTATGATTTGATTCAAGAAGTTAAACCCGATGCCCTTTTAATCCTTGGCGACACCAACAGCGCTCTTTGTGCGATCTCCGCCAAGCGTCTTAAATGTCCTATCTTTCATATGGAAGCGGGCAATCGTTGCTGGGACTGGAATGTGCCTGAAATGACGAACAGAGTCATGATTGATCATATTAGTGACATCAATATGCCTTATAGCCATTTTGCGTATAACAACCTTATGCACGAAGGATTGCGCAAGGATAGAACATTTATTACCGGATCCCCAATGCTTGAGGTTATAAACGCCCATAGACAGCAAATTGAAGATTCCGATATCCTTGAGAAGTTTCATCTCGAAAAGGGCAAGTACATGGTGATGTCAGCCCACCGAGAAGAAAACATTGATATTCCCGAGAAGTTTAACAGCCTATTCCCTGCTCTCAATAAGATTGCAGATGAGTATAAGATGCCAGTTATCTTTAGCGTTCACCCAAGAACTCGAATAAAACTCGAACAGAATGGATTTAAGTTATCTTCGTATATTCGCGAAGAAAAGCCCTTTGGATTCTTTGAATACCTCAAGCTTCAAGAGAACGCCTTTTGTGTCTTAAGCGACAGCGGGACCCTAACAGAAGAATCCTCGATCTTAAATTTTCCCGCAGTTCTCATTCGAAATAGTACGGAAAGACAAGAAGGAGTTATTCATGGGTCGATCATGGTATCTGGCGTTGATTATCAAGGGATTCGAGTCGCAATTGACAGAATTTTATCTCCCTTAAGCATCGGAAAGAGGTCTACAATTATTCCCGATTTTTCTTTATCAAGCGTTTCGAGTAAAATAGCGGTTATCATTCGCAATTATTTCACGGGGGAAGGTAAAAAATTATGAAAGGCATTATTCTTGCTGGCGGTTCGGGGACGCGTTTATATCCGTTGACGATGGTGACGAGCAAACAGCTTTTGCCGATCTACAATAAGCCGATGATTTATTACCCGCTATCAATTTTGATGATGGCTGGAATTAAAGACATTTTGATTATCTCAACGCCTGTTGATACTCCCCGCTTTAAAGATCTTTTGGGTGATGGCTCTCATCTCGGCTTGTCTCTTTCTTATGCTGTGCAACCCTCTCCAGACGGATTGGCACAGGCATTTTTAATTGGCAAAGAGTTCATTGGTAGCGATTCTTGCTGCATGATTCTTGGCGACAACATTTTCTATGGCGGCGAATTTTCCGCCAAGCTTAAGGCTGCTAAAGAAGCAGCCGATAAGGGCTTTGCCTCTGTTTTCTGCTATTACGTCAGCGATCCTGAGCGTTTCGGAGTCATTGATATGGACAAAGAAGGGACTCCGCTGAATATTGTGGAAAAATCGCCTACTCCGCCGAGTAACTACGCGGTGACGGGGCTTTATTTCTATCCGAAAGGCGTTTCGGAGCAAGCCGCTAAAGTTAAACCAAGTAAGCGCGGTGAATTAGAGATTACGGATTTGAATAATATCTACCTTAAGGATAAAAAACTTAAGGCCCAACTTCTTGGCCGCGGTTATACCTGGCTTGATGCTGGGACCGACGACTCGCTTATGGAAGCGGGGGAGTTCGTCAAAACGATTGAGAGCCATGAGGGCTTAATGATCGCCTGCCTTGAAGAGATCTCTTATCGAAACGGTTGGATCAGCAAGGAAGAGCTCGAAGCCGCGGCCGAAAAATATGGCAAGAGTGGTTATGGTGCTTATTTAAAGAAGATTCTTAAAGAGGACATTCGTTATGCAATTTGAGAAAACGATTCTTCAGGATGCCTATATCATTACTCCTGACGTTTTTGGTGATAACCGTGGCTATTTCTTTGAATCTTATTCTAAGACAAAGATGAAAGAGATTTTTGATGGCGAATTTATTCAGGATAACCAATCTCTTTCGACAAAGAAAGGCGTTATTCGTGGTCTTCATTGCCAAGCTGGAGAGTTCTCTCAGACAAAGCTTGTTCGCGTTGTAGAAGGGGCAGTGGATGATGTTATTGTCGATGTCCGCAAAGGATCGCCGAGTTATTTAAAGTGGATCCGAGTTCGCTTATCTGGCGAAAATCAAAAGCAACTATTCATACCGAAAGGCTTCCTTCACGCCTTTGTTACGGTTACTGATAATGTCATTTTCTGTTACAAAGTCGATGAATACTATAACAAGGCTTCTGAACGGGCAGTTCTCTATTCTGATCCGATGTTTGGCATCGACTGGGGTGTAAAGGATACAATTTTGTCTGAAAAAGATTTAAAGAATCCATTATTCAAGGATTCTGGTGTAGACTTCGTCTATAGGGCTAAATAAATGAAAATATTGATTACAGGTTATAAGGGCCAGCTTGGTACTGATCTCGTTAATGAGATTCACGCAAAACATCCTGAAGATACCATTGTCGGCCTCGACATTGGTGAATGCGATTTGACGGATGGGCCCGCTGTTTTAAGGTTTGTTAAAGCGGCTAAACCAGATGCCATTATGCACTTGGCGGCGTATACCGCGGTGGACAAGGCCGAAAGCAACGCCTTAACTTGCTTTGATGTTAATGCCTTAGGGACTGCCAACATCGTCGCAGCGGCCAGCGAAGTGGATGCTAAGCTCCTTTATATCAGCACCGATTACGTTTTCGATGGGACAAAAGATGGCATTTATATGCCGGATGACGTCAAGAACCCCCTTTCGGTGTATGGCATGAGCAAGGCTATGGGTGAGGACGCTGTTCTCAAATGGCCGAAGCATTTCATCGTTCGCACGAGCTGGGTCTTTGGCAAGAATGGAAAGAACTTCATTTACACGATGCTCAAACTCGCCGCTTCTGGCGTTTCCGTTAATGTCGTGGATGACCAGATTGGCAGTCCAACCTACGCAAAACACTTAAGCGTGTTGATTGATGAAATGATCCACACTGAAAAATATGGTATTTATCATGGCACCAATGAAAATTTCGTAACTTGGTATCAGTTCGCACAGATGATTTTCGAAAAAGGTGGTTTTGATCCAAAATCTGTCTCGCCGATTCCGGCTGCGCTATATAAAACCGCCGCAAAACGGCCGTTAAATTCTCGTTTGAGCAAAGATTGTCTAACGGAAGCGGGCTTTCATCATCTTTCGACCGTTGAAGAAGCACTGGACGAGTTTATGAAAGAAACAGGTACTTTGAAGAAGGGAAACTAATATGAAATTTCTTGTTACAGGCGGTGCGGGTTTTATCGGATCCAATTTCTTGAACAAAATGGTTCGAAAATACCCTGAAGACCAATGGGTCTGCCTTGATGCTTTAACTTATGCAGGGAATATGGAATCCCTTGAGGTTCTAAAAGAGTCGAATTTTAAATTCGTTCATGAAAACATCGTTAACCGTAACAAAATTTATGATCTTTTTGAGAAAGAACATTTTGATTACGTGATTAATTTCGCCGCCGAAAGCCATGTTGATCGATCAGTAACGAATCCCGGCATCTTTGTGCACACGAACGTGGTGGGGACCCAGGTTTTACTGGATGCTTGCCGCAAATATGGGATCAAACGGTTCCATCAAGTCGGCACGGACGAAGTTTATGGCGATTTGCCCCTCGAGGCAACTGGCCAATACTTTACGGAAACTTCGCCAATTAAGCCTTCAAGCCCTTATAGTGCATCCAAGGCTTCGGCGGATTTTCTTGTTCTGGCGTATCATCGGACTTTTGGTCTTCCTGTCACCATCACGCGTTGCTCAAATAACTACGGGCCATACCAATTTCCGGAGAAACTGATTCCTTTGATGATTCAGAGAGCACAAAACAACCAGCCGCTTCCAGTTTATGGGAAAGGTGCGAATGTTAGAGACTGGCTATATGTAGAGGAACACTGCGATGCAATCGATTTGGTCGTTCGCCATGGTGTAGATGGCAATATTTATAACGTTGGGGGCCACAACGAGAGAAGCAACCTCATCGTAGTGAAAACAATCCTCAAGACTTTAGGAAAGCCGGAATCCTTGATTAATTACGTTAAGGATAGGCCGGGGCATGATTTGAGATACGCTATGGATCCCGCAAAAGTTGAAAAGCTTGGCTGGAAGCCAAAAACAAATTTTGATGAAGGAATTCAAGAAACAATCGTCTGGTATTTGCACAATGAGCGGTGGCTTTCTGAAATTCTAGATGGTTCTTATCGCAAAAATAACATTATTTCAAATTATGCAAAACAGTAACGCAAATAAAACCATTGTTTTCATCCGTTCAACCCGACCGGATACAGACTCAAGATTAAGCAAAAGTGTTAACACGGCTCTTAAAGCTGGGTTTCATGTTGTTGTTTTGGCGTGGGATAGAGCCTGTGAGTTGAAAGAAAAAGATAGGATTGAACTACCATCAGGATCCGCCCAACTCTATTTGTTCAAGAAGGTCTTGCCTCACGGAGGCGGTTTTAAAGGTTTTTTTAAAATTATTGGTTTTAATCTTTGGATTCAAAGGACGCTTAAAAATCGGATAAAGAACATTAGTATTGTCCATGCTTGTGATTTGGACACTGGCTTTTCAGCAAAACGGTTCTGCCGACGTCGCCACATTAAGCTGGTCTACGATATTTATGATTTTTATTCCGCTTCCCGTAAAATGCCTTCATGTTTTAAATGGGTTTTTCGTAAAATGGAGTTTTCTGTTATCAACAAAGCGGATGCTACAATCATTTGCAGCGATGAAAGAAGAGAACAGCTGTCAGGTTCAAAGCCAAAAACAGTTTTTGTTGTTTATAACACCCCGGATATTCCGAAGAGTTTGCTGACGAAGGCTTCGGCTGGTTCGACGCCGTTAAGGGTGGCATATTTTGGAGTGCTAAGCGATGGAAGACTTCTTTTGGACGTAATTCACGCCATTGATGGTGATTCTCGGTTTGCTCTTGTAATTGGCGGCATTGGCTCTTATGAAGAGAAAATTAAAGCAATTGTTGAAAAGTCGGCAAATATCTCTTATATTGGCCGTCAGCCATATGCCAAAGTTTTGGAAATTGAAAATAACTCTGACGTATTGTTCGCGACTTACGACCCATCAATAGAGAATCATAAATTTTCAGCTCCCAATAAATTGTATGAGGCGATGGCGTTAGGTAAGCCGATTATCGTCTGCAAAGGAACCTCTGTTGATAGGCTCGTGGAAAAAAACCAGATTGGTTTGTCTTGTCAGTATACTGAGGAGTCCTTTAAACAGTGCTTAGTAAAAATGCTTGATCATTCCCTATATTTTTCATTTTCTAAAAATTGTCTAACGCTATATCCAGAGTTTTCTTATGAAAAAAATGAAAAAACTATATTAATGGTATATTCTTCTATTTTGGGTGGAACAAAATGAAAATCTTAATTGCATTCGGAACTAGGCCAGAAGCTATCAAGATGGCTCCGGTAATTTTGGAATTAAAAAAACGGAAATCCATCAAGACTGTAATTTGCGTAACCGGGCAACATAAGGAGATGTTACAGCAGGTATTGTCTACTTTTCAAATTGTGCCCGATTTCGACTTGTCGATAATGAAAGAAGGCCAAACGCTGTTCGATATCACTAATGCTGTTCTTTTGCAAATAAAGCCAGTTTTGGAAAAAGAAAAGCCAGATTTGGTTCTTGTCCATGGCGACACTTCGACTACCTTTTCGGTTGCATTAGCTTGTTATTATTTGAAGATACCCGTTGGACATGTAGAAGCTGGACTTCGTACATACGATATTTATTCGCCTTTCCCAGAAGAGTTTAACCGCCAGGCCGTTAGTTTAATTTCTAAATACAACTTTGCACCCACGGAATTGGCTAAAGAAAATCTAATTCAAGAAAAGAAAGATCCATCAGGAATTTTCGTGACCGGCAACACCGCTATTGATGCTCTTAAATATACGGTCAGACCGGATTTTGATAGCGATGATTTGATTTGGGCGAAAAATAGCAGGTTGTTACTCTTAACAGCGCACCGGAGAGAAAACATTGGTGAACCAATGCACCATATTTTTAAAGCCATTCGAAGGATCGTCGAAACGTTTGATGACGTTAAAGTTATTTATCCAATTCACAAGAACCCCATCGTGCGTTCAATCGCTGAGGCCGAATTTGCAGGGAACGAAAGAATAAGGCTTATCGAACCTCTTGATGTTGTGGAATTCCATAATTATATGGCCCATTCTTATTTTATTCTTACGGACAGTGGGGGAGTTCAAGAAGAAGCCCCGTCTTTAGGGAAACCGGTTTTGGTTCTTCGAGAAGTCACTGAACGCCCCGAGGGCATTTCTGCAGGTACTCTCCGAATTGTAGGAACAAGCGAAGCTGGCGTTTTTAAAGCTGCAAAGGAATTGTTGGAGAATCGAAATGAATATGAAAAAATGTCTAAAGCAAAAAACCCATATGGAGATGGGTTTGCTGCCGTTCGTATCGCTAACATTCTTTGCGGAGATTTAAAATGAACAATCTTATAACGCCCATTGTCACTATAAACTATAACGGCAGAGAAGATACTTGCGATTTAATCGGTTCATTGATTAAATCAGGAGATCTTTTTTCCTTAGTTGTCGTCGACAATTGCTCGCCAAGAGAAAATGAATTTGAGAATTTGAAGAAAGAAATCCACGAAAAATTTGGTATTATTTTTTCTGATTCGCAGTTTAATGACCCGTCCGTTACTGCTTGTTTGTTTGGTCCTTTTGAAAATGGGTCTTCTGTCTTTTTGCTTCGCTCTTCGAACAATGGTGGGTTTTCGAAGGGGACTAACATTGGACTTCGGTTTGCTTTTTCGATATTTCCTAAAACGGAATTTATCGCAATTCTTAATAATGACACCATCGTGACGAGCCATTTCTTGAGGAACGCAATTTCGCCAATGGAAGATAACAAAATTTTGGCGGTAATGGGAACCATTCTCTATTATGGCTATGATCATCCTTATATCTGGTCCATTGGTGGAAGGATTGACTGGGTTAAAGGCCAAGGCATTCACGAACACAAAGACGAAATTCTTGATATTTCTTCTGAGAAGCGGGATGTTGTTTACCGAACATTTATTTCGGGATGTTTCACCGTGTTCCGATCAAGCGCCCTTAAATCGATCGGTTTACTGGACGAATCTTATTTTTTTGCCGGGGAAGAATATCAATATTCTGTGGATTTGTGCAAAAAAGGCAAGATTGCTTGGGTCCCTTCTTCCGTGATCTATCACAAATCCGTTCTTGGAATTGGGAATGGTAGTAGCCATAACATCAAAAGTTTGCCTTGGCAGTGGAATGCCTATATGGTGAAAATATGTTTTGTAAACAAAAATAAGGCTTTTTTGTTTCGGAAATTTTGGCACCTTCTTTTGCGGGCCCACATTAACGTTCGCATTAAAAAGCAATATCTCTCTTCCGGCATAACTAAAAAAGATTTTTCGTTGTTCCGCTCCTCTCTTTTCAAAAACATTAATCGTATTTCGTATGATTCGAATGACTTTTTGGCGTTTAAAAGCCTGTTCCCCGCAGAGAAAAAATCATGAATGCTTTAAAAAAAGTCTTTAAACGTCTATTGATTTTCTTTGAAAACATCTTTGTTTTTCTCTTTTCTCTTTTTGTTCCAAAATCCAAAAAGATTGTTGTAATCGGCGGGTGGTTCGGGGAGCGGTTTTGCGATAATTCAAAAGCCCTTTTTCTTTTGCTTAACAGAGATAAACGTTTCGAAAAAATTGTTTGGATTTCAAGGTCCCGCGCGATTGTTCGGCAAGTTCAAAATGAGGGATTCGTGGCTTGTTATTATCGCTCCTTCAAATCCTTTTGGTATCATCTTCGGGCAGGTACTCATATTGTCGACCAAGGCGAGGGGGACATTGTGCCCGCTCTTTCGGTCCGAGCGAAAAAGATTAATCTTTATCATGGTCTTCCCATAAAAAAGGTTGGTGTTGACTGTGATTCTCACGTGTCTAAAGCCTATCTGGCATTTAAAAAAATCAGTATTTTTTCTCCTGGTTTTTGGGGAAATTGTTATTTTCTGTCTCCCTCCGATTACGTTGATGCAAAATTCTCGAGGGCTTTTTTGCTTAAGAAACGACATTTGATTCGGGCCTCATATCCTCGCGATTATTTTGTTTCTTGTGAGCACGAAGAGAATGGTTTCCGACCCTCAGGAAGCGATAAAATCGTGTTTTATTTCCCCACCTTTCGTTCCAAATCAGATGGTAAATTTGATCAAGCCTCATTTTTTGAAAAACTAGATGGTTTCGGTTTAAAAAACCACGTCACATTTATAACCAAATTTCATTTTGCAGACTCGGAAAATAACTCTTTCGGCCATTTTAAGAAAATAATTTTTTTGGATAAAACGTTTGATATTAATGAGATTTTATGGCGAGGTGACGTTTTAATAACGGACTATTCTTCCGTATGTTGGGACTTTATGTTACTTCATCGGCCTGTCGTTTTTTTCCCATTTGATTTTTTGGAATACAAAACTGCTGATCGTGGTTTTTACGAAGATTATCCTTCATTCGTTCCAGGAGAGATAGCTTACAATACCAACGATCTTCTTTCTTTGTTGGAACGTGTTGTATCGAATCCTGAAGGTTACATGAAAGAAAATGAACCAAAATATTCAGACACTTTGAATAAAATGAATTGTATGTCAAAAGCCTTTTCTATTGAGCCGCTAATCCAATTTGTTTTGAAATAATATGCGTACCAAGAAATTTTTATATAATATTCTTTCCAATCTCCTTAGCCAAATTGCCCTATTTGCTTTCGGAATCGTCTTTCCAAAATTGATTATTGGCCGTTATGGTTCCACGATTAATGGAATTATCTCCGTTTCGGGACAAGTAGTTGGCTATTTTACATATATTGAAGCGGGTATTAGCTCAGCCGCCATTTATCTTTTGATACGCTATCTTGCTTCGCGGGATACTAAAAATACTAATGCATTGTTGAGTAAAAATTTTCGGTTATATCTAGGATTTGGCGCTTGTTATTTTGTTGTTCTTCTTTTGTTTTCGTTGCTTTATCCGCTTTGTGTTGATCTTGGCTCATTTTCAAGACTGGACACGTTCTTGCTTATCTTCGTAATTTGCTTGGCTGGTTTTTTCGATTTCATAACGCTCGGAAGGTATCGTGTGTTGCTTACCGCCGACCAAAGAGGTTATGTTATTAGTTTTTCTTCTTTGGCCGCTTATATTGTTTGTGCTTCACTTTCCATTTTGTTTATATATCTTGGCTTTAATATTATTTGGGTAAAATTTCCTCTTATATTCCAATCTTTTCTTCGCAGTGGTTTTCTTTATTTTTATGTTAAAAGAAAATATCCTGAAGTCTCTTTTTCTTCTCATGAGCCATACAAAATGCCCCGCTTTGCAAATGGGGATGCCACCCTTTTTCAAATCAGCCGAAATATTTCGGTTACACTCCCGATTGTATTAATTTCTTTCTTTTCTTTAACCAATGCGTCGGTTTTCTCTGTATACAATAGTATTTTTTCTGGGATAACTGGCATAATTGCTATTTTCACAAGCGGGTCATCTTCGAGCTTTGGAGACGTTATCGTGCGGAAGCAGGAAGATATTCTGAAGACATCGTTTAGAATTTTTGAGTTCGGTATTTTTCTGATTATGGGATATTTATTTTCAATTACCATCGTCACTCTTAATTCATTTATTGAAAACTATACACGAAACTTCGATGTCCGATATGCCGATAGTTTGTTGGCTATTTTGCTTGTTGCCTGGGGAATGTTTCAAAATTCCCGCATTCCTTATGCTACTTTAATCAACGCTTCAGGCAAATACGATAAAATGCGCCTTGCATCTATTGGCCAAATCGTTCTTTTGTTCGTGCTTGGCCCGGTTTTGACCATTTATTTTGGTGAATATGGGATGGCCTGGGCAATGATTGCCTCTTCTGCGTTTGGCTTGTTCTTTGTAATGCTTCAAAGTTACCGGTTTGTTTATCATTTTAGCCTAAAATCTTTTTTTCTTCATTTCATCGCCTGCCTTGTTTGTATTATTAGCTCCTATTTTCTTTCCACAATCAGCGTCTTTTCGTACACTCCAACCGATTTGTGGCGATGGTTCTTGTTTGCTTTTGTTGTTGCCTTAATTGAAATCCCTCTTTGCCTTCTTGTATTTATCGTTTTTGATTTTTCATCAGCAAAATTATCCTTCAACAAACTTAAAGAATTTATTAAGGCAAGAAAGGGGCCTTCTAAATGAAATATATTTTTATTACTTGTGATGTTGAGTGCCACGATCTTTCTAAAGAAAACCTTTTTTTAACAGGAAAAATTAACGGTAAAGAATATGGTTTACGGAAAATTTTAGAACTTGCAAAAACCAACAATGTACCGGTTAATTTTTTTCTCGACGTGGTTGAGTGTAGAAAATATGGCGATGAGTACGTCGAAAATATTGTGAAAGAAATCACTTCTTATGGTCAACCTGTTTTCTTCCATATCCACCCCTCTTATGTAATGAAAGATGGTAGACCGAATTTTTATCAATACACCCCGGAAGAACAAAAGAAAGTTCTCGACGAGGGGCTTAGCGATTATAGAAGACTGGTAGGCACTGATGAGACGTTGGTGATTCGCGCAGGCAATTATGGAATCGATCAAAATTATTATGATTCTTTGTCTTCGATTGGCGGGTTCAAGAAAATAATTGATTTATCGTATTGCTATTCATATCGCTGGTCTCATTTTTATCCTTCGTTTGTTAATTCCATCAATCGATATAAAACAATCACCATTTTTCCCAACACTCGTTTTGCCGCTTTTAGATTTTTTCATTTTGTAAAATATATGAATCTTGATGTAGAAAGCGCGTTTTACTCCGAGATGAAATCAATTTTAAAAAACTCTAATTTGCCTTGTATGGTTTTCACCATGCATTCCTGGTCGTTTTTGCGATCGTTTTTTGATCATCCAAAAACCGTTAGGGTAAACAAAAGAGCGCTGCGGAATTTCTCTCGCTTTATCGCTTTTGCGAAAAACAATGAATATTCTTTTTGCCGCCTTGATCAAGTTGATTTTGATCAATTTAAAGGTTGCCCTGATGATAATTTGAATCTTTCCCGCGGCTTATTGGGGGCGCTCCGGGAAGACATGTTTTCCTTTTTTAGAATGCACGGAACTGCCATGAGCAATAAAAAATGGTTTCTTATCTACCTAATTTTCTATTGTGTTTTGACATTGCTCTTAACTGGTCTTATCGTTTTCCTTGTATGGAAGTTTTAAGAAAAGAAAAATTATTGGTTGCAGCACCTTTGTTGCTTGTTCTTTTCTTTATTTCGATGATATTGCCCGCCCGTTTTTTCCAAGTTTATTCCTTAATGTCTGTTTCTTCTTCGGTCTCATGCAATTATTTAAACTATTTTGATCTTATCTGTGTCTTTATTTTAGTTGTCTCGTTTTCTTTTCTCTTGTTCTCAAACAAAGGTATTCGTGATGAATTGTTTTTTATTCCCTGCTTTTTTTCTTTAGTTTCGTTTTTTTGCGTTATTTCACTGCTTTTTACCGGGCATGGTGAATTCGTTCCTGATTTGATAAGCAAAACGATTATAGTTTGGTCTTCTTATTATTTGTCCCTCTTTATAAAAATCACGCAGACTAGTAAGGCGTTGGACAAAACATTTTTCTTCATTTTGTTTGCCCTTTGTTTTATTTCCTTGTTTCTCTCATCTTATGGCTCTTATTCTAATGAAAGCAGGAGTGGTACTTCCGGTTTTGGAATTAATGAAAGCGCCCTTTTTGCTTGCGCCCTTTTTGCTTGGGCTCTTTTTTCGCCTAAGAAAAATCTTTTTGATTTTGTTTTGTCTGGCGCAGGAGGTCTTGTTGCTATTTTGTCCCTGTTTTTATCTTCTTCTCGCCGCGGTCTGATTGTTTTGGCTGTTATTTTCATTGTTTTTGTGTTTCTAAAGTTTTATCAGCTTCTTTTGCATATAGGCAAAAAAAGAGGGAAATCTTTCTCCCTTATTATTTTATTTATGACGTTGTTTTTTGTTGTTGTTCTTTGCTTCTCCTTTCGGACGACAATTTATTCTTTGTTGATGAAATCTGCGACGTTTCGTCGAATGATATCTTCCGCCTCTGGTGGCGACTTATTTGGTGATGATCGGCTCCAAATATATGCTTACGCTATCACCAATTTATCCAACTATTGGCTTTTTGGATTCTACGGATCTGATAAGTTTTTCGCTAATGCAATCATGGGCGCAAACGTTCATTGTCACAATCTCTTCCTTGAGTTTGTATCAGTCTTTGGCCTTCCGGTTGGCTCCATTTTCTCGGTTTTTTTCCTTATAGTTTTTGCCGAATCGATGTCCCGTGTTTTTGGGCGGAAAAATCGCTCATCGAACGGAACGTTCGCGGCGTTTTCACCATCGGCCTTTCTTTTAATCTATTTTGTTTTTGATTTTATTGGATATAGCCTTTGGAATCCAAAAATGCTCTTTCTTGTTCTTTTCTCCTCTTTCTTTGTGCTTGGCCACCCTTTTTCGCAGGATGATACTCATTCAGTTTCTTCGCCTTCTCTCTATCGTGGCGTGGTGATAGAATCAAAAAAGGAAAATGAATATGGAATTAGAAAAAAATAATCAGTATCCTCTTCTTATTATCAGAAGTTTTTGGCATCATATTTTTTTGTTATTTTTATTTACTTTTTTTGGCGTCATTGGCTCGTGCTCTTATTTGCTCTTTTCGAAAAGCGTTACTTATTCTTCCACAGGCACCTGCGTTTCTTCTTACGCTCTTAGTAGCACCGCATTGGATATTACAGTTCTTAATGCTACATCTTATGATGTTTATAAAAATGCCCTTTCCGATTTGTCAACAAAAGGCGTCGCCCACGCCAATGGTGAGCCAATAAGCTATTCAGATTTATCAAGTGGTGTTAGCGTCAAAAAAGATTCAGCGAATTATGGATATATTGTTTCTTTCTCTTCTTCTGATGAAAGCATTGTTGTTACTTGCACGAACGAGGTTTTGTCCTCTTCGGTTGCGTATTGCAACTCTCTTCAGATAGTGAACGGAAGTCTTTCAATAAAAAGCCTTGCAGTTGCTCCGTCTTCCAATAAGCATTATTCGACGGGAGGAGCTTTATTAATTTTTGCCTCCTTTATAGTTTTTGGCCTTTTTCTTTCAATCTTCCTCGACGTTTATTATGGAAAAATTTATTCTTCGAAAGACCTTCGGGAAATCAACAGTAAAAAAATCGATATTAACAACTGCCATTCCTTTACAGAAGATTATCGAAGTTTTATTTTTTCCCCTTCCCAGGAAATGAAGTCTGATTCCGATTGGGCATTTTTGCAAAACGTTATCGATGTGTCGTCTGGCAAAAGCCACAAGACTATCGCCTTTTCGGCGCCCAAAGATGGCAGTTCTTATTATCTAACTACGGGATTAGGAAATTATTCAGCATCAATTTCTCGTAAAACTTGTTTGATTATTTTTTCAAAGAAAGACGATCTTGAATCCAATTCTTTTCGTCAGTTTCCTCTTCTGCAACTTGGTGATCATTTTGAATATAAAAAAATTCCAAGTAGTACCTTCTCTGAAATTTTCGTTTTTTCAATGAAAGGCTCTAATCTAGCTCAAGCTTTTGGAGATGGAGCTTTTGATTTATTCTTATATAATAGACGGCTGTGCTGCGACCAGATTTTTCTCATAGTAAATTGCCAAGAAGAAAATCCCCTCTATTTTGCGAGTCTTCAAAAACAGCTAGACGGCGTCATCCTTTCTTGTTTTTCCGGTCAAGGCACACGTCAAAGCGAAGTCCTCTCTCTTACTGAGTGCTGCTCTTCGCTTGGCTTGCCCGTTGCTTCTTTCGCGGTACTCCATTCTGAAAAAAATGATTTTAAAAACTTTTTAAAAACTCATTTTTAGTTGGTTTGAAAACGAAAAAGGTTTTTGCTAATTTTAAGGCCATCGGCCTAAGCAAACTGTTTTTGCTAGTGAATCTGTGTTTTGTAGATGTTTTCCAAAGCTTCAACCGATTTTTCAAATGAAAAATCGACTACTCTGCAAGCGTTATGGTCGCCTTCTTTTTTTCTAAGAGCTAAATCCGAGAAACGAATAGCTATTGCATTAGCAAATTTTGATGGGTCGTTTGGACTCACTAAGGCGCCTCCTTGGGGGTCGATTAAATCCCGTACGCCTCTAATATCAGAGGCAATAACTGGAAGGCTGGATGCCATGGCTTCCATCAAAGCTGATGGAAGCCCCTCTCGGTATGAAGGCAAAATAAAAAGATCGGCAGATTGATACCAAGAGTAGGTGTCGCTTTGAAAACCGGGAAAGAAAACATTCGAAGAAATATGTTTTTTTAATGCATACTTGCGGAGCTTTTTTTCTAAAATTCCTTGTCCAATGATTGCATAATAAATGTTTGGGTTATTCAATTTAATCATGGCCTTCATTATTGCAATTTGGTTTTTGTTTTTGTCCATCTCCCCGACGGAGATAATTAAAAAATCATTCTGTTTTAAGCCCAACAGTTTCTTTTTGTCTTCAAATGGTTGGCCTTTAGCGAATCTTCGAACGTCGATGCCCACTCCAGGGACATAGGCCGTTCTTTTTGCCTTCATATGCCTTTTTGCCAATTCCGTATCTTCTTTGTTTATGGTTATCAGCGTGTCGGTCCAGTGGGAAAGCCATTTTTCTATGGGAAAGAAAATAAGCCAACTCAAGACGTTTCCGCCTTTATAGAAGTGAAAACCATGCGCTTGATAAATGATGTTTTTTTGATGAATTTTATGGGCGCAGATTCTTGTTAGCGCCCCTCCGATTGGAGTATTGCAATGGACAAGAGAAAAATCGTTCTTTTTAAGGTATTTTTTTAATTCATGATACGCTTTTAGATTTTTAAGCGAAAGCGGTTGTCTTTCGAAAGGGATTGAGGCGTGATTTATGCCATAGTCTTTGCAGTCTTTTTCAAATAAATTTTTATCAGCATTCGATTCGTTCGAGACTATCGTAAAATCAAAGCCAGCATTTTTTGAGGCGACGATTGCGGATCGCATGAATGAATTAATGCGTTTTCCTGACAAACTTGTCACATAGAGGATTTTTTCTTTTTTCATTGAAATATGCTAATTCCCTTCCACACGTCTGCATAATAAATTATGGTACTCTTTTGGCCAATTTCCTTATACTATTATCAAATATATGAAAATTGTACTTATCTGTTTTTCCGATAATCCCGATTTACAGGAGTTGTTCTATTCCCTTTCCTGCGAACCCTCGCCTCACTCAGTATACACAATAGGCATAACAAATCCGAAGTATTCTTTCGTTCATACCTCAAGAAACTTTTTTTATCCTTGCCCAAAACGACCTGGAATTACGTTGAAAACATTTGACGTGTTTCTTTTATCGCGGATTATTCGCCAACTCAAAAAAATCCAGCCCGATGTTATTTATTTTGAAAGTATCCATGTTTGGAATTTATTCATTTTGTCCCACTTGAGGTTTCGTTGTCCCTTCGTTTCTTCAATTCACGATGTTAAGCCACATTCCGACGATTTAAAGGGGCATTTAATCAAGAAAATTACAAACATAGTGGCGAAAAGATCAGATGCTATTTTTTTGAGGAGTGATTTTGAGTTCAGGAGTTTTTGTGATTTATATCCCCGCTTTTCTCACAAAGCCTTCTTTTTTCCTCTTTCAAAGCATTTTTCCTCTTTTTCTCCCCTCACTAATGAAAGCTATGTCCTTTTCTTTGGTCGGATGACGCAATATAAAGGTCTTGACGAGTTTTATGAAATAGCCAGGAAGTGTCCTGATGTGAATTTTGTTGTAGCTGGCAAATTCGATGATCACAGTCTTTCTCTGAAGTTTCAATCTCTGAGTAATATCAAGGTTATTGATCGCTATATTTCAGATCAAGAGCTTTTTGACTTTTTGATTGGCTCTTTTTGCGTGATTGCACCATATAAGGCCGCTACTCAATCTGGAGTTGCGATTCAAGCGTTTCAATGCTCGAGGCCTGTTATCGCTTTCGATGTAGGCGGGCTTCATGAACAGATTCTTAATGGGGTTGATGGATATTTGATTCCCCCGGGAGATATTGATGGATTCGCTCATCAAATTCAAGCCATTTCGTCCTTGCCTTTTTCTGAAAAAAACCAGATGTGTAAAAATTCTTTCGATATTGGAAAAGACAAGTTTTCTTCGAGCAACAACGCTTCTTTATTTTATAAAATGCTCAAGGAGATTCACGACCTTTGATTTTTATGTCTGGCGTATTTTTGCGAAATAGATGAAAATGGTTTTTGAGCCTTGGTCGTTCCGCTTTGGCCTTATTGGTCCTGAAAAATCTTGATACTTTTTCGTGAAAGAATGAGTGTATAATGGCATGATTATCCTAGGTAGAAACATACGTGCCCGAAACTCCATTTGGGCAACTGACGTCCACTCACTGAACCTAAATTCTTGGATTGGCTTGATTTCATAGTGCCTATTTTAAGAAAAAAAGAAGTAGACGTGGCCGGTAAGTTAACCCATTTCCAACCCAAATTTAGTGGTTGAGACTTTGCGCTTATTGAAGGGCGCGGGAGAGGCTTGTAGGAACTTTGTTCATGATTCCGCGTAGCTGTGATTTATTTCTAAAAATTTTGGCAAATCGAAAGATTGGCTTAGACCTTGCGCCATTTCGGAAAATCATTAACGCGAAAGCGAGGCTAGAGCGATAAAATTTACTAGAAAAGGTTTTTGACGCGCGAAAGCGCTTGTGGTTGGCAGCGGTTGTTGAATCGAGTTAGCGTGCGCTGAAAATCTTTTGAGCAAAGGATATTCTGTTTTTGTCGCCGACCGTATCCCCCTGATAACGAAAAGTTTTCTTTTATAAGTGTAATTTTTTCTGACGATCTCCCTTGTCTGGAGGAAATAGTTCCCGATATTCAAATTTTGGGGTTATTACGGCAGGTTTTGGCCGTGTCGCTTTTTGAAGATCTTGAACCGAAAGAAATTAAGAACGTTTCTTTGGTTGATGCGAATTGATGTTAATGATGATATTCGAAAGACAAACTCTGTTTATTCCTGAATTCGAAACATATGGAGACGTTTTAAGACGATATCGAAGCGATCCTCACTTTTTGCTAATAAACGGATAAACCACGAGGAGCTTATGTTCCCGAAACAGGGTGGTTTAATGGGTTTTCTTGGTTAACTGTTTGTCACTTCCGAGTTCTGTTTGTTGGCTGATGCAACATAGAAGTGGCGTTAAGATGGTGCTACAATCGCATCATGAATTGTTTTTTAATTTTGGCAGGTGGCCGTGGTGAGAGATTTTGGCCCTTGTCCACTGAGCGCAAGCCAAAGCAGTTTCTTTCGTATTTTTCCGATAAACCCCTAATTGTAAAAGCATACGAAAGAGTGTTGCCGTTAGTTGATGAAAAAAAACAAATTTTTGTTTCAACAGATTTTGCCCAGGTCCCTGCCTTAAAAGAGGCGATACCTTCTTTGGAACAGCAAAACATCATTGTTGAGCCAACATTTAAGGATACTGCCGCCGCCATAGCTTACGGGTCTCTAATCATTTCAAAGTATTATCCCGACTCTACAATTATAGTTCTTTCGTCAGATCATCTCATCAGAGATGAAAAAGAATTTCGTAAAATTCTAACGATTGCCGCCGAAAAAGCCCAATCTCCCGTTATTGTTACTCTCGGTATTAAGCCGACATACCCTGAAACTGGGTATGGTTATATTGAAGTGAACGAAGCCCCGATAGGCCGCCCGGTTCCGTCGCTTCGTTTTCACGAAAAACCAAACGCAGACTGTGCACGGGAATATTTTGAAAGCGGTCATTTTCTTTGGAATAGCGGAATGTTCGTTTTTCGTCTATCAACTTTGCTGGCCGCTTTTGGTAAATATTCTCCTGAATATTTGTCCTTTTTTAACGAACTAGGGAAAGTGATTTCGTTTAATCAAGGGAAAACAACAGCAGACAAAGTTTTGTCCCTTTTTTCCCCGTTACCTAAAAAGTCAATCGATTTTGCGGTGCTAGAGAAAGCCGATAACGTTTTCGTTATTCCATCGTCTTTTGGATGGGATGACGTTGGGAATTTTTTGGCCTTTGATCGACTGTTCTCACACGATCAATGCAATAATGTTGTTGTGGATTCGGATCCTGTTTCCGTCGATTCAAACGACAACATTATCATCGGTAAAATTTCTGATAAAAAAATTGTACTTCTCGGGATTAATAACTGTATTATTGTCGATTCTGATAACGGTCTGCTCATCTCCTCAAAAATTGCTATTGGACAATTAAAATCTGCGCTTGAGAAGACAAAGCGGTAGTCCTTTCTTATAAAAAAGCGTAGTGTTGGTATTTTTCTAAAAGTCTAGATTGCACACGTGTGGTCAAAGCGAGCCAATCATCGCACTTTTCCGCGATTGTCGGCTAAAAATCGGGAATTTTAATGCAGTTTTCGGCCTTTGCTGAGCCGAAAGGCTCGTCGATCACGCGGGGCGAATTGCCCGACGGATCCTAACTATCCGGCCCGCACCCTTAACGCCACACGAGTGCAATATTAACTTTTTTTCTAAAAGAGTGTTGCTTCGCGGACTGGGGGGGCAGGTGAGAGGCACTTATGGGATTGGACGAGGCTTGACTCTTCGAGGGCCGGAACTCCCCTCGAACAAAGCTTTGCTGACTTGGAGCCTGGTCTCTTTTTTTCGCTTCTATGGGAAAAATCTCATTTGTTTTCAACTTCCAGCCATTGTCCGCGGATGGTTAAATGGTTTTATACTTAGAAATTAGCAGTTCAAAATAATCGAAAAGATGAAGTAACGCTTATAGGAGCAAATGAGAGCTGGTATAAAAGGTACATTGCCTGCAAAATTGTGTCAGGTAACTGCAATTCTGCGTTTTTTAATCAACAAAGACCATCTCTTCCCGAGGGGGCTTAAGGCATGGGGAAGAGTCACAATTTTAGGGATAGATTTTCAAAAACCGTTGATGCCGTAAGGATTACGAATCACCTTTTGTTTCTTATATGCATGCTTTTACACTTGCTATCTTTGAAGACACAGAAAATGATAGTAAAATTTCCTTATGAAAAATTACCTCGTGATTAACATGGGCTTAAAAAGCATCCGTGTTATCGTGTTTGATTCTGATTTCGAAGTCTTATCTTCTTGCTCTAAGCCAATCACTACAGCATTGAATGGCGCTAGAGTTACTCAGGAACCAAACGAATGGATTTCCGCAGTCGATGAGCTTCTGCTCAAAACGTTTATTGATATTGATCCTAAAACAATTGATTTCGTTACAGTTTCTGCATCATCTTCTTGTCTGGTTTGTACTGACGCTGACGGGAATTCTCTTTTCGAAGCTATCATGGTTTCTGATAAAAGAGCAACGGAAGAAGCAAAGGAAATTGAGAACTCGTCCTATTTTGGGGAAGTCAAAAAAGAAACGGGGCTTGCGTGCGATCCATATTTGATGCTTCCGAAAATCCTGTGGGTAAAGAAAAATAAACCAAATGTTTTTTCTAAAACCTCGTATTTTTTAACTCCTAATGATTTTTTAATTTCTCAATTAACAGGACAATTTGTTACAGACGTTTTCAACGCCGCCAAATATCATTATTCTGTAGAGAACTCGTCCTATCCTGAGAACCTTCTTGAGGATTTGGGCATTTCTTCAAAAACCCTTCCTCAAGTAAGATTCCCGGGAGATGTTGTCGGGGTTTTAAAATCATCTTTGTGCACCAGATATGGTTTTCGTGATGACTGCAAAGTCGTTTTGTCGACGTATGATGCCTTATGTGCTTTCTTTGGCAGCGGCCCATCAGAAGAAGGCGATGCTTGCGACGTTTCTGGAACCGTTACATCTCTTCGTGCGCTTTCTTATCGAGACCCCTCTCTTTTCAAACCAAACAATGTTTTCCTTTCGAGATTTCCGCCTTTTGGCATGTCGGTTCTTGGCGGATCGAATAACCTTGGTGGTGGCTTGATTGAATGGGCGAAACAATGTTTTTATTCTCAAGGCGAATTTTCTTATGAAATAATGGAAGAAGAAGCCAAATCATCTTCGATAGGTGCTAAAGGCCTTATTTTCTTGCCTTATTTGATGGGTGAAAGGGCCCCCTTGTGGGATTCTAATGCTCGTGGGGTTTTATTCGGATTAGAAAGACAACACACTCGTGCCGATATTATTCGTGCGGTTTTTGAAAGCACCGGCTACTCTCTTAGAAATCTGGTCGATTCAATTGAAAAATCAGGCCTCCCTGTAAAGCGTTTGCTTGTATCTGGTGGATTGGCTCGAATTGGTTTTATTTCCCAGCTGAAAGCCGACATAACAAATAAACCGGTTTACGTTGTGGACAATTTCGAGACAACAGCTGTTGGTGCCGCCATCCTTGCGATGATTGGGTCAGGGGAGATTCCCAGTTTCCGTGAGGCTTCATCAAAACTGCATATTCAGACTATCATTTTGCCAAATCCTAAAAATGTCGAAAAATACAACCAATTATACAAATTATTTGGAGACGTTTATTATTCGCTTAAAGATACTTTTACCGAACGATCAGAAGTGTGTTCCTTACTTTCTAGAGAAACCACAAAGGTGATAGAAAATTTATGAATTCTTTTAATTTAAAAATTCCAACTTCGATTCATTTTGGCCCGGGGAGCCTGAATCTGTTCAACGATCCCACGATTATTCACGGCAACATTTTACTCGTTTCAACGGGCGACTTTCTTTTAAAGTCGGGTATTTTGGCTAAGATTTTGGTTTTTTTATCCGAAAACAAAGCTATAAACCAACCAAATATTTATACTTTTTTTAAGGTTGGGAGCAATCCCCAAGTTAAGGAAGTGGATGAAGCGATACAAGAAAATTTGGCTCATCAAATCGATTTTGTTGTTGGCGTGGGTGGTGGCAGCGCTATGGATGCTGCTAAATCCATCGCTTTAGGCTTAGGCAATAAATGCTTGATTGATGATTTTTATTTTCGTGGAAAAAACGTTGCCAATGCTTTGCCAATTATCGCAGTTCCAACTACTTCGGGAACTGGTGCTGAATTGTCGAAAGGATCAATCCTTTCTGACTCCTCTAGTGCCATGAAAAAAGGTGTAAGAGGCGATGCTTTATTTCCACGGCACGCAATTGTAGATCCATTGCTGACGGTTTCTGTGCCGAAAAAGGTTACCATTGAAACGGGATTTGACGTGTTTGCACACGCCATTGAAACGTTTATTTCAAAAAAGTCTTCCATCTTCACGGAGGGTTTATCAATCCAAGCGCTTCGAATTGTTACTTCCGTTTTGCCCAAACTTGCGAACGATTTGAACAACGAAGATATGCGAATTCAAATGTCTTATGCCAGCATGATTATGGGCATTAACCTTGGCAACGCTTCTACCTGTTTGCCCCATCGGTTGCAATATCCAGTTGGGGCGATAACAAACACATCCCACGGGATTGGTTTGGCGGCCCTATACCCCGCTTGGGTATCGGAATGCTACCCTTTTGCAAAGGGGAAATTCGATTATCTTCAAGATGAAATTTTCAGCAAAGAGGATTATGAAAGCGATTGTCTTGTTGATTCTGTAAGTCTTTTTATGTCATCGATCGGTCTAGCTCACGTTTCGCTGAGCGATTTAGGTCTCACGGCAAATAGAATCGATGAAATGGCGTCGCTTGTTACGGGCAACGTTGGAGATGATCCATCATATTCGGACAAACAGACGATAATCTCAATTTATCAACGCTCTTTTGAGCGATAGGAGGTATTTATGCAAGCAATTATTATGGCCGCTGGCATGGGGAGCCGTCTTGGCGCGATAACAAACGGCAAACCGAAATGTTTTGTTACGATAAACGGAGAATCCTTGATTGACCGTAATATTCGCATGTTAAAAGAGCTGGGGATTCATGACATTATCATTGTCATTGGAAATCTTCATGAGGAATTCGAACACAAATTTGGCCAAGATAAAGAAATAAAACTTGTTTTTAACCCATTTTTCGATATTAGCAACGTGCTCGTTTCTTACTGGGTCGGATCTCGTTTTTTGAAAGATGATTTTCTCTATTTACATGCAGATACAATTTGTGAAGAAGGTATTTTTAGAAAACTGATTAATTTTCAAGCCGATATTGTGCTTCCCGTCGACATTAAGCCTACCGATGAAGAGGCTATGAAAGTGAAAGAAAAAGACGGTAGGGTTATCGAAATCAATAAAACGATGGATCCCAAAGAGGCTTTGGGTGAGTTCATTGGCATTTGTAAATGCAAAAAAACATCGATTGATCCGCTATTTCATGAAACACAATCTCTCTTAGAGAATAAAGTTTTGAAATCCTATTTTGAAGGTGCCATTCAGGGCGTAATTACTGACGGTCTTTGCCATGTGGATTATTTCGGAGTGGATGGGATGCGCTGGTCTGAGATTGATTTTCCAGAAGATTACGAAAGAGCAAAAAAACTATTTGCTTAATTTTTCTTTTAGACTCCTATTTGCACACGAGGGAACTGAAATATAGCATCAGCCGCGCATTTTAGGCTTCGCCCATTCGCGAAAACGCAGTCTCATGCGCATTTTTATCGCCATCTCGATGAAGATCTGGGCCTTTTGGTACTTGTCGCCGGGGGTGTTGAAGATGAAGGCGAAGAGATTGAGCCAGTCCTGGAGGTTCTCCCTTGAGTAGCCACCGTGCCTGGACAAAAACTTCTTGAGCTCCCTGTGGACCTCGTTTATCGGCTCCATCGGGTTGTCTTTGTCACTAAGGCCTTTGGTCTCCTCGGTCTTATGCGATTTGCCGATGAGACCGAGCTCTTTCATTACGATGCCGTGCGACCTCTCGCCATCGTGGACGAAGACGGATCCTTTGGCTATGCGCCCAGAGTAGGCTTTCATGGCCTTGGCCTCGCTAGGCTTGCCGACCCCGACGAGCTTCAGGAAGCACCGATCGCCGTCTGTCAGTGAGTATATGGCGAACTGGTTCCTCGAGAGGCCCCTGAGCTCCTTCCCGTCCTTCGTTATCCTCTTCGTCTTCCATCTCGGGATGTAGGTCTCGTCGGCCCACACCTTCCCGGAGAGAACCATCGCATCCTGATAGCCGCGGAGGACCATGAAGACCTTCGAGAGCCAGTACCTGCCGGTTGAATCGGCGTTCCTGTTGTCGCTCGCCGATGTGGCCACGCTGTGGAGCTCGAAGAGATGGGACAGATACTCCACCCACTCGGACAATGGTATCTTCCTCGAGTCGAATATGGTGTTGGTAATCGGCGTGAATTTCCTTCCGCACCAGGCGCACTCATAGCATCTGAGGCCGCTTTTCTTCAGGCCGTCTTTCCTTATGCTTCTGGACCCGCAATAAGGGCAGCAATCGGCTTCCAGCGAGTTGATGAATGATATCTCGTCATTGGATGCCTCCCTGTGCTTGGCATCGTACCATTCCGCCAGTGTCGAGACCATCATCGGCGACGACTTCGAACTACCCGAAAACTTGGCCCCGAGGGCCTTCAGCTGCTTTTCTTTCATAGACCTGCCGATCCCGCCATCGGGGAGGCATCCGCCTGGAATCGGCAGATTCTCAAAAAGGCCGATGCCTCCCTAAAGGCTTTTGAAATGGCCACCTTCGTGGTGGCGGAATCATTATAATCCCGGTCTGGTTGATGGGCCAATCATTCCCTCGTGTGCAAATAGGAATCTTAAAAACATTCAAGGAAAGGAAAGAATAAATGAAAAACTATATCTTATCTATTCCACCAAAAGAGAAAGCGCTCCTTTCTTCTGCTATTGGCGAGACGCTAGAGTCGATGTTTATGTTTTCGGGAGAAAGCTCCGCTTATGTTCTGCAACTGACTTTGTCCGACGGGCGGTTGTTTACCATCCGCGGAATGGGAAAAGACGTTCCTGACGACGGCGACGTTATCACGGACCTTCATTCTTTTTCCGTGGA